>WNFV01000285.1_pt1 | contig 64964 bp, 62 predicted proteins | sample 5400101 | NCBI WGS metagenome assembly WNFV01 (sample SAMN13153361, study PRJNA577476) | soil metagenome | isolation source: 115 cm soil or saprolite under grassland replicate 1 | place: USA:California | collected 2016-06-15
CGTCCACGACCGCGATCTGCGCGCGGGGTCGCATCGGCACACGTCGAGGCTGCTTCGAGATACCCATACGCGGAAAACTAGATGATCACGCGTCCGTCACGCACGTTGCTCAAACCCATGTGCGAAAGACGGGTCTAGCTGTCCGCCAGGAGCGCGGTCACGGTCGTGCCCCGCGCGGTGCTGTCGATCTTCACCGAGGTGCTCAGGCGGCGCACGATGAACAGCCCCCGCCCACCGGTGGCCATGGCCGGCGGCTGCACGGTGCCGATGGTCTCCACGTCGGCGATGCCGGGACCGTCGTCGCTGACCTCGCACCGCACCGCGCCGTCGACCCGCGACAGCCGCAGGTGTCCGCGGCCGCCGCCGTGGCGGATCACGTTGCTGGCCAGCTCGCCCGCGACGATGACCAGGTGGGTGACCCGGTCCGGCGGGGCGCCCAGGCGGGCGGCGTGGGCGGAGACGGCCGCGCGCAGGGCGTACAGGTCGTCCGGGCCGAACGGCTGCTCCAGCGGGGCCGGGCCGGGCCCACCGGAGTGATGGTTGCGGCCAGCGGACGCGTGTGTCTCACGGCTGGCCATGAGCCGTCTGTACCCGAAGTGAGGGAAGATCAGCCGTGCTGACCACCGAGAACATCTCCCGTACGAGACCCTGGCACAGCATGGTGAGCCGGCGGCCGGCCGGGAGGCTGCCCGCGGCCTGCAGGACGATCGACACGCACGCCGCGTCGATGTAGCGCAGCTGGCTCAGGTTGAGCTGGATGTCCTGGTCCATCCGCAGCGCCTCGGTCAGCGCCTTGGTCAGCGGATCGGCCCGGGTAAAGTCGAGCTCGCCGGCCACCCGGACGCCGGGTGGGCTGTGCTGGCGGCAGATCCGCACGATCGGGTCCTCGTGGTACACGGTGGCCGCCACCAGCTGGGTGTGCGCGGCCGCGGCGAAGGCGAGGGTCACCGCGTCGAAGCTGCCCCGGTCGTACTGGCAGATGGCGGTGAGCCGGTCGTCGCTGAACAGCCGGCCGACCTCCGACTCGAACGCGAGCAGCTGGTCGATCGCGGCCACCTGGCGGCTGGCCCAGCACATGTCGGCGGTCATCCGCAGCACCGGGTACCCCTGCCGGGCCGCCCGGTCCAGCTCGCCGGCCAGCAGGTCGACCATGCGCCCGGCGGAGGGTGCGCCGTCGGCGAGCCAGCTGCGGTCGCTGCCGCTGACGGTGAGCTGCCCGCGTTCCATCGCGGCCAGCGCGGCGACCGACCGGGCCTCCAGCTCCCGGGGCAGCCGCCGCACCGGTACCGAATCGGTGAAGCACAGCACCTTGTGTCCCTGCTGCAACCCGGCGCGCACGAACGCCGCGACGATATCGAGCCGTTCGTCCGGATCGGAGAAGGTCAGGCAGGCGTGGTGGCCAGGCGTCAGCTCCTCCACCGATCGCGCGTTCTCCATCGACACACCTCCCCTGGGGACGGGACAACCGTAAGGCACCCCCGCCCGGCGCGCGCGCGTTCGGTCCGGCTCCGCGGGTCGGATAGAGTGCTGGCGGAAAACCTGCTGTCGTCGCGCCGCGACCGCGGTGTGGCGCGGCACGCGCAGCGGGGAGCAACTCAGGCGCCACACCCAGGGGAGGGCGGCTCTGGCGATGACCGCGCAGACCTCGCGCCGGATCCTGACCGTACCCAACCTGATCAGCTTCGCCCGGCTGCTCGGCGTGCCCCTGTTCCTGTACCTGTTCCTCGGGCCGCACGCATATGCGCTCGCGGTCGTCGTGCTGGCCGTCGGCGGCACCTCCGACTGGGTCGACGGCTACCTGGCCCGCCGGCTGCGGCAGGTCAGCCGCCTCGGCGAGCTGCTCGACCCGCTGGCCGACCGGCTCTACATCCTGGCCACCCTCGTCGCGTTCACCGTGGGCCGGGTGGTGCCGTGGTGGTTCACCGCCGCGCTGCTGCTTCGCGAGGTGATGCTGCTCGGATCCCTGGCGGTGCTGCGCCGGTATGGGTACGGGCCGCCGCCGGTGCACTACCTCGGCAAGACCGCCACGTTCATCCTGCTGTTCGGGTTCCCGGTGCTGTTGCTGGCGCGGGCCAGTGCGGCGGCGGCGCCGGTCGCCTGGCCGGCCGGCTGGGCGCTGGCCTGGTGGGGGCTGTCGCTCTACTGGGCGGCCGGCGTGCTGTACGTGATCCAGGCGGTCGGCCTGGTCCGCGCGGCCCGCCACCGGGCGTTCCCCGCCGAGGCGGTCGTCACGTGAGGGAGCCGTCGGACTTCCTGTCCGAGATGTTCCGTAACCCGCTGGACGCGGGCTACGCCGAGGCGGCGCGGCGCCGGGCCGAGCGCGGGCCGGACGCGCCCGGCCGCCGGATGGCCGGCCGCGTCGCGCGCGGGGTGGTGCTGATGGCCACCGGGTTCCTGCTCGTCGTCGCCTACCACCAGACGCTCGCCGCCCAGCCGGAGAGCAGCCGGGTCCGGGCCGGCCTGGTGACCGACGTGCGCAACCGCCAGCACGAGGCGGACCTGTTGCAGGAGCAGGCGGACCGGCTGCGCGACGAGGTGGCACGGCAGCGCGACGCGGCCCTGGCCGCCGCAGGTACCGACGCCGCCGGGTTGACCCGGCTGGAGCTGGCCGCCGGCACCGGCAAGGTCCGCGGGCCGGGTGCGGTGGTGCGGCTGGCCGATGCGCCGCCCGACGTGGACCCGGTCACCGGCAAGCCGCACGCCAAGAAGTTCGGCACCGTGCTGGACCGCGACCTGCAGGACGTGGCCAACGAGCTGTGGCACGACGGGGCCGAGGCGATCGCGATCAACGGCGAGCGGCTGACCGCCACCTCGACGATCCGCACCGCCGGCAGCACGATCCTGGTCGACTTCCGCCCGATCTCCTCGCCGTACCAGGTGGCCGCGATCGGCCCGGCCGACCTGAACCGTCGGTTCACCGACTCCCGCACCGGGCAACGGTTCCACGCCTACGTCAGCGCCTACGGCATGCAGGTGTCGGTCGAGCACCAGGACGAGCTGACCCTGCCGGCCGCGCCGGATCCGCAGCTGCACTACGCCCAGCCCGTACCCAGCGACAGTCCCACCCCCGCGCCGTCGGGGTCACGGACGTCGGCGGTACCGTCACCCTCTGGAGGACGTTGATGGTCGCGGTGCTCGCACTGCTCGCCGGGGTGGCGCTCGGTATCGTCTTCAAGCCGTCGGTACCGCTCGCGCTGCAGCCCTACCTGCCCATCGCCGTGGTGGCGGCGCTGGACGCGGTTTTCGGGGGCGTGCGGGCGAAGTTGGACGGCATCTTCGACGACAAGCAGTTCGTCGTCTCGTTCGTGTCCAACGTGCTGGTCGCCGCGCTGATCGTGTTCCTCGGCGACAAGCTCGGCGTGGGCGGCCAGCTGTCCACCGGTGTCGTCGTCGTGCTCGGCGTGCGGATCTTCGGCAACGTCGCCGGAATCCGCCGCCGGCTGTTCCGGGCGTAGGCGGTTGCGGTGACCGACCACCTCGACACCGGTACCGGCTGGCCGGAGGAGGCACCCGAGCACCGGGAGCCCGCGCCCGCCGCGCCGGCGGCGGGGCCGGAACCGGAGCCGACGGCCGACGCGGTGCCGGTGTCGGAGGCCGAGCCGGTGGTGGCGTCCCGCGACTGGGATGTCGACGGCGCGGCCGACGACGAGGCGGGCCAGGCGCCGGTACCGGCCGAGCCGGCGCCCGACCGCCGGCGGGTCTCGGCGGCCGGCGCGGTCATCGGGCTGCTGCTGGTGCTGTTCGGCTTCGCGTTCGTGGCGCAGCTGCGCAGCAACGCCACCGACGAGCAGCTGTCCACCGCGCGGCCGGAGGACCTGGTGCGGATCCTGTCCGACCTGGAGGCCCGCAAGGACCGGCTCAGCCAGGAGATCGTCCAGCTGCAGACCACCCAGCAGCAGCTCGCCGCCGGCAGCCAGGGCCGGGCGGCGGCCCTCGACGCCGCCGCCAAGCGCGCCCGGGACCTGGGCATCCTCGCCGGTACCCTGCCCGCACAGGGGCCGGGCGTCCAGGTGCAGTTCCTGCCGGGCGGGCCGGGCCTGAAGGCGGCTGTACTGCTGGACGCGGTGGAGGAGCTGCGCGACGCCGGCGCCGAGGCGCTGGAGATCGACGGCGGCAACGGTGTGGCGGTGCGTATCGTCGCGTCGAGCTGGTTCGTCGACGCCCCCGGCGCCGGCATCGAGGTCGACGGGCAGCCCCTGACCGGGCCGTACTCGCTGATCGCGATCGGCGATCCACAGACCATGCGGACCGCATTGAACATCCCGGGCGGGGTGGTCGACACGGTGCACAACGCCGGCGGTAACGTGATCGTCAACCAGCCGGGTACGGTCCGGGTCGGCGCACTGCACCAGGCCAGCGCCCCGCGCTACGCGCGGCCGGTCAGCTGACCCCGAGGGAAGAGGACGGAGCAGAGGTGATTCCGGAGAATCTGCGCTACACCGCGGAGCACGAGTGGGTCGGGCCCGGCGAGCCGGCCGTGCGCGTCGGCATCACCCATTTCGCCCAGGACGCGCTCGGCGACATCGTCTACGTCCAGTTGCCCGATCCCGGCACCGCCGTCGAGGCCGGGCAGGCGTTCGGCGAGGTCGAGTCGACCAAGAGCGTCTCGGAGATCTACGCGCCGGTATCGGGCACGGTGGTGGCCACCAACACCCGGCTGGCCGACGAGCCCGAACTGATCAACACCGACCCGTACGGCGCCGGCTGGCTGGTCGAGATCGAACCGACCGATGCCGCCCGGCTCGGCGAGCTGCTCGACGCCGGCGGGTACCGGGAACTGACCGAGAAGTAGACCACACCGCGGGGCACCGCCGGGTGGGCGGCGGAAAGGTTCCGCGCGCCGGTTGACCCTGCATTTCGACCTTGACTACGCTCGCCCAGTCGACCGAGAACCCACGGTCGTGCGTCCGGACCTGACGTGGCGGCCAGCCCGGTGGCGCGTACCGTTTCTTCCGACGCCCGACCGAAGACCGTGAGGTGGTCCGATGCAGCGCCCAGACGACGAGTTCCCCCCGCTCGACGTCACGTCGACCCTCAACCTCGGTGCCCTCGACGACGTGCTGGAGGGCCCGGACGCCGATGTGGCACCCGGCCGGGTGTCCGGCACGTTGCCGCCGGGCATGGCGTTGCTGGTGGTGCGCCGCGGCCCCAACGCCGGGGCGCGCTTCCTGCTCGACCACGACGTGACCACGAGCGGCCGGCACCCGGACAGCGACATCTTCCTCGACGACGTGACGGTCTCCCGCCGGCACGCCGAGTTCCACCGCGGGGGCGGCACCTTCACCGTTCGGGACGTGGGCAGCCTCAACGGCACCTACGTCAACCGGGAGCGGGTCGAGGCGGCCACCCTGTCCAGCGGCGACGAGGTGCAGATCGGCAAGTTCCGGCTGGTCTTCCTCGCCGGGCCGCGCCCCGACGAGGGTGCCTGAGGAGCGTCGGGCCGCACTGGTGACGGTATCGGGGGCGGGCGCGGTACCCGCGCGTGACGGGACGGCGCTGATGAGCATCGGTGAGGTGCTCGCCCACCTGCGTCCGGAGTTCCCGGACGTGACCATCTCGAAGCTGCGGTTCCTGGAGGCCGAAGGGCTGGTCGAGCCGCAACGCACGCCCGCCGGGTACCGCAAGTACTCCACCGCCGACGTGTCCCGGCTGCGCTTCGTGCTGGCCGCCCAGCGCGACCACTACCTGCCCCTGCGGGTCATCCGCGAGCAGCTCGCCGCGCTGGGCGAGGGCGAGCAGGCCGCCGGGGTGGCCCGGGCCGCGCTGGCGCAGCACCGCCCGCCGCTGCTGCCGGTGGACCAGCCGGGTGGATCCGAGCCCGCCGAGCTCCGGCTGTCCCGCGCCGACCTGCTGGCCCGGTCGGGCCTGACCGAGCCGGTCCTGGTCGAGCTGGAGCGGCACGGGCTGGTCCGGGACCGGGCCGGGCGCTACGACGCCGACGCGCTCACCGTGGCCCGGGTGGCCGCCCTGCTGGCCGGCTACGGCCTGGAGCCGCGGCACCTGCGCGCCTACCGCACGGCCGCCGATCGGGAAGTGGGACTCTTCGCCCAACTCGTCGCGCCGGTGGCGCGGCAGAACACACCCGCTGCCCGGGCGCGGGCGGCGGAGCTGGTCCGCGAGCTGGCCGCGCTGTCCCAGCAACTGCACGCCGCGCTGGTCCGGGTCGGCCTGCGTGACGCGTTGGGCCAGTAAACGGCCCGGTCCGCAGAGGGCGCGCCGGGTAGCGCACGTGTAACGTGGCATCGGGGACGTGCGGGAGCCGAGGACGACACGGAGGCGGCGGTGCGTGAGCTGAGTGTGGTCGGGGTGCGGGTCGAGCTACCCAGCAACCAGCCGATCGTGCTGCTCAAGGAGGTCGACGGCGACCGTTACCTGCCCATCTGGATCGGAGCCGTGGAGGCCACCGCCATCGCCTACGAGCAGCAAGGGGTCAAGCCACCCCGCCCGTTGACGCACGATCTGATGCGCGACATCCTCACCGCCCTCAAGACCCCGCTGCGCGGCGTCGAGATCGTCGAGATGAAGGAGAACATCTTCTACGCCGACCTGCTCCTCGGCGAAGGGGTCCGGGTCTCCGCGCGGCCCAGCGACTCGATCGCCCTGGCGCTGCGGGCCGGTGCCCCGATCCGTTGCGCCGAGCAGGTCCTCGCCGAGGCCGGGATCATCATCCCGGACGAGCAGGAGGACGAGGTGGAGAAGTTCCGCGAGTTTCTCGAACAGGTCACTCCGGAGGACTTCGCCGGCTAGCCCGCTGCCCCCGCCCCGGCGTGTCGGCGCCGCCGCGTTGCACGCAGCGCTAGGGTTAGCTCACCGCCATGGGTGACGGTACGGTCAGCGGGAGGTAAACGGCAGTGAGCGAGCCGCAGGACCCGCACCATCAACCGGCCAGCGAAACACCGGCCGGTGAGGATGCGCTCGGCTACCGGGGTGTGACCGCGTGCCACGCGGTCTCGATCAGCTACCGCCAACTCGACTACTGGGCCCGCACCGGCCTGGTTACGCCCAGCGTGCGCGACGCATCGGGCTCGGGCACCCAGCGGCTGTACTCGTTCCGCGACATGGTCGTCCTCAAGGTGGTCAAGCGGCTGCTCGACGCCGGGGTGTCCCTGCAGAACATCCGCAAGGCCATCGACGCGCTGCGCTCGCGGGGGGTGGAGGACCTCGCCGAGATCACGCTGATCTCCGACGGCACCACGGTCTACGAGTGCCGCTCCCCGGAGGAGGTCGTCGACCTGCTCCAGGGCGGGCAGGGCGTGTTCGGCATCGCGATCGGCGGCGCGTTCAAGGAGATCAAGGGCTCGCTGGAGCACCTGCCGGCCGAACGGGCCCAGGGCGAGCCGGCCGTGGAGCTCTCCGGCGACGAGGCCTCGGCCGACCCGGTCGCCGACGAGCTGGCGGCCCGGCGGGCCCGCCGGCGGGCCGGCTGAGGTGCCGGCGCCACCGGCGCCGGTGGCCCTGGTCCTGGGCGCAGGACTGAGCGTGGAGGACGCGCTGCGCGACGGCTGACCGCCGCTCATGGTGATCAGGGCCACCTCCGTCGTGTCGCCACCAGACACCGTCGGGGCGGCGCTGGTAGCGTGGCAGCAGCCGGTACACCCGCGTGGGAGAGCCCGCCCCGGCGCACATCGGCCGAGGGGCGGCGCCGAAGGGGCAAATCCTCCCCGGAACCTCTCAGGCAAAAGGACCACGCGGGCAGGCAGCTCTGGAGGGAGCACGACAGAGGGGGAGGGGTTTGTCGGACACCGCCTCTCTCGGAGTGTGACGATGAGTGACCTGACCTTCGCCAGCCGGCACATCGGGCCATCGCCCGAGGACGTGGCCGCGATGCTCAAGACGGTCGGGTACGGCTCGGTCGATGAGCTGATGGGCGCGGCGATCCCCGAGTCGATCCGCTGGACCGGGGCGCTGGACCTGCCGGCCGCCGCGACCGAGGCGCAGGCGATCGCCGAACTGCGCGCCCTGGCCGCCGGCAACCGGCCGCTGGTCTCGATGATCGGGCTGGGCTACCACGGCACCCACACCCCGGCGGTGATCCGCCGCAACGTGCTGGAGAACCCGGCCTGGTACACCGCGTACACGCCGTACCAGCCGGAGATCTCGCAGGGGCGGCTGGAGGCGCTGCTCACCTTCCAGACGATGGTGGCCGACCTGACCGGCCTGCCGCTCGCGGGCGCGTCGCTGCTCGACGAGGCCACCGCGGCGGCCGAGGCGATGACCCTGGCGCGGCGCTCGTCGAAGGCCGCCGCCAACGTGTACGCCGTCGACGCCGACACGCTGCCGCAGACCATCGCGGTCATCCGGACCCGGGCGCTGCCGCTCGGCATCGAGGTGCGCGTCGTGGACGTGGACGCCGAACCGCTGCCCGACGGGTACTTCGGGCTGCACCTGCAGTACCCGGGCGCGTCCGGGAAGGTCCGCGACCACGCGGCCCTGATCGAGGCGGCCCACGCGGCGGGCGCGCTGGTCACCGTCGCGGCCGACCTGCTCGCCCTGACCCTGCTGCGCTCACCGGGTTCGGCCGGCGCCGACGTGGCGGTCGGGACGACGCAGCGGTTCGGGGTACCGATGGGGTACGGCGGCCCGCACGCCGGTTACCTGGCGGTGCGCGACGGCCTGGCGCGCACGCTGCCCGGCCGCCTGGTCGGGGTGTCCAGGGACGCCGATGGCGCGCCCGCCTACCGGCTGGCCCTGCAGACCCGCGAGCAGCACATCCGGCGGGAGAAGGCGACCAGCAACATCTGCACCGCGCAGGTGCTGCTCGCGGTGATGGCCGCGATGTACGCGGTCTACCACGGTCCGGAGGGGCTGCGCGCGATCGCCGCCCGGGTGGCGTCCCGGGCCGCCACGCTGGCCGCCGGGCTGCGCGCGGGCGGGGTCGAGGTGGCCCACGACGGGTTCTTCGACACGGTCACCGCGGTGGTACCGGGCCGGGCCGCCAAGGTGGTGGCCGCCGCCGAGCGCGCCGGCATCAACCTGCGCCTGGTGGATCCGGACCGGATCGGGGTGAGCTGCGACGAGGTGACCACACCTGCGCACGTGGCCGCCGTGTGGGCGGCGTTCGGCGTGCCGGCCTTCGACGGGGAGGTCGCCGACGGCCTGCCGGCGGCGCTGCGCCGCACCGACCGGTACCTGACCCACCCGGTGTTCCACACCCACCGGTCGGAGACCGCGATGCTGCGTTACCTGCGCCGGCTGGCGGACAAGGACTACGGGCTGGACCGGGGGATGATCCCGCTCGGCTCGTGCACGATGAAGCTCAACGCCACCACCGAGATGGAGCCGGTGACCTGGCCGGAGTTCGCCGAGGTGCACCCGTTCGCGCCGGCCGGGCAGGCGCGCGGCTACCGCGAGCTGATCGGCGGGCTGGAGCGGTGGCTGGCCGAGCTGACCGGGTACGACGCGGTCAGCGTGCAGCCCAACGCCGGCTCCCAGGGGGAGCTGGCCGGGCTGCTGGCCATCCACGCCCACCACCAGGCCGCCGGGCAGGGGCAGCGCGACGTGTGCCTGATCCCGTCCTCGGCGCACGGTACCAACGCGGCCAGCGCGGCGATGGCGGGCATGCGGGTGGTCGTGGTGGCCTGCGACGCCGACGGCAACGTCGACCTCGCCGACCTGGACCGCAAGGTCGCGCAGCACGCCGACCGGCTCGCCGCGATCATGGTGACGTACCCGTCGACGCACGGCGTGTACGAGCCGGGCATCGCCGAGGTGTGCGCCAAGGTGCACGACGCGGGCGGGCAGGTCTACGTCGACGGGGCCAACCTCAACGCGCTGCTCGGGTTCGCCAAGCCCGGCCGGTTCGGGGCCGACGTGTCCCACCTCAACCTGCACAAGACGTTCTGCATCCCGCACGGCGGCGGCGGTCCCGGGGTGGGGCCGGTGGCGGTGCGCGCGCACCTGGCCCCGTACCTGCCCGCCGGGGTGGGGGACCCGGACGCGCCGGGCGGCGCGACCGGCGCGGCCGAGGCCGGCATCGGCCGGCCGGTGATCTCGGCGGCGCCGTACGGGTCGGCGGGGATCCTGCCGATCTCGTGGGCCTACCTGCGGATGATGGGTCCCGACGGGCTGGCCGCCGCGACCGGCGTGGCCGTGCTGGCCGCCAACTACGTGGCCACCCGGCTGCGCGGGTACTACCCGGTGCTGTACGCCGGCAACCAGGGCCTGGTGGCCCACGAGTGCATCCTCGACCTGCGGCCGCTGACCAAGGCGACCGGGGTCACCGTGGACGACGTGGCCAAGCGCCTGATCGACTACGGCTTCCACGCGCCGACGATGTCGTTCCCGGTGCCGGGGACGCTGATGGTCGAGCCGACCGAGTCGGAGGACCTGGCGGAGCTGGACCGGTTCGTCGACGCGATGATCGCGATCCGCGGGGAGATCGACAAGGTCGGGTCAGGGGAGTGGCCGGCGGGGGACAACCCATTGGCCAACGCGCCGCACACGGCGCAGATGGTCAGCGCGGACGACTGGGAGCACCCGTACCCGCGCCGGTTGGGCGGGTACCCGGCGGGTACGGCGGAGGGCAAGTACTGGCCGCCGGTACGGCGGATCGACGGGGCCTACGGCGACCGGCACCTGGTCTGCGCCTGCCCGGCGCCCGAGGCCTACGAGGGATAGTGCGCGATCAGGCGGCGGCGACCAGCGAGTGCGGTGCCGGACCCCGGTGGGGTTCGATGGTGCGCCCGTCGGGCAGCAGCTCACCGGTGTCCTCGAACAGGATCACACCGTTGCACAGGAGGCTCCACCCCTGCTCGCAGTGGGTAGCCACGACTCGGGCGGCGTCACGGTCGATCGCGTCGGCCGAGGGGCAGGGGGGCTCGTGCTGGCACATTTCGGGGTCTCCGGGTGGTACGTGGGGTCGGCTGCGGGCGCAGTCCTGTGTCGATGTTCACATGACCAGTCACGCACGCTATCAAGCCCAACAACGCGAGAACGGGCAGGTATCCCCGGCGCGCCGGCAGAACTGGCCGTTCGGATGACCACAGTCCAGCCGATCGTCGGTAGGACGCCGCACTCACTGTCCGATATTAGGCCCACGGGTTGTAGCGAGGGACTGGCGGAGCGTTCGCGGCTGGAGTGGTGGTGCGCCTCCGGCGGTGACCCGGCCCAGGTCCTGGCCGGTTTCCTGGCCGAGGCCGGGTTGTCAATGCCCGATCCCTCGGAGGTATTGGCCGAAGATTCCGCATCGTGGAATAGCCACGACGTGTGCGGCGCGGCTGTCTTCGTCTCGGCGGCCGCGGGGGCCGCCATGATAGGCGCGCCAGGCGGGCCGCCGAGCCCCGCGCCCGGGGTACCGGATCTCGTCGCCGTCGTCTTCGGGCACGCCGAGCCGGAACCCGTTGCCCCGCCGGGCTTGTGGCACCTGGGGCCGTGGCGGGAAAGCTGGACGCCCGCCGCGCACGCGACCGCGGTGCGCCGGGTCCGGGCGGCCATCGCCGACGGCGACGTGTACCAGGTCACCCTCGTCGGCCACGCCAGCGCGCCGTACCGGGGAGATCCGATCTCCCCGCTGCACCGGGTCACCCGGCTGCCCGGCGCCCGCTACGCCGGGGTGCTCTCCGGCGACGGCTGGGCCCTGGCCTGCGCGTCGCCGGAGACGCTCGTCGAGGTGCGCGGCGGGCGGGCCGTCACCCGGCCGATCAAGGGCACCCGCCCGGCGACCGCGGCCGGGCGGGCCGAGTTGCTCGCCTCGGCGAAGGAGCGCGCCGAGCACGTGATGATCGTCGACCTGGAGCGCAACGACCTGGCCCGGCTCGCCCGGACCGGGACGGTACGGGTGGACGAACTGTTCGCCGTGCGCCGCTGGTGCGGGCTGTGGCAGGCCGAGTCGACGGTGTCCGCGACGCTGGCGCCCGGCACCGGCCTGGCCGACCTGCTGCGTGCGCTGTGCCCGGGCGGCTCGGTCACCGGCGCGCCGAAGCGGGCCGCCCTCGACGTGATCGCCGCGCGGGAACCGGTCGGCCGCGGACCGAGCATGGGCGCCTTTGGCTGGGTCGGGCGCGACGGCATCGACCTGGGGCTGACCATCCGTACCGTCGCGGTCGACGCCGACCGGGTGCACGTGTGGGCGGGCGGGGGGATCACCTGGGGCAGCGACCCCGCCGCCGAGGTGGCCGAGGCGGCGGCCAAGGCCGGCCCGCTGCGCGCCGCTCTCGCCGGGTGACTCGTTCGTGCCGAGGGAGCGGGCCGCACGCGTAGCGGGGGGCCGCGCGCTAGCGCTTGAAGCGGGCAGCCGGCCCGCCTACGTTGACCGTGTGGCGCACGAGCACGGCCATCGGGACGGGGGGCCGGTCGGCGGCGACCGGCGGTACCTGGCCGGTGCTCTGGCGCTGATCGTCACGTTCATGGCGGCCGAGGTCGTGGTCGGGCTGCTGGCCCGGTCGCTGGCCCTGCTGTCCGACGCCGCCCACCTGATCACCGACGCCGGGGCGCTGGTCCTCGCGCTGGTCGTGGCGCGGCTGGCGCAGCGACCGCCGCGGGGCGGGTTCACCTACGGGTTGCAGCGGACCGAGATCCTCTCCGCCCAGGCCAACGGGCTGACCCTGCTGCTGCTCGCGGTCGCGCTGTCGATCGAGGCGGTACGCCGGTTGGTGCACCCGCCGGCGGTCGCCGGTACCGCTGTCCTGGTGACCGCGCTGGCCGGGGTCGTGGTGAGCGTGGCGGCGAGCTGGCTGGTGGCCCGGGCCGGGCGGCGCAGCCTCAACGTGGAGGGGGCGTTCCGGCATTTGGTAACTGATCTGTACGCGTTCCTCGCCACCGGGCTGGCCGGGTTGGTGATCATGCTGACCGGGTTCGTCCGGGCCGACGGGCTGGCCACGCTCGTGGTCGCGGCGCTGCTGGTCAAGGCCGGCGTGGCGCTGGTCCGCGCGTCCGGGCGGATCCTGCTGGAAGCCGCGCCGGCGGGGGTCGACCCGGCCCAGGTGGGTACCCGGCTGGCCGGCGTGGACGGCGTCGCCGAGGTGCACGACCTGCACGTCTGGCTGATCTCCTCGGCGCAGCCGGCGCTGTCGGCGCACGTGCTGGTCCACCGGGACCGGGACTGCCACGCCACCCGGCACGAGCTGGAGCGGCTGCTGCAGCAGGAGTACGCGATCAGCCACACCACGCTGCAGGTGGACCACGCCGACGGCGGGCTGCTGCAGATCGAGCCGCGCTCAGATGACCAGCGTCTGGGGGTAGGGGTGGCGCAGGAAGTCGTGGTGGGAGATGTCCCACCCGTAGGCCCCGGTACGGGCGAAGACGAGCACGTCACCGACCCGTAGCTCGGTCACCGGCTGGGCGCGGGCGAGCACGTCCTTGGTGGTGCACAGCTCGCCGACCGCGTCGACCGGCACGTCGCGCACCGCCGGCCGGTCGTACGGCTCGGTCCACGGCATCGGCAGCACCGCGAACGGGTGGCTGTACCCCCACGAGGCCGGCAGCCGGAAGTGGTGGGTACCGCCCCGGAGCACGGCGAACCAGCGTCCGTGGGTGCGCTTGAGGTCCAGCACCTCCGCCGCGTACCAGCCGGCGTCCGCGGCCAGGTACCGGCCCAGCTCGAAGACCAGCGGCGGCTGCGCCGGCAGCGGTCCGAGCGCGGCGAGGTCGAACCCCCCGCCGCCGGTGTAGTCCACGCCGAACCCGCCACCGACGTTGACCTCGCGCAGTCTGATGCCGTGCCGGCCGGCCGCGTCGTGGGACCAGGCCACCGCCTCGTGCACGAACGCGGCGTACCCGTGCGGGTCGAGGCTGTTGGACACCGCGTGCAGGTGGAAGCCGACCAGGTCCAGCCCGGGGGCCGCGCGCGCCACGGCCACGGCGGCGGGCACGTCGGCGGGGTCGAGGCCGAACGGGGTGGCCGTACCCGTCATCTGGTGGCTGCCGGGCAGGGCCGCACCGGGCCGGTTGACCCGCAGCGCGACGCGGACCGGCCGGCCGGCCGCGGCCTGCACGAGCCGGCGCAGCTCCAGCACGCTCTCCACGTTGACGGTGGCTCCGGCGGCGACCGCGGCGGCCAGGTCGGCCGGGGTCTTGGCCGGGCCGCCGAAGGCGATGCGCCGCGCGCCGGCGGCCCGGGCGAGGGCCAGCTCACCGCCGGAGGCGACCTCCAGCCCATCGGTGGCCCGCGCGAGCGCGTGGACCACGGCGGGGTGGCTGTTGGCCTTCATCGCGTACAGCAGGGTGGCGGTGCCGGGCAGGGCCGCCTTCACCCGCGCGGCCCGGTCGCGCAGGACCGCGGTGTCGTAGACGTAGGCGCAGACCGGCCGCGCCGCCCCGCGTAGGACCGCCGCGACCCGCTCGTCCACCATGGCGTCTCCTCGCCGCGCGACGCGCAACCTTCTGCCGATACCGTCTCGCTATGATGTGTTGTCCCGGCGGGTGCCGATGATCCTGGGCGACCTGGCCGACCCGGGCGCGGTATGGGAGTACGCCGAACGCTATCTGGGCGTCGGCACCCGCAGCTACAGCCCGTTCTCGGCGGACCTGGAGATCTCCGACGCCTACCACCCGCAGCGCGGTGCGGCCCGGTTCGACCTGCCGTCGTTCTGGGTGCCGGAGGGGCAGGGCGCCTACCTGACCAACCGGATCGCCAGCGGGCTGCACGGCCTCTACCGGCACGGCGACCGCATCCTGCTCCCGGTGCACCCGGAGACGCTGACCTTCGCCGGCCTCGCCGGGCGGGACGCGCTGCTGGCGCTGGCCCCGGGCCCGCCGGTGCGGGTGGCGCCGTCGGCCAACGCGCGGACGGTCTTCGTCACGCACGTCGACGGCGCGGCGGTGCCGCCGCACTTCCTGAAGCTGCACTACCCCCGGCGGCTGTCCCGGTTCACCCGCCGGCTGCGCCGGCCGATCATCGAGTTGCAGCTGTGGGTGGCGGGGGAGCTGGCCCGCGCCGGTACCCGCTTCCTGCCCGAGGTCGCCGGCGGCGTGTTCGGCACGGATCCCACCGAGAGCTGGGGGTACGTGGTCCGCGAGGCGAGCCCGGCGGGGTCCGGCGGGGCGGCGGCGTACACGGTGCCGCTGTTCGCGCTCTACGGCGGCGACTACCACCGGCCTGACGATCCGACCCTGCTCGAACAGCTCGTCCGGCGCGCGGGGGAGGACCCCGCCGGCTTCCTGTGCGACCGGATCGTCGGCCCGATGATCCGCATGTGGCTCACCGTGCTCTTCGAGACCGGCTGCGCGCTGGAACCCCACGGGCAGAACACCCTGTTCGCCTTCGCCGCCGACAGCCCCGGCACCGACCTGTGGTACCGCGACTGCGAGGTGTACGTGGACCCGGTGCTGCGCGCCGCCGGGGGGCTCGATGACCGGCTGCCGCGTGTCAACATCATCTCCCGGGACATCCAGCAGCCCCGGGAACGCGTGTTCAGCCTCGTCTACGACAGCTTCATGGGGCATCACGCGCTGGCGTCCCTGGCCCGGCTGGCACAGGAGCGGCTCGGCGTGGCGCCCGGGACCCTGCACGACTTCGCCCGGCGGACCTTCGCCCGGCACTGGCGGGGCGCGTGTTTCATGCCTCCGACCGTGTACTACTACGACGCGGTGCTGCGCCAGGGCGGTACCTGGCGGCTGGTCGACACGGGTCGCAAACCGGACTGGCGCTGATCTCCATTCCTAGCTTCCTAGGATGCCGTACGCGATGTGACAGCACCACCCGAGAGCCGAAAAAATCACTAGCGGCCGCGCGCACGCCGCACCGCCAGGGCGGCCAGACCCAGCGCGACGAACAGCAGCATGCTGCAGCACAGTGCCTTGAGCATCATGGGTCCGCCCTCCCGTCCGGCCCAGCCTATCGGCCCGCCGGACGGGAGGGCGTCGCCAGTGGGGGAGCGGTGACCCGGCCCCTCCCGCGGCGGCCGGGTCAGTCGTCGTTACACGGAGCTGACCACCTCGTCGTGCTCCAGGCGGGGTAGCCGGTCGAACCAGGCGTCCGGTCCGGGGATCCCGATGTTGACCACGACCAGGGACCGGTACCGGCCGTCCGGGAAGAACTCGCGGTCCACGCCGTCGACGTCGAACCCGCTCATCGGCCCGGCGGCCAGGCCCGCGGCGCGGATGCCCAGCAGGAAGTACCCGACCTGCAGGGTGGCGTTGAACCGGGCGGCGTGTTCGCGGTGGGCGGGGTCGGCGAACCAGTCCTTGACCCCGGGGTTGTACGGCGCCAGCCGGGGCAGGTGCTCGTGGAACTCGGTGTCGGCGGCGAGAATCGCGGTCAGCGGGGCGCTGCGGGTCTTGGCCCGGTTGCCCTCCATGAGCAGCGGAATCAGCCGCTCCCGGGCCTGCGGCGTACGCAACAGCAGGACCCGCATGGGCTGCGAGTTGATCGAGGTCGGCGCGTACTTGACCAGGTCGTAGATGGCCTGGATCTGCTCGTCGCTGACCGGCTCGTCGGTGAAGGTGTTCGGCGTGCGGGCCTCCCGGAACAGTAGGTCCTGGGCGTCGGCGGACAGGGCCAGGGACGCGCTTGTCGGTGCGGTGGCGGGCATGGCATGCTCCTCCGTGTCGTTCAAATTCGAACCGGACTCACCCTAGCGTCTGATTCGAATTTGAACAACCTCCTGGCGATACCATAGCCGCCATGAGCCGGGATCGCTGCCTCACCGAGAGGGAGAAGGGGTTCTGGCTCGCCTTCATCGAGGCCAGCCACCTCATCGAGCGGATGCTGGACCAGCGCCTGCGCGCCGAGACGGGGCTGACCTACGGGCAGTACGAGATCCTGATGCGGCTGGCGTCGGCACCGGGCCGCAAGATGCGGATGAGCGAGCTGGCCGACCAGGCGGTGACCACCCGCAGCGGCCTGACCTACCAGGTCAGCCAGCTGGAGAAGAGCGGGCTGGTGTCCCGCCGGGCCTATCCGGGAGACGAGCGCGGCGTCCTGGCCCACCTCACCCCGGCGGGCCAGGTGCTGCTGGACAAGCTGATCCCGGTGCAGGAGGCGGTGGTCAGCGAGTACCTGACCGGCCAGCTGTCCGCCGAACAGCTCGACGCGCTCGCGGCCGCGATGTGCGCCACCCGCCGGCACCTCCGTGGGCAACCATCGGAGGGTGCCGCGCCGGTATCCTGCCCGGGTGACGCAGCGCGGGGAGAGCCGCCGCATGCCTAGGCGCGAGGCTGACTGAGATGTGCGTATCCACCGCCCCCGCCGAGTTCACCGGCACGATCCTGTACCTCGGCCGGCACACCCATCCCGAGCACGGCCCGGTCGAGGTGCTCGGCTACCAGAACACCGCGGTCAACCTGGCCGACGGTCCCAACGCGATGCTGCTGCACCTGCCGGCTGCCGGCGCGATGACGCAGGCCAACTTCCTGAACACCGCCGACACCCCGTACGCCCTGCGGGACCTGGTGGACGCGGTACGTCCGCCGGTGTGGGCGCAGGGGAGCGGGGCGGTAGCGGCCGGGGAGCCGCGCGGGGTGGAGGTGTTCGACCACGACGTCTACACGGTGGTGCTGGCGGCCGACCCGCGCGACATCCCAGCCGCGCTGGCCCGGGTGCCGGAGCACAAGCGGCCCACGATCGGGGACGAGCTGTTCGGCTTCTACGCGCGGGCGTTCCCGGGGTACCCGGTGGCGGTGTGCTGCTTCGACAACGCCGACGCGCGCCGGGCGGCGCCGCTGCTGCTGTGGTACGAGCCGACCTTCCCGGACCGGTTGACCGCACCGGCGCTGGACGCGCACTCCGGCGCGCCGCCGGACCCCGACGCGGTGGTCGAGGCGGACCACTGGGTGGTGATCGGGCTGGACGACCCGCCCGAAGGGTGGGGGATACCGGTGCGGTACCGGCGCGATCCGGGTCCGCTGAAGCCGTTCCTCCCGGCCCGGGTCATCGGCCGGGAAGTGGCCGGCACGCGGCTCCGCAACGGCGACTTCGTGATCTCGCTCGCCGACGCGCGTGCGGGCCGGGTCGACGGGCTGGCCCGGCTGACCGTGACGGGCGAGCAGGTGCCGCTGTCCGCCCCGGCGCCGGAGGAGTCCGCGACCCGGACGTGGTTGCGGCCGGTCCTGTTCACTTTCGCCGTGGTCCTGGTGACGCTGTTCTGCGGGTGGTTCCTCATCTATGGTCCGTAGGCCAGGTTGACATAATGTACATTATCGAATGTCCCCGGCCATGCTGATGGAGGTCGACGGGCGGCGACGACGCGGCCGGCTTGCTGGGGCTGGGCAGCTGCAGCCGGTACCTCGAGCCCAAGCCGGCCGAGCAGTGGTGGAAGCGGTTGTTCCAGCGGGTCGAGCCGTACCCGACGGCCCGGTACGTGCGGCTGCTCAACACGTTCTCGCCGCACCGGATGCTCCTCGCCGGCCAGCGGGAGCGGCTGCTGGCCGGCATCGCCGAGGTGGTCGACGCGCACGGCGGGGTGCTGCGGGTACTGCTGGACACGTATCTGGCGATGGGACGGCGCGCGGGCTGAGGGCGTGTCGCGCGGAACTGTCGGTCCCTCCTGGTAGGAAGGGGAGAGTCATACAGATGTTCGGAGGGATGCGATGGTTGCCGCGCGGACGGCCGCCCGGGGGTTGTCCCCGGCGGACCTCGACGGGATCCGCGAGACCTTGGCCGCGGGTCGCCGGCCGAAAGTGGTGTTCACCGAGACCGCCGGCCAGATCGCCGGGCAGGTCGGCCAGGTCGTGCGGCTGGACGACCCGGCCAGTGGCGAGGAGTTCGTGACGGTGCGCTTCGGCCGCGACGAGCTGCCCTTCTCCCCTACCGACCTGGCGCTGCCGCCGCGGGGTGGGGCCCGGGCGGCGGCCGGTGCCCGCCGCCCGGGCGAGCCGCCCGGCGACGGGGGCGGGTCCGGCGCGCCGTCGGATGAGCGCGGTCGCTCCGCGGAGCCGTCCGGCAACGGCCGGGGGGCGTCGATGCCCCGCTCCGGCCTGCCCGCCGGCCGACCGGCCAGGCCGGCGGGCAGGTCGGGGCCGGGCACCGAGCCGGCGCCCGGCCCCGAGCTTCGGTTGACCACGCCGCCGGTGCCGGCGCCGCGGGAGCCCGCACCCGGCGCCGCCGGGTCGGCGGCCGGTGGGTCGGCGGCTCCGGCGCCGCGCAAGGCCGGCCGGGTGGCCCGGGCCAAGCCGCCGGCCGCGCTCACGGTCACCCTGGCCTATGCCGGGGGCGAGTGGACCGTCGCCGCGACCCAGGGGACCAAGTCCCTGGCCAAGCCGTACGTGATCAAGCCGGCCGAGGCGTTGAAGATGGTCGGCCTGCTCGACGTGCCCGGCGTGCACGAGGCGGTCGAGCAGATCGTCGCGGCCGAACGGACGGCGGCCGAGGAGCAGGCGCAGCGGCTGCGCAGCCAGCTCGCCGAGGTGGAGGCGAAGCTGGCCGAGCTGGGCGAGCTGAGCTGACCGGCCGGCGCCGGCCGGTCAGCCGGGCCGGCGCTGGCGCAGGTAGGCCAGGACCGCCTCGCGGGTGGTCCGTACGCCGAGCGCCTCGCGGGCCTGCGCGATGCGGCGGTTGGCGGTGCGCAGCGAGAGAAACTCGGCGGCCGCCGCGGCGGCGATGGTCTCCCCGTTGGCCAGCCGTTCGAGCAGGGCCCGCTGCTCGGGTAACAGGGCGGCGGGCCCGGCGGCTGCGCTCTCGTCGATGGCGAGGTCGGCTTCCGGGTCGCGGCTGACCGGCCCGAGCCGGCCCAGGTCGGCCAGCAGCGCCCGGCCGACGTCGCTGGCCGCGTCGGCGATGGCGACCAGCCCGGCGCCGCGGGCGGCGGCGTGCACGGCCAGTTCGGCGGTGTCCGGGTCGCCGACCCGGCCGTAGAGCACGAGCTTCTGTCCGCTGACGTCCCACGCCGGCTCGGTCAGCGCGAACCCTTCCCGGGTGTGCCATCCGGCGCGGGCCAGGCGACGCAGCGCGACGGTGGCATCGGTGCCGTTGGCGACCACATACCGGGGGGTGGTCATCCAAGTACCTCCAGCGCCAGGGCGGCCGCCTCCGTGCGGGTACGCGCTCCCAGCTTGCGCATACCCGAACGGATGTGCGTTTCAACCGTCTCCCTAGAGATACCCAACTGTCCAGCGATGCGCCGGGTCGGTTCCCCGCGGGCGACCAGGCGTAGCACCTCGCGTTCGCGTTCGGTCAGGTCGTCGCCGGTGCGGGGGCCGCGGATGTCGCGCCGGACCGAGTGGCGGCGCAGCGCGCGGCGGGTCCGCCCGAGCAGGACGACCAGGCCGGTGGACTCGGCCAGCGCCTCGGCGCGCAGCAGCGGCGGTACCGCGTCGGCGGCGTCCCCGGCGCGCAGCCCGTGGGCGAGCAGGCACCGTACCTCCTCGCGGCAGGCCAGGTCGTGCCACGCCTGTGCGGCCAGCTCGAAGCGTTGCGGGTCGGCGCCGGCCCACGCGTCCAGGGTGGCGCGCACCGGGGTCGGGTCGCCGGCGGCGGGGCCGTTGTCGGCGGTGAGCACCCCCGTGTCGTAGGCGGCCCAGCGGGCGGTGATGCGGCGCAGCCCGTCGACCAGGGGCCACCCGGCGTCCGGGCCGGCGGCGGTACCGGCGCGTTCGGGCTGCCCGTCCAGCCAGGCGGCCTCCCGGGCGACCCAGTCGACCAGGACCTGCGCGCTGGCCGGCGCGCGGGGCAGCCGTTGCAGCCGGCCCCGGGCGGAGGCGAGCAGCCCGCCGTCGGCCTCGGCGAGGCTCGCCGCGGCGCTGGCGTACCCCCGGGCCAGTGCGGGCAGGGTCCGGTCGGTGAGTTCGGTGGCCCGGGTGACCACCTCGTCGATGGCGTCGCCGCGCAGCGCCAGGCACCACAACCGGGCCGCCAGAAACCGGGTCTGCCAGCTGTAGGCCAGGTCGGCGGCGCAGGCCGCGGCCGCGGCGCCGGCCGCGTGGGCGGCCTCGGCGAGCCGGCCGTCGGCGGCGAGGGTCTCCACCAGCAGCCAGGCGCTCCACCGGGCGGACAGCGGGTCGCCGGACTCGCCGGCGGCCGCGCAGGCCGCGGCCAGGCCGGCTTCCCACGCGGGGGTACGGGCGGCGGCGCGCACCGCGGCGAGTGCGGCGCGCAGCCCGGGGTGGGCCGGCGTCCCGTGTTCCTCTACGGCGGCGGCGGTGGCCAGCGCGGCGGCGTGGTCGCGGGCGAGCTGGCCGAGCAGGCGCAGCCGGTCCCGGGCGGCCCGGACGGGGGCGGTCGACGCGTCGGGCACCTCGCCGACGGCGGCCACGGCGGCGGCCGGGTCGCCGAGCTGTAACAGCGCCTCGCCGCGCAGGACGGCGGCGTCGGGGCCGGCCTCCTGGCCCAGCGCGCGCACGGCGGTCTGCGGCCAGCCGACGGCCAGGGCCGTGGTGGCGGTGCGCAGCCGCACGTCGGGTTCGGGTTCGGCGCCGGGCAGCTCGCAGGCCAGGGCGAGCAGCTCGGCTCGTTCACCGAGGCTGCCGGCCTGAGCGGCGGCGTCGACGGCGCGCTGGTAGGCCAGCTTCGGTTCGCCGGCGGCGGCCAGGTGCCGGGCGGCTTCCCGGGCCGGCACCAGGTCGGCCAGGCGCCGGTGCAGGGCCTTGCGTTCGTCGGGGTCGAGCAGCCCGGCGGCGACCTCGGCGACGTAGGGCGACAGCGGCGTGGCGCGGTCCTCGACCACCTCAACCAGCCCGGCGCCGGTGAGCTCGTCCGTGCCGGTGCCGAGCAGCGCCACCGGGGCGGGGCGGCCGAGCAGGCCGAGCGCGGCCATGGCGGTGCGGGCGGGGCGGGTCAGGTCGGCCAGCGCGCCGGCCACCGCATAGGCCAGCCCGTCGGTAGCGGGTACCTCGCCGGCGGCGGCGGCGTGCCGGGCGAGGGCCTCCACCGCCAGCGGTATGCCACCGGCGCGGCGGACCACCTCGGCGGCCACGGCCGGGGACAGGCCGGGGGCGATCCGGGCGACAAGCCTGGTCCCCGCTTCGGCGGGCAGAGGCGGTACGGTGAGCCAGGCGGTGGCGACGCGACGCAGCTCATCGACGTCGATCTGGTGCGGGGTGCGAAGGGTGACGGCAATCCGACAGTGCGCGGCGATGGCCGGCAGCGCACCGAGGGTGGGCCGGTCGACCCACTGCAGGTCGTCCAGCAGTAACAGTCCGTTGCGCACCCGGGAGCGTACGGCCTCGGCCAGCAGCGCCTGGTCCTGCGTGGGCAGCCGTACCTTCACCGCCCGGGCCAGCGCGAACCCCGGTACCGCGCGCAGCATGGCCAGCCCGCCACCGGCGAAAACCGGGCCCCGGAAGGATTCCCCCAGGCGGCGCAGGATGGTGGTGCGCCCGATGCCGGGCCCGCCGGCCAGCACGACCAGCCCGGGCTCGGCCAGCGCCGCGCGGGCCGTGACCAGCGGTTCGGCTGGTCGGTCGGCCGGCTGGTCACCAGCGTCGCCGCGCACTGGACTCCCCTCCCCCTCAGCTGGCACGAACATGGGATCCTGCGCCGGAAGGATATTCGTAGTGTGGAGCCCGCAACGCCAGCGTGCGTACATCCGACTTCCGGGAGGAATCATTATGAGTGACGGCTACGACACCGGCACCGACCACGACCCGTACCACGACGACCCGAGCGGCCACGACCACCACGACCCCAGCCACGACCCCAGCCACGACCCGCACAACGACCCGTACGGGCACGACGCGACGGTCGTCACCGCGGACTACGGCCACGGGACCGAGACGCTGATCGACACCAACAAGGACGGGTACGCCGACGTCGTGGACATCGACGCCGACGGTGACGGGGACATCGATGCCGAGTACTCGCACACCTTCGGCAGCGGGCACCAGCTCGACACGCTCGCCGTGGATACCAACAACGACGGCCGTCCGGACCTGGTCGAGTTCGACCGCAACCACGACGGCCACGTGGACCAGGTCGATCTGGACCGCAACTACGACGGGCACGTCGACACCGAGGTCAGCGACGACAACTACGACGGTCGCCCCGACCACGTCCGCGCGGACACCAACTTCGACGGCCGCGAGGACACCGACGTGACCGACACCAACAACGACGGGCAGTTCGACACCGTGCACTACACCGACCCGTCGCACAACCCGCTGTCCGGCCTGAGCGACTCCGGTCACGGCTCGCACGGCACGCACGACACGCACGGCTCGCCGAACCCGTACGCCGCGAGCTGACGCTAGATGGCTCCCGGACCGCTGAGCGCCCGTGTGGCCGGCCTCTGTCAAGAGGTCGGCCACCGGCTCGGTGGGCCCACCCAGGCGCAGGTTTTCGATGTGCGTCGGCGGCTGTCCGAGCCGCTGCGGGTCGCCATCGCCGGACGGCTCAAGTCCGGCAAGTCGACGCTCGTCAACGCACTCATCGGCCGGCGGGTGGCTCCCACCGAGGTCGGCGAGTGCACGCGCATCGTCACCCAGTTCCGCTACGGCACGGCCGACCGCGTCGACGTGGTCCGCCGCGACGGGAGCCGGGTCAGCCTGCCGCTGGACGACTCCGGGATGATCCCGCAACGGCTGGGGGTACCCCGCAGCGAGATCTCCTACGTCGACGTGGCGTTGACCAGCGACCACCTGCGCGACCTGATGGTCGTCGATACGCCCGGCCTGTCCAGCGCCAACTCGGTGGTCAGCGCCGGGGCCCGGCGGTTCCTGTTCAACGAGGCGCCGATCGACGAGGACATCGACGACGACTCGGTCGGCGCGCTGTCCGGCGCCGAAGCGATCGTGTACGTGTTCACCCAGTCGGTAAGGGCCGACGACGTGGCGGCGCTGGAGGCGTTCCGGTCGATCTCGGCGCGGCTGTCCAGCAACCCGATCAACTCGCTGGGCCTGTTCAACAAGGTCGACAAGCTGGCCGGGGGTACCGCCGACCCGTGGCCGGTGGCCGGTCCGCTGGCCGCCGACCAGGCGGCGGTGCTGCGCCGGGTGGTCTCCGACGTGGTCCCGATCGTGGGGCTGCTGGCCGAGACCACCGAGGCGGGCCGGTTGACCGCCGCCGACTGCGAGGCGCTGCGGGCGCTGGCCCGGCTGCCCGACGGGGACCGCACGGTGCTGCTGGCCTCGGTGGACCTTTTCGCCAACCGGGAGTGCCCGGTGGCCCGCGAGGCGCGGGAGCGGCTGCTGCGCCTGCTCGACCTGTACGGCATCGGCTTCGCCATCGCCCACCTGGTGGCCAACCCGCCGCTGGCCACGAGCGAGCTGATCCGGCTGCTGCACAGCGTGTCCGGGTTCCCCCGGCTGCGCGAGACGCTCAACCACGCCTTCCGCTGGCGCAGCGATGCCATCAAAGCCGGGTGGGCGCTGTCCAGCCTGGAGAAGATCGCCAGCCACGCGCCCCGGCCGCAGGACCGGGAGCTGCTGCGCGACGCGATCGAGCGGGTGCTGCAGCAGCCCGACTACCACCGGCTGCGGCTGCTGGAGGTGGCGCAACTGGTCACCACAGGCGCGGTGGACCTGCCGGACCAGATGGAAAGCGAGCTGACCCGGCTGGCGCTGTCCAACGACCCGCGGTTCATCCTCGACCTGCCGGCCGCCGCGCCGGAGCAACTCAGCCGCGCCGCGCTGGAGGCGGCGACCCGGTGGCGGGCCTACGCGGTGGGGGCGGCCGGCCCGGCGCAGTCGCGGGTGGCGCTGGTCGCCCACCGCGGTTTCTTCCTGCTCTCCCAGCGTGTCCGTGGCCAGGCCACCTTCCGTTAGGAGTACCCATGTCGTCGCGTCCGAGCCCGTTGCCGGCCGTCGGTGTCGCCGCGTTCCTGGCGTTGCTCACCGGCGTCGGCACCTACCTGGGCGGCCGGGATCCGCTGGTGGCGCTCATCGGCCTGATCGGTGCGCTGGCCGCCGGGGCGGCGGCGCTGATCCTGGTGCCGCGCTGGCGACCGGCGCCGGTTGCCACGCCGGCCCGGCCGGCGCTGGGGGAACAGGACCGGAGCAACCTGGTACAGACGTGCATATACGTCCGGGACCGGGTGACCAGTACCGCCCTGGCGAGCCGGTTGGAACAGGCGCTGGCCCAGGTGGGGGTGCGTACCGTGGAACCCACCGGGGAACGCTTCGACCCCAGCCACCATGAGGCCGGTGGCGCGCTGCCGACCACGGACGACGCCCTGGTCGGCACGATCGCCGCCGTCGAGGCCCCCGGCTACGCCGACCGGGACGTGCTGCTGCGCCCGCCGGTGGTAACGGTGTACCAGCGGGGGAAGCCATGACCGGGCGTAGCGAGGGCATCAGCTGGCTCAGCCGGCTCAGCCGGCTCATCGGTCAGGGCGAGACCGAGCGGAGCGAGGTGTCGGCATGACGACCACGGACCAGCCGAAGGCGGCGGACAAGAACAACCTGGAAGCCGCGGCGCTCAAGCTGATCAAGAGTGGGGTGGACGGGTCGCTGGCGTTCCTGCGCCGTATCGAACCCGACGCCGCCGCCGACATCGACGCGCTGCGTCGCCGCGAGCTGACCCGGCCCTCGTTCGCCGTGGTCGGGGAGACCAAGCGGGGCAAGAGTTCGCTGGTCAACGCGCTGATCGGGGTACCCAACCTGTCGCCGGTGGATGCCGCCGTGGCCACCGCGTCCTACCTGGAGTTCAGCCACTCGGCCACGCACGGCGCCCGGGCTTACGTGCCCGGCCAGGAGGTACCGGTCCCGTTGTCACTGGGTGACCTGCGCGACTGGGGCACGCTGCTGGGCCGGCTGCCCGACGGGGTACGCCCGCCGCGGCGCATCGAGGTGCTGCACTCCGCGCCGCTGCTGCAGTACCTGACGCTGGTCGACACGCCCGGCGTGGGTGGGCTGGACTCGCTGCACGCCGAGATCGCCCTGGACGCGGTCGAGCGGGCCACCGCGCTGCTGTTCGTGGTCGACGCGTCCTCCCCGTTCTCCCAGCCGGAGCTCAACTTCCTCATCGAGGCGAGCAAGCGGGTCAACTTCGTGGTGTTCGCGCTGTCCAAGGTCGACGCGTACCCGGGCTGGCGGACCATCCTCACCGACAACCGCAACCAGCTGCAGACCTACGCCCCGCGGTTCGCGGCGGCGCCATGGTTCCCGGTGTCGGCGCGGCTGGCGGAGATGGCGATGAGCCTGTCCGGGCCGGCCGCGCCGGAGCTGGTCCGCGAGTCGCGCATCGGCGAGCTGCAGCACGCGCTGATCGAGCTGGCCGGGCGGGGACACGTCATGCAACAGGCCAACATCCTGCGTGCCCTGCGCAGCGAGGTGATCCGGCTGGACCAGCAGATCACCGACCGGATCGCCGCCGCCGACCCGGATCCGGCCGCCGCGCAGCGGGCCAAGGACGAGCGGACCAAGCTGGCCGCCCGCAAGCGCACCGAGTCGCGGCAGTGGTCCCTGGCGCTGAACAACGAGACCCAGCGGGCCCGGGTGGAGGCCACGACCCGGCTGCGCCACTACGTCACGCAGCTGCAGGAGGACTTCCTCAACCGCATCGACAAGGCCTCCGGCGGGGACCTGAAGTCCATGCCGGCCGAGGTGGACCGGGCCCTGCACGCCCTGTCGATCCGGCTGTCGCAGGACCTGGAGTGGCGCTTCCGCCAGGTCGGCGAGCGGGTGCTGGCGCAGATCTTCGCCCGGCACGAGCTGCAGTTCATCCTGCGCCGGCTCAACGCCCGGCTGCGCCACGCGATGGGTGCCAAGCCGCGCCGGGACAGCCCGAGCGGCGACGGGGCCGTGGTGCTGATGTCCTCCGCGGGTATGGCGATGATGGCCGGGCGGGCCGGCATGATGGGCGCCTCGGCGGCCGGCCTGGCCGGTGTGGCCGGCGCAGGGCTGATCATCCCCGGGGTCGGCATCGGCCTGGGCCTGGCGGCCGGCGCGTTCATGATCTGGAAGCGCAAGGCGATGACCGACCGGCAGCAGCAGCGCACCTGGCTGCGCGAGGTGCTCGGGGAGGCCCGGGCGGCGCTGACCGACGAGGTGATGCACCGGTTCAACGACCTGCAGTACGCGCTGACCCTCGCGCTGGACGACGCGATCGAGCGCCGGCTGCAGCAACTGGACGCGCACATCGCCGAGATCGACAAGGCGATGGCCGATGACAAGGCCAGCCGGGCCAAGCGAAAGGCGAGTTTGGCACAAGAACGGGAGGCACTGCGGGGCCGCATCAAGCAGATTGACGAGATCCTGGTACGGGTACGACAGCTCGCACCGGCCGCACCCAGCGACACAGGGAGCTAGCCATGGACCACCACGGCGACTGGGACCACTGGTCCGAGGACGACCCCACCCTCGGTACCGGGGACACCGCGGACCTGTCCGGCGGTGACGATCTCGGCGACCTCGGCGGCGGCCACGAGCACCTGCCCGGCTACGACGCTCACGAGGGCTACGACGCTCACGAGGGCTACGACGGCCTCGACCGGCCGGACGCCGACGCGCCCGCGCCGGACCTGAGCCACGGCCCCGACCTGCTGCACGAGGGCGGTAGCGAGCCCGCCGACGCCGACCTCGACCACGACCCGTACGACGCCGACCCCTACGCCGACACCCCGGACGATGACCAGCCGGGGGCCGCGGACCACCTGGTCGGGGCCGACCCGGACCGGCCCGAGGGCCTCGACAGCGCCTGGCACGACGGGGACTTCCCGCCGCAGCTGGACCTCACCGCCCGGCCCGAGCCGGCCGACGGTTTTCCGTGGGCCGACCCGGACACCCTGGGCGACCCGGGATACGTGGCGGACCTGTCCGCCGCCGAACCGCTCGACGCGGGCGGCGCCCCGCCGGTCGGGGACCTGTTCGCATACGCCGGGCTGGACGCGCCGGCGGCGGGCGTGGACCCGTGGGCTCAGCTCGCCGGCTCGGACGACCCGGCCACCAGCAGCCTCGCCCGGTTCTGGGGCCCGTCCGGCGGCTGAGCCTCCCGCGGCGGCGCCGCGGCGGGCCGCACCCCGGCTCAGCCGGAGGCCAGCACGATCAGCACCACGAACAGCACCACGACCAGGACCAGCACCACGATCGTGCCGATGACCGCCGGCTCCTGGTACCAGCTGCGCCCGCGCACCGGCGCCCGCTGGGGCATCGGCGGGCGCGCCGGCATGACCGGGTTGGGGCGGGGCAGCGGACCGGCCGGCGGGGCCATCCGCGGCGGCTGCGGCACCGGGCGGGCCGGCTGCGGCATCGGTGCCGGCGAGGCCGGTGGGGTACTGATCGGACGCGGTGACGCCGGTGGGGTGCTGATCGGGCGGGCCTGTGCCGGGCCCTGCGGCTGCGGCTGGGGTGCCACCACCGTCGGGGCGGGCCGGGGCGGTACCGGCGGTGCCTGGTACCCGCCCGGGGCCATCGGCCGCTGTGGCTGTGCCGGACGCGCCGGCGCGTGTTGCGGCGGCGCCGGACGCGCCGGCGCGTGCTGGGGCGGCGCGGGGCGCGGCGGGACCGGCTGGTGCGGCTGGTGCGGCGGCATCTGTGGGCGGACCGGCGGGTTCGGCGAGCCGATGCACAGCGACCCCTCGACGACCACGGTCTCCGGCTGCTCCAGCGTCGTCGGCGCCACCTGCAGCTCGGTGTGGATCAGGTGGGCGCACAACGGGATCCGGCTGGACCCGCCGACGAGGAAGATCCCGACCAGGTCCCTGGCGCTCATCCCGGCCCCGGCGATGGTGCGGGCCAGGCAGGTGACAGTGCGTTCCAGGTAGGGCCGGATCAGCGACTCCAGCTCCTCCCGGGTCAGGTGCGCGTCGACCTCCAGCCCGGGCAGGTGGACGTCGGCGTTGGAGGTACGGGAGAGCATCTCCTTGGCCGCCCGCACGTCCTCGTAGAGCATCCGGCGTTGCCGCCGCCCGCCCGCGTCGTTCGGGTTGACCAGCGCGGACCACTGCTCGCCGTGGCTGTTCTGGTAGGTCCGGCCGAGGTGCTCGACGATCGCGTGGTCGAAGTCCAGGCCGCCGACGTCGGCCAGGCCCTCCTCGGAGAGCACCTGGAACCCGGCCGGGGTACGCCGGACCACGGTGGCGTCGAAGGTGCCGCCGCCCAGGTCGTAGATGGCCAGCGAGCGGCCCACCGGGACGGCGGCGCGCAGGATCGCGGTGAAGTACGACGCGGCCGCCACCGGCTCGGCGATCAGCTGCGGGTTGCCCAGCCCCGCCTGGCGGGCCGCCTCCGTCAGCAGCCGCCGCCGCTGCTCCCCCCACCGGGCCGGGTGGGTCAGCCGAACCTGCTCAGGCGCCCCGCCGAGCTGCCGGCGCGCCTCCGCCGCCACCGCCTGCAGCACCCCGGCGAACACCTTCGGCACCGGCAGCTCCTGCCCGCCCAGCAGCACCACCCCGTCGTCGATGCGCCGCTTGGGGTTGGGCTCGAACCGGCTCGGGTCGACCCGGGCGTGCCGCTCGGCGTCGCGGCCGACGAGCATCTGCCCCTCGGGGGTCAGGTACACCGCCGTCGGCATCAGCGGCGCCCCGTCGAACAGCAGCGGCCGCAGGCGGCCGTCGGGCATCCGCAGCATGGACACGGTATTGGAGGTGCCGAAGTCGATGCCGAGCACGCGCATGAGCGTCACCCTACTGTGCCGCGTCACGGCGATGACTACCGGAAAGCCGACCGCTACCCACCGGTCGCCGCGAGGCGTCATACTCCCGGTCATGATCGCGCGCCGGTACGCCTACCTGGACACCCCCACCCCGATCGCCTTCGCCCACCGGGGCGGCGCCGCGCTGGCAGGGGAGAACACCATGGCGGCCTTCGCCCGCGCGGTCGAGCTGGGATACCGGTACATCGAGACCGACACGCACGCCACCGCCGACGGGGTGGCGGTGGTGTTCCACGACCACACACTGGCCCGCATCGCCGGGCGGCCCGGGCGGATCCGGCAGCTTCCGTGGGCCGAACTTTCCCGGGTGCGGGTCGACGGGCAACCGGTGGTGCCGCGCCTGTCCGACGTGCTGGACGCCTGGCCGAAGGTGCGGTTCAACATCGACGTCAAGGCCGACAGCGCGGTCGGGCCGACCATCGAGGCGGTCCGGGCGACCGGCGCGCTGGACCGGGTGCTGCTCGCCTCGTTCTCCGACGCTCGCACCGCGCGGATGCGCGCCGTGCTCGGCCCCGGCGTAGCCACCTCGCTGGGCTCGCGGGGCGCGGCGCAGCTGTGGGCCGCCTCCCGCGCCGGGCGCGGCGCCGCGCGGCTGGCCACCCGGGTCGCCGCGGCGCAGGTACCGTACCGGCAGGGCCCGGTCCGGGTGGTCGACGAGCGCTTCGTCCGGTACGCCCACGGGCTGGGACTGCAGGTGCACGTCTGGACGGTGGACGCGCCGGACCGGATGAACGAGTTACTGGACCTAGGCGTGGATGGCATCATGACCGATCGCATCGACGTGTTGCGTGAGGTCTACACCGCGCGCGGCTGCTGGCCCGCGTGAGGGGAGTGCGAGGACATGGTCGACACCGCTGAGGCCACCACCGCCCCGCGCTCCACCCGGGGGGAACGGGTCGGCTGGTACTTCTACGACTTCGCCAACTCCGCGTTCTCCACCTCGGTGGTCACCGTCTTCCTCGGCCCTTACCTGGGTACCATCGCCGAACGCGCGCAGGACGCCAAGCACCAGGTGTACCCGCTGGGCATCCCGGTGGCGGCCGGGTCGCTGTTCTCCTACGCGGTGTCGCTGTCGGTGCTGTTGACCGTGTTCGTGCTGCCGATCGTCGGCGCCATCGCCGACCGCTCCTCGCACAAGCGGGAGCTGCTGGGCCTGTTCGCCTACGTGGGCGCCGGGTCGGTGCTCGGGATGGTGTTCCTCACCGGCGACCGGTACCTGCTGGGCACGGTGCTGTTCCTGGTCGCCAATATCTCCTTCGGCGCGGCCAACGTCGTGTACAACTCGTTCCTGCCGCAGATCGCCGGCCCCGACGACCGGGACCGGGTGTCCAGCCTCGGCTGGGGCATCGGCTACATCGGCGGCGGCATCCTGCTGGCGCTGAACCTGGTCGCGCTGACCATCGACAACGACCGGCACACCGCCGACGTGGCCCGCTGGTCGATCGTGTCGGCCGGGCTGTGGTGGGCGCTGTTCACCACGGTGCCGCTGGTGCGGCTGCGCAACCGGCCGGCGGTGGCCGGCGAGCACCCGCGGGGCTCGGTGCTCACCGACGGGTTCCGCCAGCTCGGCCAGACCCTGGCCAGCCTCAAGGCGTACCCGTTGACGTTGTTCTTCCTGATCGCCTACCTGGTCTACAACGACGGCATCCAGACCGTGATCGTGCAGGCCGGCGTGTACGCCGACAAGGAGCTGGGGCTGAGCCAGACCGTCCGGGTCGAGGCGATCCTGCTGGTGCAGTTCGTGGCGTTCGCCGGGGCGTTCGCCATGGGCCGCATCGCCGAACGCATCGGGGCCTGGCGCACCGTGCTGGGCAGCCTTGTGGTGTGGACGGTGGCGCTGGGCCTGGCGTACTTCCTGCCGGCGCACCGGGCGTTGCTGTTCATGCTGCTGGCCGCGCTGATCGGCATCGTGCTGGGCGGCAGCCAGGCGTTGAGCCGGTCGCTGTTCAGCCAGCTCATCCCGCACGGCAAGGAGGCCGAGTACTTCGGCCTCTACGAGATCTCCTCGGACGGCACAAGCTGGCTGGGGCCGCTGCTGTTCGGGCTGATCTACCAGATCACCCACACCTACCGGGTGGCGATCATCTCACTGCTGATCTTCTTCATCATCGGGTTCGTGGCGCTGCTGGCGGTACCGATCCGCCGGGCGATCGTGGAGGCCGGCAACGTCCCGCCGCACGTCCTATAACCCGGTCACCGCCGCCTCGACCAGGTAGGCCGGGTCGCGCTCCAGGCGGGCCCGGGCCCGGTCGTAGCGCTGGGTGGTGCGCGGGTCGGCGTGCCCGAGGGCGTACTGGCGCTCCTCCAGCGACGCCCCCCGTTCCCGGGCGATGGTCGCCCACGCGTGCCGGAACGAGTGCGGGGTGATCCGGTCGGCGGCGGGCAGCCCGGCCGCGCGGGCGGCGCGGCGGACGAACCGGTACACGCCGTGGCGGTCCAGCCGCCGGCCCTCGGGGCCCTGGAACAGCGGGCCGTCGGTGCGGCCGGCCAGGTAGGCCGCCAGGACCTCGGCCAACCCCGGGGGTACCGCGCGGGTGCGCGCCTTGCCGCCCTTCATCCGCAGCCGCACCGTGCGGTGCCCGCTGTCGTGGCCCAGGTCCGTGACGTCCAGCGCGCACACCTCCGACACCCGGGCGCCGATCTCCACGAGGAACCCGGCCAGCGCGGCGCCGCACGCCCCGCCCAGGACCGGGTCGGTGGCGGCGGCCCGGCGTACCGCGACCGCCTCGTCGGTGGACAGCCCCACGGTGGCGGTATAGTCGCGGTCCAGCCGGGGCCGGCGGACCCGTTGCGCCGGGTTCTGCGCGACCACGCCCGCGTCGAGCAGGTACCCGTACCACGACGACAGCGCGGCCAGCCGGCGGGCGATGCTGGCCGGGGCCAGCGGCCGGCCGGTGCGCGGGGTCGGCGCGTGGGCCAGCGCCGCCGCGTAGGCGTCCAGGTGCACCCGGCGGGCCTGGGTCACGTCCAGGTCCCGCCCGGCGCACCAGGCGACGAAGTCGGCCACGTCACGCCGGTACGCCTCGCGGGTGTGCGCGGACTCGCGGAAGCTCCACAGCCACGCGGCGGTCAGCGTGGCCAGGCTGGTGTCGCGGCGGGTGAGGTCGGTCATTGTCAGTACGGGTCGCCGCACACGAACCAGGACCGGCCGTCGCGGATCAGCCGTACGGTGTGCCGGTCGTGGACGTTGCCCTCCCGGGTCAGGTCGGCGGTGACCAGCGCGGTGTCCCGGCCGTTGACCCTGGACACCGACGTGTCGACCACCCGGTGGGAGCGCAGCCGCGGCTGACCGTGCACCAGCTTGGTGAACGCGTCCTGGCTCAGGTGGGCCCGCACGTCACCGCAGAGCTGCCGGTACGCCCCGGCGGTGTCGTCGCGCTCCAGCAGCGACAGGAACCCGTCGGTGGCCGAGCGCGCGGCGCCGGCCGTCGGGTTGTACCAGCGCACCACGGCGGCGGTGACCGCGACGACCCCGCCGCAGCACACGACGAGCATCACCGCGGCGATGAGCAGGATCCGCCGCAGCCGGCGCGGCCGGCGGGGCGCGGGACCCGCGCCGGGTGGACTGGGCTCCGGCTCCGGCGGCGGCACCTCCGTCATAGCCGGTCACGGTAGCAGCCGGCGTCAGCGCGGCTCGCGGGTCAGTTCCATGATCCAGTTGGTTTCCCAGGTGCGCCGCTCGTCCACCGAGAACGCCTGCTCCCAGCGGGCCGACGTGGGTGTGATGTCGGTCCACAGGTACCGCACCTGCACCGGAGTGCCGTCGTGCACGTCCTCGCCGTAGAAGGTGCCCACGCCGCCGGAGAACCGCCCGACGACCGGCGGGGTGAGCCGCCCGTGACGGGAGTTGACCCACCAGATGGACCACTCCTGCCGGGCCGGGTCGAACAGGCGGAACGTCAGGCCGCGGAACCCCTTCGTCGGGAAGGTGATCTCGTCGGCGTTCGCCGCGCCGTCGAAGAACGGCACGCACCATGAGGTGGCCGGGAACTCGTCCCACATGCCGGCGCCGACGAGCAGCTTGGTCAGCCGGCGGTTGGCCACGCGCCACGAGCCGGTCAGGAAGTCGAAGTCACCCATGGCCGGGGACGCTACGGCCGTACCGCTGACATCTATTGTCAGTGAAGTGCGCGCCTCCCGGCTGGTCTCGGTGCTGCTGCTGGTGCAGACCCGGGGCCGGCTGACCGCCCGGCAGCTCGCCGACGAGCTGGACGTGTCCGTGCGCACCATCTACCGCGACGTCGAGTCGCTGCACGCCGCCGGCGTGCCGCTGTACGGGGACGCCGGGCGCGACGGCGGGTACCGGCTGGTCGACGGGTACCGGACCCGGCTGACCGGGCTGACCACGCAGGAGGCCCAGGCGCTGTTCCTCACCGGCCTGCCGGGGCCGGCGGCCGAGTTGGGCCTGGGTAGCGTCGTGGCGGCCGCCCAGCTGAAGCTGACCGCGGCGCTGCCTGAGCCGCTGCGCGCGCGGGCCGGGCTGCTGCCGGAGCGGTTCCTGCTCGACGCGCCCGGCTGGTACCGCGACGCCGAGGAGGTCCCGCACCTGGCCGCCGTCGCCGGGGCGGTGTGGGACCAGAAGGCCGTTCAGGTGCGCTACCGGGGCTGGCGCCGCACGGTGCAGCGCCGGCTGGAGCCCTACGGCCTGGTCCTCAAGGCCGGCACCTGGTACCTGGTCGCGCGCGGTGCCCGGCACCTGGGCACCTACCGGGTCAGCCAGCTGCTGGACGTGCACGTGCTGGACGAGACGTTCACCCGGCCGGCCGGCTTCGACCTGGCCACGCACTGGCGCGCGGCGCTGACCGCCTTCCGCGCCCGGCTCTACCAGGGCGAGGCGCTGGTACGGCTGTCCCCCGTGGCCATGGAGCGGCTGCCCGACGTGCTCAGCCCGGCCGTGGCCGGCGCCGCCGCCCGGGGCGAGCCGGAGCCGGGCGGCTGGGTGCGGGCCCGGCTGCCGATCGAGTCGCTGACCCACGCGCAGACGCAGTTCCTCAAGCTCGGCGCCGAGGTCGAGGTCCTGGAACCGGCCGAGCTGCGCGAACGCCTCGCATCGACCGCGCGCGCACTGGCGGCGCTGTACGGACCGGCGGATCGTGGACGATCGCACCCCCAGGGGGTACCAGCGTCCGCGATCTCGGCCGACCCGCGCCCCGCCGGCCTCGTGCTCGCCGCCGGCGCCGGGCGGCGGTACGGGATGCCCAAGGCGCTCGTGGAGGTCGGCGGCCGGCTCGCCGTGGACCGGGCCCTGGCGACGCTGCGTGACGGGGGCTGCGAGCCGGTCGTCGTGGTGCTCGGCGCGGCGGCGCGGACGGTGCGGCAGCGGGCCGACCTCGACGGCGCGGTCGTCGTGGACAACCCCGACTGGGCCGACGGCATGGGCTCGTCGCTGCGCGCCGGGCTGGCCGCGCTGGCACAGAGCACGGTGCCGGCGGCGGTCGTGCTGCTCGTCGACACCCCCGGGATCACCGCCGAGGCGGTACGCCGGATCAGCGTCCACAGTGGACCGCAGGCGCTGTGCGCCGCGAGCTACCACGGCCAGCAGGGCCACCCGGTGCTGCTCGGCCGGGCGCACTGGGCCGGGGTCGCCGAGCTGGCCGAAGGCGACGTCGGTGCCCGCCCGTACCTGGCGAAGCACGAGGTCACCCTGATCCCCTGCGAGGACGTCGCGCGCGGTGAGGACGTGGACCGCCGCACCGACGTGGACCCTCCGCCGGCCGGCGGAGCATAGTGGGCAGATGACCACCCCCGAGTCGCCGGCGCAGCTCGCGCGCGAGCTCGCCGCCACCGGGTACCTCGCCGACGACGGGCTGGCCACCGCCGGGTACCTGGCGATCACACTGCGCCGGCCGCTGTTCCTGGAGGGCGAGGCCGGCGTCGGCAAGACCGCCTTCGCCCAGGCCCTGGCGCAGGCGGTCGGGATACCGCTGGTCCGGTTGCAGTGCTACGAAGGGCTCGACGCCGCCCAGGCCCTCTACGACTGGGACTTCCCCCGGCAGATCCTGCACCTGCGGGCGGTCACCGCCGCGCAGGAGCACCCCGACCCGGCGGCGCTGGAGGCCGGCCTGTACGACCGGCGTTTCCTCATCGCCCGGCCGCTGCTGCAGGCCCTGGAGCGCAGCCCGTGCGTGCTGCTGGTCGACGAGATCGACCGGGCCGACGACGAGTTCGAGGCGTTCCTGCTGGAGGTGCTCTCCGACGCGGCGATCTCCATCCCGGAGCTGGGCCGCATCGTCGCGGCCGTCCCGCCGCTGCCGATCCTGACCAGCAACCGCACCCGTGAGGTGCACGACGCGCTCAAGCGCCGCTGCCTGTACCACTGGGTCGAGCACCCGGGCTTCGACCGGGAGGTGGCGATCCTGCGCCGCCGCCTGCCCGACGTGGACACCGCGCTGGCCGCGCAGGTGGCCACGGCGGCCGCCCGGATGCGCAAGCTGGACCTGATCAAGCCGCCGGGGGTGGCCGAGTCCCTGGACTGGGCCGCCGCGCTGGCCGCCCTCGGCACCCGCACGTTGGACCCCGACGTCGCCGCCGCCACGCTCGGCGCGGTGCTCAAGTACCGCGAGGACATCGACCGGGTGCGCGCCACCGGCCTGGCGGCGCTGGTGGAGGGCGAACTGTGATCAGCGCCGGCGCGCCCGAGGCGGCCGTGATCGAGGTGCTGCTCGGCTTCGCCCGCACGCTGCGCCACGCCGGGGTGGCGGCCACCCCGGACCGGGTCCAGGCGATGCTGGCCGCCGCCGCCGCGCTGGGCGTCGCCGAACCCGCCGGGGTGTACTGGGCCGGCCGGCTCACCCTGTGCGGCGAGCCGGACGACCTGCCGGTGTACGACGCCGCGTTCGCCGCCTACTTCGCCGGGCAGCGCCCGGCCGGGCCCCGGGCGACGCCGGTGCCGGTCAGCGTGGCGCTGCCGCACGTGTCCGTGCCGTTCAGCGGGGCCGGCGACGGTGACGACGAGCCCGCCGAGGTGCTCAGCCTCGCGGCCAGCCCGGTCGAGGTGCTGCGCCACCGCGACGTGGCCGATCTGTCCACAGTGGAGCGTGCCGAGGTGCGCCGGCTCGTGGCGCTGCTCGCGCCGGCCACCGCCCCGCGGCGCGGCCGCCGGCGGCGCCCGGCCCGGCGGGGCACCGTCGACATGCACCGCACCGTCCGCGCCGCGCTGCGCGGCGGCGGCGAACCCGGCCGGCTGTCCCGGCACGCCCGGCGCGCCAAACCCCGCCGCCTGGTGCTGCTGCTGGACGTGTCCGGCTCGATGGCCCCGTACGCCGACGCGCTGCTGCGCTTCGCCCACGCCGCGGTGCGCCGCCGGCCCGCGTTGACCGAGGTGTTCACGCTCGGCACCCGCCTGACGCGGGTCACCCGGGCGCTGCGCCTGCGCGACCCCGACGCCGCCCTGCGCATGGCCGGCGCCGCGATCCCCGACTGGCACGGCGGTACCCGGCTGGCCGACGCGCTGCGCGCCTTCCTCGACCGGTGGGGCCAGCGCGGCACCGCCCGGGGCGCGGTGGTCGTGGTGTGCAGCGACGGGTGGGAGTTCGGCGACCCCGCCGTCCTGGCCGGGCAGCTGCACCGGCTCTCCCGCCTGGCGTACCGGCTGGTCTGGGTCAACCCGCACCGCGGCAAGCCCGGCTACGCCCCGCTCGCCGGGGGCATGGCCGCCGCGCTGCCCTACCTGGACGACTTCGTCGCCGGGCACAGCCTCGCCGCGCTGCACGACCTGGTGGAGGTGATCGCCCGTGCGTGACGTGCTGGACGAGCTGCTCGGGTGGTGGCAGGCCGGTGACCCGGTCGGCATGGGTACCGTCGTGGCCACCTGGCGCTCCGCGCCCCGCCCGCCCGGCGCCGCGATGCTGGTCGGCCCGGACGGCTCGGCCGTCGGCAGTGTCTCCGGCGGCTGCGTGGAAGGCGCCGTGTACGAGCTGGCCAAGGAGGTCGCCGCCAGCGGTATCCCGGTGTTGCAGCGTTACGGGGTCAGCGACGACGACGCGTTCGCCGTCGGGCTGACCTGCGGCGGCATCATCGATGTCTTCGTCGAACGGGTCGACCCGGCGGGCTTTCCCGAGCTGGGCGAGGTGGCCGCGGCGATCCGTGCCGGTACCCCCGTCGCCGTGGTCACCTGCGTCAGCGGCCCCGACGGCCGCGTGGGCCGGCGGCTGGTCGGGTGGCCCGACCGCACCGCCGGCACGCTGGGTTCGGCGCGGTTGGACGCGGCCGCCGCCGACGACTCGCGCGGCCTGCTCGCCGCCGGCCGCAGCGGCACCCTGCGCTACGGCGTGGACGGGCAGCGCCGCGGCGACGAGCTGGCCCTGTTCGTCGCCGCCTACGCCCCCCGGCCCCGGATGATCGTGTTCGGGGCGATCGACTTCGCCGCCGCGGTCGCCCGGATCGGGGCGTTCCTCGGCTACCAGGTGACCGTCTGCGACGCCCGGCCGGTGTTCGCCACCGCCCGCCGCTTCCCCGACGCCGACGAGGTGGTCGTCGACTGGCCGCACCGGTACCTGCGCGCCGAGGCCGACGCCGGCCGCATCGACGGGCGCACCGTGCTGTGCGTGCTGACCCACGACCCGAAGTTCGACGGCCCGCTGCTGGAGGTGGCGCTGCGCCTGCCGGTGGCCTACGTCGGAGCGATGGGCTCGCGCCGTACCCACGACGAGCGGCTGGCCCGGCTGCGCGAGGCCGGGCTGACCGATGCCGAGCTGGCCCGGCTGTCCTCCCCCGTCGGCCTGGACCTGGGCGCGCGGACCCCGGAGGAGACCGCGGTGAGCATAGCCGCGGAGATCATCGCGGCCCGCTGGGACGGCACCGGACGGCGCCTTACCGACCTCGCCGGGCGGATCCACCACGAACCGGCCGGCTGATTTCCGGCCGGTTACGCCGCTCCTCTTGCGATCCACCCCGGGACGGGATTGGCTGTAGGAGCGCGCGACGACGACCTTCGACGCCTGTCACCCGGCAGGAGAGGAGGCGCACGACGGCGATGGCGCCGGGGCATCGGTGCGCCCATCCGCCCGTCCGGTCTGCGCACCGGATCCCCTCGGTAGCCGGGAGGCTCGATGACCCGGATCAGCGTCACCGTCGACGGCGTCCGCTACGACGACGACGTCGAACCCCGTACCCTGCTCGTCCACCACCTGCGCGAGCGGCTCGGCAAGGTCGGCACCGTGGTCGGCTGCGACACCAGCAACTGCGGCGCCTGCACCGTCCTGATGACCGACCCGGACGGCCGGCCGGTCGGCGTGAAGAGCTGCGCGGTGCTCGCGGTCCAGGCCGACGGCCGCGAGATCACCACGATCGAGGGCCTGGCCGGTCCGGACAACATGCTGCACCCGGTCCAGCGGGCCTTCCACGAGCGGCACGCGCTGCAGTGCGGGTTCTGCACCCCCGGCATGATCATGGCGGCGGTGGACCTGCTCAGCGAGAACCCCGAGCCCAGCGACCAGGAGATCCGCGAAGGGCTGGAGGGCAACCTGTGCCGCTGCACCGGGTACCAGAACATCGTGCGGGCGGTGCGCGACGCCGCGGCGGCGCTGCGCGAGGCCGGCGAGTCGGCGCGGCCGGCGCCGGCCACCCCGGAGGCGGGCGAGGCCGGCACCCCCGACGCGGGCCTGCCCCGCGAACCGGTGCCGCCGGAAACCGTCCCCCAGCCGGTGCCGTGAGGAGGGCGACATGACCACGACCGTCAACGAGGTCGGCGCCCCCCGCCAGCGCAAGGAGGACGCCCGGCTGATCACCGGCCGCACCCTGTGGACCGAGAACGTCACCCTGCCCGGAATGCTGCACCTGGCGATCCTGCGCAGCCCGCTCGCCCACGCCCGGATCACCCGGGTGGACACCGCGCCGGCGCTGCGCGAACCCGGGGTGGTCGCCGCGTTCAGCGGCCGCGACGTAGCCGACGTGCAGGGCACCCTGCCGTGCGCCTGGCTGGTCACCGAGGACATCGTGCACCCCGACCACCCGCCGATCGCCGTCGAGGAGGTGCGCCACGTCGGCGAGGCGGTCGCCGTGGTCGCCGCCCGGTCCCGGGCCGCCGCGCTGGACGCGCTGGCCGCGATCGACGTCGACTACGAACCCCTGCCGGTGGTCCTGGACCTGGAGGCGGCCCTGGCCGACGGCGCCGACCTGGTCCACGCCGACAAGGGCACCAACCGCAGCTACGACTGGGTGTTCGACTCGGCGCAGGCCGGCACCGGCGGGTCGGTCGACGAGGCGCTGTCCGGCGCCGAGGTGGTCATCAAACGCCGGTACCGGCAACAGCGGCTGATCCCGGCGTTCATGGAACCGCGCAGCGTCATCGCCGACCCCAGCGGCGACCAGTACACCCTCTGGTCGGCCACGCAGATCCCGCACATCCTGCGGTTCCTGGTGTCCGTGGTGACCGGTACCCCCGAGCACAAGGTCCGGGTGATCGCGCCGGACGTGGGTGGCGGGTTCGGCGGCAAGCTGCAGGTCACCCCCGAGGAGCTGATCGCGTTCCTGGCCGCCAAGCGGCTGGGCAAGCCGGTCAAGTACACCGAGTCCCGCTCCGACAGCCTGGTCTCCGCCCACCACGGCCGGGACATGATCCAGGACCTGGAGCTGGCCGCCCGCCGCGACGGCACGGTCCTCGGGCTCAAGGTGCACCTGACCGCCAACATGGGCGCCTACCTCGGCCTGGTCACGCCGGGCATCCCGCTGCTGGGCGCGTTCATGTACAACGCGATCTACAAGTTCCCCGCGTACCGCTTCGAGTGCACCGGGGTGTTCACCAACACCACGTTCACCGACGCCTACCGCGGCGCCGGCCGGCCCGAGGCCACCTTCGCCATCGAGCGGATGATGGACGAGCTGGCCGTCGAGCTGGGCATGGATCCGCTGCAGGTACGCCGGCGCAACTGGATCAACGCCGACGAGTTCCCGTTCACCACCGTCGCCGGGCTGAGCTACGACTCCGGCGACTACGCCGCCGCCACCGACAAGGCCACCGGCCTGTTCGGCTACGACGAGCTGCGCCAGGAGCAGGCCCGCCGGCGCGAGTCCGGCGACCTGGTCCAGCTGGGCATCGGGGTGTCCACCTACACCGAGATGTGCGGGCTGGCCCCGTCGCGGGTGCTCGGTTCGCTGCGCTACGGCGCCGGCGGCTGGGAGAGCGCGAGCATCCGGATGCTGCCCAGCGGCAAGGTCGAGGTGGTCACCGGTACCTCCCCGCACGGGCAGGGCCACGAGACGGCGTGGAGCCAGATCGTCGCCGACCAGCTCGGCGTGCCGTTCGAGGACGTGGAGGTGCTGCACGGCGACACCCGTACCTCCTACAAGGGGCTGGACACCTACGGCTCGCGTTCCCTGGCCGTCGGTGGGATCGCCCTGTACAACGCCTGCCAGAAGGTCGTCGACAAGGCCAAGCCGATCGCGGCGAAGCTGCTCGAATGTGACCCGGCCGACGTGGAGTTCACCGGCGGGCGGTTCCAGGTGCGCGGCACCCCCGACGGCGGCAAGACCCTGGCCGACTGCGCGCTGGCCGTGTTCACCTCGCACGACCTGCCCGAGGGCATCGAGCCGACGCTGGACGCCGACGCCGTCTACGACCCGGTCAACTTCTCCTTCCCGCACGGTACCCACCTGTGCGCGGTGGAGGTCGACACCCGCACCGGTCGGGTGGACATCCGCTCCTACGTGGCCGTCGACGACGTCGGCAAAGTGATCAACCCGATGATCGTCGAGGGGCAGATCCACGGCGGCGTGGCGCAGGGCATCGGCCAGGCGCTGTACGAGGAGGCCGTCTACGACGGTGAGGGCAACCTGCTGTCGGGCACGTTCGTGGACTACACGCTGCCGTCGGCGGCGGACCTGCCCGACCTCGTGGCCGACCGCACCGAGAGCCCGGCGCCGGGGCACCCGCTGGGCGCCAAGGGGGTCGGTGAGGCGGGCGCCATCGCCGCCACCCCGGCCGTGGTCAACGCGATCGTCGACGCGCTGCGCCCCTTCGGGGTCCGGGACGTGGCGATGCCCTGCACCCCGGAACGGGTGTGGCAGGCGATCCAGCAGGGAGGCACATCATGATCCCGGCGGCGGTGGAGTACACCCGGCCGTCCACAGTGGACGACGCGGTCGCGGCGCTGGCCGACGAGGACGCCAAGGTCCTGGCCGGCGGGCAGAGCCTGATCCCGCTGCTGCGGCTGCGCCTGTCCGCCCCGTCGGTGCTGGTCGACCTCGGTGGCATCGGCGAGCTGCGGGGCATCCGCGACGACGGCGAGGCGCTGGTCATCGGCGCGATGACCACCCACGCGACGGTGCTGCGCGATGAGCTCGTGGCCCGGTACGCGCCGCTGCTGGCGCAGGCCACCGCGACCGTGGCCGACCGGCAGGTGCGCCACCTGGGCACCCTCGGCGGCTCCCTGGCCCACGGCGACCCGGCCGGGGACCTGCCGGCCGTGTCGCTGGCGCTGGACGCCACGCTGGAGGTCACCGGAGCGTCGGGCACCCGGTCGGTACCGGCGACGGAGTTCTTCGTCGACTACCTCACCACCGCGCTGCAACCCGGCGAGGTGCTCACCGCGGTACGGGTACCCAAGCGGGAAGGCTGGGCCAGCCACTACGAGAAGTTCAACCGGGTCGCCCAGGCGTGGGCGCTGGTCGGGGTCGCGGCCATGGTGCGCCGCGACAACGGCAGCATCGCCGAGGCCCGGGTGGCGCTGGCCAACATGGCCCCGACGCCGGTACGGGCGGCGGCCGTGGAGTCCGCGCTCACCGGCGCCGCCGCCGACGTGGGTGCGGTCATCGCGGCCGCCGCACAGGCGGCCGAGGGCACCGAGCCGTCCGACGACCTGTCCGCCTCCGCCGGGTACCGCCGGCACCTCGCCACGGTGCTCACCGAGCGGGCGGTCCTGGCCTGCCTGAACGGGCCGGCACATGCGGCTTGAGCACAGCTTCACCGTGCCGGTACCGGTCGACACCGCCTGGGACGCGCTGCTCGACCTGCCCCGGGTGGTCCCGTGCATGCCGGGCGCGACACTCACCGGCGTCGAGGGGGATACGTTCACCGGCACGGTGAAGGTCAAGCTGGGCCCGATCGGCCTGACCTACCAGGGCAAGGGCCGCTTCGTCGCGCGCGACGAAGCGGCCCGGCGGGTGGTCATCGAGGCCAGCGGACGGGACACCCGCTCCGCCGGTACCGCCTCGGCGACGGTGACCGCCGACCTGACCGCCGAGGGCGACGGCACCCGGGCGGACGTGGTCACCGACCTGACCGTGACCGGCCGGCCGGCACAGTTCGGCCGCGGCATGCTCTCCGACGTCGCCGCCAAGCTCATCGGCCAGTTCGCCGACTGCCTGGCCGAGACGCTCACCGGTCCACCGGCCGCGCCGGTGCCCTCGGCGCAGCCGGTCCCGTCGGCGGCCGCCGCCGCCGACGTCGAGGGTCCGGCGCCGGCCGTGGAGCCGATCGACCTGCTGCGCATGACGGCGGGCACGGCGACCGCCCGGCGCCTGGCCACCTACGCGCTCGCCGCCGTGCTCGCCCTGCTCCTCTGGCGCGGCCTGCGCCGGCGCCGGCGCCGTTAGCCGGCGTCCAGGATCTGCCGCCTCGCCCTGCCTAGGATCGGGCTGGGGAGGCGGGATGAGCGGCACGGTCAACGCGGAGCAGGCGCAGCGGTGGAACGGCGACTCCGGCCGGCAGTGGATCAAACATCGGGAGCGGCACGTCGCGGTCCGGCAGCGGCTGACCCCGCGGCTGTTCCAGGCGGCCCGGATCGCGCCCGGCGACCGGGTACTCGACGTGGGCTGCGGCTGCGGCGAGAGCACCATCGCCGCGGCACGCGCCGCCGGGCCGGGCGGCTACGCGCTCGGCCTCGACCTGTCCGGCCCGATGCTCGACGTGGCGCGCCGCCTCGCCGCCGAGGCGGGCATCGCACCCGACCAGGGACCGCTGCGTTTCGTCCAGGGGGACGCCCAGGTCCACCCGCTGCCGCCCGCCTCCTTCGACGTGCTCATCAGCAGCTTCGGCGTGACGTTCTTCGACGACCCGGCCGCGGCGTTCGACAACCTCGTCGCCGCCCTGCGCCCCGGCGGCCGGCTGGCCTTCCTGTCCTGGCAGGACGGGCTGCGCAACGAGGTGTTCGCGATCCCGCTGCGCGCGTTCGCGACCGTCGGGGGGCTGCCCGACGCCACCGGGGACACCGACCCGTTCGCCGACCCGACGCGGGTCAGCGCCCTGCTGTCCGGCGCCGGCTGCGCCGACATCCGGATCGAGCCGCTGCGCGAACCGGCCCGGCTGGGTTCCGACGTCGCCGACGTGCTGGGGTACGTGCGGGGCATGAGCCGGATCCGGATGCTCACCGGGCGGCTCGACCCGGCACGGGCCGGGCGGGTAATGGCCGCGATCGAGGCGCAGTACGCCAGCCGGGCCCGCCCCGACGGGGTGTGGGTGCGCGCCGCCGCCTGGCTGGTCACCGCCGTGCGCCGCGGATCCCCGCCACGCTAGCGGGCGCCGCGGGCCGTTGCGGTCCGCGACGCCCGCCGCGTGCGCTACGGCACCATCCAGCTCAGCAGCGCGGTGTTCTGCAGGGTCACCAGCACGCACATGAACAGCAGCAGCACGAGGCTCCACCCGAAGACCTTGCGGAAGATGTCGCCTTCCCGGCCGGCCAGGCCCACCGCGCCGGCGGCGATCGCCAGGTTCTGCGGACTGATCATCTTGCCCATGACGCCGCCGGAGGAGTTCGCGGCGGCCAGCAGTACCGGATCCAGGCCGGTCCGGGCCGCCGTCTGCACCTGCAACGCGCCGAACAGCGCGTTGGACGAGGTGTCCGAGCCGGTGACCGCGACCCCGAGCCAGCCCAGGATCGACGACAGGAACACGAACACCACACCGGCCTTGGCGAACAGCGCGCTCAACGTGTTGGTCTGCCCGGACTGGTTGAGCACGTAGGCCAGCGCCAGCACCGCCATCACGGTCACGATCGCCCAGCGCAGCTCCACGTAGGTGCCCACGTACGCCCGCGCGGCCCGCCCGGCGGATAGCCGCAGGACCAGCGCGGTGAGGACCCCGGCGATGAGCATCAACGTGCCCGGCGTCGATAGCCACGCGAACGCGAACGTCATCGACGCCAGCGGCTTGCCCGACGTGTTGAGGATGTCCAGGCCCGGCCAGTGGAACGAGAACGTCCACGGCTTCTTGGTCAGCGCCGACTTGATCGGGCCGAGGTTGGCGATGGAGAAGACGACGATGATGATCAGGTACGGCGCGTAGGCGCGGGCGATCTCCGCGGCGCTGTCGGCGACCGGCCGGCGGTCACCGGGCCCCGCCGGCCCCGGCCGGACCTCCTGTTCCCCGGGCGCTTCGCCGAGGGTCTCCCCCGCGGTGTACCCGCCACCGGTCGAGTCCCCCGCCCGGTGCGCACCCGTGGCCGCGGTCACCGGTGCCTCGGGACCGCCGGCGCCCGCCGCCCGGGCGGTACCCGGCGATCCGCCGCCGCCCATCCCGGCCACGGCGAGCCGTTCAGCGTGCAGGTCGGGCGACTCCACCGGCCGCCACACCCGGACCAGGCCCACCACGGCCAGCGCCGACACCAGCGAGGCGATGATGTCGGTCAGCGGTACCGACACGTAGTTCGACGCGACGAACTGGCCGATGCCGAAGGCGATCCCGGCGGTCAGCGCCGCCGGCCAGGTCTGGCGTACCCCGCGCCTGCCGTCGACCAGCGCCACGAGCATGAGCGGCACGATCACCGCCAGGATCGGGGTCTGCCGGCCGACCATCGCGCCGAGAGTGTCCACGGTCAGCCGCGGGTCGTCGTTGGCGCCGTGGGCGACCGCGCCGAGCGTCACGATCGGGGTCGCCAGCGCGCCGAAGGCCACCGGCGCGGTGTTGGCCAGCAGCGACAGCGACGCGGCGTGGATCGGGCGGAACCCCAGGGCGATGAGCATGACCGCGGTGATCGCCACCGGGGTGCCGAAGCCGGCCAGGGCCTCCATCAACGCGCCGAAGCAGAACGCGATGATGATCGCCTGGATGCGCATGTCGGGGCTGACCCGTTCCATCGACCGGCGCAGCACGACGTCGTGCCCGCTGGCGACGGTCAGGTTGTACACCCAGATGGCGTTGAGCACGATCCACAGGATCGGGAAGAACCCGAACGCGGCGCCCTCGCTGGCCGACAGCAGCGCCTGCCCCAGTGGCATCGAGTAGACCACCAGCGCCACGGCCAGCGCGACGGCCAGCGAGATGAGGGCGGCCATCCAGGCCTTCATCCGCACGATGCCCAGCAGCACGAACAGGGTGAGGATCGGCAGGGCGGCGAAGATGGCCGACACGGCCACGGAATGGGCGACGGGATCAATGACGATCTTGAACTGATCTAACAAGGCGATCACCTCGACGCTTGAGCGGGGTGGGGGTGGGGACCGCCGAGCCGGCTAGCCGCTCGACGGGCAACCCGCGCAGGGATGCGTCAAGAACCTGCGCGGTATGGGCCAGCGCCAGGGCGCCGCCCAGCCGCCGGACGGCGGCGGCGACTTGCATCAGACACCCGGGGTTGGCGGTGACCATCAGCCGCGCACCGGTGGCGAGGACCGTGCGCGCCTTGCGGTCGCCGAGCTCCCGGGCCGGTTCCGGGTTGAGCAGGTTCCACACGCCGGCCGATCCGCAGCAGATCTCGGGGTCGGCGATCTCCCGCAGCTCCAGTCCGGGGATGGCACGCAGGAGCTGGCGGGGTTGGGTCCGGATGCCCTGGGCATGGGCGAGGTGGCAGGCGTCGTGGTACGCGACGGTCACCGGCAGCGGATGCCGGGTCGCCACCGGACCCAGCTCCACCAGCAGCTCCGACAGGTCGCGGACCTTCGCCGCGAACGCGGCCGCCCGCGGCGCGTAGCCGGGGTCGTCGGCGAGCAGGATGCCGTACTCCTTCATCGACGAGCCGCACCCGGCGGCGTTGACGGCCACGAAGTCCACGTCGGTGAACGCGTCGATCACCCGGCGGGCGAACCGCCGCGCCTCCGCCTCCCGTCCATTGTGGACACTGAGCGCGCCGCAGCAGCCCTGCTCGCGCGGGACCACCACGTCGCAGCCCTCCGCCGCGAGGACCCGCGCGGTGGCCGCGTTCACCTCCGGGAAGAACGCGTCCTGCACGCAGCCGGTCAGCAGGCCGACCACCGCCCGCCGCGGCCCGTCGGCGGGGATGCGGGCCGGCAGCCGCTCGCGCCGGCCCAGCCGGGGCGCAAGCGATTCCACCGTGGCCAGCGTCGGCGACAACAGCCGGCGGACCACCGGGCCTAGCCGGGCGGCCTGGTAAGCCCGCAGCGGGCCGCGCAGCAGCCGCAACCTGCGCGGGTACGGGAAGAGCGCGAAGATCGCCCCGCGCAGCGCGCGTTCCCGGGCCGTCCGGGGGTGGCGGCGCTCGACCTGCTGCCGGGTGTCCTCGATGAGCCGGTCGTACTGCACCCCGGACGGGCAGGCCGTCACGCAGGCCATGCACCCCAGGCAGCGGTCGATGTGGGTGACCATCGACGGGCTCAGCGGTTCCCCGTCCAGCCCCTGCTTCATCAGGTAGATCCGCCCGCGGGGGGAGTCCATCTCCTCGCCCCACAGCACGTAGGTGGGGCAGGTGGGCAGGCAGAAGCCGCAGTGCACGCAGTCGGAGATCAGGTCCAGGCGCGGCGGGTGGTGCGCGTCGAACGCCGGCTCTCCCTGGGGGACACCGGTGTCGCGCGGCGGCCGCGTCGGAGTCGATCCCTTCGTCGCTTCGACCATGGTCAGATCCCTCCCGCGAACCGGCCCGGCGCCAGCCGCCCGTCGGGGTCGAACTGCGCCTTGACCCGCCGCATCAGCTCCAGCCCGGGTACCGGCCCCCACAGGTCGACCCGCTGCCGGACGGCCGCGGGCGCGCTCAGCACCACGGCGTGCCCGCCGGCGGCGTGGGCCGCGGTGCGCAACGCGTCGACGACGTGCGCGACGAGCTCGGGGGCGGCGCCGCCGGGCAGGCCGGCGTAGAGCACCCCGGCGCCGGCCGAGCCGCGCACCGCCACCCCGGCCGCGCGGGCCGCGGCCAGCAGCGCCGGTACCTGCGACAGGGCCGCGGTCAGCTTGACCCCGACGTCGCCGGGGCCCCACGGGTAGCGCGACCACCACGCCGGCAGCGAGGTCTCCGTGCCGCCCAGCAGGTCCCGGGTCGTCCCGACCCGCCCGCGCACCCCGTCGGGCACCCCTTCCAGCAGCACCGCCACCTCGATGCCGCCGCCGGCTGGGGCGTCCACCTCGATCGCGGTCGGCACCACCTGCCCGGCCCGGACGGCGGCGACCGCGCGCCCGGCCTCCTGCGGGTCGTCGACGGTACGGCTGACCACCGCGCTGGCCGCCGGCACGGGATGCAGCCGGAACGCGCACTCGGTGATCACGGCGAGGGTGCCGTAGGAGCCGGTGACCAGCTTGCCCAGGTCGTACCCGGCGACGTTCTTGACCACCTTCCCGCCGGCCTTGGCGACCACCCCGTCGGCGCGCACCACGGTGACCCCGATGAGCAGGTCCCGCGCGGTGCCGTAGAGCAGCCGGCGCGGCCCGCTCACGCCCAGCGCGACGGTGCCCCCGACGGTCGACCCGGCGATCGGGGTGTCCAGGGCGAGCTGCTGCCCGGCCGGGGCCAGCTTGTCGCGCAGCTCGGCCATGGGGGTGCCGGCCCGGACCACCACGATCAGGTCCCCGGCCGCGTGCTCCACGATGCCGGACAGCCGGCCGGTGTCCAGGATCAGGTCGACGGTGCGCGGCGGGTAGCCCCAGTCCTGCCGGGTACCGGCGCCGCGGGCCACCACGGTCAGGTCCTGCGCGGCGGCGGCCCGCAGGATCGCCGCGGCCTCCTGGGTCGAGGACGGCCGCGCCACATGCCGGGCGGGCACGCCGGCGATGGCGTCGCCGGGGCCGGCGTCGCGCACGGCGTCCAGCCCGGCGGCCATCAGAACACCTCCGCGAGCCCGGCCTCCTGCAGTGGATGGGCGCCCTTGCGGCGTCCCGGTACCTCCCCGCACAGCCGGGGGGTGGGGAACACCTTGCCCGGGTTGGCCAGCCCCCGCGGGTCGAACGCGCAGCGCAGCAGCTGCATGGTGTCCAGATCGGCCGCGGTGAACATTTGCGGCATGAACTTCGCCTTGTCCATGCCCACCCCGTGCTCGCCGGTGATCGAGCCACCCTGCTCGATGCACAGCGCGAGGATCTCGCTGGACACCTCCTCGGCCTGCTCCGCCTGCCCCTCGACCGCGTCGTCGAACAGCACCAGCGGGTGCAGGTTGCCGTCGCCGGCGTGGAACACGTTGGCCACCCGGACCCCGCGCTCGCGGGAGATCTCTCCGATGCGGCGCAGCACCCGCGGCAGCGCCGTGCGGGGGATCACCCCGTCCTGCACGATGTAGTCCGGGCTGATCCGCCCGACCGCGGCAAAGGCCGACTTGCGCCCCTTCCAGAACAGCGCCCGTTCGGTGTCGTCGGCGGCGATGCGGATCTCGAACGCGCCGTTGTCCCGGCAGTACCGCTCGACGTGGCCGAACTGCGCCTCGACCTCGGGGCCGGGCCCGTCCAGCTCGACGATGAGCACCGCGCCGGCACCCTCCGGGTAGCCGCAGTGCACCGCCGCCTCGGCGGCCTCGATGGCCAGGGCGTCCATCATCTCGATCGCGGCCGGTACCACCCCGGCCCCGATGATCGCCGAGACCGCCGCGCCGGCCTCGTCGGTGCCGGCGAAGGCGGCCAGCAGCGTGCGTACCGTCTCGGGCAGCCGCAGCAGCCGCAGCGTCACCTCGGTGGCGATGCCCAGCGTCCCCTCCGACCCGACGAACGCGCCGAGCAGGTCGTACCCGGGCGGGTCGGGAGCCGGCCCGCCCAGGCGCACCAGCTCCCCGTCGGGCGTGACCACCTGCGCGCCGGTGACGTGGTTGGTGGTGAAGCCGTACTTGAGGCAGTGCGCCCCGCCGGAGTTCTCCGCCACGTTGCCGCCGATCGAGCAGACCTGCTGGCTGGACGGGTCCGGGGCGTAGTAGTACCCGTGCGGCTTGGCCGCCCGGCTCACGTCTAGGTTGATCACGCCGGGTTCGACGACGGCCCGCTCGTCCTGCGGCGACACCGACCGGATCGCGCGCATCTGCGAGGTGACGATCAGCACCCCGTCGGCGTGCGGCAGCGCCCCGCCGGACAGGCCGGTACCGGATCCGCGCGCCACGTACGGCACCCCCGCCGCGACGCACTCCCGCACCACCGTCGCGCACTCGTCGGCGCTGTGCGGGAACACCACCAGCGCCGGGACCACCTTGTAGTGCGCCAGCCCGTCGCACTCGAAGGTGCGCAGCTGCTGCCGGTCGGTGAGCACCTGACCGTCGGTCAGTGTCGCGCGCAGCCGGGCCGCCAGGGCGGGGATGTCGCCCGCCGCGGGGATGTCGCCCGCCGCCGCGGCCGCGGCGCCGGCCGCGCCGGCGGCTGGCCCGGACATCACGGCATCCGTTCGTACGCCGGCAAAGTGAGGAACTCGACGAACTCGTCGGCGACGGCCACCTCCAGGAACAGCGCCCGGGCGTCGTCGAAGCCCTCCCCGAGCGCGGCCACCTCCTCGTCGGTGAGCCGTTCGACCAGCTCCCGGGTGACCCGCTGCCCGGTGTCGGCCAGCGTGACGTCGTTGTGCAGCCACTGCCACACCTGCGAGCGGGAGATCTCCGCGGTGGCGGCATCCTCCATCAGGTTGTTGATGCCCACCGCCCCGGACCCGCGCAGCCAGCTGGCCAGGTACTGGATCCCCACGCTGATGTCGTTGCGCAGCCCCGTCTCGGTGATCTGCCCGGGGGTGTCCTTCACGTCCAGCAGCTGCGCCGCCGTCACGTGCACCTCCTCGCGCAGCCGGTCGAGCTGGTGCGGCCGGTCGCCGAGCACCGAGTCGAACACCTCACGGCACACCGGTACCAGATCGGGGTGGGCCACCCACGAGCCGTCGAAGCCGTCGCCGGCCTCGCGGGTCTTGTCCTCCCGCACCTTCGCCAGCGCGGTCGCGTTGACCTGCGGGTCACGCCGGCTGGGGATGAACGCGGCCATCCCGCCGATGGCGTGCGCACCGCGCTTGTGGCAGGTCCGCACCAGCAGCTCGGTGTAGGCGCGCAGGAACGGCGCGGTCATCGTCACCGAGTTGCGGTCCGGCAGCAGGAAGTCCCGGCCCCGGGTGCGGAACTTCTTGATGACGCTGAACATGAAGTCCCACCGGCCGGCGTTGAGCCCGGCCGAGTGCTCCCGCAGCTCGTAGAGGATCTCGTCCATCTCGAACGCCGCCGGGTAGGTCTCGATCAGCACGGTGGCCCGAATCGTGCCGTGCGGGAGGCCCAGCGCCTGCTGGGCCGCCACGAACACGTCGTTCCACAGCCGCGCCTCCAGGTGGCTCTCCAGCTTCGGCAGGTAGAAGTACGGGCCGGAGCCGCGGTCGAGCTGGGTGCGCGCGTTGTGGAAGAGGTACAGGCCGAAGTCGACCAGGCCGCCGGCCATCCGCTCCCCGTCGACCAGCAGGTGCTTCTCGGTCAGGTGCCAACCGCGGGGACGCACCACGATCGTGGGCAGCGGACCCTCGCCGATCGCGTAGTCCTTGCCCTCCGGTGAGGTGAACGCGAGGGTACCGGCGATCGCGTCGCACAGGTTCAGCTGCCCCTCGATGACGTTCTCCCACAACGGGGTGTTGGCGTCCTCATGGTCGGCCAGCCACACCTTCGCTCCGGAGTTCAACGCGTTGATCGTCATCTTGGCATCGGTCGGCCCGGTGATCTCCACCCGCCGGTCAACCAGCCCCGGCGACGGGCCGGCCACCCGCCAGTCGCCCTCCCGCACGTCCTTGGTCTCGTCGAGGAAGTCCAGCATGGCGCCGGCGGCCAGTTCCGCCGCCCGCTCGGCGCGGCGCTCCAGCAACTCCCGCCGGCGCGCGTCGAACGCGCGGTGCAACCCGGCCAGGAACTCCAGGGCATCGGGGGTGAGGATCTGCTCGTAGCGGTCCCGCACGGGACCGGTGATCTCAACGCCGGCCGATGTGCTCATAACGTCAAGCTACGCCTGCGCACGGCAGTTGGCGCTGCTTCGGGGCCATCTTGTCGATCAGTTCGCCGCCGCGCGCGCCCAGCGGTCATCCCGGCCGGTAGGCCCGCACCGCCAGCGCGTAGGGCAGCGGCTCGTCGCGCGGCTCGACCACCTCGGCGATGGTCAGCCCGGCCGCCGGGAACGCGGTGAGCAGCTCGGCCAGCGGCACGTGGCGCGTGCCGATCCGGCGGCGCACCCCACCCTCGCTCCACCACGGCGACGCCTCGTGCCAGCCGGCGCGGCGGTAGGTCGGGTGCACCATCCGCCCGCCGTCGGGCCGGTTCTCGATGCACGGCCCGTTGAAGCACGGGTGCACGCCGTAGGACACCAGCAGGCCGCCGGGGCGCAGCACCCGCGCCACCTCCCGCAGCACCTGGCCGACGTCGTCGACGTCGGTGGACACCCACATCGCCACCACGGTCGGGAAGACCCCGCCGGCGAACGGCAACGCCGCGGCGTCGCCGAGAACCAACCGTTCGGCCCGGCCGCGGGCCACCCGCAGCTGGTCGGCGGAGCGGTCCAGTCCCACCGGTACCCGGCCGCTGGCGCGGATCACGTCGAAGTAGTGGCCGGTACCGCAGCCCAGGTCCAGGCACGGCCCGCGCCGGGCCCGAGCAGCCGCAGCAGCTCGGCACCGTGCGACCGGGCGGCCTCTTCGTTGTAGCCGTCGTACCAGTCGGCGATGCCGTCGTAGCGGGCCTCGCTGGTGGTCGTCACCACACACCCCTGTTCCCCGCGGCCCCGTGGCGCCCAGCGTAACGCCCGGCCGGGCATGGCAGGATCGCTAGGTGACCGCCAGCACCGACACCGACTGGGTCGCCCGATTCGCCGACGAGGTCATCGCCGAGGCGCACCGCCGCGCTCCCGGCCGGCCGATCGTGTGCGCGTCCGGGTTGAGCCCGTCCGGCCCCATCCATCTCGGCAACCTGCGCGAGGTGATGACGCCCCACCTGGTCGCCGACGAGATCCGCCGGCGCGGCCACCCGTGCGTGCACCTGCTGTCCTGGGACGACTATGACCGGTTCCGCAAGGTACCGGCCGGGATCGACCCGGCCTGGGCCGCGCACATCGGCAAGCCGCTGACCGCGGTACCGGCCCCGCCCGGCAGCGCCCACCCGAACTGGGCCGCGCACTTCAAGGCGCCGATGGCGGCGGCCCTGGCCGAGCTCGGCGTGCGGTACGAGGGGATCAGCCAGACCGAGCGGTACACCTCAGGGGCCTACCGCGACCAGATCCTGCTGGCCATGCGCGAGCGGCAGCGCATCGACGCGATCCTCGACCGGTACCGCACCAAGGCCCGGCCGGCGGCCCCGGCGGGGCTGGACGCCGACGAGGCGGCGGCCGTGGAGGGCTCCGGTGCGGCCACCGAGGACGACGGCAGCGCCGCCACCGGGTACTTCCCGTACAAGCCGTACTGCTCGGTCTGCGACCGGGACCTCACCACCGTCCTCGGGTACGACGACGAGACCACGGCGCTGACCTACACCTGCGCCTGCGGGCACACCGAGACCGTGCGGCTCGCCGAACACCGGCGCGGCAAGCTGGTCTGGAAGGTCGACTGGCCGATGCGCTGGGCCTACGAGGGCGTGGTGTTCGAACCGTCCGGGGTCGACCACTCCTCCCCCGGCTCCTCCTACGTCGTGGGCAGCCAGATCGTCACGGAGGTGTTCGGCGCGCAGCCCCCGATCGGCCCGATGTACGCGTTCGTCGGCATCACCGGCATGGCCAAGATGAGCAGCTCCCGCGGCGGGGTACCGACCCCCGCCGATGCGCTGGAGATCATGGAGGTGCCGGTGCTGCGCTGGCTGTACGCCCGGCGCCGGCCCAACCAGGCCTTCAAGGTCGCCTTCGACCAGGAGATCCAGCGGCTGTACGACGAGTGGGACGCGCTGGGCCGGAAGGTGGCCGAGGGCTCGGCGAGCCCTGTCGACGCGGCGGCCCACCGCCGGGCCGTGGCGACCGCCGAGGGCCCGCTGCCGGCCACGCCCGTTGCGCTGCCGTACCGCACCCTGGCCTCCATCGTGGACATCACCACCGGCCAGGAGGAGCAGACCCTGCGGATCCTGCGCGACCTGGACCCGCAGCAGCCGGTGACCTCGCTGGACCAGGTGCGGCCCCGGCTGGACAAGGCGGCGCGCTGGGTCACCACCCAGGTACCGGTCGAGCAGCGCACCCGGGTCCGCACCGAACCCGACACCGACCTGGTGGCCACGCTGGATCCCGCCGCGCGGGAGTCGCTGCGGCTGCTGCTGGAGGGCCTGGACGCGCACTGGTCCCTGGAAGGGCTCACCACCCTCGTGTACGGGGTGCCCAAGCGCCAGCTCGGGCTGCCGCCCGACGTCAAGCCCACCCCGGAACTCAAGGCCGCGCAGCGGCGCTTCTTCGCGCTGCTGTACACGCTGCTGGTCGGCCGGGACACCGGACCGCGGCTGCCGACGCTGCTGCTGGCGATCGGCGCCGACCGGGTCCGCAAGCTGCTCGGCGGCTAGCCGAGCGTCTGCAGCTTGGTGCGCACCTGCGTGGCGTCGTCGCGGTCCTGACTGACCAGGTACGTGTCGCCGAGATGGCTGAGGATGGTCGCCTCGTAGTACCGGTCGCCGAGATCGCGGAACAGGTCCAGGGCGCGCCGGTAGCAGGTCAGCGCCTCGGCGTGGTGGCCCAGGTGGTGGTGGGCGTAGCCGAGGCTGTCCCAGGTGTAGGCCTGCCCGGACCGGTCGCCCAGCTCCTCCAGCAGCGGGATGGCCTGCTCGCAGCAGGTCAGCGCCCGCGCGTACTCGCCGAGCTGGGCGTGGTCCCAGCCGATCGCGTTGAGCGCGTTGGCCTCCCCGGACCGGTGCCCGGCGGCGCGGAACAACTCCAGCGCCCGCTGGTCGTGCGCCAGCGCCTCGGCGTGGCGGCCCTGCCGGGCCGACACCAGACCGAGGTCGATGTGGGTGTTGGCCTGGCCGGGGTGGACAGGTCCGGGCCGGGATGGCGGCCCAGCAACCGGAACAGCCGCGCCGCGGCCTCGGACAGCGTCCGGTACGACCAGGAGAACACCGCCCGCAGGTCGGTCGCGGGGGCGTCGCCGGTGGACAGGGCGTCGAGCCGGCCCTGGGCGTCGCGCAGCTGGTCGGCCAGCGCCGCGAGGGGCAGCCGGGGTTGGGTGGCGGCGTGCGCGGCGACGACCGCCAGCGCCAGCGGCAACCGGGCACAGCGGGTGATCAGCTTGTCGACCGCGTCCGGTTGCGCCGCGACCCGCCCGGCCAGCCGCCGGGTGAGCAGCTCCCGGGCCTCCGCCACGCTGAGCACGATCAGCATCCGCCGGTCGGCCAGCAGGCTGCGGTACAGGGCGACCTGCGCATCCAGGTCGGTGGGGATGCGCGGCGGGGGCACGTCGAACGCGTCGAGGAAGCGGCGGATCGCGTCGGCCGGGGCGAGTACCGCGCCGGTCGGGTCGAAGCCGCGCAGGTTGACGTAGAGCTGCCCGTCGGGGAACCGGTCGCGCACGCGGTGCGCCCAGTGCACCGCGAGGGTGGTCTTGCCGATCCCAGCGGTGCCGGACAGGACGAACATCACCAGCGCCGTCGGCTGGGTACCGGCGGCCGCGAGCACGGCGTCGAGGTGGTCGAGCTGCGCGGTACGGCCGGCGAAGCCGCGCGCGTCGGCGGGCAGCTGCGCCGGCACGGTCGGCCGTGGCTGCCGCGCCGCCGCCGGCTCCTGCGCGGGGGTGGACCGCTCGCCGCGCAGGATCGCCTGGTGCAGCCGCTGCAGCTCGGGCCCGGGATCCACGCCCAGCTTCTCGACCAGCCGGCCCCGCACCTTCGCGTACCGGTCCAGGGCGTCCGCGCCCCGCCCGGCCGCGTGCAACGCGCGCATCAGCGCCGCCGCGAGCGACTCGTCGAGCGGATGCTGCTCGACGAGATCGGTGAGCCGGACCACCGCGTCACCGGCGTTGCCGGCCGGCAGCTCGGCGTCGGCCCACGCGGTGACCGCGTCCAGGTACTCCCGCTGCCAGCCCTCCCGCACCCGGCCCGGCCACTCGCCGGTCAGGCCGGCCAGCGGCACCCGCCGCCACAGGTCCAGGGCCTCGCGCAGCAGCACCACCCGCCGCGGGTCCGCGGGTCCCCGGTCGCGGGCCCGGGTGACCAGCCGCCGGAACCGGTGCAGGTCCACCCGGTCCGGGTCGACGTCCAGCAGGTAGCCACCCGAGCGGTGGACCAGCCGGGACGTCCCGCCCGGGTCGGCCTCGTCGATCAGCCGGCGGATCCGCGCGAGGTAGGCGTAGAGCACCTGGCGCGGCTGCCCGGGCAGCTCGGTTCCCCACACCCGGTCCACGAGCGTGTCCACCGGCACGAGCCGGCCGGCGTCGGCGGCGAGCGCGGCCAGCACGCAGCGCTGCCGCGGGTGGCCGACCTCGACCCGGCGCCCGGCCGCGTCGATCTCCACCGGGCCCAACAGCCGAAGCTCCACCACGCCCACCCGCAGCTAGGGAATTCCTCGGCTTCTATACCACACCAGCGTTCCGGCCCCCGGCCACGCGACGGCCGGTCGGCATACGGACACCGGGGCCGCCCGTCATCGGACCGACCGCTGCCGAAGTTGGGCCGCCGGTAAGGATCTTGAAGGAGTTGTGGCGCGGGTGACGGAGCCCTGCCGATGCGTGGGAGTCGGGGGATTGGCCCGTCCGCTGGAGTTCGACGAGATGGTGGAGCATTTCACGCCACCAACGTCGCAGAGGAAGCGGGACGACCTTCAGACCACCGGCCCGCCGCAGCTGGGCGGGGCGTCAGCCCGCGCCGAAGCAGACAAACCCCGCGGTGCCGGCGGTGGCGGCGGCGGCCGCCAGTGCGGCCGCCGCCGAGCAGCCGCTGCGCAGGTCTTGGTGACATGCGGTCATCACTGCCATCGCCGACTCGTCGGCGACCCGGCTGACGCTCGCGATGACCGCACTCGAACCCGCACTGAGCAGGGCCGAGACCATCCCGAGCGTTTCGTCACCCGGGCGCACGTCGCTGAGCCCGAGGTCGCATGAGGAGAGCACGACAATCGCCGGTGCGGCACCGACGCGTTGCACGTCGTAGCCCATCAGCGGGCCACCGGCCAGCTCCAGAGTGGAGAACAGCGCGTTGTCCGGCTCATGGCGGCCGTGCGCGGCGAGATGAGCAATCGCTACGCCGTCCATTGCGGCCAGAGTGGCTGTCGCGGTCGCTGCCGGTCCGATGAGGACCGTGGCGTGCGGCCGCAGCGCCGCGATGGCATGGACCTCCGGCTCCCCACGCTCATTACCTGGGCCGGCCACCAGCAGGGAGGCCAACGCCCCGGTTGGATCGAGCGCGCGGAGGCGGGTACGGCCCACGCGCCATGTGGTTGCCGATGGAGCGACGGTCACCGGCCGGCCCACGCACCCCGGCACGACCGCCCATGGCACCGTCACGAGCACGCCCGTCGGCACGATGACAAGCTCCCGGTCGCCCAAGAGCGGGAGGAGAGGCTGAAGGACGCCCGCGCCGAGCATCGCCGCGTCCCGGCGGGTTGCCTGCTCCACGGCATCCGCCAGCCGCCGAGGCATAGCCCGGCCCGCCTGCGTATCGAGGTCGGCACGCAGCCGCAGCACCGCCTCCTGCGCCTCGCTGTAGCGGCCCAGCCGCACCAATCGCGCCGAGTCCGCCACGATGACGAGGGCGTGCAGGGTGGGCCCGTCCCGGAGGTAGACAACCATGGCAGCATCCCCGAGTTCGTCGCGCACCGATGAGAGGGATGCCGCCGGCGCTGCCGTTCGCGGTCCTGCAGCGGACCATGCCCGCTCCCGGATCCGCCGCTGTAGCGCCTCCGCCCGGCCGCGCAGGGCGCTTGCCGGCCATCCGGCCAGCTCCGCCTGACGGAGAGCATGGCGGACCTGGCGGAGCTCTTCGATCTGGGCGACCGTCTCGGGATCATCTGGCGGCCGGACCGGGGGCAGGAGCAGCGCCTGAGCCCGAGTCTGCTCGGACCATCGGTAGAGGCGTGCGATGGAGCCCGTCGCCAGCGCCGCGCTGAGACCTGCGCTCGCCAGGTCGCGTCCGTGCACCGCCGCGCCGGTCTGCAGATCGAGGCAGCCGAGCTGGCTGCGGTAGCGCTGCAGCTCGGCCAGGCCCGCGCTGAGCTGGCGTAACGCCTCGCTACGTCGTCCGCTCGCGGTCGCCACCTCGCCGCGCGCCAGCCGCCACAGCACCCGGGTGTCGACCCGGTCGGTGGCCCGCCGCCGGATCCCGCCGACCTCTTGCTCGGCCTCCGCGGACCGCCCGATGGCCGCGAGCGCCCGGGCCGCGAGCAGGCGGGCGACGCGGGCGTCCTCGGGAAGACCGAAGCCGTCGAGGCGCCCGCTAAGAGCTCGGGTCCGGGCGACGAACGCGGTCGTGCCCCCGGCTGTCACGTAGTTGGCGCGAAGCGCGAGCAGCGCCGCCACCGCCGCGCGGCGCGGGTTGTGGCGGGTCGTGAACTGCCGACGTGCACGGTTGGCCCACTGCAGCGCCGCGCCGGCGCGGCCGGCGAGCAGCGCGGCCTCCGCCCGGGCCAGCAGCGCGTCGGCGTAGCTCTGGGTCAGCCGCTGCCGACCGGACTGCTCCATCGCGGACGCCAGCTCGCGGTCCGCCTCGCCGTACAGGCCGGCGGCGAGCAGCGCCCGAGCCAGGTCGATGGCGAGCTCCGGCAGCTTCCCCGGCGACAACCGCTCGTACGCACGCGCGACATCCCGGTACATGCCCAGAGCGGTGGGGATGTCTCCGGAGAGCAGCTCCAGGTCGCCGAGGTTGTGTCGGGCGCCGGCGGCCAAGAGCTCGAACCCGTGCCTGACCGAAAGGTCAGCAGCTCTACGGAGATCGGCTCGCGCGGGACGCGTCCGGGCGGCGCCCAGGTGCAGCAGGGCGCGGTTGATGAGGGCCTTCACCAGATCGAGCGGTTGGGACCGCTCGCCGAGCAGCCCGATGGCCAGGTCGAACTGGCGCAGAGCGAGATCGTCCCGGCCGACGCGGCGCAGCAGCAGGGCCCGCTGACCGGCAAGGACGCCCCGCTGGCCAACCGGAATCAACGGCTCGGCCTGGTCGAGCAACCGGAACCCCGCCTCGACGTTCCCGCGTTGCGTCTCGGCCCAGGCGAGGCTGAGCAGGATCCTTCCGCGCAGCACCGCGTCTTCGCCGTCAAGACTGCCCAAGGCGGCGCGCAGGTGCCGTATCGCCGCCGCCGGGCGACCGTCGGCACTCGACGCCACGCCCAATGCGTAGAGCTCGGCGGCCCGGCGGGGCGCTGTGCTCACCGGCCTATTCGCGCTCACAGGACCATTATTCCGGTGACAACGTCGCCGGAACGACCACTCGGTGGACCGCGCTAGAGCCGATCGGCCCAAGCGGCGCCGACCAGGCCCTGGGCGAGCCGGGCGGCGTGAACGGCTGCGGCGAACGACGTGCCACTCCACCGCCCGAAGCCGCTTGCGAACTTGTCTGGATCGAGGGTGAGCCCCTCCAAGAAGCCCGTGGGCCGGTCCGGGCGCTCCCGTGGGCCATCCAGACCTCGCGGCATGGTGCTGACGACGCCGGTGCCGACCTCGCAACGCTTCACCCAGTCGCCGTGGTTGCTGTAGTAGGCCTGGGTTGTCTCGCCCGGGTTTGTCGCACCGATGCTGGTTACCGGGAAGCCGAGTTCGCCGGCGAAAGCAGCGGGGTATGTCTTTCGGCTGTGGCCGCGGTTGCCGGCGGACGCCACGATCTGCACGTCGTGGCGGGCAATGCCACGGAGCAGGCTTCGTAGCCGCTCGGTGTGCGGCTCGTCCCCCGGATCCTCCTCGTAGCCGAAGGCGATCAAGAGCACGTCCACCCGCCGGTCCTCCGTGCCCATGATCAGTCCCTGCAGGAGCCAGTCGAGGGCCTGTTCGAAGTCGCACGCATAGACCACGCCGTCGTCGTGCATAACCCTCACGGACAACGCGGCGACGTCGGGAGCCACCTGACGCACCAGTCCAGCGATGAACGTGCCGTGGCCCGCGTACAGCCGGTTCGTGGCGACCGACCGGGGTGGGTTCCAGCCCAGCTGGGCGGCGTCGACGCAAAACGGTTCGGCTGCGCCGGAAGGTCGCAGCCAGCTATGGCTGTCGTCGATACCGCTGTCGAGTACGGCAATCACCGGGCGACGCCCCGGCAAGGCCCGCCACGGTGGGCCGGGGGCGAGCACCTCGACCGGCTCCAGACTGGCGATCCCATGCCCAAACCTCGTCCCGGCCGCGACCAGGGTGACCGGTTCGGCCACCAGGGCGCCCGCGTCATACAGTCGATCCCGTGTGAGGTGGCTGACCACCCTCGCCAGCGCAGGTGAACGTGCCGCGGACCGTTCCCTCACCGTCTCGTAGGCATTCTCTGCCTCTCGGTCATCCCGACGCAGCACGGTGACGGCGCCCGTTGGTTCTCGGGTGGATTCCTCCTCGATGAATGGTCTTAGGCCGGCCTCCCCCAATAGACCGTTGAGTTCGGCAAGTAGGGAGGGCTCCTCGACCAGCGCCGCCGTCGGGAGATAGAGGACATCATCGCGGGCGGCGTTGAGGAAGCGATCACCTTCGTGGCCCTTGAGCGTGCTGGCTTTGTGGGCGCTCAGCCGCTCCTCGAGCAGGCTCCTCTCGAGCTCCATCAGCCCGCGGTAGTCCGCCGGCTCGCGGTAGGACGTTGTCATCACGGTCTCCCCTCATGGGCGGGATTTGGGCCGGTCGCTCTGCCGTCCTATTGAGAAGGGATGGGTTGAGGCTCGTCAGATACACCTGATATAACAGGCCACGAGCAAATATCGGAACGTCTGGCCGGCTGGCCTTTCCTGCCGCTTCGTGTCCTGATGGGCCACGAAGCGGGCGGGAGCCGAACGTGTCGGCAAGACGGCGTCCGAGTCCGCGACGACCATGATGACCGAGTACCCACCAGGCGGTCAGCGTCGGCGCGGCGCTGGCCGGCGCCGCGCGCGGACCTGCCCACCGGTTTCGGGGCGCCGGTAAGAAACGTGTCACCAGCCGCAAACGAGAGATGGCCGTTGGACTGACGCTCGATCGGGTGGTGACGGACAGCGGGCCTAGCCGGTCGCCGTGATGATGTCCGGCTATGGCCCGGGCGTTGGATCTGGATGAGCTGGTCGAGCACTGGACGCTGCTGGACGACGAGCGGGACCTGATCGCGGGCAAGCGGGGGCCGACGAGGCTCGGGTTCGCGCTGCTGCTGAAGCCGACGCCCGGCTCACCTACTACCCGGCCGGCGAGAGTGTGCCCAGCCACAAGGGCGTGCTCGGCGACTGGACCACCCTGGTCTACAAGGACGTCGGCAAGAGCGGCCGCCGGGTGGTCCGCAGCGTGTACGAGATCTGCACCTTCCAGGCGCTGCGAGAGCGGGACTTCGATGACCTGGTGGCGTCGTGGACGTTGGTCGACGCCGATACGGAGCTGCTGGCCGGCCGGCACGAGGCGACGCGGCTGAGCTTTGCGTTGATGTTGAAGTTCTTCGAGATCGACGGCCGGTTCCCACGGCACGTCGGCGAGGTGCCGCCGGCCGCGGTGGATTACGTCGCGCGGCAGCTCGGCCTAGTCGAGGGTCCGGCCCGGCGGTTCGAGGTGACCGGGCGTACCGCCGAGCGCAACCGGACCCAGATCCGCGAGGCGCTGGGGTTTCGGGTGCTCACCCGGGCGATCAACTGGGATCTGATCACCCAGCAGTACGACCAGATGATCAAGTGCGCGCGGGCGTTGCAACTCGGTACCGCCGAGGCCGAGCAGATCCTGCGCCGATTCACCGGCAAGGGGCCGAAGCACCCCACGCTGGCTGCGATCGAGGACTCGGCCGCGGCGCGCACCGCGAGCACCAGGAGATCGCGATGCTCGCGCTTCACCTGCTGCAGTCCGCGCTGGTGCTGGTCAACACCCGCATGGTCGACCGGGTCCTCACCGAGCCGGCCTGGGCGCAGCGGCTGACCGAACCCGACCTGCGCGGCCTCACCCCGCTGTTCTGGTCCAACGTGGCCCTGCACGGCACCTTCGAAGTGGCCCTGCACGGCACCTTCGAACTGGACTTGGCCAAGCGGCTGGACTACAACCGTGGCGCCGGCGACGACCGGCCGCTGCATACTCCGGTCGCCGGCGAGGATAACTGACCTCATCCCCGTGCTACCGCCGGGAGTCACCGGACCTGGGACTGCATGGCGCCTGCAGCGCGCGTCCGCTCTGATCTTCGGCGGCCTGGCCGTGCGACTCGCGCTCGATACTCGATAGCCGTCACACGACGCAGAACTCGTTGCCCTCCGGGTCCTGCAACAGCACGGAGTAGTGGTCGTGCTCGGGGGTGTCGTTGGTGCGCACCACCGTCACGCCGGCCCGCGCCAATGACGCCACCTTGGCGACGACGCGTTCGCGCCGCTCAGCTAGCGGTACGGAACGGCCGCCGCCGACGAACAGGTCGAGGTGCAGCCGGTTCTTGACCACCTTGCCCTCGGGCACGGGCTGGAACCAGATGCCCGGCGCACGGCCTGACGGGTCGATCAGCCGGTCGGTGCAGTCGCCATCGCCCAGTTCCTCCGCGGGGATGTTGATGCTGAGGTAGTAGTCCCGCCAGGTCGCGAACCCGTCCGGCGGCGGCTTCGGGACGTACCCGAGCGCCGAAGCCCAGAACGCCACGAGCCGGCCGGGGTCGGCGCAGTCGATGGTCAGCTGGTACTCGATCGTCATGCGCGAAAGCTACCGGGCGGGTACGACGATTTGCCGGTCGGCACACCGATCGGGCCGCGGTCGAGCGCGAGCGCGCCGTCGATCGCCTCGGGCGCGAGGACCCGCCCGACGACCAGGTTCACCAGGCCCACGGTGGCGGCCCGCTCGCCGAGTTCGCTGGGGATGATCCGGAGGCCGGCCGTGCTCCGACGACGAATGGGCCAGCACGCTCACCGACGCCGACCGGCGCGGCCTTACCCCACTGTTCTGGACCCACGTCGCCCCATACGGCGAGATCAAGCTCGACATGACCAGCCGGCTGGCGCTCGGCGGGACGACCGCTCCCGGCGCAGCCAACGGCACGCGCTGAGAACACGAGAGGGCACAGCGCTCTACGCGCATGATGAGGACCGACGGTCAAGAGGTGCCCGGGGTTAGAGATCGTTCGGTTCAATCGAGCCGAGGCTGGCCGCCCTGTAGGGCGGCGCCCGAACAAGCAGCTCACCGTGTAGGAGTTCGGGCACCGGCACGCCCGGAAGGTCTGTCACGGCGGAGGCGGGCAGATCCGCCAGCCCTACCGCGAAGCCAGGAAGACCAGCTCGCCGCACTCGGCCTGGTCGTCAACCGTCGCGCTGTGGAACACCCGCTATCTGTCGGCCGCCGTCGACCAACTCCGCGCCGGGGCGTCCCGGTCAAGGACGAGGACGTCGCCCGGCTCAGCCTTCCTCGGCACGCCCACATCAACTTCCTGGGCGGCTATGCCATCACCGCCTCCGCACCCGCCCAAAGGGCTTCGGTCGCTCGGCGAAGTCCCCGACCTGCCCGTTACCGCCAGTTGAGCCTGGTTTGTCTGTTGGGCATAGGGTAGGCGGCATGGCGCTGCGGCTTGTTCAGGTGAATTTTAAGGCTCGGGATGACTCGGCGCTCGGCCGGTTCTGGGCGGAGGCGCTCGGTTGGGATGTTTCCAGCTCGGGATCCGGTGCGACCAACGCTGCACCCGTGGGCTTCGTCTGGACAGACCCCGACGCCGCCGTTTGCGTCGATGTCATCGCCGTCCCGGACCCCGAAACGGTGAAGTACCGCGCGCACCTCGATCTCGCCACCACCTCTGCGGCCCATCAGACGGAGTTGGTCGCGCGCCTGCAGGAGCTCGGTGCGACGCCCGCCGATGTGGGCCAGGGCGACGTCCCGTGGACGGTTCTGGCCGACCCGGAGGGCAACGTGTTCTGCGTGCCGGAGCCTCGGGAGATCTACCGGGATACCGGGCCGATCGCAGCGGTGGTGGTCGACTGCGCGGACCCGCGGGCCATGGCCCGGTTCTGGGGCGAGGCGATGGACTGGACCCTGCACGAGGTGACCGACGATCATGCGATGCTGCGCTCGGCCAAGGGTGTCGGGCCGTATCTTGAGTTCCTCCGCACGCCCGACGTGAAGACCGTGTGGAACCGCGTCCATCTCGACCTGGTGCCGTATCGCGGTGACGATCAAGCGGCGGAGGTGGCCCGGCTGCAGACCCTCGGCGCGACGCTCGCCGACGTCGGCCAGGGCGACGTCCCGTGGATCGTCCTCGCCGACCCGGAGGGCAACGAGTTCTGCGTCCTCGCTCCGGCCTGACGCGGAGCCTCCCCCGCCTGCGTGCCGGACAGCGGCAAGTCGCTCGACTTACTACTTGATTTCCAGACGCTGAGAGCGTGGCGATTAGTTGCGAGATAACCTCCGTTATCGGGCAACTCGACCCCGCGACCAGGCCCGTGACCACGGGCCGGGGTTACGGCGACGAAAGATCAACTTCTGGTTATTGGGCAACTTCCGGGATGGTGCGGTGTGGACGAGGTGACCCGAGAACACCTCGGTCCGCGCACCCGCTGGCGCGGGCCCTCGACGAGTTCCTCACCGACTTGCGCAACGGCAACGCCTCGGCGCACACCATTCCCGCCTACCGGGGTGACCTGCTCGCGTTCGCCGCCCACCACTACGCCGGCGTCAGCGAGCCCACCGCCGCGCCGGTGCGCGCGTACCTGGCCGAGACGACCGGGCTGGCCCCAGCCACCCGTAAGCGCGACCGGGCCGCGGTCGCCTCGTTCTGCCGGTGGGCGGTGCGCCACGAGCTGCTGGACGCCAACCCGATGGACCGCATCGACACCGTGAAGGTGCCCAAGCGGCTGTCCGGCCCGGCGGCCGCCGGCGACGTGGCGAAGGTCCTCGCCGCGATCTGCCCGCGCCGGCCGCGCAAGGACCTGCCGCTGGATCGGCTGCGTGATCGGGTGCTGTTCGAGGCGATCTACGTCTGCGGTGCCCGTGCCGGCGAGGTGTGCAGCCTGTACGTCGAGGACCTGGACCTGCGCCTGGACGGCGAGCACGTGCGCATCCACGGCAAGGGCGGCGCGCTCAGTGAGACGACTGTTCCTACATAGCTCGGCGGCCCGCGCGCGGGCGGCCTGACCGACTAGGTGGTCGCCCGCGCGCGGGCGGCCTGACGGACTAGGTGGTCGCGCTCGGCGACGTTCGTGGCCCGACGGGCGGCATCCGCGTACGCCGTGGCGGCGGCAGGGAGGTCGCCGCTGAGCTCGTGCAGGTGGCCGCGGACGGCGTGCCACCGGTGCCGCTCGCCAGCACCTCGCGCAGCCGGTCGGTCTCGCGTAGTCCGGCGGCGGCGCCGAGGACGTGGCCGACCGCGACCGCGCGCCCGAGCACCGCGGCGGGGTCCTGGCGCACCGGGTCGTCGGTGAGGGCGACGAGGTCGTCGTACCAGGCGAGGATCTGCGGCCAGTCGGTCTCCCCGGCGCTTGCCGCGTCGTCGTGCAGGGCGGCGATGGCGGCCTCGACCTGGTAGC
>WNFV01001364.1_pt1 | contig 64852 bp, 68 predicted proteins | sample 5400101 | NCBI WGS metagenome assembly WNFV01 (sample SAMN13153361, study PRJNA577476) | soil metagenome | isolation source: 115 cm soil or saprolite under grassland replicate 1 | place: USA:California | collected 2016-06-15
TCGATTGGTTCAACCACCGGCGCTTGCTCGAACCGATCGGGTACGTGCCGCCGGCCGAGTACGAAGCGCGCTACTATGAGCAGGCCGCGGTGGCATGACTCACGTTAACTGCCCTCCGAAGATCCCGGTACGGTTCAGTCACCGACAGGTGCGTCGTGGTGAAATCGAGGCGCCGCCGAACCTCGGCTCCGTACTGGATGAATTGTCCCCATTCGGTATTCAGGTAGTTGTATTCGTAGTCGCGGCCGTAGACGATGGAGCCGTCGGGCCGCGTGGACCAGTCGTGATAGTGCGATCCTCGTTGCGTCTTTTCGGACGCGCCCATCAAGTAATAGGAATCGAACGGTTCGGCCTCGCGCACGACAACCGACGTCGTCGCCGCGTTGTTCCCGGCATCGTATTCCGACGGAACGACGTTCGCCGCCTGCACCGTCACCGATTTCGGCCCGGTCGTGTCGAACGTATGCGAGAAGGCACAGCTCACCAGACCGCCGGCGTCCACCCAGATTCCCTCGGCCCGGTCCACGTCGACGCCATTCACCGCCAGCACGCAGGCCGCGCGAGCGCCGACATCCTGATTGAGCTCGGCGATGACGCCGGTGATGACGACGGGGATGCCGGGCACCGCGTTGGGCGGCGCTGTTACGCGCTGAACGAACAAATCTGGCCTGAGCTTGACATTCGGCGCAGCCGACACGACGTCGGTCCGCGTGCCGTCGATGCCGGTGACATTCGCTTCGACGCTCAACCCCTGACCGCGCGCAAGACCCGTGTAGGTGACAGCGAGATACCCGCCGTTGGCCGGCAGGTTCGTGTATTCCTTCACCAGTTGCCGACGTCCGCGTGCGTCCGTCGTCGCAATCTGGACACGCGCGATGCTGTCGGACAGAGCGCCGTTCGTCGCATCGAGGTCGCCGGTTGTGAGCTCGATGTCTGTCTCTCCGCTCTTTCGACGCAACGCTCGCGTCGTGAGCGTGGCGCTGCCTGATCGCCCTTTCGCGGCCGACGGTTTGCTGACCCGATACGGCGTCGCGTTGGAGATGCGTTCGGGCTCATTCGCGCGTACGTCGCCCGAACCGAGCCCCCAGAACAGCAGCATGCCAGTGAAAGCAATTCTGGACGATGATGCCGGTACGCGTCTGACAGATTTGTGTGGCGCTGACAAGATTCGTCCCCCTCATCGCCGTAACTTATTGCTGCAACAACAGACGACAGCGACGGCTTCGAGGGGGAGCGACAAGTGTGCCAGGGAGTCTTTTGAGAATTACTGAAGCATCCAGCCGAACGTGAGCGCGTTGGAGCCGTCGCGAATGCCATGAGCGACGTCGATTCGCAACACACCGGTCGTATTCGGCAGCTTGAGCCGCAGACCACCGCCTGAGTCGACCTGCACCAGGCCTGCGGCAGATGAGGCTCGACGAAACGCGCGCGCCGTGTCGGTGAAAAAGGCCACGCCTACTTTCACTAACGCCGGACGCTCGAACCAGCGCTGCACCTCGACGTTTCCGAAGGCGAGCGTTCGGCCAAAGGCCGCGTCTCCGCCGGTGCCAACGATTCCATCGTCCAGCAACTGATGCGCGCGAAGCAGGGGCGCGCGCGCATGACCGTCGCCGGCCCCGGGCCACAAAGCGAGCGGCGCGGCGTTGCTGACGCGCTCGAGACCGGCGGACCCGCGATAGACCCAGGAGCGGGCCGCCGTCGATGATTGCCATCTCGTGCGTGCCGCGATCGTGTGGAAGCCTGGATGAGACGTAACGGCCATCCAATTCGACGCGTCGAGCGACACGGCAAGACGATCGGCAAACCAGCGGCGATCGATGCCCGCGGAAATTGAAGCGGTCTTCCGATTGCCAGACCATGCGTCGAAACCGGCGCCAAGCGTCCAGCGGAGCGAGCCGCTCGTCCAGTCGCTCACCGTCAAGCCGCCGTGACGTCGTTCTTCGCGCACGGCTTCAGATGACGTCCCATCGATTGCGTACGTTTCGACCTGCCAACTGCCATCGACGCGCCACACGCCCGGGAGGCCCGCAATACGCGGAGCCGCGAAGGCGACAGAAACTGCCGGCCGGTTCGCCCACCAGCGCCAGCTCGCTGACCACACCTCGCCTTGTCCGGAAAACCCTGGCGCCGAAACCTCAACCTTTCGATCGATGCCGGCGCGCGCGGCTGCGGCGGTCCACTCAAGAGGACCATGCGGGACCGCTGCCCGCTCGGCCACTCCAATGTCTACGGTCGCGTATCCGTCGGCCTCCGGGCGGAGGCCGATCCGGGCCGTCGAGCGATCCGGCAGCTCGTCCAGCCTTCGTCTCGCGAGCTCGAACGACGCGGCCGTCAACAGCATGTTCGGCTGGATGCGAAGCGCCTCTGCAATCGTCTGGTAGCGCGAATGCCGAATACCCTCGATGTGGACCATGTTCACGCGCGGCTTGCCGACCTGGTTCCACGCCCGAAGCGCGCCGCTCGAATCGTTCTGCATGAACAGGCTCGACCCGAGCACGTCGAGGGCGTACGCGTCGTGAGCATCCAGCGCGAGCGCGTCGCGAGCGAGGGCCGCCGCTTCGGGCCAGCGGCGCTGCGCGAATCGGACACCCGCAAGCTCGCGCAGTGGACCAGGCGATGTCGGACACTCACTCCGCGCTCGTCCGAGAATGGCGTCGGCGTCCGCGAGGCCACGGTGCTGAACATCGGCGATGGCACTGCGCAGAAGCACATCACATGGATCGTTGTGCGTCGACGCAGCGTCTGTGGCCGGTTCTGGTCGACTCGTCTCGCGAAGTTGTGTTGTTGCTTCCGTTGGGCCAGAGCCAAGCGCGACATCCGTTTTCGAAGCCGGTGGCAGGATGACGAGCGACCAGAATTGCGCGACGCCCCACAGTCGCAGAAACTCTTCGGTGCGAATCGCGCGGGATGGACCCCACGACGGATCGTGGACGACCACAGCATCGGGCTGCAAGCCAGTGACCACCACGTAGTGATAGCGATCGCGACGATCCCCAATCAGCACGATGACAGGCTGCTTCGCTTGAAGATGATCGTTGAGTGAGCCGACGGAGCCCTCGGACCGACGCACGATCCAGCCGCGCGCTCTCACCGCATCCACCAGTACTCCGTCGGCAATGCCGCCCGCGCGGCGATCGACGAGCGGTGCGAACTGCTGCATGTCGGCGTGCGCGTCGCCCCAGTACCGAAACACCATCGCTACCGCCGCGCCGCCGCATAGGCCGTCGGTCTGCGGCAGAAACGGCACGTCCACCGGCGACACCGCCAACGACGATGTCAACGACAGCGCGGCTATCGCGTTTGTCGCATTGGTGTAGTGCCTGCAGGAGCGTGCGGGGTCCTTCGTTCTTGGTGCCAGGTCCTTCGTCCGTCCATCGTCCCGAGTCCGTGCCTGGTCCTTGGTCCTGGATCCCCGGTCGCGACCTCGCACGAAGGACGTAGGACGAAGCGACGGACCAAGAACCAAGACCCAAGAACGCAGGACGGATCCGCTACACCGCACAAGCAACTGCTCTAACGTCGTGAACACGGGCTGCTAGTCGGCGATGAGGACGATCAGGATGATGATGAGCAGGACGATGATGATCGTCGTCGTCGAGATGACGATGTTCGACGCGCCACCGACGAGCTGCTCGTTGACCTGCCGCGCGGCACTCGCGGCCCGTTCGAGCCCGCTGCCGTCCAATGTGTTCGTCGCGGCGGAGACGCGCGACATGTCGACGCCCATGGTTGCCGCCACCTCGCGAACTTCGGGGCGCGCAAGGGCTTCTGCAATCGCTGCGCGGTCGGCGTCCTGTTTGGCGACGTGATCCGTCACGGCGGTCGCCAGCTCGCTCGGCGCGACGACGTGCTGCTGCTGCGCGTACGCGGGCGGCGACGCGGCAACGAACAAGACGAGGGGAAGAATGAGAAGCTGTCGGACTATCGGCATTGAAACACCCTCCATCGAGAGAGGTGTCAGACACCGGTGTCTGACACCATTGTGCGGGCTCAACAGAAAGCAAGGGCGATACCGAATGATTCGCTGTCGAGTTAGCTGGGCACGAACATCGCATAGTTCGGGCCGGAGGCCGTCTATGAAGCTCATCGGTGCTGTCGTTGGAATCGCCGCCATGTGCGCCGCTCAAGCTGTCGCGCAGCAGACCGCCAAGACCACGACGAAAGAGCAGACGAAGATCGAGGTACAGGATGGCAAGGACGTGCGGGTCACCGGCTGCCTGGAACGAAACCCGGGCGGCGGCTATATGGTGACCAACCTGAACGGCGGGATGAAGTACGCGCTGGTCACCAACGACGACCTGGCGAAACGCCTCGGGCAGTGGGTCGAGGTCAAAGGGATTGCGACCGATCGCGGCGACGCGAAGATGAAGATCGAATCGACGGTGGGCACGAGCGGCGAGGTGGCTGGCGGGAAGGTGGGAGACAGCAGAGTGAAGACGACCACGAAGGTCGAAGGCGACCTTGGGGTTCGCTTCCTCGGCGTCAAATCGCTGAAGAAGCTTGCCGACTCGTGCAGGTAGAATCGCGAGGCGGGGCAGTCGCCCCGCCTCATTGTTGACGCCATCCGACGACCGCTTCACCCGCTGGATCGCCGCGCTCGAAGCGCGGCACCTCGCCGATCTGACGTTTCCCGAGGTATCGCGCGCCCTGCGCGCCCTGTCCTCCACGTACGTCCAACGGCGGAACACGCTCGCTGAAGGCGCTGCGCTCGCCGGCGCAGGCAAGCGCGCGGCCTTCGCGCTCTTCTACGGTCCGCTCCACTATTTGCTCGTCGCGCACATGGCGCGCGGCCTGCCCGGCGCCACCCATTCGATCGGCACGCTCGTCGACCTGGGTTGCGGCACCGGTGCATCAGGGGCGGCGTGGGCGTCGGCGTGCGCTGCGCCACCGCCGCTAATTGGCATCGATCGCCATCCATGGGCGCTCAATGAAGCGGGGCATACGCATCGTGCATTTGGCCTGAATGCGCAGACGCGCCAGAGCGACGTCGCAACTGTCCGGCTGCCGAAGGGCCCTGCATCGATCCTCGCCGCATTCACCATCAACGAACTGGCCGATCCGTCACGCGATGCGGTGCTGCGACAGCTTCTCGATCGCGCCAAGCATGGCGATCGCGTCCTCATCGTCGAGCCGATTGCCCGTTCGGTCGCGCGGTGGTGGGACGCGTGGCGCAAGGCGTTCGAGCAGGCAGGCGGACGCGCGGACGAATGGCGGTTCCGCGCGGAGCTGCCGGCGATTGTGGCGAAGCTCGACCGGGCGGCCGGACTGGATCATCGCGAGATGACGGGGCGATCGTTGTGGATCGGGGGGCCAGGCTAAAGCAGAGAACGGTGTCAAAACGCTTTACCCGCGGTGTGCGCCGAGCCAGGCGATCAGCTTGTCGACGGGCCAGCAGTTGACGATCCGTCCTTTCGGGACGCCGGCAAGCCGCGCGTGGGCGATCGCCGTTTCGGCATACTGCAATTCGGCCGTCGAATGCGCGTCGCTGTCGAGCGCGAACAGGCAACCCGATTTCAGCGCGTCGCGAGCCACGGAATAATCGAGGTCCTGTCTGGATGGATCGCCGTCGATCTCGATCGCGACATTCGCGCGCGTTGCAGCCGCACACACCACATCCCAGTTCGCCGTGACGCCCGGCCGCGAGCCGTACTTGCGACCGCGGGGATGACCGAGGATGTGAACGCCTGGCGTGCCGACCGCCGTCACCATGCGCGCCGTCTGGTCGGCCGTCGACCGCAGCGCCGAGTGCGGCGCCCCACCACGAGTTCCAGCCGCCGCAATTCACCCGGCTCCATGTCCAGCGTGCCGTCGGCGCGGATGTTGGCTTCGATGCCTTTGATCAAGCGGGACCGGCCGCGATAGCGGACATTGAGTCGATCGATGTGCCGGTGCTGTTCGGCGAGCTCGCTCATCGGCACACCACCGGCGATCGGCAGGCCGTACGAGTGGTCGGTCACGGCGCAGTACTCGTAGCCGCGCGCGATGCCGGCCTCGACAATCGCGTCGAGCGTCTGACTGCCGTCGCTCCACACGGAGTGCATCTGCAGATCTCCGCGATAATCGGTGAGCTTCGGTCCGCCAAGCCGTCGATTGCCGAGCGCAGCGACAACCTGTGCGCGACTCAGAAAATGATCGCCCAGCTCGCGCCGTTCGGCGAGGTCGCCGCCTTTTGCGCTTTCGCCGATCACTCGCTCGACGGTCGGCGATGTTCCGGTCTGCAACACTTCAAGGATCACTCGTGTCGAGGAGGGACCGACATTCGGGATTTTGCGGAGCGTGCCATCGGGTTGAAGAAGCGATTCGATCGGTTCGTCGAGATTGAGAATCGCCGCCGCCGCGCGCTTGTAGCCCCACATGCTCTGTTTGGACGCCTGCACGGCCGCCAGGTCGCGCAGTAACGCCGCGATCTTGCCGTTCATGTCCATGCCTGAGCTGCGGCGCGGCATCAATTACTATTGTCTCCTCGTGTCGTCTGACGCCTTTACTGCAAACCCTCGACCGGCTGCCACGGTGGTCGTGCTTCGCGACAGTCCTCACGGGCCGGAAGCGTTCATGGTGCGGCGTCATGAAGACACGGCGTTCATGGGTGGAGCCCACGTCTTCCCAGGCGGACGGGTGGATGCCGCCGACCACGACGGCACCGGAGAATGGTGCGATGGGATTTCTCAGGCCACCTCGCGCTTGCCACAGCTTCCCGCAGCGGAGGCGGTCGCGTACCACGTCGCGGCGGCGCGTGAGCTCTTTGAGGAAGCGGGTGTCCTGCTGGCGCGAGACGGTACTGGTCTCATGGTCTCCCTTGCCGGCGACGAAGTGCACGAGCGGTTCAAGAGCTACAGGCACGACGTCCACGGTGGCCGCATCACGCTGCGCGACGTCGTCGAGAGGGAGCACGCAAAGCTCGCGCTCGATGCCATGGTCCTGTTCGCGCACTGGGTGACACCGCCTGTCGACACCCGTCAGTTCGACACGCGTTTCTTCATGACACGCGTCCCGCCGGACCAGGCGCCGGCACACGACGAGACCGAAACGACGCACAGCGTCTGGCTGACTCCGGCCGATGCCATCGCGCAGTCGCTGAACCACGACATCGTCCTGCCGCCGCCGACGTGGTCCACGCTTCGGGAGCTGGAGCGCTTCGCAACTGTCGACGCGGCGCTCCGGTGGGCCCGGACGCGCCGCGTTGTCAGACGCCAACCGGTGATCCTCGAGCGCGAGGGCCTCCGCATGCTGGTCGTGCCCGGCGATCCGCTGCACCCCGAGGCGGCGGCCGACGAGGCGCCGCTCGAGACGCGGTTCGTCCTGATCGACGGCCGGTGGCGCGCCGAGCGCGCGCCCACGTAAGATCCAGCCGAAATGCCGACTGGCCTTCGCCGCGTTCTGGGGTTTCGCGACCTCGTTCTCTTTTACCTCGTCACCGGCTTCAGCCTTCGCTGGATCGCCACCGCCGCGGCAGCCGGGCCGAGTGCGCTCGTTATCTGGGTCATCGCGGCCCTCGGGCTCTTCGTGCCGCTCGTGTTCACCGTGCTCGAGTTGTCCTCCCGCTATCCGGAGGAAGGCGGCATTTACGTCTGGAGCAAACGCGCGTTCGGCCCCTTTGCGGCGTTCATCACCGGATGGAGCTACTGGGGCTCGAACCTGCCATATTTTCCGGGCCTGCTGTACTTCGCCGCGGCCAACGCGCTGTTCATCGGCGGATTGTCGTGGCAGTCGCTCTCGTCGAACAGCGCTTATTTCATCGCCGTGGCGATGACCGGCCTGACGATCGCGGTCGCGATGAACGTCGTCGGGTTGAACGTCGGGAAGTGGCTGAACAACATCGGGGCGATTGCCAGCTGGATCCCAGCGACGCTGCTGATCCTGATCGGCGCCGTCTCGTGGAGCCGCTTCGGATCGGCCACCCCGATGGATGCGCGCGCCCTAGTACCGAGCACCAGCCTGAAAGACGTGATCTTCTGGTCGACGATTGCCTTCGCCTTCGGCGGCGTCGAAAGCGGATCGACGATGGGCGAGGAAATCCACGACGCGCGAAAAACCGTTCCGCGGGCGATCCTCACCGCCGGTGTGGCGATGACCGTTCTGTACATCGTCGCGACGTTCAGTGTGCTGCTGGGCCTGCCGAAGGATCAGGTGTCGGGTCTTCAGGGCATAATGCAGGCGATTCAGGCCATGACTGCGAGGGTTGGCGTCGCCTGGCTGGCGCCGATTGCGGCGGCGTTTGTCACCCTGAATGCGCTCGGCGGTGTCGGCGGGTGGTTCGCGGCTACCGCGCGCCTGCCGTTTGTTGCCGGCATCGACCGCTTTCTGCCTCCCGCGTTTGGCCGGCTTCATCCGCGCTGGCGGACGCCGTACGTGGCGTTGCTCGTGCAGGCGGGTATCGCGGCGCTGTTCATTTTTCTCGGTCAGGCCGGCACGTCGGTCCACGGGGCGTACGATGCGCTGGTGAGCATGGGCATCATTGCCTACTTCATTCCGTTCCTGTTCATGTTCGCGGCGCTGATCGTGGTCCAGCGCGAACCGGCCGGCCCGGACGTCATGCGCGTGCCGGGCGGCAAGCCGGTTGCGATCGCGCTCGCCTCGCTGGGATTCGTCGTCACCGCCATCTCGATCGTGCTCGCGTGCGTGCCACCCGACGACGAGCCGAACAAGATGTTGGCAGTGGTCAAAGTCGTGGGATCGTCGGCGGCCCTGATCGGCATCGGCACCGTCGTGTACGGTCTCGGACGGCGGCGCGCGAATGCTGCGGCGATCGTATTGTTTGCATGTTTGATCCCCGCTGTCGCCGCCGCCGCGGCGGCGTCCCAGCCCCGCGCACCGAAGCCGCAGAGCAGCGAAGGCGGCACGATGCGCGTCGACTATTACCACACGGGCAACGCGATGGAGGAGCGGTTCAGCGTGGATCGCGTCGTCGTGGAGCCGCTGCCGTGGCCGGGCAATCCGGCGCGACCCATCGATGACACGAACCGCGGCAAGTACCTCTTCGAGGTCCACGACGCGGCCAGCGGGCGCCTGATGTTCTCCCGCGGGTTCAGCTCGATTTACGGTGAATGGGAAACGACGGCGGAAGCCAGAGATGTCAACCGGACGTTCTCCGAATCGCTCCGGTTTCCTGCCCCGGCTGAAAAAGTCCGCATCGTTCTCAGGAAACGCGATGCGAGGAACGTGTTCCGCGATGTCTGGACGTTCGGTGTCGATCCAAAGGACAAGTTCGTCGCCCGTGGAACCGCCGCGCCGAACGCCGGCGCGCTCATCAAGCTGCACGACAGCGGCGATCCGTCGACAAAGCTCGACCTGTTGATTCTCGGCGATGGCTATACGGCTCGCGAACGAACGAAGTTCGAGCGCGACGCGCGGCGGCTGGTCAATGTCCTGTTCGCGACCTCGCCATTCAAGGCACGGCAGCGCGACATCAACGTGTGGGGGCTGTGTCCGCCTGCGGCGGAGTCCGGAATCTCTCGACCGTCCCAAGGGATTCACCGGCGCTCGCCGATTGGGACGACTTACGATGCGTTCGACTCGGAGCGGTACGTCCTCACGTTCGAGAACAAGGCATTTCGCGACATCGCCGCCAACGCGCCGTACGACGTGGTCGAAATCCTGACGAACACGGCGACGTACGGCGGGGGCGGCATCTTCGGGCTGTACAGCACCGTCGCGGCCGACAGCGTGTGGGCGTCGTACATCTTCGTTCACGAGTTCGGCCACCACATCGCGGGCCTTGCCGACGAGTACTACACGTCTGATGTCGCCTATCTGCCTGCCGCAGACCGCGTCGAGCCATGGGAGCCGAACGTGACGGCGCTCCTCGATCCCGCGGCGCTCAAATGGAAGGATCTCGTCACGCCGGGCACGCCGATACCGACCCCGTGGCCCAAGGAAGCATTCGAGCGCTACACGAAAGAGATTCAGCAGAGAAGACGCGCGATTCGCGCGGCGAATCGGCCCGAGTCGGAAATGGATGCGCTGTTTCGTGAAGAGGAAAAACACGACACGGCTCTGCTGAACGAAGGTCCGCACGCGAGGAAAGTGGGCGCGTTCGAGGGAGCGAACTACGAGGCGCGCGGGTCCTATCGCCCGCAGGCTGACTGCATCATGTTCACGCGCGACAACGTGCCGTTCTGCGTCGTCTGCCGCCGGGCCATCGAGGCGATTCTCGATCTCTACACACGCTGATCGCAGCGACCACGGGTGGTCGACGCCGAGAACCCGACCGACGAGCGCTGCCGGGGCCCGAATCGGGACGTTGACGGCCCCAACTGCGACGTTGGGGTGCGGTTCATCACTCGGTTTTGAGTCGAACCGCCTCGCCATGCCTCGACTTGACGGCGGCTCCGCGCATAAACCAGACTAGCGCCCCGAGACATTCAACGAACGAGGCGCATCATGCAGGACGACTTCGACAACGGAATGGGAATACCTGACGAGGAGCTGGGCGGGGGGACGGCCATGTCGGAAACCGACATGGCGGGAGCGCCGGGCGGCGGCGGGGAAGAGGAAGCCGAGAGCGGCGGCGGCGGGGAGGGCGGCGGCCGGCGGTCCGGCGGAGCCCGCGCGCGCAAGTCGTCCGGCGAAGAAAAACCGTCGGCCGGCGGGCGCAAGTCGGCTGGGGCGCGGAAGGCGTCCGCCACGGTCGCCCGCACGGGCGGTCGGAAGGCGGCAAAAGCGGCGAAGAAAAAGCCCGCGCGGAAAGCCGCCAAGAAGGGCGCCAAGAAGGCCGCCAAGAAGCCCGCGAAGAAGGCCGGTAAGAAGGCCGCGAAGAAAAAGGGCCGGCGCCGCTAAGTCGCTGACGACCTGTTCGGTCCCTTCGTGAGCGGGCAGGTCGTCTCCCACCACGGGATCATCGACGGATACCCGAGTCATCCAAGTACGCCGCGGCGAGCGGGGCGCCGCGCCGTTGCGGAGAGCTTCTCGACGTCTAGGCTTCCTGACTCAAGAACAGCTGGTTGCCATCCACGCGTATGTGAACTACGAGCTGAACAGCCGAGCTCTGCGGCGAGCCTCGCTCGCCGACTTGCATTCGCCACCAAAGAAAGGAGAATCTTCGCGACAGTGCCGAGCATCGAGGCGCTCACACGGGGACGCGAGTCGTTTGCACGCTGGGCGTGGGGCGATTCGTACGCGTATCTTTCAGCGGCCGATCGTGAAACGCCGTTAGCAGCTGAAGACCTGGAACGGCTCGCGTACGCTGCCCATCTCACGGGGAAAGACGCCGACAGCGAAGATGTCCTGACCCGCGCGCATCAAGCGTTCCTCAGCCGCGGTGATCCCGAGGGTGCTGCCCGATGCGCGTTCTGGCTGGCGTTTGGCTTACTGAACAGTGGCGACTTCGCGCGCGGCGGCGGGTGGCTCGCACGAGCGCAGCGAGCCCTCGGCCAAAACGCCGAATGCGTCGTTCACGGCTACCTCCTCATGCCGGCCGGAGTACGCCGCATCATGGAAGGTGATGCGAACGGGGCGTACGCGCTGTTTTGCCAGGCCGCCGAGATCGGAAGACGTTTCGGAGACGCGGATCTGATCACGATGGCACTGCACGGCAGCGGCCGGGCATTGATCCGGCTGGAACGAGTCGCCGACGGCGTGGCGCTGCTGGACGAAGCGATGGCGGCGGTCACCGCCGGCGAAGTGTCCCCGATCGCGGCCGGTGACATCTATTGCAGCGTGATCGAGGCCTGCCATGAAATCTTCGACCTCCGGCGCGCGCACGAGTGGACGATGGCGCTCGATCGCTGGTGTGCGCTGCAAACGGATCTCGTGCGCTTCCGGGGCCAGTGCCTGGTGCGTCGCGCCGAGATCCTGCAGCTGCACGGCGCCTGGTCCGACGCGATCGACGAAGCACAACGCGCCTGCGAACGTCTCGCCGAGCCTCCACAGCGCGCAAGAGGCGCGGCGCTGTACCAATGGGCAGAGCTCCTTCGCCTTCGCGGCGAGTTTGCGAAGGCCGACGACATGTATCGCCAGGCGGTCCAGTCCGGACGAAGCCCGCAACCCGGATTGTCGCTACTGCGGCTCGCGCAAGGGCAGGTTGATGTGGCCGCAACCGCGATCCGCAACGTGCTGGACGAAACGAAGGACCCGCACGTTCGATCCCGCATGTTGGCCGCGTACGTCGAGATCATGCTGGCCACAAACGATCTGGCCGGCGCACGCGCCGGTGTCGACGAGCTGAGCGCCATCGCGGCTGCGCTCGGTGCGCCGTTTCTTCACGCGGTCTCGATGCACGCGCGTGGCGCCACGCTCCTCGCTGAGGGCGATGCACGCGCGGCGCTCGCTGCGCTGCGCGAGGCGACGGCAGCATGGGATGTCGTCGAAGCGCCCTACGAGGCCGCCCGGACCCGCGTCCTGATCGCGCGCGCCTGCCAGCAGCTTGGCGATTGTGACAGCGCCGACATCGAGTCCGACGCAGCGCGCCACGTATTCAGGCAACTCGGCGCGACGCCAGACCTCGCGCGCATGGACACGCCCGCGCTCGCGAAAAGTCCCGCGTCAGCCAGCGGGTTGAGCGCGCGCGAACTGGAGGTGCTCCGGTCGTTGGTGACCGGCAAGACCAATCGCGCCATCGCCGACGAGCTCTGCATCAGCGAAAAGACCGTCGCCCGCCACGTCAGCAACATCTTCAACAAGCTCGGCCTTTCAAGCCGGGCGGGCGCCACGGCGTACGCCTACGAGCACCATCTCGTGTGACCGCTACATAGAACTACCCATTTCACGCTCCCCTTCAATTTGGGTCTTTCTCCCGATGCGGCGGACGCTCCTCGCCGCTTAGTCTCGTTGCCGCGACGTTGAAAGCCATCGCCCGCGACATTCGAGCCGCCGCGAGCGCCAGGCGAATGAAAAAAGGAGGCGTTATGAACACGGTGCACGTTGAATCCGCGCGAGAGGCCTGGGACAACATCGCCGCGGGCTACGACCGGTACGTGGCGCCTACCGAAGTCTGGTTGGCCAATGAAGCACTGAAACGCGCCGGACTCCAGCCCGGCGAGCGGTTCCTCGACGTCGCCGCCGGTCCCGGAGGCCTGAGTCTCGCGGCCGCCCGGTTCGGCGCGAAGGTTCTGGCGACCGATTGGTCTCCTGCCATGATCGAGCGGTTCGAAGCGCGGGCACGCGAGGAGGGGCTCGCCGACGTGGCAGGGCGGGTGATGGACTGTCACTCGCTGGAGCTCGATGACAATACGTTCGACCTCACGGGATCGCAGTTCGGCGTCATGCTGGTGCCGGATCAGGCGCTCGCGCTCCGCGAGATGGCGCGGGTGACTAGACCGGGTGGGCGTGTCCTCCTGATCGCCTACGGCGCGCCCGACGATATCGAGTTTCTGCACTTTTTCATCGGCGCGCTGCACGCGATTGACCCGGGATTCACAGGCCTCCCCGTCACGTCGCCGCCTTTGGAGTTTCAAGTGTCAGATCCCGAGGTGCTGCGCGCTCGGTTGGCAGACGCAGGGCTGAAACAGGTGACTGTTGGCACCGTGACGGAGAAGCTCGAATTCCGGTCCGGGGAGGAGCTCTGGAACTGGGTGCTGTTCAGCAACCCGATCGCGGGTCTCCTGACGTTCCATCTGACTTCGGAGCAGAAGATCGATGTCCGTCGGGTCCTCGACGGCATGCTGCGCGAGCGGTCTTCGGAAGGCGGACCGGCGGTGCTGACAAACCCGGTGCACATCGGTATCGGAAGGAAATGACGCGCGAACTTTCAGAGAGGTGCCCCATGAGTGACATCCAAAAGCCACATCGTGTTCAGACGGTCGTCATCGGCGGCGGCCAGGCGGGACTGTCGGTGGGCTATCACCTGGCGCGGCGCGGTCTCGAGTTCGTCATTCTCGAATCGCATCCGCGAGTCGGCGATAGCTGGCGGCGGCGGTGGGACTCGCTTCGCCTGTTTACTCCTGCACGCTTCGACGGCCTTGCCGGCATGCCGTTTCCCGCTCCTCCCGACACGTTTCCAACCAAAGACGACATGGCCAACTATTTGCAGGCGTATGCGGCTCATTTCAACCTGCCGGTGCAAACGGGCGTGACCGTCGATCGGCTGTCGAGACGAGACGGCGTCTACGCGATCTCCGCTGGCAACCGGCAATTCGAGGCAGACCACGTGGTGGTGGCCATGGCGGATTACCAGCGATGTCGTGTGCCTTCTTTCGCCCGCGACCTCGATCCCGCCATCGTGCAGCTGCACTCGGCGGATTATCGAAACCTGTCGCAGTTCCGGCCCGGAGGCGTCCTGGTCGTCGGTGCCGGTAATTCCGGAGCGGACATCGCGCTCGAGGCGGCGCGTGGCGGTCACCGGACGTGGATGTCGGGGCGAGACGTTGGCCACGTACCCTTCCACATCGACGGCCTTGCGGGACGGCTGCTGTTGGTCCGGCTCGTGCTCCGTGGGCTCTTCCACCGCGTGCTCACGGTCAAGACGCCGATGGGCCGAATGATCCGGCCCAAACTGCTATCGATGGGCGGCCCGCTGATACGAGTCAAGCCGAAAGACATTGAAAGAGCCGGCGTCGAACGCGTGCCACGAACCGCTGGCGTCAAGAACGGACGCCCGCTGCTCGACGACCAACGCGTCCTCGACGTAGCGAACGTCGTCTGGTGCACCGGCTTTCATCCTGGCTTCGCCTGGATCGACCTGCCGATTCTCGGAAGCGACGGGCGGCCGCTCCAGGAGCGCGGCGTCGTCGTCAACGAGCCCGGCCTGTACTTCCTGGGACTGATGTTCCTTTACGCCGCTTCGTCGGTCATGATTCACGGCGTCGGCAGAGACGCGCAGTACATCGCCGACACCATCGCTGCGCGGACGCGAGCTCGCCGAGCCGCGTGAAGATGCAGCGCGTCGCCGTGGGTGACACGGCGCCTGTCGAAGGTGAAGGCGGCCGGCGGGAGATCTATCGAATCGAGCATTGAACGCGGCGCTTCCCCGGGAACCTTTTCATGCGGGCTGACTCAATTGTTTAGAGCGTGATGAGACTGGCGGCGCAACGGATTCGCAACTCCGGAACGCTGTGCCAGTAGCAGAAGTTCTAGCCGGATCGCGTCCAATCGCGACACACGAGTGGCGGCATTTGACCGAGTTCGGGCACACTTTTGGGCACACTCTCGGGCGTCTTCTCGTCTGCCGCAACTACTGCCTGCCCCTCACTGTCGTCTTGCCAACCCAAGACGATAGCCGTTTGCCAGTTCGCTTCGCTTCTCAACCTTGACGCCCAGTCGGTTCGACCACGATGACCCGCGCGCGTCCATCGTCGCCGACGAAATGGCTATTGCAAGGCTTGCCGGATTACGTGCTCGTCCGGTCCTCGGCCGGCACAGCACCCGGCGAGCTTACCGTTGACGACAACGGCCGGCAGACTGCGGACGCCGAGCTTTTTCGCGCGAGCCGCCGTTTCTCCGTGCTGCATATCGTGAACCTGGACGTCGTGTCGAGACCCAGCGACTCTCTTCACCATTTCGATCGTTTCTTTGCAGGTGGAGCAGCCTGCGCTGAAGATCTCGATTGTGTGTTTGGCTGTTGCCATGGCTTCCTACTTCTCAATTGCCTTCACTCGTTGAACCGGCGTCTGCAGGAGGCACGGGCAGATAATCGCCGGGCGCGGGATGATGTTCCAAACGGACGCGACGACGAGCAACCCCACTCCCACGTAGGTGGTCATCGCGGAGTCGAGCCAGAACTTTCCGAGCAGCACGCTGCTGGCGGCGGTCGCGCCGAGCCCGAAGGGCCCGAACCCGCGACGCCGTGAGGTTCGAATCGCGAGCGCGCCGACGGCGATTGCCAAGAACACAGCCGTGACCGGCAGCAGGTACGTGGTCGAGACCAGGAACCCGAGACCGAGCGATGAAACCACTGCCGCGTACGCGGGCGAGCAGACTGGACAGATCACCTTTGGCAACAGCGACACGCCGACGCCTGGCATCGCGAGTGCGGTGTCCTTCCAGGTGCGATTAGCCACGTTCCACCTCGGTCTCGTGATCCAGGCTCTCGAGAATCGGGCACTCAGTGAGCTGGCCGCAGCCCGAGCATTGCGTTGTCAACTGCGTGAGGGATCGCTTCATTGCCGCCAACGTCTTGATCTTCTGCTCAATGTCGAGAATCTTCGCTTCCGCGCGGGCACGGATTTCGTCACGCTTCGCTCCGGGCTTGACCCGCAGGTCGAGCAGTTCACGGATTTCCGTCAATGAGAATCCCAGTTGCTGGGCTCGTTTGATGAAGCGCAAACGCCGAGAGGAGCCTTCCGGAAAGATGCGATAGCCTGCTCGTGTGCGAGGAGGACGTGGAAGGAGACCTTCGCGCTCGTAGTAGCGGATGGTCTCCAAATTGACGCCGCCTAACCGCGCCAAACGGCTGATCGTGAGCTTCTCAGCTGGCTGCTTCGCGTGCACTCTTCGAGGATAAACCCTGGACCTACCTACGGAGTCAAGCGCTATCTCTGAATCCTCGTTTCCTCCTGCCGGAGCAACGGAACTCTCGTCGATCGCTGCGTGAAGCTCGGCAGGGATCCAGAAGGACGCTGTGAACTTTGAGCACGTCATTTGACAGGCATGCCACGGAGACTCACAATGCCTAGGAGATGCGTCGCTGGGGTCGAGCCCTTGTCTCGTTTGCCGTCCTGTTCGGCGTTCTGACGTCGGCGTGGGCCACGTGCGCCGAAGGCGCTACGGCACCGCCGGTCCAGCAGATGGCCTGCTGCAAGAATGGCCATCATCAGTGCCCGATGAAGGACAGCGCCTCGGACTGCTGCAAGCAGTCGGGGCCTCGGTTCGATGAGCGAGCGACGCTCACGAAGACGGCTTCGTTCGTTGCGCCTGTTCCGATTCCCGTCGCGTGGGTGACCGCTCTCACCATCCCGTCGATCGCCGACACGCAACGCCGAGTTTCGATCGAATCTTCACCGCCGACTCGTCTCTTCGGTCCACCGCCGTACATCGCCTTTTCAGCCCTCCTGATCTAGCCGACATCTGACCGCTTGAATGTGTCGCGGTTGCGGACGTGTGTCTGCGACTGCGCACGTGGACTTTCGCACGTCTGCATGTAGCGCGTGCGCTTTCCGGAAGCAGGTTCAGATGAGGACGCGTTTCTCTTGGGCCGTCTGCGTGTTCGCGGCGTCGACGACTGTCGTCGTGCCCGATCTTCGCGCACAAGCGCCCGTCGGCGCCGTGGGTCAGGAACCTACGCACCAGCACGCCGACGAGGCCCGACACTACGAAGGCCCCCCGCTGACGCTGAAAGATGCGATTGATGAGGCGCTGGCGAAGAATCCGGAGTTGCTGGCGCTGCGCGCGCAACTACCGGTCGTGCGAGCCAAACCGGCGCAGGAGCGCGGTCTCGCGCCGCCGATGCTCGAAGGCACGATCTGGCAATGGCCGATCAACACCCTCAATCCGGCCAACACCAACATGTACATGCTGATGGTCGGGCAGGAACTGCCTGGCCGCGGGAAGCGCGACTTGCGCGCCGCCGTGGCCGAGAAGGACGTCGCGCTCGCGGAAAGCGACGTCGCGGTTCGCGCGCGTCAGATCGTCGACGACGTCAAGCAAGCGTACACAACGCTCTTCATCGCGCGCCGAGCAGTCGACATCCACCTCGCCAGTGTCGATCTGTTGCGCCAGATCGCCGACGTCTCGCAGCTGAAATACACCACGGGTCGCATCTCACAACAGGATGTCCTAAAACCGGTCGTCGAACTGTCGAAGCTGCACAACGGCATTCTCATGCTCGATGAGCAAGCCGGCCTCGCGACGGCTCGGCTGAACATCCTGCTCGATCGCGCTCCCGATGCGCCGATCGGGGTGCTCGTGGATACGGACGTGAATCTGTCACTACCGGATACGCAGACGCTTCAGCAGCTTGCGATCGATCACCAACCGGAACTCCAACGCGCGCGACTGGAGATCGAGCGCGCCGAGGCAGGGCTTGCCGCCGCGGAAAGTGCCTACAAGCCCGACTTCACGGTGCAGGGCGGCTACCTGATCATGCCGAACCAGACGGATGGCTTGCTGGCGCGCGTCGGGATCAGCTGGCCGCGAGCGCCGTGGTCCCGCGGAAAGGTCGATGCGCAAGTCGCCGAACATGCCGCGATGGTCGACGCGGCAAAGGCAAAGCAGCGCGTCATGGAGAACATGGTGCGACTGGCCGTGCAGGAAGCCTATGTGCGCGCGAAGGCGGCGCAGGATCGCGCGGGCCTCCTGCGGACGACGATTCTGCCGCAGTCCGAGCAGACGCTCGACGTGTCGCGCGTCGCCTATCAAACCGACCGCGTCGATTTTCAAGCGTTGATTGACAACGAACGGACGTTGCTCGGCGCGCAGCTCGACTACGTGCGGGCGCTGAGTGACTTCCAGCAGGCGACGGCCGATCTCGAGCGCGCCATTGGCACGGACTTGCCGACCGGCAGCGCCACGGCACCGCGGATCGCGGGAGGCCGGCCATGAAACGCGCACTCACGCTGTTCCTGGTGGTCGGCGTCACTCTTCTGGCGGTCGCCGTTGGCGTGTACGCGGTTCGCATGCGTGCTTCGAAAACGTCGACTGTTGCGACCGCACCATCGACACAGTCGGCACCGCCGACACCGCCGAAGCCGTCCGAGCCGCCGCCATCCACGCCACGTGGTGAGGTCACGATCGATCCCCGGCGGCAGCAGCTGATCGGCGTCAAGACGGTGCCAGTCACCCGCGCAGCCGTGGACCAGGCGATTCGTGCCGCCGGTACCGTGCGGTACGACGAGACGAGACAGGCGGACATCAACCTGAAAGTCGAAGGGTGGATCCGCGATCTGTATGTGGACTACACCGGGCAGCCGATCCAGCGCGGTCAACGGCTCTTCACGATCTACAGCCCGGATCTGCTGAACACGCAGAACGAATACCTGCTCGCGCTCAAGACCCGCGAGCAGCTCCAGCAATCCACGATTCCCGATGCGCGCGCGCGGGCGGACCAACTCGTGGCTGCCGCCCGGCAACGGCTCGCATTGTGGGATCTGTCCCCCGAGGATCTTCGCGCGCTCGACGAGAAGCGTCAGGCGCCGGAGGCCGTCGAGTTCCGATCGCCGGTCAGTGGATTCGTGATCGAGAAACAGGCCCTCAAGGGTCTCCACGTGATGCCCGGCCAGAGCCTCTACAAAGTAGCGGATCTCTCCACGGTCTGGGTCGAAGCAGACGTGTACGAAACCGAGTTGACCGGCGTCCGCGTCGGCGACACCGCGATGGTGACAGTGGATGCGTATCCAGGTGAACGCTTCACCGGGCGCGCCATCTACATCTATCCGTATCTCGATGAGAAGACCCGCACGAACAAGGTGCGGTTCGCGTTCGCCAATCGGACTGGTCGGCTCAAGCCCGGGATGTACGCGAACGTCGAGCTCCACGGTCGCGGTGCGTCCGGTCTGGTCGTGCCCACCAACGCCGTGCTCGATTCAGGCACGGAGCAGATCGTGTTTGTCGCACAAGGCGACGGCGTTTTCGACCCGCGGAAGGTTAAGATCGGTCGCCGGCTCGGCGACACGACGCAAATCGTAGAAGGTCTCAAAGAGGGCGACCAGGTCGCGACTGGTGCGACGTTCTTCCTGGACTCCGAGAGTCAACTCCGTGCGGCGGTGCAAGGCTATGAGGCGTCGGCCACGCCCGCAGGAACGCCGCCGCCGCCGTCAGGTACACAGATCACATTCCGCACGGTTCCGGATCCGCCCAAGACCGGCGACAACCAACTCGAAGCCACGGTGACGGACGCGAGCGGGAAGCCGATCGACGACGCCGATGTCACGGTGCAGTTCTTCATGCCGGCCATGCCGACGATGAACATGCCGGCGATGCGGAGTGAGGCGAAGCTCGCCCCGGCGGGCGGCGGCGTCTATCGCGGGAGCGGTCAGGTGATGATGGCCGGCAAGTGGGACGCCACCGTGACCGTCACACGAGGCGGGCAGCGCCTCGCGGCGAAACAGCTGGCGGTGGTGGCGCGATGATCAATCGAATTATCGACTGGTGTGCGTCCAACCGGTTTCTGGTCTTCACGGGCACCGTGATGTTGACGGTGTGGGGCATCTGGGCCATGACCGCGACGCCGCTCGACGCCGTACCCGATATTTCCGACGTGCAGGTCATCGTCTCGACGGAGTGGATGGGCCGCAGTCCCGATCTGATCGAGGACCAAATCACCTATCCGATTGTGTCGGCGCTGATCTCGACACCTCACGTGAAAGCCGTCCGAGGCTTCACGGACTTCGGCATCTCGTACGTCTACGTCATCTTTCAGGACGGCACCGACATGTACTGGGCGCGCAGCCGGGTCGTCGAGTACCTCCAGGGCATTCAAGGCCAGCTGCCCGATGGGGCCAATCCCGTCATCGGGCCCGATGCGACGGGTGTGGGGTGGGTGTTCGAGTACGCGCTCGTCGACGAGACCGGGCAGCACAGCCTCGCGGACCTGCGGAGCTTTCAGGACTGGCATCTGCGCTACTGGCTCGCATCCGTGCCAGGCGTCGCGGAGGTGGCGAGCATTGGCGGCTTCGTCAAGCAATACCAGGTCAATCTCGACCCAAACAGGCTGGCGGCGCACAACCTCGGCATCAAAGAGGTCATCGATGCCATCAAGATGAGCAACAACGACGTCGAAGGCCGGTTGCTCGAATTCTCCGGCCGCGAGTACATGGTGCGTGGTCGCGGCTATTTGTCATCAGTCGCGGATATCGAGCGGGTCTCGCTCGGCGCCGATCCGCACGGCACGCCGCTTCGCGTCGGTGACGTTGCCCAGGTGCGCTTGGGACCGGACATTCGGCGTGGGGTCGCCGAACTGGACGGCAAAGGCGAAGTCGTCGGCGGCATCGTCGTGATGCGATTCGGCGAGAACGCGCTCACTGTTATCGACGGCGTGAAGGCCAAGCTCCAGGAGATCCAGCATTCGATGCCGGCGGGCATGAAGATCGTGCCGACCTACGATCGCTCGTGGTTGATCGGCGAATCGATCAACACGCTCCGACACATGCTGATCGAAGAGGCGATCGTCGTCTCGATCGTCATCATCATTTTTCTGTTTCATTTCCGATCCGCGCTCATCCCGATCCTCGCGCTGCCCATCGCCGTCGTCGCGTCGTTCATCCCGATGTACTACCTCGGCGTGACGTCGAACATCATGTCGCTCGGTGGGCTGGCGCTCGCGATTGGTGTCCTGGTGGACGCCTCGATCGTCATGGTGGAGAACGCGTACCGGCATGTGTCGGAACCAGAGGTGTCGGTCGACGAGCCATCAGGTCACGGTGAGGCCGGCACGATCGCGTACGCCGATCAGCCGCGCGCCATTTTGCGCGCCGCCAAGCAGGTCGGCCGGCCAATCTTCTTCTCGGTCGCGATCATCGTCATTTCGTTCGTGCCGGTGTTCCTGCTTGAGGCCCAGGAAGGCCGCATGTTTCGGCCGTTGGCGTTCACCAAGACGTTCGCGATGTTGGCCGCCTCGATCCTGTCGATCACGTTGGTGCCGGTGCTGATGACCATCTTCATCCGTGGCAAGCGGTTGAAACCGGAATCGAAGAATCCTATTTCACGATTCTTTGGCTGGATCTACGAGCCGATCATTCGTCTGGCGCTCCGGTGGAAGTGGACCGCCCTCCTGGTGAACTTCGCGGTGATCCCGTTGACCATTCCGTTGTTGTTCGTGATCGGCAGCGAGTTCATGCCGCCGCTCTACGAGGGGTCGCAGCTCTACATGCCGACGTCGCCGCCCGGCTTGTCGATTACTGAAGCGACCCGCCTATTGCAGGTGCAAGACAAAATGCTTCGGCAGTTTCCGGAAGTGGAGACCGTGTTCGGGTCGGTGGGGCGTGGCACCACTCCCACGGACAACACGCCGATGGGCATGGTCAACACGACGGTCACCCTCAAGCCCCGGGATCAATGGCCGGCGGGCATGACGCTCGAGAAGCTGCAAGCCGACATGGACGCGAAGCTCCAGTTTCCGGGGTTCCCGAACGTGTGGACGCAGCCGATCCGCAACCGTCTCGATATGCTGCTGACCGGCATCAAGACGCAGGTCGGGATCAAGATCCTGGGATCCGACCTGAACGAGATTCAGCGAATCGGCACCGATATCGAACGTATTCTGCAGCCCATCGCCGGCACGCGGAGCGTCTACGCGGAGCGCGTCGCCCAAGGCTATTTCACGGACATCCGGATCGATCGCGACGCCATCGCGCGCCACGGGCTCATGATCGCCGATGTGCAGGACGTCATCGAATCCGCAATCGGCGGCCAGAACGTCACGCGGACGATCGAAGGGCGAGAGCGCTACCCCGTCAACGTTCGGTACGAGCGCGGCTTCCGCGACACGATTCCCGACTTGCAGCGCATCTTGGTAAAGACGCCCAGCGGCGCGCAGATTCCCTTGGGACAGCTGGCAGAGATCACCTTGACGCCAGGTCCGGCCATGATTCGCGACGAGAGCGGTCAGCTTGCCGGCTACGTGTACGTCGACACCGCGACCAGCGACATCGGGGGGTACGTCGATCGCGCAAAGCAGGCGATCGCACAGAGCCTCAAGCTGCCTGCCGGGTATACCTTGCTCTGGACAGGGCAATACGAATTCCAAGTGCGGGCGCGCGAGCGGCTGAAACTCCTGATCCCGCTCGTGTTCTTCCTAATTTTCATGCTGCTCTACATGACGTTCCACTCGGTCTCGGAGGCGACGATCGTCATGCTGTCGGTGGTCTACGCGATGACCGGCGGGGTGATTCTCCAGTGGCTGATCGGCTACAACTTTTCCGTAGCGGTCTGGGTCGGATATATCGCCCTGTACGGTGTCGCGGTGCAAACCGGCGTCGTGATGGTGGTGTACCTGCACGAGGCGCTCGACAAACGTCTTCGGAAGGGTGGCGACATCACCGAGCGCGATATCCGCGAGGCGACGATCGCGGGCTCAGTGTTGCGTCTTCGACCCAAGCTCATGACGGTCAGCGTCGTGATGGCCGCCCTGGTGCCGATTCTGTGGAGTACGGGCGTGGGCTCGGACATCATGAAGCCGATCGCGGCGCCGATCATCGGCGGGATGGTGACGTCCACGATCCACGTGCTGATCATCACACCCGTGATCTTCTACATCCTCAAACTGCGCGCATTGCGTAAGGGTACGTTGACGATGTCTGGGATGGTCCTGTGATTCGCATCGACTGGGATCCAATCGGTTACCTCGGTCCGCTCCCGATCAACTGGTACGGACTGGGCTGCGCGGCGGCGTTTCTCGTCGGCTGGTCTCTCGTGCGGCGCTGGGCATCAGCCCAATCGATCGCGGCGTCCATCGTCGACGACAAGTACAGCTGATCGGCGACCTGATCATTGCGACGATGCTGCTGAGGCTCCGCGGAAGGCTTCCGGATGGGACGTGGCGGCAATCTTGATTGTGAGTCTTCCGAGGCTGCTTGCGCGGCTCGGCCGGCTCCGTCGAGCGGCGTGAAGGTATGGAGGTGTCTCATGCGGTCCGATCGAGTGTTGATCTGGGCGCTGGTCGTGGTGCTCGTCCTCGTATTGATCCCCCTCATCGGCATACTCGGCATGATAGCGATGCACGGCACGATGGGCGCGGGCATGATGGGGCAAATGGGCGGCATGATGAGCGGCGGGATGATGGGCTGGGGACTGGTCTGGATGATCCTCGTGGCTGTCGCCCTGGTGTTGTTCGTTGCGTTCTTGATTCGCACCGCCTCGCGAGAATAGCTCGACGATCGGCGTCCGTCCTCTGATGCTCATCGTTGACGCCCTCTCGATGACGTTCGCGATTTTCGGGACCTTGCCGATGACCACTACGCCCTCGACACCACTCGCGCACGAACGATCCTGGGCTGGGAACCGAAACGATCGTTGGGCGAGACGCTCCCTTGGATGGTGTTGGTGCTCAAGGCCAATCCGCTGGGCTTCTACAAGATCAACGAACTGGAGGCGCCCGCATGGCTGGAGCAAGCGTCACGCCGGAGCGATGACGCGTCATCCGCCGAGCGGACCAACACAACGCATGGCCCGACCCGTGCCGACACTGGACCTTACGTGTGTCCAATGCACCCCGACGTGCGCCAGGACCGCCCCGGCACGTGTCCGAAGTGTGGCATGAGGTTCGAGCCACAAGGGCGCGGTGAATCGCGACATGGCGACGAACACGCATCGGACCGGCTCACGATGGTGCGCGCCATGCGCGCGCCATGGCTCTGGACCAACGCCTCGGTCATCCTGCTCGGGCTCTGGTTAGTCAGCTCGCCCTGGACGTTCGGATATCGCAACGCGGCGATGACGTGGAGCGATGTCACCAGTGGAGTGCTTCTGGTGGTGCTCGCAGCCGCTGCGTTCGCGCCGCGATATGACTTCTATGGTCGCTGGGGCGTCGCGCTGGTGGGCACGTGGCTCCAATTTGCGCCGCTCGTCTTTTGGGCGCCGACGCCTGCCGCCTATATCACCGACACATTCGCCGGCGCGCTGGCCATCACGTTGTCGATCCTGGTGCCGATGATGCCGGGCATGGCGCACCACATGACCATGATGCAACCCGGCCCCGACATTCCGCCAGGCTGGACGTACAACCCATCCACTTGGCATCAACGAGCGCCGATGATCGGCTTGGCATTCGTCGGCTGGTTACTCTCCAGATATCTCGCAGCGTTTCAGCTTGGATACATCGATCGCGTGTGGGAGCCGTTTTTCGGCGAGGGCACGGTTCGCGTCTTGACATCGCAGGTCTCGAAAATGTGGCCGATTTCCGACGCGGGTCTCGGTGCTACTGCCTATACGTTCGAGATGTTGATGGCGTGGATGGGCGGAAAAACGCGCTGGCGCACCATGCCGTGGATGGTGACGTTCTTTTTCATCCTCGTGGTGCCACTCGGGATCACGAGCATCGTCCTGGTGATTCTTCAGCCGCTCGTCGTAGGGCACTGGTGCACCATCTGCCTGGGGACCGCGCTGGTGATGCTGGTGATGATCCCGTTCACGATAGACGAGGTCGTCGCGATGGGCCAATTCATGACCGCGCGCGTGAGAGCAGGGAAGCCGTTCTGGTGGACGTTCTTCGTCGGTGACACCACCGAAGGCGGCGGTCTTGACTCGCGAACGCCACGGTACGGCTCGCCGTTCGCAAGCCAAGTGCCCGCGAGCGCATGGGGCGTGACGCTGCCCGTGACGCTCGCGTTCAGCGTCCTGCTCGGGATGTGGCTCATGTTCGCGCCTGCAGTGGTTAATGGCACCGCGACCGCTGCGAACAGTGACCGCCTCGTCGGGGCGCTCATCGTGACCGTCGCAGCGATCAGCACGGCCGAAGTCGTGCGTGCGTTCAGATTCATCAATCTATTGCTGGCTCTCTGGCTGGTGGTGGCGCCATGGGCGCTCGAGGGCAGTACGTCGGCGATGATGTGGAGCGACACCGTCAGCGGCGTCGTCCTGGTTGCCCTCACGTGGCCGAGTGGGACGGTTCGTGAGCGCTACGGGGCGTGGGATCGATGGATTCTGTAAGGGGGTTATTGTTTATGGGACCGTTCATCGTCATCAGAACGTTTGCAATCAGGAAAGGCAAGCTCGACGCGTTCAGGCAGTCCCTTCCGGAATTCTTCAAGATGATCGAAGCCAAGGAGCCTCGTCTGCTCGCGCTCAATGCCTACGTGAACGAGGAGGGCACCGAGACTACGTTCGTCCACGTCCATCCGGACGCCGCCTCGATGGAGCGTCACGAGGAGGTGGCGCACGAGCCTACCGAACGGCTCCGTCGGGAATTCCTCGATGAGACCTTCAGCCTTCAAGTCTACGGCGAGCCCAGCATGGTCATGCGCGAGAAGGAGCGCCACCTCGGGGAAAAGGGGATCGCACTGATCGTCAAGTCTGAATATCTTGGCGGATTCATCCACCTCGCGGGAAAGGCGGCCTGAACCAGGAGCGCCCTCGACGCCGTTCGCCTGTTGGGTGAATTGACGTCGATCAGCTTGCGACCGGCATCTTTCCCGCGGTCAGCCCGCGGTTGCCTCCGTTACACGACGCTTCCGCGACGGCCCTATCGTTCCTCAGCGTCGGCTTGCGTGAGCTGGTGAACTCGCTGATGTGATAGGCCTAGCAGTCGCGCTGTGTCGCGCGCGCTCATCTTCAACCGCCCGCGACGCAGCGGCCGGGATCTTCGAGATTTCGGCCCGTTTTTTATTGGGAACTTGGTTGGCGTAACCAACCCGTTCCATGGACGATCCGGGCAACTCCAGCAATAGCTGAGGCGAATTGACGGGCTTCGACGCTATCACTAACTCACGCCGACGCGTCTCAGAAACGACATCATCGGGCACCAGTTGGTAAACGCCGACTGCATGAGGTTCAAGCCGACGAACAGCGTGAACCAAAAGAAGTAGGGGTGCACCAACATGCCGAGCAGCACACTGACCGTGATGAACAGGCCGGCGATGAGACGCAACATCGGTTCAAGAGTCATAACGACGCTCCTTGCATGATTTCCGGCACGAACAGGATCGGGACCGTGCAGTACCGCACCAGCGGCTCTCCGTAATTCGACAGCCACGCACTCGACCGTCGCTGTGGGGCTGCCACGATCAGCATCGTCGTGCGCGCTGCCTCCAGCGCTGGCTCGATCAAATCGTGGCGGGCATCGACGACCTGACCGTTGAAGCACGACGCGAGCCCGCGTGCATAGTCGAGCGCGTGTTGGCCAGTCAGTGGGGCGGACGCGTGCACCGCCACCCGATCGAATGTCGATTCCACCGGTTGATCCGGCGCCGCGCGAACGATCAACAGCGGGTGCTCCACTTCGCGCAGGACGCGCTCGGCAACCGACCCGAACCACCACCGTTTGGGACCGTGGCGTCCGTGTGTGCCCATCACAACCAAATCAGCCACGGTCGATTCGTGAAGGATCGCGTCGACCGCCGCGCGATCGTCGAGCGCGGTCGAGAAGCGCATCTGCGTGTGCTGGCGGCCGAAGCGTTGTAGAAACTGCTCGGCCTGTTTGCGTAGCGTCTGCCGCTGGCGTTCGAGTCCTTCGATCTGTTCTGCGGTGAAATAGGCGGGCGCGTCGAGGGCCTCCGCGTGCAGCAATCGCAGCGTCGCGCCGCAGCGATCGACGATCACGCCTGCTAGCGCCACGGCGCGCGCGGATGCGCCGCCAAAGTCCACCGCAACGGTCGCAGAGCGCGGCAACGTTGCCATTTGCACCTCTCAAGCCGCCACGACGGTATTCGCGGCGGTCACCGGTCGGCGGCGATGGGTCATGAAATAGGTGATCGGCACCGTCATTCGCGACAGCAGCAACGATGCGACCTCCCCCGCCATCAGAGAGATCGCCAGGCCCTGAAAGATCGGATCGAACAGAATCACCGCGGACCCGACGATGACGGCGGCGGCTGTGAGCGCCATCGGTCGAAAGCGCACCGCGCCGGCGTTCACGACGGCATCCTCGATCGACATCCCGTCGCGCACCCGGAGCTCGACGAAATCCACCAGGATGATCGAATTGCGGACGACGATGCCGGCGCCGGCGATGAAGCCGATCATCGACGTGGCCGTGAAGAAGGCGCCGAGCAGCGCATGCGCGGGCAGAATGCCGACCAGCGAGAACGGAATCGCGAGCATGATCGTGAGCGGTGTCACGAACGACTGGAACCAGCCGACCACCAGGATGTAGATCAGCACGAGCACCGCGGCAAACGCGATGCCGAGATCGCGAAACACCTCGTACGTGATGTGCCACTCGCCGTCCCACTTCATCGCGTACTTCGAGGAATCGAACGGCTGCCGCGTGTTGAAGATCTCGAGCCCGTAACCCTCGGGCAAGCGGACCGACGCGAGCGCGCGATTCATCTGCAGGATGGCGTAGACAGGACTCTCCACCTCTCCCGCGACGTCGGCCGTCACGTAGGTCACCGGCAGCAGGTTCTTGTGGTACACGCTTTGTTCTTCGTCTGAGGCGACGGCGCGCGTGACCTCCCCGACAGCGATGGAGTGTCTGCTGCCGACGCGGATACTGCGGATCGCATCGAGTGAGCCCCGAAGCTCCCGAGGCAAGCGCAGGACGATCGGGACATCCTCTCTCGCTTGGTCGTCGTGGAGCAGTCCCGCGGGCATGCCGGCGCCGGCCATGCTCACGACCGAGGCAATCTGGGTCGCGGATAGTCCGGCGGCCGAGGCTTTCTCACCGTCAACCTCGAGTCGCCACTTCGGCTGCCGCGATTCGACGTACCAGTCGACGTCGACGACGCCCGGCGTATGCTCAAACGTCGAACGCACCGTACGCGCGATCTCGAGACGCCGCTTCGCATCCCGGCCGTATACCTCCGCCACGATCGTCTGCAGCACCGGTGGACCAGGCGGCACCTCGACGACTTGGATGCGAGCGCCGAGTCGGGCGGCGAGCGGGTCGAGCCGTGTGCGAATCCGCTTCGCGATCGCGTGGCTCTGCTCTCGCCGTTCCTCTTTGCGCACGAGGATCACCTGGAGGTCGGCCAGATTGGGATCGCGCCGCAGGAAGTAGTGCCGCACGAGGCCGTTGAACGTGTACGGCGACGCGGCGCCGGTGTAACTCTGGACGCTCGTGACCGCTGCGTCGCGCAGCGATTCGTCGGCGAGCGCCGACGCGATGCCGGCGGTCGTCTCGAGCGGCGTGTCCTCCGGCATGTGGACGATCACCTGCAGCTCGTTCTTGTTGTCGAACGGCAGCATCTTCACCGTGACGAAGCCAAGCGGCACCAGCGCCACCGCGCCAACCAGCAGTGCCGCAACCAGGCCGAGGACCCCCGCGCGCACAGCCGGACGCGTGATCAGCGGGCGCATCACGCGGCGGTACAGCGCGGTCAGGCGATCCTCGGGCTCGTCCTCATGCGCTTCCGGCCGGCGCAGCAACCGCACCGCCGCCCACGGCGTGATGACGAACGCGACGATCAACGAGAACACCATGGCGGCGGAGGCGCCGATCGGAATCGGGCGCATGTACGGGCCCATCAGTCCGCCGACGAACGCCATCGGCAGAATTGCGCCGATCACCGCCAGCGTCGCCAGAATCGTCGGGTTGCCGACCTCGTCGACCGCCCGCACGGCGATCGCGGCCAGGCTCTTCCCATCGCGGGACATGCGCGCGTGCCGCACGACGTTCTCGACAACCACAATCGCGTCGTCGACCAGAATGCCAATGGAGAAGATGAGCGCGAAGAGCGTGATGCGGTTGAGCGTGTAGCCGTATAGGTAGAACACGAACAACGTGAGCGCGAGTGTGACGGGAATCGCGGTGAGCACGACCAGCGACTCGCGGCGACCGAGAATCAGCCAGATCAGCACGGAAACAGAGATGACGGCGAGGAACATGTGCCAGAGCAACTCGTTCGATTTCTGCGCGGCGGTCTCGCCGTAGTTGCGCGTGACCGAGACTTGCAGATCGCGCGGCAGCAGGTAGCCCCGCGTGGTCTCGATTTTCCGTGCGACCGACTGCGTAAGCGCGATCGCGTTGACCCCCTTGCGCTTGGCGATCGACAGGGTGACCGCGGGGAATGCCTGGCCGCGACCGGGATATTGCATGACATAGTCGACCGGCTCGCCGCCGTCATCACGGACGGCGGCGACGTCGCCGAGGTGCACGGGCGCGCCGCCGCCCGTGCCGACCACGAGGTCTCGCACCGCGTCCCGCGATTGCAGCCACTCGCCGCTCTCGAGTCGTGTCGCGCGATTCCCAGCGACAATGTCGCGCGCCGATACGCGCACGTTCCCACGGGCCAGGACCTGTTGAACGGCGAGGGGATCGAGGTTGCGTGCGGCTAGTGCCGACGGATCGAGGTCGACCGACAACTGTCGCGGCCGGCCGCCGATGATCGCGATCTCGGAGATGTCGGGCAGCTCTTTGAGCACCTCCTGCAGCTGTCCTGCCATTTGACGCAGCTGCATGTCGTCGTATCCGGCGCCCCACAGCGTGAGTGCCATCACGGGCACATCGTCGATCGATCGCGCCTTGACGAGCGGCAACGTCGCGCCGGGCGGCATGAGCGACGCGTTGGCCGCCAGTTTCTGAGTGAGTCGCACCAGTGCGCGCTCTTCATCCTGGCCGACCAGGAAGCGCACGACGACCATCGCGCGGCCCGGCATCGACGTCGAATACAGATACTCCACGCCCGGGACTTCCCAGAGCAGCTTCTCGGTCGGACGTGTCAGACGCTGCTCGACCTCGGTCGGCGACGCGCCTGGCATCTCCACAAACACGTCGATCATCGGTACGACGATCTGCGGTTCCTCTTCGCGCGGCAGCGCGACGACGGCGTATATCCCGAGCATCATCGATGCGACGATGAAGAGCGGCGTCAGCTTCGAGTGGACGAATGCACCGGCCAGCCGTCCCGCGAATCGTGTGGGATGGGCCATCATCGATCTCCGACGACGCGGGCGCCGTCCGACAGCGACGCGGGCGAGTTCGTCACGACCCGGTCGCCGTCGTGCACGCCGGCGAGCACCTCGATGCGATCACGTGCGAGCGCACCCACGGAGATCGGCCGCAGTCTGGCGACGTTGTCCGCTTCCGCGACGAACACGAACGTCAATTGGCCGCGGTGTACGACGGAAGCGGCCGGTACGGTCAGTGTTCGCCGTGCCGGACCCTGGAATCGCGCGCGCCCGAACTGGCCGGACCGTGCGCGCGCCGCGTCCGGCAACTCGATCTTGACGACGAACCCATGAGAAGCGGCGTCGAGTCGCGCGACCTCGACGACCTTGGCAGGAGTCCATGTGGCAGACGTCGTGTCGCCGACGCTGACATCCGCCGTCTGTCCGAGGGCGACCTGCGCCGCGCGCGCTTCGTCGAGTCTGACTTCCAGCCGGAACGTCGCTGAATCCTCCAGCGTGAGCAGCGGCGCGCCGGGTGTTGCCATCGTCCCGGGATCGACGCTCCGCTCGGTGATGAGTCCATCGAACGGCGCGGTGAGCACGGTGTAGGACGCGGCGATCTGAGCTTCCTGCATCGCCGCCCGTGCTGCCTGGCGTGCGGCGTCCGCGGCAGCGGCGCGCGCGATCGACCCGCCGAGTTGAGCCTCGGCGGCGCTCAGGCCCGCGTTGGCCTGATCGAGTTCCTGGGGCGTTGCGGATCGCGTCGCGTGCAATTCCGCAATCCGGTCGTGAGTCTGACGAGCGATGCGCAGGCCGGCTTCCGCGGCGTGCGTGTCGGACGCCGCCGCATCCGCCGACTGCCCCGCCGCATCGAATGCAGCCGACGCCCTGGCGCCGGCCGCGGTGATCGCGCGCGCGTCCAGCGTCACGAGCGGCGCGCCGCGCCGGACGCGGTCGCCCGGTCGGACGAGAACCGTGTTGATCGGCGCCATGATCCGGCTGGCGATCGCCGCGCTCGAGCGGGCATGCACAACGCCGCCCGCCTCGAAGAGGGTGGAGAGGTCCGTGAGCTCGGCTCGACCGAACGACACCGTGATGGGCGGGCGTTCCGGCTCGGCCTGGTGCGGCGTCGAGGCGCAACCCGCGAGCGTCCATGCGGCCACCATCAGGCCGACAGCAGTGCCTTTCACTTCCGCCTCGCATTCATGGCCTGCGCCCCAGTGCGCGGCGCAACATCCCCGCAGCAGTCATCGTGTCGACGAGCGCCGCGGTCTTGTTGGCTTCCGCATCCATCACCGAAGCGGACGCGCGCAGCACGTCGCTGACGGAGGCAACGCCTGCATCGAATCGATCCCGTGTGATGCGCTGGCTTTCGCGCGCCTGCTCTGAGCGCTGCCAGTTCTGCGCCTCCGCTAGAAAGCGTCCAGCGCAGTTCGCCGCCGACAATCCAAGATGAGGCGCGGTCGCCGATGTGCGTGCCGCTGATGTCGAAGGCCGCCTGTGCTGCGACCTGCGGAAGCAGTGCTGAGCGCGCCTGATGACGGCCGGCGTCTGCAGCTCGCTCGGAGGCCGCCGCTCGTCTGAGCTCCGGCCGAACGGCGTCAGCTTCCGCGAGCAAGACGCTCACATCGCGTTGTTCGGTGACGTCCTTCCATTCGACGCCCGATGGTTCGATGACGTGGAAGTCGCGCTCGATCGGATCGCCCATCAACTTATTGAGCTCCGCGCGCGCAATGCCTGCATCGCCCTCCGACTGGATGGCTCGCTGCTGGAGATCCGCGACGAGGACAACCAGCGCGAGCACGTCGGCGTCTGTGGCCATTCCGGCGTCACGGCGGCGCTCCGCACGGGCCAGGTCTTCGCGCGCCCGCGCCATCGCGGTGTCGGCGGCGCGGCGGGTAGCCCGCGCGGCGATGATGCGGCCGAACGCTTGAGTGGTGGCGGCCGCGATCGCAGCCGCCGCCTGGTCGGTGGATGCGTTCGCAATATCGCGGCGCAGGCCCGCCACCGCCGCGACCGACCGTAGCCGGCCGCCATCGAACAGCATCTGCTCGACGCCCACGCTGGTCTGAAAGAACCCAATCGGATCCGGATGATTCAGCGTGTCAATGGCGAAATTCGCCGCGGCAAATCGTCGCGCGGACAACAGGGAGCTGAACACAAAGACCGGCAGATCGCCGCGCTGCCAGGACTCCGTCACCGAGACACGCGGGAACAGCGCCGATCGGGCTTCGGTCACGCGCGCCGCGGCTTCTTCGACGCCAGCGTGTGCGGCGCGCAGCGACGCGTTGTGGGCCAGCGCGGCAGACAGCGCGCGATCGAGCGTCAACGGCTCCTGACCGACGACCCGAGAAGGGAGCGCCAGGAGCAGAGCCAATGCGAGGAGGCAGCCGCCACGAACCATCAGTTCAGAGATTCAGCCTTTCGAGATTGGTGACATCAAGTCGGTGTCACCTTGTCGCTCGCCCTGCATCTCTCAGGTAGGAATCAGCCGGACGCGGCAGCACGTAGCTGCCTGATCTCCAATTCGCTGAAAGCCACGGTTCACTTCGAGCCCGAGATTGACATCGCCGCGGAGCACGCTGGCGCGTTGACGGGCGTCACGCAGTAAAGGGAGGCCGTTACTCGTGAATGGCGATTCGACGCCTACGTTCGACAGCTGAATCACACGTACAATCTAGTGCGTGAGTACCACAACCGATCCGCAACGGCCGAATCGCTCGCCCGAGGACGGCACCAAAGCGGAGTATGCGGCGCTGGTCAGAGACGCGGCGACCGGCGACCGGGATGCGATCGAACGGCTGCTGATAAGGTCGCAGGAGGTCGCGTATCGGTTCAGCCTGATCGTGTGCGGCCATCCGGAGGATGCCGAAGACGTTATGCAGGATGCGCTGCTCAAGACGTACCGCTACGTCAACAGCATCACGGAGCCCGAGGCCTTTCGCACGTGGCTGTACACAACGGTTCGGAACGCCTGTCTGATGAAACGTCGCCTGCACGCCGGCGAACCTTCGCATTTCGTATCGCTGGAGAACGGCATCCCGTCGGCGGACGGTGGTGCGCCCACGACAATCGATGTTGCTGATGAAGCGAGGCCGGCCGATCAACAGCTGATCGATGCCTGGATGGACGACAGGTTGCGCGAGGCGCTGAAGAAGCTGCCGCCGCCGTACCGGATGATTGTGGTCATGCGGGAAATGGAGGGCCTGTCAACGCGAGACGTCGCGACGGTTACCGGAATGTCTGAAGCGAATGTAAAGACCCGTCTCCATCGGGCTCGTCTGATGCTGCGCCGACATCTGGAGGACGTATGACGGAATCGTCGAAGACGGACTGCCAAACGATCCTCGCTGGCATCTCGGCATACTTGGACGGAGAGCTCGACACGACGGCGTGCGACGCCATCGAGCGGCACTGCCAGGAGTGCCCGCGCTGCGCGGCCTCGTGACCGGACTACGCGACACGGTCGGCCTGTGTCGGCAGGCGGGGTCTGTCCCCCTGCCCGAGTCTGTGCGGCAACGCGCGCGTGCCAGCGTGCGTCGGCTCCTCGCCGACGACAGGAAGACAGGATAGCTGTCACCAACTCGCGGCGGATTGCATCCCTGTAGAGGGGCCTCCATGCGCGACAAATTCGGACCAGAGCAGTACGACGTCGTCGCCTTCGGCGCCCACCCTGATGATCTGGAAGTTGTCCTGGGCGGCACCGCCGCGAAGCTCGTGCGCAGCGGGATGACAGTGCTGTTCGTTGACCTCTGTGACGGGGAGCCGGCGCGTCACGCAGGTCGAGGTATCCGACAGCGCCAGGCCGAACAGGCTGCCAGCATCCTCGGCGTTCGGCGCACAACGCTGGCGCTCCATGATCGGTTCATCCGCGATTCTGCCGAGGCGCGACTTGCGATCGCTCGGCTGATTCGCCTCCACAAGCCGCGACTCGTGTTCACGACAGCTGGAGCCGGTGTCCACCCGGACCATGCCGCCGCGACGGACATCGTCGTCGGCGGAGTCTTTTACGCACGCTTGCCGAAATGGGACGAAGTGCCTGGTGGCGAGGCGCTCGAGGGCACCGAGCCGCACGAGATTGAGCGGCTGTTCTTCGGGCACTGCCGCATGGAGCCGCCGTGGGCCGGCTTTGACTTTGCTGTCGACGTGAGCGACGTGTACGCCGAGAAGATGGGCGCGGTCACGGTGTACGAGTCGGTATTCAGCGGCGACCAAGCCACGCTCGTCGACAAATACAGCGCCGAAGACCGCTACGTTGGCAGCCTGGTCGGTGTCCAGTACGCGGAAGCGTTCAGGGCTCGAAGCCCACTCCTGGTCGAAAGCCCTGCCATCTTTGCAAAAGCCAGGTTCGGATGATTAGTCGAGCAAGGACTCGCCGCGAGTCTTGTGCTTGCTCCCGGCAAGGGCCGCTCCGCGGCAGCGAGAGTGCGCTCTACTGCTTGCGACGGCTGGCCGCGGCCACGCCGGCGGCTGCTGCCACAGCGGCGGCGCCGACAACGGCCGCCACGACCTTGGCCCTCTTCCGCTTCCGGGTGCGTCCGGTGACCTTGTCCGCGATCTTCGTAACCGCTGCAGCTGCGTCCCTTCGCACTCGCGCGACGGTCTTCCCGGCCTGTTTAGCAGTCTTCTTGGCCAGCTGGGTCGCCAGTTGTCCGCCTTGACGCCTCGCCTGCGCACCGGCCGCCTTGGCGCGCCTTACAGCCTGCTCGGCTGTCTTCTTGATTTTCGCCATGTGTTCTCCTGATCACAGATTGCTCGATCGACTGCGCCATGTGCAGCGTCGGTCTCAGCGTATCACTATGCGCTTCCACAGGATCGGAAGGCAGGCGCTGAACGTCTTCGATGCGTCACTGCTACGAGTATCCAAGTCCGCATCGGTAGCTTCCTTCTCAAAACAGGTATTCGGCGTAGTACGGAAACGCGGCGAGCAACGCGACGACGATCGCGGCCGTCCATAGCGCGACCCGCGCCTTGCGATTGGCGCCTGGCGCGCACACACCATCGACGCACGCCGCGTCTTGTTCTGGCGCGCGATAGGTTCGATAGAAGCTGACACCTAACAACACGAACGTCACTCCGAGGAACAGCGGACGGACGGTTGCCAATCTCGTGCTGGCAGCGGCCAGCGCACCCGAGCCAACTGCCGTAAACACGACCGGGCCCAAACAGCACGTTGAAGCAACGATCGCCGCGAACACTCCAATCTCACTCTTCATTCGCTCTCGCTCCCAAGATGACTGACGACTGGACACGGAAGCGTCTCTTTCATCCGCAGTGCGCGATCGCATTGGCCGAGTGCATCGGTCAACGTCGTTCGAAAGGCCTCAAGCTCACGCATGCGCGCGTCGATGTCTGTCAGGTGCTTGGCCAATACGGCGCGGACGCGCTGGCATTGCTCGCGGCGCCGTCCGTTCGCGGGACCGAGCAGCTCGCGAATCTCCTTCAGTTCGAGCCCGAGCTTCTGCGCCTGCTTGATGAATCGAAGGCGCGCGACCGTGTCCGGCGGATAGACACGGAATCCGCCTTCGGTCCGCCCCGGTTTCGGCACCAAGCCGAGGCGCTCGTAGTACCGGACGGCGTCTGGCGTTAGACCAGCGGCTGTCGCGATCGCTCCAATGCGCCGCGCGCGAGGCTGTTGAACGTGCATGGGCACCTCAGCTCGCAACGGTCTCGACCATGGCAACCAACCGCTTGACCGCCGCGGTCACGTCACCGAGGCAACACGTTCCCCGCGGGTTGCGAATCTCGCACGCGCACCGGCCGGCCTGAATGTGCGCGCGCACGCGTTCGATGGCCAACGAGCGACCTCCCGACGCAATTTCGGCGCGGATGTCTGATTCGTTTTCCCCAAAGCAGTAGCAGATGGTTCGATTGCCCGGCGCTTGCTTCTGCCATACGCCCACGCGAAGGTCGTCTGCCGTGAACGTCTGGCCACGATGAGTGAAGTAGACGACCTCACAGTCAGGACTTGGGCAAAAGAAGTACGCGTCTGCCTCCAGACGCCGAAGAGCAGCCGTCGTCAGCAGCGCCTTTACAGTCTGCACGTCCACACTGATCCCGGGCGTGCCGGTTCCCGGACATGCGCTGGTCACCGCTGCCGAGAGGCACCGATCGTCGCAGCATTTCGCGTCCATCTCCGTCATACCGGTATTGTGCAATCTGGAGCCCACTCCAGAGTCAAGGCCCCGACCGTGAGGAGGGTCACAACTCGGCAAGAAAGCTTGATTCTGGCGGAGGGGTCGAAGCGACCCGCTCCATGGACTGGTTTCTGCGGGCGATGCGTACGACTAGCCCGTGTACGCCGCGTTCGAGCTGCGCCTGTCGAAGCAGTCACAATGTGTGCCCTTTCAGCCGCGCATCGAGCCTACTTTGAAGAGGATCCGGGAAGACTTCTATGGTTACGCAGAACGCGTCGGCCCTGCCGGAAAATCGGCGAAAGACCAGCACCCGAATCGCAACATGTCGAAATACGAACGATTTGCATGCGATTGCTTGGCATTCGCTTTGCGGCTCGGCCTCCGATTCGACGATTTTTCGCAACCGGTTCCGCCACGAGAGGTCACCCTCGTGCTGATTCGAAGGGAGCGCATGATGATCGCTATACCCCAGAGCGGAGTCTGGCGCCTGCAGTCGAATGTGCTGGCGCTCTGCACCATTCTCGCTCTTCCCGCGGCAGCCCTCTCAGCGCCAACCGGCGCGCCGGTCACGTTCAGCAAGGACATCGCACCGATCTTCCAGGAGAAGTGCGAGGCGTGTCACCGGCCGAACCAGATGGCGCCGATGTCCCTCGTCACTTACGAAGAGACCCGTCCGTGGGCGAAGGCGATTGCCGCGCGTGTTTCGTCGAATCAGATGCCGCCGTGGCACATCGACAAGACGGTGGGCATTCAGAAATTCAAGAACGATCGGTCGCTGAGCGATGCCCAGATCGCCACGATTGTGGCGTGGGTGGCCGCCGGTTCGCCGAAGGGTGACTCGAAGGACATGCCCGCCGCGAAAGTGTGGAACGACGATCCGAACATGTGGACCGAATCCATCAAGTTCGGCGCGCCGGATCTGGTCATCAAATCCACTCCGTGGACCGTACCCGCTGTTGCACAGGATTCGTGGTGGAAACCGATCGTCCCAACGGGCCTCACTGAACCGCGCTGGGTCCGCGCGATCGAGATCCGACCGTCCACGGTGAAGGGCCGCAAAATCACGCACCATGCGCTCACGCGTCTCCAGCAGGCGGAGAACATGCCGTCCGAGCTCTTCACCAACGACCCCAATGTGGTCGGAGATGGCCTGTTCATGGAATGGGCCGTCGGCAAGAACGGCGACGAGATGCGTCCGGACTCGGGCCGTCTGATGCTGCCTGGCTCGAAGATCGCCTGGGATATCCACTATCACGCTGTCGGCGAGGAGATCACCGACACGGTCGAGCTCGGCATCTGGTTCTACCCGAAGGGGCAGGAGCCTAAGCACCGTGAAGTGCTCGCGCTCTTCAACACCTTCTCGGGCGGCAATCGGTCGCTCGATATTCCGCCGAATCAGGTGACCACGACCGAAAGCTTCGTGGTCCTGCGCGAGAACGCGCGCATCGAGAATTTTCAGGCGCACCTGCATCTGCGCGGCAAAGGCATGTCGATGGAAGCGATCCATGCCGACGGCCGCCGCGAGATGTTGAGTCAGATCTCCGACTTCAACTTCAACTGGCACAACATCTATATCTACGACGACGAGGTCGCGCCGCTGCTGAAGAAGGGCACGATTCTTCACTTCGTCACCTGGTACGACAACACCTCCGCCAACAAGGCGAACCCCGATCCGGACCAGTGGGTCGGCTGGGGCGACCGGACAGTGGACGAAATGGGTCACGCCTGGCTGAACATCACGTATTACAACGACGAAGAATTCAACGCGGAGCTGGCGAAGCGCGCCGCTGCTGCGAAGGTGAATACCGATGCCTCGAAATAATCGGAGGATCCTCGCCCTTGGACTGATGGCGTTCACCATCGCGCCTGGCGCGTTCGTCCACGCGGGTCAGCAGGGTCACGCACCGCAAGCCTTCCCGCTGTCGAATACGGTTCGCGAGCGCGGAGTCGGGGTTACCGGCGCATTCGAGGGCTGGTACTTCGACAAGGACGGCAGCGTGAACATCCTCGTCGGCTACTTCAACCGGAACACGAAACAGGATCTCGACATTCCTGTAGGGCCCAACAACCGTATCGAACCCGGCGGACCCGACCGGGGCCAGCCGACACATTTCCTGCCGTCACGGCAGTACGGCGTGTTCGCGATCCGTCTGCCAAAGGATTTCGGAGATAAGAAGCTGACCTGGACGCTGGTCGCCAATGGTCAGACCAACACCATCACGCTGCACACGAAGCCGGACTGGGTCGTGGAGCCGTTCGAGGATTCCGGTTCGAAGAACACGCCTCCTGTGTTGCGGTTCGAACCGGGTGGGCCGGCCGAAACTGGTCCGCCGCGCCGCGTCAGCGCGTCCTACTCCGCGACGGTGGCGACGCCCCTTGCCCTGGCCCTGTGGGCCACCGATGTGGGACCGAAGGTCAATGTCAATCCAAATCCACCCGGCGGCGGGCGTCGCGGTACCGCGAGCGGCTTCACGCCTCCGCCGCCACTCGCAGTCTCGTGGAGCCTGTATCGCGGCCCTGGCAGCGTGACGTTCAGCGAAGCAAAGCCGTCGATTGACAAGACGGACGGCAGGGCGACCACCGAGGCGACCTTCAGCGCGCCGGGTGATTACGTCCTGCGAGTTCAGGCAAACGATCAGTCCGGCGATGGCGGTGGCGGCTTCCAGTGCTGCTGGACCAATGCGCACGTGGCGGTGACCGTCCACGGAGACTCCACCTCTCGAACGCCTCGCGGCGGTGGCAAGGAGTAGTGCTCGAAGGGGCCACGCGTCCACGACCGGCAGTCAATAGATCGCCATCCAATGCGCCGCCGCGGCGCCGCCGCAGGAAGTGACTCATGGTGTTTTTCGACTGGCTGGAACACAGCCCTTTGTCGATGTGGATCAAGGAATCCATGTCGTTCTGGCCTTACGACATCCTGTGCCTGAGCGCTCACGCGATCGGCATGGCCTTGCTCGTGGGCTTCAGCTCGGCGATCGCGCTCAGAATCGTCGGCTTCGCGCCGCGAGTGCCGATCGCTCCGATGGCGCAGTTTTTCCCCGTCATGTACGCCGGGTTCTGGATCAATTTGCTCTCGGGCATTGGCCTCTTCATCACCTACCCGGTCAAGGCGGTCACGAACCCGATCTTCTATCTGAAGATGGCCGGCGTCGTCCTCGCCGTGGTGTGCATCCGACGAATCAAGCGCCGGGTCTTCGACGAGCCCGGTTGCGCAAACGATCGGCTCGGACCCGAACGCGGGCAGCGGCCCGCGGCGGTTCTTCTGGTGGTCTGGGTGGTGACGATCACAGCCGGCCGGTTGCTCGCGTACAAGGGCATCCCCGCGATCGAGTGGCGGGCGGCTATCGGCATGGGTGTGGTGACCGCGCTCGCCGGCGCTCTCGGCTATGTTCTGACTCGCGTGCGCGCCTCACGGGCGCGTGCGGTGCCCGAGGTTCTGTAAGCAACCGCAAGGAACGGAGCGATGGACACATTCTTCAGGTACTGGCTTCAGTGACGAAGAACGATGTGGTGATTGGCTGCCCGCTGTGCCTGTTCGCTCCCGCGCCGGTACGGGCAAACGTTCGACCCGAGCCGTGACTGATGACCGTGGCGGTTGTTCACTTCGGAGTTCCAGGCTGAACACGAGGAGTTGAGGACTTTATGATGCGAAGAACCGTTGCGGTTGCGGCGTTGTGCGTACTGGTCGGACTCGGGTACACGAACGTCGGCGCGCAATCCGGCCGCGCTCCGGCCGCGGCCCCGAACTTCAGCAAGGACGTCGCGCCCATCCTGTACAGGAACTGCACCAACTGCCATCGGCCGGGACAAGTCGCGCCGATGTCACTGCTGACGTTCAAGGACGCACGCCCGTGGGCCAAGTCGATCGCCACGCGCGTCGGCGCCGGCGCGATGCCGCCGTGGCACGCCGATCCGACGCACGGCGAGTTCCTGAACGATCGCCGACTCTCAGCGGCCGATCGCAACACGGTTGTCACATGGGCCAACGGCGGGGCGCCGGAAGGCAATCCTGCGGATTCGCCCGCGATGCCGACCTACTCGACCGAGTGGCTGCTCGGGCAGCCGGACGTCGTGTTCGGCATGCAGGAGGACTATCCGATTCCCGCGTCGGGGACGGTCGCGTATCAGTACTTCGAAGTGCCGACGAACCTGACCGAGGACAAGTGGATCCAAGCGATGGAAGTCCGTCCCGGCGACCCGACGATCGTCCATCACGTCATTGTGTACGCGCGCCCGCCGGCAACGGCTCCCGGCACTGCGCCGACGCCGGCCGCGCAGAACGCGCAGGGCCAGCGCCCGGCGCCGCTGTTCCAGTTCGCCGAGGGGACGACGCGAATCCCCGACGGCCAGACCGGCGGCCGGCCGCTGCCGCCGGATCAGCGCAAGCCGCTCGGCCCGAACGATCGGCCGGCGCCCCGGATGGGTCCGCCGATCGGCGGGTTCGCGCCCGGTCAGTCCACGCGCGTCTACCAGGACGGGACCGCGCTGAAGCTGACCGCTGGCTCGACGCTCATCTTCCAGATGCACTACACGACAAGCGGCAAGGCGACGACGGACCGGACGCGCATCGCGGTGAAGTTCGCGTCGGGCACACCGAAGACCGAAGTGCGGGTCGCGTCGCTCGTCAACGGTGGTCTGCACATTCCAGCCGGCGCCGCGAACCATCGCGTCGACGCCGAGATGACGCTGGGACAGGACGTGACGATGTGGAGCCTGCTGCCGCACGCGCACGTGCGCGGCATCCGCTGGGAATACGAGGCGCTCTATCCGGACGGACGCCGCGAGATCGTGCTCTCAGTGCCGAAGTACGATTTCAACTGGCAGACCGACTACGTGTTCAAGCAGCCGCTGAAGCTGCCCCGGGGCAGCAAGCTCCACGCAACGGCGTGGTACGACAACTCGGCCGCCAACAAGTCGAACCCCGATGCGACGAAGGACGTCAGGTGGGGCGATCAGAGCTGGGAAGAGATGATGTACACCGGGCTGACGTTCAGCATCGACGCCATGCCGATCTCGCCGACGGCTGGACACGAAAGGTAAGACTGACCAGGTCTTCGACGCGCCTGGTTGCGCAAACGATCGGCTGGGACGCGAACGCGGGCAGCAGCCCGCGGCGGTTCTTCTGGTGGTCTGGGTGGTGACGATCACGGCCGGCCGACTGCTCGCGTACAAAGGCATCCCCGCGATCGAGTGGACCGCGATCGGCATGGCCACCGTGATCGCGCTCACGGGCGCTCTCGGGTATGTGTTGACTCGCATCCGCGCCTCACGGGCGCGTGCGTTGCCAGAGGTTCTGTAAAGAACAGCAGGAGCCGAGCGATGGACATGTTTCTCAGGTACTGGCTTCGGTGGCCGTCGCTCGAAGTCCTCATGTCGCAGCCCGGTGCCTGGGCTCTTTGTGAGACGCTGCACTTTATCGGCCTGTCCCTGCTCGTCGGGATCGTAGGCCTGTTCGACCTGCGCGTGCTGGGCGTCGGCAAGGGCCTTCCACCCGGCACGCTCAACCGTCTGCTGCCCTGGGGCGTCCTCGGCTTCGCGCTCTGCGCGGCGACCGGCGCACTCTTCGTCGGCGGCATCGGCGCGAATCTGATCGGCGACAACGCCTACGACGTCATCCTGAGGGACTCGTGGCTTCAGTGGAAGCTGCTGTTCATCGCGCTGGCTGGCGTCAATCTCGCTGCGTACCACCTGACTGGCATGTCGCGCGCTGTCGACGCGCTCGACGCCACTGGTGAGGCTCCGCTGCTGGCGCGGGTGTTCGCGGGCACGTCCCTGTGTCTGTGGATCGGCGTCATCGTGTTCGGACGGCTGATCCCCGAGGGACTTTGACGTTGGACGAGACTCGCCGTGCCGGAAAGCCGGTGAATGCGCGGGCCCGCGAGTCGCAGGACGTCGAAATGCGAACGATTCACATGCGATAGCTTGGCATTGGCTTTGCCTCTTCCGTTCCGAACCGACGATTTTCCGGAAACGATTCTTCCTACAAAGGTCGTCATATGCAGATTACGCGCGCTGCGGACCTCGGCGTCCGCGTCATGACGCACTTAGCGATGCAGCCTGACGGCACTCGCATGACGGTCGCGCAGCTCGCTGACCAGAGCGATGCGGCGGTGCCGTTCACCGGCAGAATCCTGCAGCGCCTGGTCGCCGCTCGCCTCGTTGTCTCCCATCGCGGCTACGTGGGCGGTTTCGAGTTGGCGCGCCCGGCCAGTCGCATCTCGATGCTGGACATCGTGTCCGCGATCGAAGGGCCGTTGTGCCTCAACGACTGTCTTCCAGGTGGCCGTGGCTGCCCGCGCAAGATCTGGTGCGGCGCACACGACGTTTGGACGAACGCGCAGGCGGCGCTCGCCACCGTGCTTGCGTCGGAATCGCTCGAGCGCCTCGCGGCGACGGCCACGAGCAATCGTGCGCGCCTCGGCATGAGTGCTGCGGAGAAACCCGCCTTGATCACCGGAGCCACGGTCAATGTCTAGCCAGGAGTCGACACGGCAGTCGCGCTTGAAAACAGAAGGGGTCTTCGTTGCCTTGATGTTCGCGGGCGTCGCTGTCGGGAGCGTCGTGTACGGCGCTCGAACCTGGATGCCCGAGCTCGCAAGCCGTCACGGCGCCGGCATCGACGCCATGCTCCATTACCTGCTCGTCAGCGTCGGCGGCCTCTTTTTGACGAGTTATCTCGCGCTCGCGTATTTCATCTGGCGGGGCAGTCGGCGCCAGACCATCGGCCCGCGCCTGGCGACCCACCGCACTGAAGTGATGCTCTCGGTCGTGCTCGGCCTGGGCATGGCGATCATCGCCGAAGGCGGCGTCCTCGCCATCGGCATACCGGTCTGGAGCGAGTACTTCGACGCGGCGCCGCCGGCCGATGCCGTGCTCATCGAAGTCACGGCGCAGCAGTTCATGTGGAACGTGCGTTACCCCGGGCGCGACGGCCAGTTCGGCCGGACGGATCCACATTTGATCGACGAAGCGACGAATCCGCTCGGCGTCGATCGCTCGGATCCTGTGGGGAAGGACGACGTGATCGCGCTGAACGAAATCACAGTGCCGTTCGGCCGCGCCGTCCGGATCAAGCTCCGTTCGAAGGACGTCATTCATAGCTTCTTTCTCCCGAACTTCCGCGTGAAGCAGGACGCCGTGCCCGGTATGACGCCGCAGGTCTTGTTCTTTCCAACCAGAACCGGACATTTCGAGCTGGCCTGCGCCGAGCTCTGCGGCCTCGCTCATTACCGCATGCGCGGGTTCTTCAACGTCGTGTCGCAGGTCGAGTACGAGCAGTGGCTGCGCACACAGCAGGAGCAGCAATGACACCAACGCCTCTCGAGGCGCTGCCGGATCTGTCGGCGAAGCAAGACCAAGCGACACATCTTGCGCACCAACACGACGATCGCGGGTTCATCCGGCTCTATGTGTTCAGCACCGATCACAAGATCATCGGCATTCAGTACATCTTGACCGGCCTCGTCATGGCGCTGGCCGGCGCGCTGCTCGCGGCGCTGATCCGCTTGCAGCTCGGATGGCCGGAACATCAGTGGGTCTGGCTCTCACACCTGCTGCCGAAAGGCATGCCGGGTGGCGTGATGACTCCGGAGTTCTACCTGGCCGTCGTGACGATGCACGGCACCATCATGGTGTTCTTTTTCATCTCCTACGTGCTCGTCAGCGGATTCGGCAACTACCTCGTGCCGCTGCAGGTCGGAGCGCACGATATGGCGTTCCCGTTCCTGAACATGCTGTCGTACTGGATTGCGCTCGTGTCGGCGATCGTGATGCTCGCGTCGTTTTTCGTCGAGGGCGGAGCGGCGGCGGCCGGCTGGACGGCGTACCCGCCGCTCAGCGCCGTGTCGTCTGCCGTGCCGGGATCGCAGATGGGCCAGACGATCTGGCTGCTCAGCATGGCGCTGTTCATCGTGTCGTTCACGATGAGCAGCCTGAACATCGTCGCCACGGTGTTCAGCCTGCGCGCGCCCGGGCTGTCGATGATGCGGCTGCCGTTGACGGTCTGGTCCTTCTTTATCGCGGCGATCCTTGGCCTGCTCGCGTTCCCGCCATTGACCGCTGCGGCGGTGATGCTCCTCCTCGACCGGCACCTCGGCACGAGCTTCTTCCTGCCCGCAGGAATGATTATCGGGAACAAGCTGTTGCCGAATACCGGCGGATCGCCGCTCCTGTGGCAACACCTGTTCTGGTTCCTGGGCCATCCTGAGGTGTACGTGCTGATCCTGCCGGCGCTCGGCATCGCGGCCGACATCATTCCGGCGTTCACGCGCAAGCCGGTGTTCGGGTACCGCATCTCGGTCTGGTGCCTCGTCGCGGTCGGCTGCCTCAGCATGATCGTCTGGGGCCATCACATGTTCGTGAGCGGCATGAGCCCGTTCACCGGCGAATATTTCTCGCTCGTCACGCTGACGATCACCGTGCCGATGACGATTTTCGGCGTCAATATGCTGGCGAGCCTGTGGGGCGCGAAGCTGCAGCTCGGTGTGCCGATGCTGTTCTCGCTCGGCGTCCTGGCGCTGTTCGGCAGCGGCGGCTTCGGCGGCCTGTTTCTGGGCAACGCGACGGCCGACATGCAGCTCCACGACACGTACTTCGTCGTCGGTCACTTTCACATGATGATCGGTGGCGTCACGATGCTCGCCACCTTCGCCGCGATCTACTTCTGGTTCCCGAAGATGTTCGGCCGGCTGATGAACGACGGCCTCGGCAAGTTGCACTTCTGGCTCACGTTCGTGCCGTTCTTCACGATCTTCTTCATGCAGCACTTCCTAGGCCTACAGGGCGCGCCGCGCCGCTACTACGCGTTCACGGCGTACGACTACCTCCAGAAGACACGGGGCCAGAACCTGGTGATCAGCATCGCCGCGATGGTGCTGTTGTCGGGACAGCTCGTCTTCCTCGCAAATTACGTCTGGAGCCTCTTCAAAGGACGCGCGGCCGAAGCGAATCCATGGGGCGCGACGACGCTCGAGTGGACCGTGGCGTCGCCCCCGCCGCACGGCAATTTTGGACAGCCGCCGATCGTGGAGCGCTGGGCGTACGAGTATGGCGTGCGAGCGGCCGATGGCGACTTCGCGGTCCAGACCGTGTCCGCGCAGAAGGTGCCGGTGACCGCGTGAGCGCGTATCCAAGCATCGCGCGCGAGTTTCAGCCGAGCGATCCGACGCTCCGCGAAGATCAACTGCGGCTGGGCCTGTGGATGTTTCTCGGGACGGTGACGATGCTGTTCGCCGCGTTCACGAGCGCGTACATCGTCCGGCGCAGTGGATCGGATTGGCGTCACGTTGCGTTGCCCCCGATTCTCTGGCTGAACACGCTGATCCTGGCCGCGAGCAGCATCGCCGTGGAAGCGGCGAATCGATACGGTCTCCGCCGCCGCTGGCAGGCCTCGACCGCTGCGTTCGCGTCGGCACTCGCCTTTGGCATCGCCTTTCTGGCAGGCCAGATGGCGGCGTGGCGTCAGATGGTGGCGGCCGGCGTCTATCTGCCGACGAGCCCGCACAGCTCCTTTTTCTACATGCTGACCGGCGCGCACGCGGTACACCTCGTCGCGGCATTGGCCGTGTTGGTCTGGGGCCTCGTGAAAACGCGGTCCGCCAGGCGGAATCCGCGGGCCTGGGCTGCGCAGATGGACCTGTGCCGAACCTTCTGGCACTACCTTGGCGCGGTCTGGGTATTTCTCTTCGCACTCGTTTCGCTTTACTAGCAGGCCCCGGGGGCTTGCGCGGAGGCTTATGGGCTACACGGCTACGCAGACGCTCAGTCGCTGGGGCGGCGGCACCTGCCCGTTCGACGCCGGCTGGCGCAAGGTGATGATGTGGTGGTTCATCGTCACCGACGGCTTGCTGTTCGCCGGTTTTCTTGCCTCTTACGGCTACGCGCGAATCCTCGCGTTTCGCTGGCCGGATCAGGCGTCGGTGTTCAGTCTGCCCTACATCGCCGCGATGACATTCGTTCTCATTTCCAGCAGCGCGACGATGGCGACGGCGGTGCAGGCGGCACGCGAAGGACGACGGAGAGTCGCGGTACGGTTCGTTGTGCTGACTGCCGTTGGCGGCGCGTTGTTTCTCGGGATGCAGGCGTTTGAGTGGCGGCATCTCATTGGGGAAGGCGCCCGCCTGAACGCGAACCCGTGGGGAGACGCGTCATTCGGCGCGTATTTCTTTCTGTTGACCGGTTTTCACGGCACCCACGTTCTCACCGGTGTGATTGTTCTCGCAACGACGGCGATTCGGTCGGCGACCAGCCGGTCGACGGCGGAAGGTGTCGAAATAGCCGGTCTCTACTGGCACTTCGTGGACCTCGTTTGGGTGTTCATTTTCACCCTGTTTTATCTGTTATGAAAACTTACTGGATCACGTGGGCGGTTCTGCTGGTGTTCACGGTGGCGATGCTGTGGGCCGACGGGGCATCGATCCCGCGGACGACATTCGTCGTGTTCATGCTCGCGGCGATGCTGACGAAGGCCTCGATCATCGGGGGCAACTTCATGCATCTCCGGTCCGAGCGCGTTCCCCTCGTGCTCACCGTGGTCGTGGGGCTCCTCGTGACGGGCGCGATTCTCTTCGTGCTGATCGCACCCGATGCGGTGCGCATTCACGAGATGGTCCGCACGCGATGATGCGCCGAATCGCGTCCGTTCTGGCGATCGTCGTCGTCGTTGCGTTCGCGTCCAACGCCGCATCGGCGCAGTGCGCGATGTGCCGCCGCGCGCTCCAGTCGCCTGAAGGTCAACAGATGGTGGCGGCCTTCCGCTCCGGCATTCTCTTCCTCCTCGCCGCGCCGTTCGCTATCTTCGGCACGGTGGCTACGCTCGCTGTGCGTCGGTTTCGGAAGAAGTCCGCTGACGCGTAATGCTGCAAACACGGTCGCGGTGCGCGGCCACCAGGAACAGCGAAATGAGCGACCGGATCGACGACACGTTGCGTCCGCCGGGCGTCGTCATGCTCGATCGACAGAAACTCGAAACGATTCTGAGCCGACGGTTTCCCGGTGCGACGCCTGCTCAGATCGCGGCTGCGGCCAACGCGATCCTGGGACTCGCGGACGAGTGGGAAGAGTTTGACGGAGAGCAGGGCTTCCACTCCAACGTGTTGGTGCGGTGTCCCGGCACCTGCGCGCTCGCGCGCGAAGCGGAAGCCGGAACGGAATTTAGGCTGCTACGGCGCCGCACCGGAGGATTGACGCGGTGAACTTCATCGCGAGTCGTCAAGCGCCTCGACGACAACGTGGCGCGCTGGTCGGCTCATCTCGCATGTCTCACAGGTTCGCCGAAGTAACCGCGTTCCCCGACGGACTGGCGCAGACGTGAAAGATCTTTGTGTGGACGCGGCGCGGATCCCGCTCGCAGTCGGCGGATCGTCGACGCGAGGCGCCGACTACCTCGCGCTCACGAAGCCGCGCCTCAACTTCCTCGTCGTCTTGACGACTGCGGCCGGCTATTTCCTCGGCGCGCCGGGGAGTGTCGACTTCCTGGCGATGGCGAGCGCCGTGGTGGGTACTGCGCTCGTCGCGGGCGGTGCCGCCGTGCTGAATCAGGTGTATGAGCGCGACACGGACGCCTTGATGCGGCGTGCCCGGATGCGGCCGCTGCCCGACGGCCGCGTCGCGCCGACCGACGCGACCCTGTTCGGGATCGCGCTCACGGGATGCGGGCTCATGCTGCTTGCGGCGCGCGCGAATCTGTGGGCGGCGCTGCTCGCGCTGGCGACGGTCGTCATCTATCTCATCGTCTACACTCCGATGAAGCGGACCTCGTCGCTCTCGACGCTTGTCGGCGCTGTGCCGGGCGCGCTGCCGCCGCTCATCGGCTGGGTCGCCTCGCACGGCGCCATCTCGACTGGCGGCGGCTCTCTCTTCGCCATCGTCTTTCTGTGGCAGATCCCGCACTTCATGGCGATCGCCTGGCTGTATCGCGACGATTACCGCAAGGCAGGGTTCCCAATGCTGCCAGTGGTCGAGCCCGATGGCCGGCGCACAGGGCGGCAGGCCGTGCTGTACGCGGCGGCGCTGCTGCCAATGAGCCTCGCGCCGACGCTCTTCGGCGTCAGCGGCCGCTCGTACTTCGGTATCGCGCTCGTGCTCGGCGGCGCACTGCTGTGGCTGGCCGTTCGGTTCGCCGCGGCGCGCAGCGAGACCGCCGCACGGCGTCTGTTCTTCGGTTCGATCATCTACCTGCCGCTCCTGTGGCTGGCGATGATCGCGAACCATTTCTAGGCCAGCGATGCGCCGCCAGAGATCCGCATGAAGCGCTGCGTCATCGCTCTTGTTCCGCTGCTCGCATTCGCCGTATCAGGACATGGCACGTTCAACGTTCCCGTTTCGTCTCCCGATACACATTCGCCGATGCCCGACATCGTCTCGCGCGGCCGAAAACCGGACGTGCCCGGTTGCGGGTCTTGTCACTTGCCAGACGGCTTCGGGCGTCCCGAGAACGCGAGCCTCGCGGGACTGCCCGCCGTGTACATCGCGCAGCAGATGGCAGATTACCGGAGAGGTGTCAGAAAGAGTTCTGAACCGAGAACGGGAGCCTCGGGGGCGATGGTCGCGATCGCGAAGGCCGCCGATGAAACAGAGGTCCTGGCGGCCAGCCAATACTTCGCGTCGATCGCGTTCAAGCCGTGGACGCGCGTCGTCGAAGTCGATGCCGTTCCGAAGCCCCGCGTGCCCGACAGCGTACAGATCGAGGGCGGTGACAACGAGCCGATAGGCAGGCGCATTGTCGAAGTGCCGGCCGATCGGTCGCGCGCGGAGCTGCGCGACACCGCGTCGGGATACGTCGCATATATCCCGGCCGGCAGCATCAAGCGAGGCGAGGCGCTTGTCACGACCGGCGCCGCCGGGCGGACCGTTCGTTGCGCCCTCTGCCACGGCGAGGATTTGAAAGGCGTGGGTTCTGTGCCCGGACTCGCGGGTCGTTCGCCCAGCTATGTGGTCCGCCAACTTTCCGAAATGCAGCAGGGCGGCCGTCATGGTCTTGGGGCCGACCTGATGAAGGCTACGGTGGCGCGACTGACCAAAGACGATCTGCTATCGATCGCCGCTTACACCGCTTCCCGCGTACCTTAAAGATAGTGTGCAGCAAGATCGCGATCGAACCGAACCGTCGGCCGGGCGCGCCTTCGTCAGTGCGCGCCCGGACCTGGCGAGGTCGGCGCCTACTTGGCCGCCTGAACCGCGGTGACTTCAATGGTTTCACCGTTCAGATCGCCCGTGATTTTCGCCGTCTGACCGGCGAGCTTGTCGAGTTGATCTTTGGTGGCGTCGCTCGATGTCTTCAAGGTGTACACCTTGTCCTTGACGACGAGCGCGTAGTCGGAGCCCTTCTTGATGCACGCGCGCGTGCATCCAGCTTCGTCCCCCGCCATCATGTGCTTGGCCCCGCACATGGCGTCGCCAACCTTCCCGGTCACGGTCGTCGTCTTGGCGCTGAGGGCCGCCGAGCCGAGTATCAGCGCCGCCGCGACCGTCCACACACTCATCTGACGTCTTGCTGTCGTCATGGCATCTCCTTAAGAATGAAATCGACATCCTATTAGACCGTGCGGCGAGATTCGAATGGGCCCGATGTGCTGCAACTGTGGAGCGGCTCACACTTCTCAACCACAATCGGGACGCCGCCGGCTCCGTATGCCGAAGTCCAGCAGCGACCCGATCCGGTGCGCCGCACATTGGCTACGGCAGGACGTTGAAGACGAGTCCTCCGTAGACTCGGTGACCGTACCGAGTCTCCAGACCAAAGAAGGCCGGGGCGTCATCCCTGGCACGGACGGCGAAGAATCGATAATCGCCGCGCACGCCCCAACGGTTGTTGAAGTGGTACTTGACGCCGCCACCGACGTTGCCCGTCAGAAACGTCGTCCGGTCGTCCACCCCGAGCTCGGGTCGCTCGAACGTCGTCAACCCGCCGATGCCGCCCGTCGCGTACGGAACGAATGCACGATTATTCCCGGCGGGGTAGACAATCGCGTTGCCGCTGTAGGCGAGCGTGTTCGGCGGTCGCACCGACCGCGTCCCGCTCCGCAAATCGAGGCGCTGGTCGATGCCGAATGACCCGCCGCCTTCGCCTTCGACGCCCACGAACCGGTTGAAGTTGAAGGTGAATGAACCGCCGAGCGCGTAGTTGCCGAACTCCGGTGTACCGCTGTTCTCGGTGAAGAGAATGCCGCCGCCCGGAAACGCGCTCACTTCCGCGCGACCGCCGCCGGCCGTGGATTCCTGCGCCGATGCGAGCTGTCCCGCGAAAACCAAACCGACCACCACCGCGAATGTCCCGACGATACGTTTCATGACGACCTCCTCGGCGCTTGATGCGCCCATGGATGAAGTCATCCGAACAGTATGGTCGTTACACGTAACGTTCCACCCTGTGGCCGAGACTCTCTGTTTGGGGCTATCGTCGTCGCATCGTTGGCCGCACCCAGCCACTGTGTGCCGTACGTCACAGTTCCGTCGGGTTCGTCTGTATCGTGACGGTTCGAGCGCACAATGACATTTATGATGTACCGGTACAGACATGTCGATTGGCAACCCGGATCACAGTTAAGTAAGCCGCTCTCGGCGGCACGTGTGGCGGCGATCACGTCTGCGGGTTGCTACCTTCCGGACCAAGCACCCTTTGAGGCATCAGCGAGGGGAGGCGACTGTTCGTACCGAGTGATCGCCGCGTCTGCGGACGTCGACACGCTGCGCATCGGGAACCGCAGCGATGCATTCGATTCGAGCGGCATCGAACTCGATAAGAACCTGGCATTCCCGCTCGATCGCGTGCGCGAACTCGCGTTGGAGCGGGCGATCGGCTCGGCAGCGCCGCGTCACTTCAGCATCATGGGATCGATTACCGCGCCAGGGAGGCTGGTGTCGCGAACGGCCCCAGAGATCACGGCAATGCTGCGTCAAGATGATGTCGATGCAGTGCTGCTCGTTCCGGTGTGACCGATGTGCCATCAGTCGGTCGGACTGATCCAAAGCGTCATCGAAAAGGCAGGAATCCCCACCGTATCAATCACGCTGTTGCGCGAAGTGACTGAACGTGTTCGACCGCCGCGCGCGTTGTTCGTCGATCGTCCCCTCGGATTTCCGCTGGGGGAACCTCACAACGTCCGACTGCAGAAAGCGATCGCGATGTCCGCACTCGCGATGACCGCAGAGCCGGTCGATGACCTTCTCCTCCGCGAGATGGTCGAAGGGGCTACGACACCGCCCGCAGACGCGTGGGATCGATGATCCGTATGTTGCGCCGGCCTGCCTCGACGAGGCCACGCTGCTTGAAGTCCTGCAGGACCGTGTTCACGGTCTCACGGGCGAGTCCGACCAGGTTGCCGAGATCGGCCTGATTCAACCGGAGAGGCACGAGTATGCCCTCATTGTCAGGGATGCCGTAATCGGAAGCAAGATCGAGCAGCGTGTGTGCGATGCGCGCATGAGCGCTTTTGTACAGGAGCTCCTCGATTCGGGTTCGAAACCGTTTCAACCGGAGACCCATCACCTTGGTGATCTGGTACCCAAGCGCAGGCGTTTCGTGAGCCATCCGCAACAGCAAGTCTCGACTGAGCGCGCAGAGCACGACATCTTCATGCGCGGTGGCGAGGTGATCGCGCGGTGAGTCCTCGATCATGGCAAGTTCGCCAAAAATATCGCCAGGATACAGAAACGCGAGGATGGTCTCTTGCTGATCGGCCGCAGATGTCGAGATCTTGACGACCCCGACCTTGAGCAGAAAGAGCTGGTCGCTGGGATCTCCCTCCAGGTAGATGCGCTGCCCGCGCTTCACCTCGAGCATGCGCGTCATTTTCATGATCATCTGCATCTGGGGCGGGGTCATGGCGTCCAGCAGCCGAAACCGCTGAAGGTACCAGACCTTCGAGTGCGCAGGCATGCTCCCGAGTATACGCCCGGGGACGGCGTCGCCCCGCCTACGCCACCGCCGGAGTGCTGGCCTCCATCCGAGCCTCCAGCTGCTGCGGTTGCGGGACGCCGTACAAGATGTTGCTGCGATCGATCACGAACGCCGGCGTGGCGATGAGATGGTATTCCGTGGCCAGTCGATAGTCGGCATCATCATCGATATTGCGCGCGACCACGATAACGTCAGGATGCTCTGACGCCAAACGTTGAAGGAGCTGGCGAGCCTCTGGACAGCCGAAGCAATGCTGGCTGTAGAACAGTTCAACCAGGTGAGACACGCTTTCGAGCATACGGCAAGCCTTGTTCTGATTCTGTGACCAGTCTCACAGCGCGAAGACATTCTGGGTTCGTGGCTGCGCGCGGCGGGCACAATGGCCCGAGGAGGATTGAATGAGAGTCAAGGCATCGTTGCTTGTTGCGGGCGTTGTCGCGACGGGCGCAACGCTTCTTGGGCAGTCGGAACAGCTGCAGGTCGTGCTGCCGCGCGATGCGATTCCATCGATCGATAAGCCGACATTCGAGGCCGCATCGACAACACGCTCGCTTGACAGGCGCGAGCCGGTGCTGGGCGTCGTCGGAGCGCGCGAACAGCGCGCGTACTCGACCTGGCAGCTCGATCGTCACGAAATTGTGAACGACACGTTCGAAGGAAAGCCGATTGCCGTCACGTGGTGACCGCTCTGTGGCACTGGCATCGTGTATGCCAGAGGCGTCGCCGGTCGGACGCTGACGTTCGGCGTATCCGGCATGCTGTACCGCGACGCACTGGTGATGTATGACCGGGAGACGTCGACGCTGTGGTCGCAGGTCGATGGCCGCGCGATCAAAGGGCCGCTCGCCGGACAGGTGCTTCAACCTCTGGCAGCAGTGCATGCGACATGGGAGGAATGGAAAGGGCTTTACCCGGGCAGCGTTGTGCTCAAGAAGCAGGGCGAGCGCGGGTCATCGTACGAGGAGTACAGTCGCGACTCATCTCGTCTTGGCATTTTCGACCGCAGGCTCAAGAATTCTGTGCTGCCTCCCAAAGAGCAGGTGCTCGGCATTCGCTACAACGGCGCCGCGACCGCGTTTGTGATCAGGGACGTTCGCCAGGCTGGTATCGTGCAGCTGACCGTGGGCGGCGTTCCGATCATGCTCGCATCCCTTTCGCAGCACCTGCCGGTTGTTGCGTTCGAACGCCATGTACGGGATCGGGTGCTGTCGTTTGCGACAACCGAATCACCCACCGAGCTGGAGGACATTGCCACTCACAGCCGCTGGCGGCTCTCAGATGGCGCCGCCGTCAACGGGCCGCTGACTGGCGACCGACTCACGCGTGTGACGACTTATCCCGCGTTTTGGTTCGGCTGGTATGGCTTCTTTCCGCAAACCGAGGTGTGGAAGAAATGACGCGTACCTTTGATCTGATCGTGATCGGGTCAGGTTCGGCGGCCGGCGCCGTCGCGTCACGGTGTCGTGCGGCTGGTTGGACGGTTGCCATGATCGACAAGCAACCGTTCGGCGGGACCTGCGCGCTGCGCGGGTGCGATCCGAAGAAGGTGCTCGTCGGGGCGGCGGCCGCGGTCGACGCGGCGCGCGCCCTATCGGGCAAAGGCCTGCACCCACACGGACTCGCGATCGATTGGGCCGAACTGATGCGATTCAAGCGGACGTTCACGGATCCCTATCCGGACAAACGTAAATCCAGCCTGGCGCACAGCGGCATAGAGACCTTCGACGGCATCGCGCGCTTCATCGGCCCGTCACAGTTGGCTGTCGGGGAATCGACGCTCGAAGCCACGCGAGCGATTGTGATTGCCGCCGGCGCCCGGCCGGCCGACCTGTCGATCCAAGGGCGTGAACACCTCGTGAGCAGCGATCAGTTTCTCGAGCTCGCATCATTGCCGCCGACCGTGACGTTCATCGGTGGCGGATACATCTCGTTCGAGTTTGCGCACGTTGCGGCTCGTGCTGGTGCCCGCGTCACGATTCTTCACCGTGGAAAGCGACCGCTCGCCCGGTTCGATCCGGATCTCGTCGACCGACTCGTCGCGCGGACGTCGGCGGCGGGCATCGACGTGCGCCTGGGAGCGGAGGTGCGCGTGGTGGAGAGCCTTGGGAGTCTGTGTCGAGTGACATTTCGCGACGCTCGAGGTGACGCCGTCATCGATTCCGATCTGGTTGTGCATGGAGCGGGACGAGTGCCGGACATCGGCGATCTCTCAGTGGGAACTGCAGGAATCCGCGCTTCTCGTGACGGCATCGAGGTCAACCCGTATTTGCAGAGTGTCTCGAACCCGATCGTCTGGGCGGCCGGTGATTGCGCCGCGACGAACGGTCCGCCATTAACGCCTGTCGCAGGCTACGAGGGGCGGATTGTGGCGACGAACCTCCTCGAAGGCCCGCACATCCTCGCGGATTACGGCGCTATTCCGAGCGTCGTGTTCACGCTGCCCCCGCTCGCTGGTGTCGGTCTGTTGGAAGCGGAGGCGCGGGAACAGGCTCTCGATTTCACCGTGAATCACCAGGACACCGCGTCGTGGTACTCGTCGCGACGGGTGGGCGAGGAGTTTGCGGCATTCAAGGTCCTCGTGGAGAACCGCACCGGCCGCATTCTCGGCGCGCATCTGCTGAGCCCGCACGCCGATGAAACGATCAACCTGTTCGCTTTGGCGATGCGGTTCGGCATCACAGCCGACCAATTCAAACAGACGCTCTGGGCCTATCCGACCCAGGCGTCCGACACGTCGTACATGGTCTGAGCCGTGAGCCCGCCGCTTGTTTCAATCGTGGTTCCGATCCTCGACGACACGGAGTCGCTCGCGCGCCTGCTTCCCACGCTTCCAGCCGATCCCGACGTCGAGACCATCGTCGTGAACGGAGGTGCACCAGACTCACGTCTTACCACGCTCATTGATCAACATCATCACGTTTCACTCCTGTCATCGCCGGCCGGCCGTGGACGTCAAATGAATGCCGGTGCATTGTCCGGAGGCGGTCGCTGGTTTCTCTTTCTTCACGCGGATACCCGACTGCCGTCGGAATGGTTGAAGGAGCTGCAGCGCGCCGATAGCGATCCGTCCATCGTCGCGGGCAGCTTTCAATTCCGGTTGGATTCGGCAGCCTGGCAGGCACGCGTGATCGAACGGGCCGTTCGATGGCGAGTCCGTTGGCTCGATCTGGCATACGGCGATCAGGCGCTCTTCGTCCGCCGCGATGCGTTTCATGCAGCGGGCGGATATCGCGAGTGGCCGCTCATGGAAGACGTCGACCTGATCCGCCGGCTGCGGCGGGTCGGCCGGCTGTATCACTCGGTGCTTCCGGCAGTCACCTCCGCCAGGCGCTGGGAGCGCGATGGCTGGTGGCGACGCAGCGCTCACAACGTGCTCCTGCAGGCATTGTTCTTCGCAGGGGCGTCACCGGCCTGGTTGGCGGAGCGGTACGTGCGCACGAATATACGGACACACCGTGAAGCACTCGTCGTCATGGCACGAGCGCCGTCCGACGTGAGTGGGAAATCGCGGCTCATGCGCGGCGTGGCACGCGATCATGTCGACTTGAGGCGCGCGATTCTGCTCGACACGCTCGATGTCGCGTGGGGAGTGCCGCAGGTGGACGTGTTTGTCGCATTCGAGCCTCCGGCTGCGTTGGCGGAGTTCGAGACGCTCACAAGTGGCTTGGCGGTGCTCGTCCCACAACAGGGCCAGACGCTCGGCGACCGGATGCGCCACATCTTCGAGCAGGTCTTCGCTCGGGGCTACTCCAGTGCGGTGCTGATCGGGTCGGATCTCCCGACACTCCCTCCCTCACACGTGGACCAGGCATTCGACTGCCTTCGCGATGGCGGCAGCGCGATGGCGCTCGGGCCGGCCTCAGACGGCGGCTATTACCTGATTGGGCTTCGCACGCTCACGCCTGAGCTTTTCGATGCGATTCCGTGGAGCACGCCAGAAGTCCTGGCGACCACCTTGCGGGTGGCCCAATCCCGCGGCTTGTCTGTGTCGCTCGTGCCGACGTGGTACGACGTCGATGGAATCGATGATCTTCGGCGCGTAGCGAGTGAAACGATCGCCGCCAAGCGAACGCAGGCCTGGCTTGCGAGACACGAAGAACTGGATCAGCCGGCGCATGTCGAACATTGATAATGACGGCATGCCGACGGCGGCCGCGTTTTCGCGCCAACGGCACTCACGCTTTCGCGGCCTGCGCCTTCTCAAGGAGCCCGTACCTGACGAGAAGAAGCGGCTGATGCGCGCGCGCCCGCCGAACGACGCGTCTTCGGCTCCGCGCCGCACCGACAGTGACACTGACGCGCGACAACCTGGCCGATGTCGGTCACGTGGTCGACTGGTGCCTCAGAAATCGCGATGCGTTTGGGATGCTGCCATCATGGTTCCAGTTCTCCAGCCAGTCGGCTCTGTTCATGGGCTCCGGGCTCGCCGTCGCCTGGCAGCAACCGCCACGGACGCTGGGCCACAAATGGCAGCGTGACGGTCTTCGCCAGCGTGACCTCTTCCGGATCTCGGTACGCCGGCACGCCGATCGTCACGTCACGCTGCGGGACGTTCAGGCGCAGCGTGCCGTGCAGCCAGTCCCAGACCGTCAATCCGCTGGACCAGTTCGAGTTCGTCTCATCTGGCACGACGGAATGATGGATGCCGTGCATGCGCGGCGTCACGAACACTTTGCTCACCATGCGCTCGACGGCGATCGGCAGCTCGACGTTCGAGTGATGAAACAGAATCGAGACGAGCAGCGCGTTCTGCCAGAACACCAGTGCCTCCAGGTTCACACCGATGACCGCGATCTGCGCGGCCCGCCATGGGATCGAGGCGGCGAGCTCCCCAAAATGAAATCGCAGCGCCGTCGAGGCATCCAGATCTAAATCGACATGATGCACGATGTGGAAGCGCCACAGCCAGGGCACTTTGTGGACGAGCACGTGCCAGACGTACAGCGTGTAATCGAGCAGGAGGACGGCGAGCGTCACGCGGAGCGCTCGCGGTAACGGGTGACCGTATAAGAGTCCCCATTGACGCCGCTCGACGAAACTTGCAAGCGGCTGAACGATGGGCCGCTCGAGCAGGTTGACCGTGGCGCCGGCCAACCCGGCGAACACGAGGTTGCGCGTCAGATGACGCAGCTTCGACTCATGTTCCTGCCGCAATGGGCGGCGACGCTCGAGGACCGTGAGGATGACGAACGTGCCGCCGATGATGAGTGGCGCGATGACGCGCAGCAAGCGGCCGCCTTTCAGGCGTGGCCCAGGCCGATCAATCGGGTACATTCACGCGCTCTGACAGGCGTGCGAGTGCGGTACGCGCTTCCGGGATCGCCAACGGCGCCGTGGCGAAGGTGGCAGTGGCCGCGACGAGGCACCAGAAACAGAACGCCTTGTGCTTGGTCCATTGATCGATGGACAGCTTCGCTGCGGTTGCGACATCGAAGGCAATTTTCCCAGCAAGCACCAGCGGGGATCCACGGCTGCCGATCCGCGCGATCCGGCGGTCCCAGGTCGCTGGTCTCGCGGACGGCCTTACTGAGTCCTCTGGCTTCATCTCGTTTGCCTACGCAAACGCGGTTCCGCTGGAGTGCAAAGCCGGTTCATGTGACCCAGTTCACAGTCAAATACCTCGAACGGAATCAATATCGGTTGGGAACTCTTTATGCTGACCACCAGCACAGCCGCGTCCGCACCCTCTGCTGTTGAGGAGCCTCTTATCGAGCCGCTCGATAAAGCCAACCAGAGACTCATCGACGCGGTGCACCCACCGAGCTGGATCAATCCTCAGCCACGGAAAATCTACGATCTCGTGGTCATCGGTGGTGGAACCGCTGGGCTGGTCAGCGCCATCGGCGCCGCGGGGCTTGGTGCCCGAGTCGCCCTCGTTGAACGCGGCCTTCTGGGCGGCGACTGCTTGAACGTCGGCTGTGTACCGTCCAAAGCACTGCTGCGCTCGGCCCGCGCGATTGGCGAAGCACATCGCGCGGCGACGCTCGGCATCCGCGTCGGCGCGGCTGAGGCCGAATTCGGCGTCGTCATGCAGCGCATGCGCGAGCGGCGCGCGGACATCAGCCCGCATGACTCGGCCGAACGGCTGCGTCAGGCCGGCGTCGACGTGTTCTTCGGTCTAGGCCGCTTCTCGAGTGACCGAACGGTTTCTGTCGACGGTCAGATCTTGCGATTCAATCGCGCGGTGATCGCGACCGGCGGCCGGCCGACGGCGCCCCCGATCGCAGGACTGGACCAGATTGGCTATCTCACGAATGAAAACGTATTCTGGCTGACCGACCTGCCGCGACGCCTCCTGATCATCGGCGCCGGCCCGATCGGCTGTGAGCTTGCCCAGGCATTCGCGCGATTTGGCGCCGCGGTCACCGTCTTCGATCAGGCGTCACGCGTCCTGCCGAACGAGGATCCCGATGCCGCGGCGATTGTGCACCGGCGCTTGACCGAGGACGGGATCACGTTCCACCTCGATGTGCGTCTGATCGAAGCGGCCGAGAACGCTGACGGTGTCCGGCTTCGATACGAACACACCAGTGAAAGCACTGACGCTGTGGGCGATCGCATTCTGGTTGCGGCCGGTCGAGCTCCCAACATTGAGACGATCGGCGTTGATGCCGCAGGCGTTCGCGTATCGAAGCAGGGCGTGATCGTCAACGACCGGCTACAGACCTCGAATCCACGGGTTTATGCGGCCGGTGACGTGTGTTCCCGCTTCAAGTTCACGCACGCGGCTGACGCGATGGCCCGCGTCGTCATCCAGAACGCGTTGTTTTTTGGCCACCGCCGTGCGAGCGCGCTCGTGATTCCCTGGTGCACCTTTACGGATCCCGAAGTCGCGCACGTGGGTTCGTATGAGGCCGAGGCGCGCGACCAAGGGCGACGTGTCGAGACCATCACGATCCCGGCGAGTGAGGTCGACCGGGCAATTGTTGACGACGAACGCAACGGGTTCGTGCGCGTGCACCACGAGCGCGGACGGTTGCTTGGGTGCACGATTGTGGCTGCGCATGCGGGCGAGATGATCGGTGAAGCCGCCTATGCGCTCACGCACCACGGTACGCTCTCGGACCTGTCCTCCACGATTCATCCGTACCCTACTCACATCGAAGCGCTGCGTATGGCTGGCGATGCCTATCGCCGATCGCGGCTGACCCCACGCGTACGACGCTGGCTGGAAAGGTACTTCCGATGGACCCGCTGAACCCGGCTGTCACGCTCGACAACTCGGTCTTATTGCGCGCCCCCGCGTATATGACCACGAAGCTCCCCGGCGGCGTCCTCGCCTTGGACCCCGCCTCGCCGAACTGGATGACAACCGACGATCGGGGCGCGAGACTTCTGGCGTTATTCGACGGCAAGACACCCCTGACCGATATCGTCACCCGCTACGCAGCCGAGATGCATCTCGATATCGCGCACGCGTGGCTCCACGTCGAGACCTTCACTCGCGATGCGCTTCGTCATGAGTTCATCTCAACGGACGGTGCGGTCCCGATCCCATATCTCGGACGCGCCGCGTACCTCGAGACCGATCGGCTGCGCGAGCTGTGGTTGCACGTCAACGACTTCTGCAATCTGTCGTGTGCGCACTGCCTCGTCTCGTCCGGTCCCGATCGCAGCCAGGGTCTACCGACAACGATGCTCCTCGACACGATCGATCAAGGGGCGTCGCTGGGCGCCGAGCGCTTCTTCTTCACCGGCGGTGAGCCGCTCACGCGGCCCGACGTCATCGAACTCGCTCGCCACATCGTGGCCGATCACCAGCGCGAGCTGGTGATTCTGACGAACGGGACGGTGTTGAAGGGCGACCGTTTCGAACAACTGCTGACGCTCGCGGGAGAACGGTTGCGCGTCCAGATCAGTCTCGACGGCGCATCCCCCGAGACCAATGACCCGATTCGGGGTGAGGGCACGTTCGAGCGCGTGCTCGAGGGCATTGGCAGAGCAGTGGCCGCGCGTCTCCGGCCGAGCCTGACGATGACGTTGCTGCAGCGAAACCTGGAGGATGTCGAGCCCTTTGTGCGCCTGGCTGCCTCGCTTGGCGTGCAGAACGTGCACCTGCTCTGGCCCCATCGTCGCGGTCGGGTACTCGACGGCCCGTTTGCGACGCTGCCGTCAGCAGACGCGATCCTCAGCGCGGTGCGTCGCGCTCGAACGGCGGCCAAGGAAGTGGGCGTGACTATCGACAACGTGGAGGAGTTCCGCCTCCGCCTGGATGGACGGGCAGGCATCAAGAATGACCTCGCCGGTGCCGGCTGGAACAGTCTCTGTGTGTATACGGACGGCTGCATCTATCCATCCGCATCGATGGCTGGCGTGCCGGAGTTGCGCTGCGGAGATCTCGGATGCGCCTCGCTCGAGGTCATTTGGAAGGACAGTCCGATTTGTCGCGAGTTGAGGGCAGCGACCGTTGAGCGGAAGCCGCGGTGTCGCACGTGCGAGCTGAAGTTTCTCTGCGGCGGCGGTGATGTCGAACATGGCTATTGGGCTTCCGCCTTCGCGCCTGCGGCGCTTCGGCGGGACGAGTCTCTGGCGACGACGCCGAACATCGTTGGCGTGAACGAACTCAAGCTCAAGTCACAGCACCAGCCAGCTCGCGGCAGCTTTCTTGGGCACGATCCGTACTGCGACCTCTACAAGGGACTCGCCGCCGACGCCTTCGAGGAACTCGCGGCCGAAGGTCGACAGACGGTGCAGCCCCGATCCGGGTTCGACCGGCCCGTCGTATTTCGCGCGATGGGCGAACGAACGATCCACGACGAAGAGGCGATCGTTCGGACGACCCATTCGGCGTGCGTGCTCTCCGAGGAGGTGATCGAACGCTCTCGTGGCATGGTGCGCGAATTCTATGGACACGCGGCCGATGAACCACAAGCGGCATTGTGCTGCCCAATTCAACCTGACGCCGAGGATCTCGCCCACATTCCGAAGGAGGTCGTCGAGCGATTCTACGGCTGCGGCAGTCCAGTGTCCGCTGCGGCGCTTGTGCCCGGCGAGACGATGGTCGATTTGGGATCGGGTGCCGGCATCGATTGCTTTATCGCGGCGAGGAAAGTGGGCGCGACCGGACGCGTATACGGCGTCGACATGACCGACTCGATGCTGAACGTCGCAAACGACTGCCGACCGAGTGTGGCCAGGGCGCTCGGATGGGATGTCGTCGAGTTCAAGCGCGGCTTTCTCGAAGCGATTCCGTTAGAGGACGCGAGCGCCGATGTGGTCACGTCGAATTGCGTGATTAATCTCTCGCCAGACAAGCCGCGCGTATTTCGGGAGATCTGGCGCGTGCTCCAGGATCACGGTCGTGCCGTCGTCGCCGACATTGTGGCGGATCGCGAGGTGCCGCCGAAGATGCGGGCCGACGGCAAGCTCTGGGGCGAGTGCATCAGCGGCGCACTGACGGAGGACGCATTCCTCGCATCCCTGGAGCGCGCCGGCTTCTACGGCGTGTCGATTCTGAAGAAGACGTTCTGGCGTGAGGTCGAGGGCTGCCGGTTCTTTTCGATCACCGCCAGAGGCTACAAATTCGAAAAGAAGGCTGGCTGCACGTACGTGGGCCAGCATGCGATCTACCTGGGACCCCTCAAGGCGGCCGTGGATGAAGAGGGGCACCTGTTCCCGCGCGGCACGCCAGTCGAAGTCTGCACCGATACGGCTGCGAAGCTCTCGCACGCGCCGTACGCCGGATCGTTTGCGATCGTGGACGGAACAACCGCTCACGTGCCAGGCGGGCCTGCCGGGGACTGCTGTGGCCCTGGTGGGTGTTGCTGATGCTGCTCGCGGGTGAAGCAATCAGATCTGTGAGTTCACTCACAGAATCCGAAGCCGACTAGTGTCAATGTTGCGTCGATCGATCACGTCTGGAGGTGACCTATGCAGTCGCGTATTGGTGCGGGCGCCGTCGCGGGGCTGATTGCGGGAGTCGTGTTCGGCATGATGATGCAGATGATGAACGCACCGACCCCCGATGGCGGCCAGATGCCGATGATGGCGATGGTCGCGAAGGTCGTCGGGTCGGCGAGTCTCACCGTTGGCTGGATCTATCACCTTTTCAACAGCGCGATGATCGGCGCCATTTTCGCGTGGCTCTTCAGCAGTCGCGCCGCGACGGTCGGCAACGGCCTGGGCTGGGGCGCTGTCTACGGAATTGTCTGGTGGATCCTCGGTGGACAGATTCTGATGCCCCTGGCGCTTGGGATGCCGCCGTTTGCGTCGATCATGATGGCGCCGATGCGGATGGTAGCGGTAGGCAGTCTCATCGGTCACATGATGTATGGCCTGATCCTGGGCGGCCTGTTTCCTGTATTCGCGCGCACCGCACGGCCTGTCATGCCATAGAAGGCCGCTCGTTGGTCTGGCATGTGGACCCACTGACTCAGAAAGGCGGACTTGGTGTGCGCGCCGCACCGCGTCGCACCTTACGGTGTGAGTTCTTCCTCGAGTGCTCGTTTGGCGGCTCGCGTGATGAAAACGATGGCCAGCACTGTCGCGACGAGGCCGGCGACCGTCAACACGATACGTTGAACTCTTCCTTCCCGACTCGCATTTGACAGTTCCGCCGCCGTTGTCGCGAGCGAGCCCAGGTACAGATACAGCCAGGTACCTGGCAACATGCCGATGAATGAGGCGGCCACATATCGCCCCAGCGGCACGTCCGAGAGTCCGAGTACGTAGTTCAGCAGATTGAACGGAACGAGGGGCGAGAGCCGCAGCAGCAAGATCAGCTTGAAACTGTTTTTGCCAATCGCGCGATCGAGCGCGCGCGTCTTCGGAGAGCGCGCGATTTTCTTCTGAATCCAGCCGCGAAGGACCGTTCGACCGAGGAGAAATGCCGTGGTCGCCGCCAGTACGCTCGCGGGCGAGGCGACGAACAGGCCGGCGATCGGGCCGTAGGCGAAGCCGGCCGCCATGGTGAGCAGCGAGCCCGGTACGAGCGCAACTTCGGCCACCACATAGACCGCTATGAAGATGAAGACGCCGGTCGCTCCGGCGCCGCGGATGCGTTCGGCCAGCGCAATCGTCCAGTCCCTCACGGGTAAAAACCACGCGAGTGTGACCATGACGACAAGGCCGACTACGCCTACCGCGAGTCGTCCGTAGTGCACCGGGCGGTCAGATGGGCGCGTCACGGGCACGCAGGCGATGTCCGAGCGCGCTTTCCGCTTCTCGAGATATCGATCAATCGCGACGTCGAGCGACAGGCTGGTTGCACGTTACGACTCCTTCGATTGGCGATCGACGGACACGGTGCTGTGACCTTCTTACACAATCGCACGGATCTCGTCGGCCTTGGGGTGGCGGACTGCCAAACGTGTGAAGCACCTCACAGCTGTTGGGTCTCCCAATGGCTCACACTGAATCCGATGTCGAACGTCAGTGGAATGAGCGCAAGAACAATTGCAGATGATTGACGAACAGGTCGGCGCCCACGCCGCCCCGGCTGGGGCTTCGACACTGTCACCTTCCAAGGCGTCAGCAACAGACGTGGCGCTCGTTCGACGAATGCTTGTCGGCGACGAGGCCGCATTCGCTGACGTGGTGGGTCGTTATCACGCTTCGCTCATTCGTGTTGCCATGGCGTTCGTGGCGAGTCGCGATGTTGCTGAGGAGGTGGTGCAGGAGACGTGGCTCGCCGTGCTGAACGGCCTTTCAGCCTTCGAAGGACGCTCGAGTCTCAAGAGCTGGATCTTCAGCATCGTGACGAACCGCGCGAAGACACGCGGTGTACGCGACAAACGGACGATCGCATTCTCCGAACTCTCCGTTCCTGGGTCCGATGTGGCACCTGCTGTCGATCCCGAACGATTTACGTCGTCTGGTGCCTGGTCAACACCGCCGGCCCGCTGGGACAAAGACAGTCCGGAGGACCAACTGCTGCGCCGGGAAGCCCGCACCGTCATGGAAGGCGCGATTGCCGAGCTGCCGCCCAGTCAGCGCGCCGTCATGACACTGCGCGACATCGAGGGGCTCGAGGCGGCGGAGGTCTGTAACGTGTTGGGCCTCTCCGAGACTAATCAACGGGTACTGCTGCACCGCGCGCGCTCGAAGGTGCGCGCCGCGTTGGAGCGCTACGTGTCCAGGGGTTGACCATGATCACCTGCCGCGAACTCACGGAGCTCGTGACCAACTACCTTGAGGGCCGTCTCTCAATCGGTCAGCGTCTCCGCTTTGAAATGCATATTGGGCTATGTAGCCACTGTCGCGCATACCTCCGTCAGATGAAGCAGACGATCGGGAGTCTAGGCTCATTGCGAGAAGACGACATTCCTGACGAAGTGTCTCAGCGATTGCTGGCGCGGTTTCGGGAATGGAAGAAGTAGATGGCGCGGATTCGTGGTTCACGTCTGGCGTTCGGCGCACCGACGCGTCACCTCGCTCGAGTCCGCGAGCAACGACAGCGGCAGGCTGTACGCGTCGAGCTACAGTTTGAATCGTACCGGGATTGTCGGAGGGCCCATTCGTTGAGAGGATGGAGCCCATGGCACGACCGAGTCGATATTCTCCCGAGGTACGCGAGCGCGCGGTCCGGATG
>WNFV01001246.1_pt1 | contig 64802 bp, 50 predicted proteins | sample 5400101 | NCBI WGS metagenome assembly WNFV01 (sample SAMN13153361, study PRJNA577476) | soil metagenome | isolation source: 115 cm soil or saprolite under grassland replicate 1 | place: USA:California | collected 2016-06-15
AGGACGCTCGACGCCTTCGTCAACAGCGCCGTGAAGCGGCACAACGTCATGGCGTCGTACGAGCTCGTCACCCCGTCGATGCGCGCGGGCATCAGCCGCTCTACCTGGGCGAAGGGAAACCTTCCCGTCTCCGCGTATCCAGCTCGCGGCTCGACCTTTCACGCGTGGACGGTCGACTTTGCGTCCCCGACCGACGTGGGCTTCGAGCTCATGATCGAGTCGCGGAAGTCGAGATCGGATTCGATCGTCTTCACCGGCGAGGTCAAGAAGATGCACGGGCGCTGGCTGGTCGACTCCTTTAACCCGTCAGCCACGTTCGGCGGATCCGGCACCGTCGTTGGTCCACACGACTTCACCGCCCAGTCGGGCGGTGACGGAGCCCGCGTGGCAAGCCTCGGCTCAGCGTGGATCGCTCTTCCGGCCGCCCTCCTCGGAGCGGGCGTTCCGCTTCTCGTCGGCTGGTTGCTCGTCGTCTGGCAGCGCAATCTGCGCGCGGCCCGGCGCTACAAGCCGAGGCCTCTACCGCAGGCGCCTCGCAAACGAACGCCGCGACCCAGCGCTCCGGAATAGAGCCGCTCGCAAGACCCTGGTAGGTTCCGCGCCGTGCTGCTCGGGCTCTCGACCGGCCACTCGGTAGGGCTCGCCCTCGTCGCGGGCACCTTCGTCGCATTCGCGATCGTTTCCGCGCTCGTCGTTCCGCGCCGGTGGCCTCAGTTCCCCGGCCAGGGGCTGGGCTGGTTCATCGCAGCCACGCTCGTCTTGTTCGTGGGGACTCTCGCGGCGGTCGAGGTCTTCGCCAAGGAGAGCGAAGAGCCCGAGGCTGCCGAGGCCGTCAAGGAGAAGCCGAGCACGGGCCCCGGTACTACGACCAAGGCCCAGCCGCCTGCTGCGAAGGGCAACCCCGCTGCCGGGAAGACGCTTTTCGCAGCACAGGGCTGTGGGGGGTGCCACACCTTCTCCGCCGCCGGCACCTCCGGGACGGTCGGCCCGAACCTCGACCAGGTGCTGAAAGGGAAGGACGCAGGGTTCGTCCGCGAGTCGATCGTCGATCCGAACAAGGAGATCGCGAAGGGCTACCAGCCGAACATCATGCCGCAGACCTTCGGCCAGTCGCTCTCAGATAAAGAGATCGACGACCTCGTCGCCTTTCTGACGAAGCCGTCGTAGAGAGGGTTCCGTAAGGAGTTCGGTTGGATCGACCGGTCAATCCAGACGCGCGCGCGGGCAAAGCCCGCACGCGCTGAGGGCGGCACCGCAAGCGGCGCCTAAGCGGAGAGGGAGGGATTCGAACCCTCGACCCACCTTTCGGCAGGTACGCGATTTCCAGTCGCGTTCCTTCGGCCGCTCGGACACCTCTCCAAGCGCGTCGAGCGTAGCAGCGCCCTTCGCGCGCAGCTAAGCCGTAGCGGCCCAAGCGGTCTCGGCTCTGGGTGCGGTGGCTCGGAACGAGAACATCCGACGCGTCGAGCTCGCCTGGGGCGCGGCGATCGGCGCCGAGTGGGCCCACTTCGTGGCTCTGGGCGTCTACGCGTACGAGCAGGGCGGTGCCTCGGCCGTCGGTCTTGCCGGGCTCGTGCGCCTCTTACCGGCCGCGGGCGTGGCTCCATTTGCTGCGTCGTTCGGCGATCGCTACCGCCGCGAACGTCTCCTGCTGGCGATGTCGCTGCTCGGATCGGCAGCCCTCGCCGGATCCGCCGTCGCCGCGTTCGCCGGCGAACGCGTTCTGGTTTTCGCGTTCGCGGCGCTGGTCGGACTCTCGTCCACGCTGATCAGGCCGGCTCTACAGGCGCTTCTTCCATCGCTAGCCCGGACGCCTGAGGAGCTCATCGCCTCCAACGGGGCGACCTCGACGATCGAGAGCATCGGCACGCTCGTGGGGCCGCTCGTCGCCGGCGTGCTCGTTGCGGTTGCATCTACCGGCGTCGTCTTCGTCGCGGGCTCGGCAGCGCTGCTCGTCGCCGCCGGGCTCCTCGCGCGGGTAACCGTTGAAGGCCGGATCACGCTCAAGGCTTCGGCCGACGAGGCGAGCCCGCGGCGAATGGCCATCGCCGGATTTCGCGGCGTCAAGAACCACCCGAACGCCCGGCTGGTCGTGGCTCTCGTCACCGCCCAGGCTTTCGTCCGCGGCTGCCTCAACGTCCTGATCGTGGTGGCGGTCTTCCGCGTCCTCCACGGAAGCGCCGCCGACGTCGGCTACCTGACCGCCGCGATTGGCGTCGGCGGGCTGTTTGGTGCCATTGGAGCGATGACGCTCGGGGGGAGACGGCTCGCCGTCCCCTTCGGGCTGGCGCTCGTCTTCTGGGGCTTGCCGATCGCGCTGATGGCGCCTCGGCCGTACTTCGCGGCAGCTGTTGTTCTGCTGGCGATCGTCGGCGCCGCCAACAGCGTCGAGGACGTCGCCGTTTTCACGCTCCTCCAGCGGATCGTGCCTGACGCGCTCCTCACCCGCGTTTTGGGACTGTTGTGGGGGCTCGCGATGGGTGCTGTCGCAGTGGGCTCGATCGCTGCTCCGGTCGTCGTCGCGGCGGTGGGACCGCGTGTGGCGTTGATCGTCGTCGGCTCGATCCTGCCGCTGCTCACCATTGCGGCCTACCGGCGGCTTGTGGAGATCGACAAGACAGTCGTCCCGGCTCCGGAGCTCGAACTGCTCGAGGAGGTGCCGATGTTCTCTCCGCTCTCGATCGCGGCGAAGGAACGCATGGCGGCAAGCCTCGTCCGGGTCTCCGTCCCCTCGGGCGAGCTGGTCATCCGGGCCGGTGATGCCGGCGACCGTTTCTACATCGTGGATGACGGCGAGTTCGACATCGACGCGGGCGGTTTCCACTCGATCGCCCACCGGGGAGATTATTTCGGCGAGATCGCGCTGCTTCGGGACGTGCCTCGGACGGCGAGCGTCGCGGCGGCGGTCGACTCACACCTGTTCGCGCTGCAGCGTGACGACTTCCTGGCAGCCGTCACAGGGCACTCCGTCGCCCATGCGACCGGCCAGGAGGTGGCGGAAGCGCGGCTCGCGCGGGCCTGAGGGCGGACCGCAGGGAGTATGTGACGGGGCGAATCCGCGCTGTGATTGTGGCCGCACTCCGTTAGGTTCGACGCTGTGGCCGCCCCTGTGAGCCGGACGCTCGGCTTCGTCCTGATCGCCTACGCCTTCCTCGTGACGATGCTCGGGGCGACGCTTCCGACCCCGCTCTATCCGCTCTTCGCGCAGCGCTACTCGTTCGGGGAGCTGATGGTGACGGTGATCTTCGCCGTCTACGCATTCGGCGTGATCGCGGGGCTGCTCGCTTTCGGCGAGCTCTCGGACGTGATCGGGCGCAAGCCCGTCCTGCTGGCCGGACTCGTCCTCTCGGCGGTCAGCGCCTTCCTCTTTGTCATTGCCGACTCGCTGGCGCCGATCTTCGCGGGCCGTGTTGTCTCCGGGTTGTCGGCCGGACTGTTCACCGGGACCGCGACCGCGACCCTTGTCGATCTCGTTCCTGGTGACCGCCGCAGGCTCGCGAGCTTCGTCGCCGTGGTCGTCAACCTCGGCGGGCTCGGCCTCGGCACGCTGCTCGCCGGCTTGCTCGCCGAGTACTTCGGGTCGCCGCTGCGACTCCCGTTCATCGTCAACCTCGGCCTGCTCGCGCCGGCAATCGTCGGAGTGCTCCTGGCGCCGGAGAGCGTCCGGCGTAGGCGATTCCGCCTGCGCCTGCAGCACCTGAGCGTGCCCGAGGAAGTAAAGGCGGTCTTCGTCCGCGGCGCGACGGCCGGCTTGGCAGCTTTGCCGTCGCGGGCGTCTTCAGCGCGGTCGCCCCGGCGTTCCTCGCTGAGGTGCTCGGCCGCACGAGCCACACCCTCGCGGGCCTGGTCGTGTTTGTCATCTTCGGCGGTTCGATCGTCGGGCAGCTTGCGGTTCCACAGTTATCCGATCGCCGGGCGCTCGTGGCGGGTTGCGCGCTCTTGGTCGCAGGAACCGGCCTGCTGGCGCTTGCGCTCGCGATCGAATCGCTGGCGACGTTGCTCGCGAGCTCGGTCGTGCTCGGCCTTGGCCAGGGGCTCGTGATTGGCGCGGGACTCGCGGCGATCAACCAGCGGGCCCCGGTCGAGCAGCGCGGCGAGACGGCCTCCAGCTTCTTCGTTGTGATGTACGTGGGGCTCTCGGTGCCGGTGATCGGGACGGGGATCGCCGCGAGCTCGCTCGGTCTCCGTACGGCGGGAATCGCCTTCAGCGCTGCCGTGGCCGCATTGGTCCTGGCCGTGCTGGCGAGCCTTGCCCGCGCGGGTGATTAGCCGCTCCGACCTCCGGTCGGCTAGACGAGGTCGAGGACTACGGTCGCGCCGAATGCGCCCACCAGTACGGCACAGCTGGCCGTTCCCGCGGCAAGCATTGTGCGCCGCCGGGCGCCGGTGGAGGAGAACGGCGCCAGGAAGAGCACGCTTGCAAGCCCAAACACGATCCCGGCCACGGTCTCCACGGCGTGGAACGCGATCCCCGTCGTGAGCGCGGTCGTCAGGCCGACGCCGTGTGCACGGAGCGCCATCGCTACTGCGCCGCTCGTCAAGCCCACGTTGCCGGGCGTGAGGGGCATCGCCCCGCTCAGCTCGAGCGCCGGCACGACGAGCAGTGCGGCCATGAACGGGGAGCGGATCCCGAGCGCAGCGGCGATCGATGTTGCCGCCCCGAGCCGCGCCATCGTGCCGAAGGCGATCCAGGCGGCGAGGCACAGGCCGCGCTTTGGCTCCTGCCCTAGCGCGCGGAACGCGTCCAGCAGATGCGCGACATGCGTGCGGGCGGTGCGGTTGCGCGTCGTCATGGCGGCGAGCGCAGCCACGCCGGTCAGCGCGATCAGAACTAGCACGGGCCAGAGGGGAAGCGCGCCGACGATCGAACTAGCGACAATCAGGAGCGCGAGCACGAACGCGCGCGCGGCCCCGATCACCGCGAACGAGCCGCCTGCGCGCCAAAGCCGTTCGTCACTCTCGAGCGCACGCGAGAACAGCGCCAGCCTCGCGACGTCGCCGAGCCTGGCCGGTGCGAACGAGTTGATCAGCGAGCCGATCCCGTAGCGAGCGCCCGCATCGAGCCAGCCGATGTGGCCGCCGACGAGCCCGATCGCCGATCGCCAGGCGCCGGCCGCGGCGACGAGCGAGCCAAGGAAGCAGAAGCCGGCGAGCCAGAGCCAGATCGGGCGTGCACTCGAGAGCCCGTCGAGCGCGCGGCGCACCTCCGAACCGAGCAGCTCGGGCACGAAGACGACGGCGAGCAGGGCGAGCGTCAGCGCGGCGGCGGCGGGGAAGAGACGGTGGGGATTCTTGATCAGGACTCCGATGTCCGGCGGGATGCGGCTTGTTGTCGAGTCGCTCACTACCCTTCGGCATTTGCGCTCTTTGTCCTGAGGTGATCTCTGACAAACCCTCGAAGGCGGAAGGGGAGGGATTCGAACCTTCGAGGAGCCTCAGACGATTCAGTTCGGCGAGCCGCTGATCGCCGCCTTCGAGAGTAGCGCTCAGCCGCCGCTTCCGCGTCGCGAAACGATTAGCGAATCTCCTCTTCGACCGTCCTTTCGGCGGTCGGGACGGCTTCGAGACGCTCGTCCGGTATCGGTTTGCCGCTCTCGATCGAGAGGCCATACGTCCCCTCGGCAAGACGCGCTTCGGCCCGCTCGACTGCAGCGAGCTCTTCGCGTAGCTCCTCTGCCAGACCCTGGTCGAGCTCGTCCTCATAGAGCTCAGACGCCAGATTCGCCGGGTCCTCCTCGTCCGCCGGCTCGCCGGTGTCCTCGTGCCCGAGGCGTGCCAGTGCCCGCTCGATTCGCGCGCGTTCGGCGGCCAAGAGTTCGCGCGCCCGGGCCGGATCCATCACGCCACGTTATCGAAGGAAGCGCTTTCCGCTGAAGGGAGATGATCGAGCTCGACTGAATGCCGGCCAGCGCAGACGCGACCGCCGCCTCAGCGCGTTAAGGTCGAAAGGACCAGTCGTTGAGTTGGCGACGGACAAGCTGATGCCCGGACAGGACACGCGATCGATTACCTGTGCACCTGGTGAGGGTAGGACCGTCCGAAACCCGGTTGGCGGGTCGCTGACCTTCAAACTCCGCGGAGAGCAGAGCAAGGGGGCGCTGACCGCGGTCGAGTCCATTGCGGCACCGGGCGAGGGCCCACCGCTCCACGTTCACGTGAACGAGGACGAGGTGTTTTATGTCCTGGAAGGAACCCTGCGCCTCAAGCTCGAAGGCAATATCCAGGCGGCCCCGGCCGGTGCGTTCGCATATATCCCTAGGGGCGTATCGCATACCTGGCAGAACGTCGGTCAGACGCCCGCGCGGATCTTGGCGCTCTTCACGCCAGCCGCGGGGGGAATGGAGACGTTCTTTGATCGCTTCGCGACGCTACCCGACGATGCGCCGGTGCCGGAGGCGTTCCGCACGCTCGGAAGCGAGGCCGGCATGGAGGTTGTCGGTCCACCGATTGCGCAGTCGGACCCGCTCTAAGCGACCGGAGCGCGACGGCGAGCGTATTCGTCCCGCGACGACGTTGAACGACATCGCGCCTATAGCATCGGCCAAAGGACGTTTCGGTCTTGGAAATCAGAGCTGAGCATCCGAGCGCATCGGCCGGTGAATAGCGGCATGACCACCGCCCTGACCGCTGTGCACGACGTACCCGAGCGTGACCGCTTCGAAGTCGAGATCGACGGCGCGCTCGTTGGCTTCGTCCAGTACCGGCGGCGTCCCGGCACGATCGCGTTCGTGCACACAGAGATCGATCCAGGGCATGAGGGCGCGGGCCTGGGCGGCATCCTCGTCTCCGCCGCGCTGGACGGGGCACGCCGTGAAGGCGCCCAGGTGCTGCCCTTCTGCCCCTTCGTGCGCACGTACATCGAGCGCCACCCCGAGTACCTCGATCTCGTGCCCCCCGAGCGGCGTGCCGCCTTCGGACTGTCGGTCGGAGGCTGACGTAGTCAAGCGCTACCACGGCGAGCGCGTGGAGGTCACGTTCGACGCGCGCCGCTGCTTGCATGCCGCCCGTGGAGCCTCTTAACCTCTTGCGCCCGTCTCGGCGAAGCGCGCGAGCGCGTTCACAAGCGAGCGCAGCTGACGGCCGCGCTGCGTGAGGCGGTATTCGACGCGAGGCGGTCGGGCGTCGATCACCGCTCGCTCGAACACGCCGGCTTCCTCGAGGTCGGCCAGCCGCTGCGCCAAGGTCGCCGGCGGAATGCTGCCCAGCGCCTGCAGGAACTCGTTGAAGCGGACGGCGCCCTCGTGCGAGACGCAGAGGATCGAGACCGACCAGCGCCGCTCGAGGAGATTCGCGGCGCGGCGAACCTCCTCGGGAAGCGGCGGGCAGCTACGACAGCGCATGCGCCGAATGTGGCTCGAGCGAAAGCTCGAGCACCTCGTCGAGGCTCATCACGGGGTGGAAGCTCATCTCGTTCCGCACGTCCTCGGGGACGTCATCGAGGTCGGCGCGGTTCCGCTCGGGGATGATCACGTCGGTCAGGCCGGCAGCGTGGGCGGCGAGCGCTTTCTGCTTCAGTCCCCCGATCGGAAGCACGCGACCCTGCAGCGTGACCTCGCCGGTCATCCCGACAGTGTGCTTCACCGGCCGCCCTGTGAGCAGGGAGGCGAGCGCCGTCGTCATCGTGATCCCGGCGCTGGGGCCGTCCTTCGGGATCGCACCTGCGGGCACGTGCACGTGGAAGCTCGCGTCCTCGAAGACCTGCTCCTCGAGACCGAGCTCCTCCGCGTGCGAGCGCACGTACGAGAGCGCGATCCGGGCCGATTCCTTCATCACGTCGCCGAGTTGGCCGGTCAGGACGAGGCCGTCCTCGCCAGGCATCTTGGTCGCCTCGACGAAGAGCACGTCGCCGCCCGTCCCGGTGACCGCCAGGCCGGTCGCTACGCCGGGCACCGCCGTTCGCTCGGCCGACTCCTGGTAGAAGCGCTGTCGCCCGAGTGCATCGCGGACAGCCTGCTCGCCGATCGAGATCGGCGGCTGCGCGGTGCCGGAGGCCACGGTTGTCGCCATCTTGCGCAGCAGCTTGCCCAGCTCCCGCTCGAGCTGGCGAACGCCGGCTTCGCGCGTGTACTGGCTGACGATCAGCTCGAGCGTGATGTCGTCGATCGCCACTTCGTCCTCGCGCAGGCCTGCCCGCTCACGCTGGCGCGGCCATAGATAGCCGCGTGCGATCGCGACCTTCTCGTCGACCGTGTAGCCGTCGAAGCGGATCACCTCCATGCGATCGAGCAGGGGGCCGGGGATCGTCTCAGCCACGTTTGCCGTCGCGATGAAGACGACCTCCGAGAGATCGAGCTCGACGTCGAGGTAGTGGTCGCGGAAGGAGTGATTTTGAGCCGGGTCGAGCACCTCGAGCAGCGCGGCCGAGGGATCGCCGCGCCAATCGGCGCCGACCTTGTCGACCTCGTCCAGGAGGATCACCGGGTTCATCGTCTCGGCGTCGCGCAGCGCTCGCACCAGCCGGCCCGGCAGCGCGCCGATGTAGGTGCGGCGGTGGCCGCGGATCTCGGCTTCGTCGCGAATGCCGCCGAGCGACATGCGCACGAACTCGCGGTTCAGCGCCCGGGCGATCGACTCGCCGACCGAGGTCTTGCCCGTTCCGGGCGGCCCGATCAGCGTCAGGATCGCGCCGGAGCGCTTGTCCTCGGCGATGCCGCGCTCCTGCCGCAGCTTACGGACAGCTAGGTACTCGACGATCCGCTCCTTGACGTCCTCGAGACCGGCGTGGTCGTTGTCCAGGACCTCGCGCGCGTGCACGGGCTCGAGCCGCTCCTCCGAGCGCTTCCCCCACGGGACGGCGAGCAGCCAGTCCAGGTAGGTGCGGATCATCGATGACTCTCCGCTCTGGTCGCCCATCCGCTCCAGCCGGCCGACCTCGCGCTCGGCCTGCTCGCGAACCTCGTCGGGAAGATCTGCCTCGGCGATCTTGCGGCGGTAGTCCTCCGAGACCGACGCCTCGTCTTCGCCGAGCTCCTTGCGAATCGATTCCAGCTGGCGGCGCAGGATGTACTCGCGCTGCTGGCGCTGGGCGCCCTCCTCCACGTCCTCGCGGATCCGATGACGGATCTGCAGCTCGGCCAGGCGCTCGCGCTGAAGGCGCAGAGCGAGCTCCAGCCGCTCGATCACGTCCACCGCCTCCAGCAGCTCGATCCGCTGCTCGAAGGTGGCCTCCGGAGCGTAGGCGGCCGTGTCGGCGAGAGTGCCGACATCGCCAATCGAGCGCACGAAAGACGAGATGCGCCCGTCGACACCGCGCAGCTCCAGGATCTCCTCGACGACCGCGCGGTATTCGCGCTCGAGCTCACGGCTCTTCACGCCGGGCGGGTCTACATCCGGATGCTCCTGCACCTCGACTCGTAGCCGGCCCTGGGCGTCGGTGTGGGCGGCTCCGGCGATCCCGCGGTGCAAGCCGACGAGATTGACGGCTCCAACGCCACCGGGTAGGCGCACGCGCTCGACGACCTCGGCGACCGTGCCGACGTTTGCGTACTCCCCCTCATGCCGTGGAACGAGTAGAACGAGCTCGTCGTCGCCCACGTCGGCGGAGATCGTGACATTCATGTTCGGGAAGACGACGATGTCGTCAAGCGGGACAAGCGGCAGTGTGCTCAAGCATCATCACCCTTCTGTCGTAGCTACAGAGTCAATAGTAGCTTCAGAAGATGAAGTTACGCGGTGACGGACTCATGTCTGGTTACTGTGATCGTCGATGGGCATGTTCTTTCACTCCTCTGACGCGCCGGCGGAGCGCGCCGCCGACCCGGAGGTGCGCCGCGCGAACCTGAAGCGGATCGGCCCCCTCTTCGCGCCCTACAAGCTGCGGCTCGGGGGAGTCCTCCTGCTGATCGTCCTTTCCGCGGGGCTCGGCGTCGTCCCCGCTTTCCTGCTCAAACGCCTGCTGGAAGCTATTCAACGGAACGACACGAGCTCGCTCTCCTTCAACGCCGGCGGGATGATCGCGATCGCGATCGTCACCGGCATCCTCGGCGTGATCCAGACGCTGCTCTCGAACCAGGTCGGGCAGCGTGTGATGCACGATCTGCGCGCCGCCGTCTTCCGGCATCTGCAGCGCTTGTCGCTCGCTTTCTTCACACGCACGCGCACGGGGGAAGTGCAGTCGAGGATCTCGAACGACATCGGTGGGGTTCAGAACGTGGTCACGAACACGGCGACGTCGATCGCTTCGAACGTGACGACCGTCGCCGCAACGATGGTCGGCATGATCTTTCTGAACTGGAAGCTGGCGCTGTTCGCCTTTGCACTGCTCCCCTTGTTCGTCTTGCTCACACGTCGCGTCGGCAACGAGCGGCGCCGGATTGCGAAGACGACGCAAGAGACGCTCGCCGACATCTCCAGCCTCGTCCAGGAGTCGCTCTCCGTCTCGGGGATCATGCTCGGGAAGACGATGGGCCGCGGGGACGAGCTCGCCGACCGCTTCGAAGCCGACTCGCTACGCCTTGCCGGCCTCGAGGTGCGTCAGCGGATGGCGGGCCGCTGGGTGATGGCGTCGATCCAGACGAGCTTCGCAATCATGCCGGCCGCCGTCTACTGGTTCGGCGGGCTCGCGCTCGCGCACGGATCGACTGCGGTCTCGATCCCGATGCTCGTGGCCTTTACGACGCTGCAGACGCGGCTCTTCTTTCCGGTCGGGTCGCTGCTGGGCGTCGGCCTCGACGTGCAGACGTCGCTCGCTCTGTTCGACAGGATCTTCGAATACCTCGACCAGCCGATCGACATCGAGGAGAAACCGGACGCCCTCGCCGTCGGGCGGGCCGGCGATGTCGTGTTCGATCGGGTCTGGTTTCGCTACGACGACGACTGGACGCTCCAGGACGTCTCGTTCACGGTGCCGGCGGGCACGACGACTGCGCTCGTCGGGGAGACCGGCTCCGGCAAGACGACGCTCGGCTACCTCGCGGCGCGGCTTTACGACACCAGCCGCGGCCGGATCACGATCGGCGGTATCGACATCCGCGACCTGAGCTTCCAGGCGCTGTCCGACCTCGTCGGCGTCGTCTCGCAGGAGACGTACCTCTTCCACGAGTCGGTGCGCGAGAATCTGCGCTTCGCGAAGCCGGAAGCGACCGATCGGGAGATCGAGCTGGCCGCCGAGGCCGCACGCATCCACCTTGTCATCGCGGCGCTGCCCGAGGGCTACGACACCGTCGTCGGCGAGCGCGGCTATCGGTTCTCCGGCGGCGAGAAGCAGCGGATCGCGATTGCGCGCACGATCCTGCGCAACCCGCCGATTCTCGTCCTCGACGAGGCGACGAGCTCGCTCGACACCGAGACCGAGCGGCTCGTCCAGGAGGCGCTCGACCGGCTCTCCGAGGGGCGGACGACGATCGCGATCGCGCACCGGCTCTCGACCGTCCGCGACGCCGACCAGATCATCGTGCTCGACCACGGCCGCGTGGTCGAGTCGGGCCGGCACGAGGATCTGATCCTCGCCGGCGGCCGCTACACGGCGCTCGCCACGCGGGACGCCGAGCTCGCTCCTGCCGCACGTGTTCTGAGCGAGATTCCTGAGGCGGGTGCTGCTGCGCCATGAACCAGCCACTGCGCCTGACCTCGCTGCGGCGAGGTGGTTGTCATCAGGTAGGCGTCTTCCGAGGATCAGAAGGCTGAGCGGGGGAGCTCTGCAGTCCTACAGTCGTTTCGTTGGCCGCGTCGAGCGAGGGTGCCGCATGGCACGGCTGGCGCGATCGCTCGCACTCGCCGTGGTGCTGCTGGGGGCCCTTCCATCTTCAAGCCTCGCCTCCCGAGTCCCCGGCTCGCCGCTCGGCCTCCAGTACGTCTATAACGACGACTGGCATGGCTGGCCGGTCTCGCCGCTCGACCAGCAACATCCGATTCGCGGCTCCTTCCTCGACCCGCGTCCGGGTGGGTATCACATCGGCGTCGACGTCAATGTGCGCGACGACCAGCCGGAGGCGGGGGCGCCGCCGGAGCGCACTCACCGCGTCTACGCGGTCGAGAGCGGGACCGTCGACTTCTCGCCAGGAACGCCCGGAGTCGGCTGCTCCGCCCGCCGCGTCGACGTCGCGCACTTCTCCTACTGGCACACCGATCCCATCGGCGTGGTGACCGACGGGCAGTCCGTCAACGCCGGCGAGCAGATCGGCTGGACGTGCAGGCACCTCTGGCACATCCACCTGTCGGAGTGGCAGGTCGTCGAGGGCGTCCCGGTCTGGGTGAACCCCTTGCACGGGGGCGGCAAGCTCGCACCGTTTGCCGACACGAGCGCGCCGGCTATCCGGGCGATTCGCTTCTCGACACCGGCCCCGCCCACGTGGATCCTCGAGCACGGGGCGATCTGGTCGCCGGATGCCGGCAGCGAGCTGTCCGCCGATCACCTCCAGGGCCTCGTCGACGTGCGCGCCCTGATCGGGGACCCCCAGTCCTTCCTCGGCTGGTTCGCCGAGCTCCCTGCTCTCTACGCCGACCACCATCCCAACCGTGTGCGGTTCGAGCTCGAGCGGGCCGCCGACGGCGCGATCGTCCTCGCGCGGGAGACGTTCAACGGAGAGGTGTACCTCGGCGCCCCGCTTCCCTCGCTTGGTCTGCCGGTTCCCTTCGACTACCACTACGCGCCGGGTACGAGACAGAACCTCGGCGCCAAGCCGTGCCTCGACCTCCAGCCCAGGGCGTGCGCGGGGGAGTATTGGCTTCGCCTCTTCGCCGGACCCGCGACCGCGTACTGGGATACGACGCTCTACCCGAACGGCCGCTACCTGCTCCGGGTCACCGCCTGGGACGTGGTTGGGAATTGGAGTGCGGCAACGGCGCAGATTGCGATCGACAACCCGGTGCCGGCACCGCCGCCATTGCCGCCGCCTCCGCCGCCCGCGCCTCCGGCCGCGCCCCCGCCGCGAAGCGCGCCGCTGAAGCTGACCGTGATCCGATTCGCCACAACACCGCAGGCTCCCCGGGCGGGCAAGCGCTTCGCGGCGGCGATCAGGGTGTCTCGAAGCGACACGGCCCGACAGCTCCTCTCGGGGAGGGTCGTCTGTGCCGCACGAATCCGCAGCCGTAGGCTGGGCCCCGTCACTGGGGGGTTCCGAGGTGGTCGCGCCACCTGCGTCTGGAGAGTTCCGCGAGGCGCTCGCGGAAAGTTGATGACCGGATCAATCGCTGTCGTATACGGCGGCGTCTCCGTCCAGCGGAGGTTCGCGTTCAGAGTGCGGTAGGAGACGAGAGGACGAAGCACCCCGGCGGACGGGGCTTCGTGTTAGGCCTTAAGCGGGACTCGACGGCGCTGGAACAGGTACAGCGGAAACACGATGATCCACAGAAGCAGCACACCGACTATCCATTGCCATGTTCTGTTCCCGATCCGGTTGCCGCTCCAGTCGTGGCGCGTCGCATCGAAGATAACCCAGATCGCCGTTCCGATTATGAAGAGGCTCACGAAACCTTGCATGGCGCCTCGCATCGGCAGTCGACACGGCGGGGGTTAGTCACTCGAACGCGTTGGCTGTGTTCATGAGGCCCACGGAGAAGAGGGATGAGCGACCAGGCATCGAAGACTCGCGGTCGAGCCTGGCGCGCCGAGCCGCAAGGCGTGCCGGGCTCTTGATCTTCAGGCCCAAGGTGATGGCGGCATCGAGACCCGGTGGCGGCGTCGGCTCGCTGCGTCACCTGAACGAGGGGTTCGGCCGGAGCGATCGGCGCCGATCGAAGGTCCGCTGCCGTGGAAGCTCACCGCGACTCCCGCTACGTCTCGCTCGCGTCCCGCGCCTCGTGGGCGAAGGGCCTCCTCGTGGTTGCGGGCGCGGTCGACATCGTCGCGGTGCTGACGGGCTTCGCGCTCTATCGGCTGGCCGACAAGGCGTCGTCGGGGACCGTGACGTCGGCACAGTTCCAGGCCGCCCAGGATCGCCACGACCTCGTGGTCCTGATCCAGATGGCCGTCTACGTAGTCGCTGGCGTCGTCTTCATCCGCTGGTTCCATCGCGCCTACGCGAACCTGCCCGCGGTCGGCATCGAGGGACTCGGCCGTCGGCCAGGCTGGGCGATCGGCGCCTGGTTCGTGCCGATCGCGTCACTCTTCTGGCCGAAGCAGATCGCGGACGAGATCTGGCGGGGGAGCGACCCGTCGCTGGAACCAGACCAATCTGACGACTGGCGCCGCGGAAGAGTTCCCAGCTTCTTCGGTCTCTGGTGGCTCGCGTTCATCGCCTCGGGGTTTCTCGTCGGTGTCGGTTCGCAGCTGTGGGAGGGCGCGGAGACGTTCTCGGCGCTCGAGCTTGCCGCACTGGTCCAGGTCGGCGGGGACGTCCTCGGCGTGCTTTCAGGAGTGCTCGCCTACGTGGTCGTCGACCGCACCACCGAACGCCAGCAGGCCCGCGCCACGAAGCACGCCACTTGGCGGGCCTTGCTCCCCCAGACGTAGCGCGGACAGAGACCGGATGATCGCTGGTCCGCGGCCGACGGCGCCCGTGAGTTACGTCCTCTGCGCGACGCGCATCTGGTTGCCGGAGGGGTCGCGAAAGCCCGCGTCGATCCCGTAGGGCTGCTCGGTCGGCTCCTGCTGGAACTCGACCCCACGGCTCTTCAACTCTTCGTACGTGCCCTGGACGTCATCGGTGGAGAAGAAGAGCCCGCTGGCGGCGCCCTTGGCCATCAACTCCATGACCTTCTCGCGCGTCTCCGCGTCGAACACGGGCGGGCCGGGCACCGCCATCAAGGTGATGGCAACCTCTGGCTGTCCCGGCACGCCGACCGAGAGCCAGCGGAAGTTGCCCATCTCGGGCACCGTGACGTCCTCGCGAAGCTCGAGCCCGAGCTTCTCGGTGTAGAAGGCGAGCGCCTCGTCTTGGTCGTGGACCCAGACCTGGACGTTGGTCAGTTGCTCCAGCATCTTCTTCATCCTCCGTTGTCGCAGGGTCGGCGGCGACGTTAGCTGCGCCGCGCACGGCTGTCTTCTCGAAAACTGCTGGACTTCGGACGCGCCCACGCGAGCTGCACGCAGGTGGGTATTCGCACGCGCGCGAGCGCCGGCGGGTAGGTCGCCCGATATGCGGTCGGGGAGAGGCCGAACGTCCGGCTGAAGCTGGTGGTGAACGACCCGACGCTGCGCAGTCCGACGACGAGACAGATGTCCGCGACCGTACGGTCGGTGTTGCGCAGCAGGGCGGCCGCGCGCTCTAGCCTGCGAGTGAGCAGGTACTGGTGAGGCGTCTCGCCGAAGGCGCGGCGGAATTCGCGGCTGAAGTGTGCGGGAGAGAGGTGGGCAGCGCGGGCCAGCGTCGGCACGTCGAGCGGCTCGCGATAGCGCGCGTCGATCAGGTCCTTCGCGCGAAGCAGGTGCCGAGCCGGAGGAAGCGGTGTCATTTCACGACGCGGAACTTGAGGTGTGTGACCGCGTCTGACCCGATCACCCTCATGATCTCCAGCTCGGTCGGCCCAGGCCCGAGCCCGTCGAAGAGGCGCACGCCGCCACCGAGGAACACGGGCACGAGGTGAATCTGCAGCTCATCGAGCAATCCTGCCTGCAGGTACTCCTGAGCGACGTTCGCGCCGCCGGCCAGCGACACGTCCTTGTCGCCTGCGGCCGCACGCGCCTGCTCGAGCGCGGCCTCGACGCCGTCGGTGACGAAGGTGAACGAAGTCCCACCTTCCTTGACCACCGTCTCCCGACGTGATGCGTAAGGACGAACACCGGCACGTGGAATGGCGGGTCGCCTCCCCACCAGCCGTCTGCGTTGGCGTCGTCTGCCCAAGGTCCCTCCCCGCCGCTGAACATTCGCCGGCCCATGACGATGGCACCGGTCGTGCGGAGCCCTTCTGCAACGACCTCGTTGTCGACCGCCTCGGCGTCGCCGCCCGAGAGCCCGTGGGGCTCGCGCCAGCTTGCGAGCCGGAAGGCCCATTCGTGCAGCCGCTCGCCGCCCTCGCCCAGCTCGAGGGTCTGGTTCGGCCCGGCGATGAAACCGTCGAGCGACATCGAGATGTCGAGCTTGAGTTTTGCCGAGCTCACGTGTCCGTCCCTTCTCTTCGGTGTCTCTATAGGAGACCGGAGGCGATTGCAAAACTCATCGCGGAGGTCCCACGCGGCCCGAATCGCACCCAGAAGGTCGCCGGTTCGAGTCCGGCTAGCTCCACTAGAGAAGGCCCGCAAATGCGGGCCTTTCTCATCCCAAGGACCTGACCGATCGCCAGCGGCGGTGCTCCCCGCCAAGCCGCAGCTACGTGCGCGCGGCTTGCCCGAAGAGCAGCACTAGTTCGGCGGCGCACGGCGGCCCGCGCGGCGGAAAATGAGTCCCGCCGCGCGGTCGCGTTCGATCTTACGGGGTGACCGGGTGCGTGCCCCAGTCGGCGGTGAACTCGTCGACCCCTGGCGTGTTCGTCACCTGCGTGAGAGCGCTTCCGTCCAAGTTCACGGTGTAGATATCACGCTGCCCGGTTGCCGCCGAGAAGCGCGAAAAGACGATCTTCTGCCCGTCTGGCGACCAGCTGGGGTTGGGACAGCTGATCGAGTTTGGGTCCGAGATCAGACCGCCGCAATCCGGGATGGGGATCTGCCGCAGTCCGCTCCCGTCGGAGTGAATGACCCAAGTCGTACTCCGGTAGTTGTTGTCCGGAACGTGGGCCGAGAACAGGATCTCGTTCCTCTGCGGCGACCAGCTCCCGCAGTTGAAGTTGAGGAACATCGGGGGTGTGATCTGCCGCAGGTCACTGCCATCGAGCTTGACCGTGGCGAGCCCGAAGAAGTTCTCCGACGCGCGGATAAAGACAATCCGGTTCCCGTTAGGGGAGTAGTCACCGGGACAGTCGTCGCCGCCCGGAATCGAGGTGACGCGTTGCAAGTCGCCGCCGTCGGAGGAGCGGAGCGTGTAGATGCCCTGGAGACTCGGATCGGTGAAGCCACCCTCGCATCCGAGTCTCGTCCCATCCGGTGACCAGGTCGTGCAGCCGAGGAACAGATCCGGATAGAGCGTGCCCAGCGAGAGATCGGTGAAGCTGCCGGTATCGAAGTTGAGGATTCCCCCGTTCATCGCGATCTGGGTGCCATCCGGGGACCACTGGCCTGCTTCGGCGTCATTTGCGAGCAACTGCAGGTCACTTCCGTCCGGATCGACGGTGTAGACCTGCTCTTGCCCGGTCACCGAATTGTCGGCGTTGATGACGATCTTTCCGTTTGTGCCGCGTGGCTTCGCCGCCGCAGGGATCGCGACCACTGCTGCGATCCCGGCGGTGAGAAGGACGAGCACGAGCCGCTTACGCATGATGGTTTTCTCCTTTCGGTTGGTCGATCTTTTCGCCCACCGACGCTAGAAGGCACCACCGGGAAAGGAAACGCGGCCAGCAACAGTCTTGGATCCGTGCTCGCACGAAAGCTCAGGCAAAGCGGATTGCGGCCAGCCGCGATGCAGTCGCGCCCGATGCGGCCGCGCCCGACCTCTGCGACGGGCATTGCATGCCTCTCGAGCCGCGCCGCCGCGGCCTACGTCGCGCGCCTCCCTCGTGGCAGGCGCCGCGATCAGCCTCGGCGAGCCTCAGGCCGAATGGCCCGACAAGCGCGCTTGCCTGATCAGATCCCAGATCTCGAGGTAGAGAGCTACCTCGCGCCACAACTCGGCCAGACAGGCGGGCGTCAGTTTGAGCGATGTCGCGTCCGTCATGGCAACCACCGTAGGAGTCGAAGGAGCATCCCGGCTACGGGGACAACACGCGTTTCGCCTTGGGCTAGCCCCAATCTTTCGCTCGCCGGCCCCTAAGCTCCGTCCGGGTGACCCGGCGAACCTGCAGGGGCCGTCAGGTCTTCCGGGGGTGACTCCGTCAGGAGCACCGGACCCCGACGCATTGCGGAGAGCGGCGGTTCCGGTGCGCGCGGTTGCCGCCGCCGTCGATCGTGCCGCGGGCGGCGGTGATGCCGTGCCCGGCATTCGCGTTCGCCGTGTTGCCGCGGAGCCTGTTCCCCCTGGCGCTCCCCTCGACGACCATGCCTCCGGCGCGGCCGTTGCCATTCGCGACGTTGCCGGAGAGGGCGTTGTTGTCGGAGGCCTCCGTTCGGCTGTCTCCTCTGACCAGGATTCCCACGCGCGTGTTTTTCGTTGCCTTGTTCCCGGCGAGCTGGTTGTGCCGGGCGCCGTGCCTGCCTCCGTACTGCGCGACGCCCGCCTGGCCTCCGTAGAGGACGATTCCGTTGAAGTTCCCGCTCGCCCGGTTGCGGCGAATCAGGCTGTCGCGGATGTCGAACAGGAGCAAACCTGCCTCGCCGTTCCCCGAGACCACGTTGCCGACAACCGTGGCGCCACGCATCGCTCCGACAGCCAGGCCCGCGTTCCGATTGCCGCGTGCACGGTTGTCCGAGATCAAGATCGAGTCGGAGTCGGCGTTCGCGTGCAGGCCGATTTGCTTGTTGCCGTCCAGCTCGTTTCCGATCACGCGGGTCCCGGGCGACTGGAAGACCGCGATGCCCTGGCCCGAGTTTCGGTCGAACCTGTTTCGCCTGACCCGCCCGCCAGGCGAGGCGTACACGTCGATCCCGTTGACCTGGAACGCCTGAACCTGGTTCGAGACGTCGTTGTCCGTGATCGTGGCCCGCGGAGAGTTCATGAGGAAGAGGCCGGCGCAGATGTCTGTCTGCCTGCAGCCGGCACCGATCTTGCGCACGGTCAGCTTGCGGAGAACAAGCCCGCGGGCGCCGAACACGTTGACGCCGGCTGAGTGGAAGTCCGAGATCGTGCCGTTCACGATCGTGACGTTCGCGCGCTTCTGGTTCGAGATCCCTTCCTTGTGATTCGTCCCGTCGATCGTGTGTCCGTTGAGATCGACGGTGATGTTGGCGACCCCGATGATCAGACCGGTGCCGCGGCAATCGACGAGATCGTTCGCGAGCGTGGTGCTCTTGGTCAAGGTCTGGCCGCAGGAGACCTTGGTCGGCGTCGCGGACGGCGACGCCTGAGCGGCGAGAGGAAGCGCAGTCAGCGTGGCGATCGCCGCGACGAGAAAGAATGCGCGCTTCATTCGATATTCCTGTCGGTGAGTCTACGACGTCACCGACGCGAGAAGCCATGGACGCGGGAAAACGGGGCCGGCAACACAGTCTTTCTCCGTGCTTGCCGGAAGACGTCGCGGGACGGGATTGCGGCTAGCAACAATGCGGTCGCGCCCGACCTCTGCAACGATCAGCGCATGCGGAAGACCGTGCTCATCGTCGACGACCACGACGGCTTCCGCGAATCGGCGAGCGCGCTGCTCGAGGCGGAGGGCTTCTCTGTCGTGGGAGCAGCCGTGGATGGTGTCACGGCGCTCGCCGCTGTCGAGCGCCTGCGGCCTGACGTCGTGCTGCTCGACGTCCAGCTTCCCGACCTCGATGGGTTCGCGGTCGCGGAGCGGTTGGCAGCGGCGCCCAACCCGCCGAGCGTGGTGCTGATCTCGAGCCGCGAGGCGGCGGCCTACGCTCCGCGTCTCCAGGCGGCCCCGGCGCGCGGCTTCCTCGCCAAGAGAGAACTGTCCGGCGCCTCGCTCGCCGCGCTCGTCGGCTAGTGCGCACACTTCGCCTGGCGGTCTTTCCGGCCGGTCTCGCGCTCGGGCTCTACGCCGAATGGGCGGCGCTCAAGCGAGGGCCTCTCGAGCCGGCCGCCTCGGCGGCCGAGATCCGCCTCGCCGTTGCGGACCTCGTCGTGGGGCTCGTCCTCCTCGGCTGCGGTCTCGTATTGTGGACGTGGCGGCCGGAGAGCCGGACAGGTCTGCTGCTGACGCTGGCCGGCGTCGCCTGGTTCCTCGGCACCTTTGCCAGCTCAGGCGAGTCCGTCTATGCGGACTTCGGCGCGGTCGTCGTCACCCTCCACCGCGGACCGCTCGTGCACGCGCTCCTTTCGTACCCGAGCGGCCGCTTCGAGAGCGGGACCGAGCGGGCCGCCGTAATGTTCGCGTATGTCCTCTCCGCGATCGCGGTCGTCGCGGAGACCGCCGAGGCGGGAATCGTCCTCGCCGTCATCGTGCTCGTTGTCGGAGCGCTGCGGTTTGTGCGGGCGACCGGCCCGCAGCGTCGGGCCCGCCTGCCGGCGGCCGCGGGGAGCGCCGCGTTCGCAGTCGTCCTCCTGGTCTCCGGGCTCACCCGCCTCGCCGGCTCGAGCGCCTCGCTCGATCGCGGGGTTCTATGGGCCTACCAAGTCGTGTTGGCCGGTATCGCGATCGGGCTCGCGCTCGACCTCGTGCTCGGCCGCTGGGTACGCGCGACGGTCACCGGTCTCGTCGTCGACCTCGGTGAGGTGGCGGAGGCCGGCACTTTGCGAGACCGCCTCGCGATCACGCTCGGGGACCGCTCCCTCGTCTTCGGCTACCGGCTCGCCGATCGCGGCATCTACGTCGACGACTGGGGTCGCGAGCTCGAGCTCCCGGAGGAGGACGTTGATCGCCGCGTCACGATCGTGCGCGACCGCGGCGAGCCCGTCGCCGCGCTCGTGCACGCCGCCGACGTCCTTGCCGATCCAGAGCTCATCCAGTCGGTCGCCGCGGCGGCCCGGATCGCGGTCGCCAACGCCCGCCTCCAAGTGGAAGTCCGGCGCCAGGTCGCGGAGCTCGAAGCGTCCCGACGACGGGTGGTCGAGGCGGCCGACGCACAGCGGCGCCGTCTCGAGCGCGAGCTTCGGGAGGGCGCGGAGCGGCGGCTTGCCGAGATCGAGGCGCTGATTCGCACGGCCGAACGCGGCGCGAACGGAGACCTAGCTGCGATGCTCACCGAGACGCAGGCGAAGCTCGATCGGACGCGGTCCGAGCTTCGCGAGTTTGCCCGAGGCGTTCATCCGCGCGTTCTCACCCAGGGTGGCCTACCGGCCGCGCTGCGTGACCTCGCCGATCGCAGCGGCGTGCCCGTCGAGCTGACCGTCCCGGACGTCCGCTTGGCGGCGCCTGTCGAGGCGGCGGCGTACTTCGTCTGCTCGGAGGCGCTCGCGAACGTCGACAAGTACGCCGCGGCTGCGCACGCAATGATCGACGTCGCGCGGCGCGGCGCCACGCTCGTCGTCTCGGTCCGCGACGACGGCCGGGGCGGGGCCAGCCTGGACGAGGGCTCGGGCCTGCGCGGCCTCGCCGACCGGGTGGAGGCGCTCGGAGGCCACTTCACGATCGCGAGCTCGCCCGGCGAGGGGACGCGGGTCGTCGCCGAGCTCCCGCTCACCTGACGCGCTCATCGACGGACGCGACGCCACGGCGCGAACGTCGGATTGGGAGGCCCCTCCGCTTTGCCCGGGATGTACCGCAAGGTCAGCGTGTCGCGGAACAGGTTCCAGCGGTAGGTCCCTACCTCGCCGTTGCTGAGCCGGAAGATGACCGTGTCACCCCGGACGCTGAAGGTGCCCGTGTTGTGCCAATGAAGGTCCGAGTACCGTCCACGCCTGAGGACCATGCGGTAGTAGCCTGCGTCGACCTCCGCGGCTTCGGGGCTATGCGTGGCGTCGATGACTTGCTCGCGGCTCGCGGTCATCTCCCAGGTGCCATCGAGGACCGTAGGGGCCTTCTGCCGAGGTCGCGATCTAGAGCACGGGAATGCCCGCTCCGGAACTGACTGCCCCTTCATCGCCTCGATCTCCTCGATGAGTGAGCGGGTCTTCGGGTTGCGCTCGAGCCCCGCATAGACGGGCCGGACCGCCGCCCGGAGCGCTGCACGCTGCGTCGGCGTGGCGACCACGAAGGCGATGTGACCGCGTCGGCAGAGGATGCCGGCCTCGACGCGATCCTCGTTCCGCAGGCGAGTGATGGCCGGCGCCAGCGCCTCGTCGCCCGCCTTGCGAAGGATGTCACGCTGCTCCGGCGTCAGCTTTGCGAGCGCACGCCGGTTCGCGACGACCACGAACGCTTTCGGCCAGAAGGCGACGTTGGCCGTGAGCGACGAGCCGCGGATGTCGTACTGATTACCCTCGAGCGTCACGAGGTCGAGTTCCGCGCCGTCGAACACCCAGGGAGGCAGCTCGCCCGGGAGGTAGCCGCGAGGGGTGGCCCCGAGCGTCCGGAACGTCCTCGCCGAGAGAAGGGACGGCCTGATCCCGATGACGGCGTCCCGGTACCCGGACGGCTCGAGTAGGCGGCGCTTCAGTCCGAACGGCCTCCGTGGCTCGCCGGGGAGCATCGCTAGGCCGTCGACGCCAAGGCGATCGATCGCGGGAAGCATCTCGTCGGGCAGCCGACTCGCGAGCAGCTTCTGCTCGAGCGCCAGCCCGTCGACGAGGAAGGGTGCCATCATCGCCTGGAAGTCGTTGACGCCGAGGCTGTCGAACGACCTGACGGCGATCTTCGCCAGGTCGACCTTGCCGGTCCGGACGTCGGCGATAGTCCCGCGGTCGTAGTCGACGTCCTGGTGCCGCCAGCCCCCGCGGAGCTCGAGCTTGATCGATCCGTCCGAGAGGCGGCTCACGGCCGCGATGTACTCCGTCGTGTCCCGGCCCTCGGTCTCGTAATTCGCGATCGTCAATACGACCGCGTGCTGGCCCCTCCCGCCCGCCTTCGTCCCGCCGCTGCAGCCGGCGACGGCGAAAGCGAGGGCGGCAAGGGAGAGCCAAGCAAGCCGCATGGCCACGACCCTACGACGCGCTAGACGGCCCGGCAAGAGGGGAGAGCTCGCGCCCGTTGACCCAGTCCATGCGCACGCTGGCTGTATGGGACGATTGATGGATGGTGGTCGGCCGGTACGGCCGGATTGGAATCGCGCCTTTCGCGGGGGCGTTCGGGATCCTGAGCCTCGCCGCCGCGAGACGCGACCCAGCCGGGTCGTTCGCCGGTGGGTCGACGCTGGGTGGCTTCGCCGAGCTCGGCGCCGGATGGTCGCTCGTCGCGGCGGGCCTCCTGTTCTGGATTCGCCACGCGGACAATCGGTTCGGGCTTCTGATCACGGCGGCCGGCTTGGCCTGGTTCCTGCCCGAGTGGAGCAACCCGGGCGTCGGCGCCCCGCTCGGATTCACGGTCGGACTCGTCGCATTTGTCGCGTGCGCGCCACTCGTGGCTCACGCCGCCCTCGCGTACCCCACGGGCCGACTACGGTCACGCCTGGACCTCGTCGTTCTGGCCGTCTCGTACGTGGGGGCGCTACTCCTGCTCGGCCTGCTGCCGGCGACAGTCTTCGACCCGAAGGCGACCGGATGCCTCCAGTGTCCCCGAAACCTCGTCTTGATCCGCGACGATGGCGGGCTCTTCGACACGTTCAACCGCTACGGGCTGCGGGTCGGGATTGGCTGGCTGGCCGCGCTCGGCGTTCTGCTCGTGTGGCGGCTCGTCCGCTCGTCGCGCGCCGCAGCCGCCGTGGTGCTTCCCGCTCTCGTCCCAGCGACGGCGTACTTCGCGTTTGTCGCCTGGGACTTCCAGCACTCGCTGGCGCGCGGGATCCTGAGCAACGACTCCTTTGACCAGCGCATGTGGCGCTACGAGGGGGCCGCGCTCGCCGCCTTCGCATTCGCGGTCGGCTGGGCGCTGGTACGGGAGCGACAGGCGCGCGCCTCGGTCGCGCGGTTCATCGTCGAGCTGGGCGAGATGCCGAGGCCTGGAGCCCTGCGCGACGCGCTGGCACAAACGCTTGGCGACCCGAGGCTCGAACTTGCATACCGCCGGACCGAGACCGGCGGCCACGTCGATGTCTTCGGCCGCGCGGTCGACGTGGATCCCGGACCCGGGCGAGCTGTGACTCCGCTCTCGCGCGGCGATGCACCTTTTGCCGCTCTCGTGCACGACGAGCGCCTGCTCGACCAGCCGGGCCTTCTGCAGGAGGTCGTCGCTGCGGCCCGCGTCGCGGTCGAGAACGAGCGGCTCCAGGCCGAGGTGAGAGCGCAGCTCGAGGAACTCCGCGGCTCGCGCGCGCGCATCGTCGAGACCGCTGACGCCGAGCGGCGTCGCCTCGAGCGCGACCTCCACGATGGGGCTCAGCAGAGCCTCCTCGCTCTCTCCTACGACCTGCGCCTTGTCCGGGCAGCAGCCGAGGCAAACGACGATCCGGACCTGACGACACTGCTCGCCTCTGCGGCGGATGAGGCTCAAACCGCGCTCGCCGAGCTCCGCGAGCTTGCGCACGGCATCTATCCGGCGATCCTGCCCGAAGCCGGGCTTGCGCCCGCGCTGGCGACGCTGGCCGACGCGGCGCCGCTGCCGGTCGAACTCGGCGACGTGAGGCCGGAGCGCTACAGCGCGTCGGTCGAGACGGCGGCCTACCTGACTGTGGCGGAGGCGATCGACGACGCGGCCGGGCGCGAAGCGACGTTCGTGTCGGTAGACCTGGGTCGCGAAGGTGAGCTGCTCATCATCACGACCCGAGACGACGGGGCCGACCGTGCCTCGACGCTCGTCCACTTGGCCGACCGAATCGGCGCTCTCGACGGCTCGCTCGAAGTCGAGAGCACCAGTCTTCGGGCGGTGATCCCGTGCGGGTAGTCGTCGCCGACGACGTCATGCTGACGCGCGAGGGCATTGTCCGCCTATTGAGGGACGCCGGCGTGGACGTCGTGGCTGAGGCCGAGAATGCCGAGGGCCTCCTCCGCCACGTCCGGCTTGCGCGCCCCGATGCGGCGATCGTCGACATCCGCATGCCGCCGACGCACACGGACGAGGGGCTCGCGGCCGCGGAGCAGATCAGGACAGAACACCCAGCGGTCGGCGTCCTCGTCCTCTCGCAGTACGTCGAGCCGAGCTACGCGATGCGGCTGCTCGAGGAGCATCCGGAGCGGGTTGGCTATCTGCTCAAGGAACGCGTCTTCGACGTCGCCATTCTCATCGACGCCCTTCGCCGCATCCTCGACGGCGAGACCGTCATCGATCCGACGATCGTCTCCCGCCTCATCGGCCGGCGCCGGCGCGAGGATCCGCTCGCGGAGCTGACCAAGCGCGAGCGAGAAGTCCTGAGCCTCGTTGCCGAGGGCCTGTCGAACAAGGCGATCGCCGCCCGCCTCTTCGTCACCGAGCGCACCGTCGAGGCGCACGTGAAGCAGATCTTCCTCAAGCTGCGTCTGGCTGTCGAGCCGGAGTCGCATCGGCGCGTACTCGCCGTGCTCGCGTACTTACGGGCAAGCGTCTAACAGGTTCGTTGCACTGGACCTCACCCGCGTGTGCATTCCCTGGTCAACTGCTGGTCAACTAGCCACAGCAAAGAAGCGCAAAGGGCGACGAAAGACACGGCGCCAGATTCGGCACGGTTGAGGGAAACGGCAAAGACGACAAACGGTCGCAACGCTTAGCCCCTAAATCGCACCCAGGAGGTCGTCTCGGGAAATACCCGTAACTGCGGGCCTTTTTCTTTGGAGCCTCTAGACGCGTTTGCTCACGTGAGCGAACATGGGTGCGATACCGCCGGTTCCATGTTCACCGGGATAAAAATCTGACAACGCACGGAAGGGATTGCGGCAGATGAAAAGAGTGCTGATTTTTGGCGTCGCGCTAGTCATGTTGCTCGCCGCGTGTGGTTCGAGTGACAAGTCAGGTTCAAGTGACGCCGTGCAGAAGCAGGCGGATACGTACGCGATCGACCAGATCGAGGTGAGGTGGCACCAAGCGTCCTCGAAGAAAGACGTCGACCTGATGATGTCCATCTGGGCTCCGGACGCGACGCTCACACTCGGCCCGAAGACGTACGCCGGGAAGGCCAAGATCCGCGAGTTCTTCTCCAAGGAGGCCGCGCCGTTCCAGCCGGGGAACGACTGGGTCTCCGAGACTCCCGCCTACAAGATTCGAACCACCGTCGACGGCGACAAGGGCACTCTCTACTTCCAATGTCACTACGTCGACGTGAAGACCGGAAAGGTGGTTGCAACGGTCGGCGCCGATCAGGACGTCGCTCGCATCGACGGCGAGTGGCTGATCACCAATGCCGTCGCGGCCACGGTCGAGCTCAGCCCCTGAGTTGTCGACAGAAACAGGATGACGCGCCAGTGACGGCGAAGTCGGACCCCCTCGCGGCCCCGCAAGTAAGCGCGGAGCGCCCACGCACCTCGCGTGGGGCCGAAAACCCTCTCGTGCGGGCCGTCGGACGGCTCCCGGCGAGGGTCCGGACGAAGCTGCTCGTCGCCCTTGTCGGCATCGTCGCCCTCTTCGTCGTCGTCGGCGCACTCGGTCTCCGGGTCCTCGGTCAATCGAACGCGCGTGTCGAGAGGCTCGGAGCGTTGCAACAACGGGCTGCGGCCTACCGCGGGCTCCAGACCGGGTCGGCACAGATCCGACTGCTGCTAGGTCTACGCGCAGGAGGGAGCGCACTCAGCAAGTACACGGGCAGTGCGCCCTCGGCGCCGAGGAGCCTGAGCTCCTTCGATCACACGATCGGGCAGACTCTCACCCAGCTCGGACAAGCCGCCGGCGTGAGGGAGCTGGGTTTCGCGCCACCGGCGGACGACGAGGACGTCCTCAAGCAGATCCGGCGCGACCAGCGGCAATTCTCCGATGTGATGACCAGGATCATCGCCGCCGACGAGGCTGGAAATCGTTCCCATGCGGAGAGGCTCGCCCGCCTCACGGGCGAGCCTCTCGCCAATGATCTTCAGCGCCTCACGACCAGCCTCGCCAGCACGACTCAGGCGCAGACCAATGCACTGATCGCCCGGAACCGAAGCTCGTACACCACCTCGCGCAACCTGTTCGTCGGCGTCGGCGTCGGGAGCATCGCGCTCGCTTTGTTCCTGGGTTTTGTGCTCTCGTGGTCGCTGAGCGGGCCAATCCAGCGCATGGAAGCCCGCGTGTCCGAGATCGCCTCGGGCGATTTCTCGAGTCACATTGAGGTTCCGAATCGCGACGAGCTCGGGGTGCTGGCGGACAACCTGAATCGGATGAACGACGAGCTCGAACGGCTGTACGGAGAGCTCGAAACGGTCAGCCGTCACAAGTCGGAGTTCCTGGCGAACATGTCCCACGAGCTTCGGACCCCGCTGAACGCGATCATCGGATTCTCCGAGGTCCTACACGAGCAGATGTTCGGAGAGCTGAACGAGCAGCAGCTCGGGTACGTCAGCGACGTGCTCGAGGCGGGCCGCCACCTGCTCTCTCTGATCAACGACATCCTCGACCTCGCGAAGGTCGAGGCAGGGCGAATGGAGCTGGAGCTCGCCGACGTTGTCCTGGGTGACGCCCTTCGAAGCGGGGTGACCATGCACGCCGAGCGAGCGACCCGCGCGGGAATCGAGCTCGAGCTGACCCTCGATCCCCGCATCGTCGCGATCCGCGCGGACGAGCGAAAGCTGCGTCAGGTCGTGTTTAACCTGCTCTCGAACGCCGTCAAGTTCACCCCGCCGGGTGGGCGTATCGACGTCTCCGCCAAGCAGGCCGACGGGTTCGTGGAAGTGGCGGTCGCCGACACCGGATCCGGCATCGCCCCGGAGGACCTCGAGCTCGTCTTCGAGGAGTTCCAGCAGGCGGGGGACTCCGGCAAGCGCACGGAGGGGACCGGTCTCGGTCTGCCGCTCTCGCGGAGGTTCGTCGAGCTCCACGGCGGGCGTCTCTGGGCGGAGAGCGTCCCAGGGAGGGGCAGCACCTTCCGTTTCACATTGCCGGTCCAGCGGGTGTGACCATGCCGAACGAGCTCGTCCTCATCGTCGACGACAACGAGAAGAACGTGAAACTCGCGCGAGACGTGCTGCGCTTCGCCGGATTCCGGACGCTCGAGGCAGGAACCGCCGGGGACGGCATCTCCCTCGCTGGCGAGCACCTCCCCGACGTGATCCTGATGGACATTCGCCTTCCGGACATGGACGGGATGACCGCCGTCCGAAAGCTGAAAGACGACCCGCGAACCGCGGGCATCCCGGTGGTTGCCGTGACCTCATTCGCCATGAAGGGAGACCGTGAGCGCTTCCTGGCGGAGCGCTTCGACGGTTACCTCGAGAAGCCGATCAGCATTCGAGAGTTCCCGGACCAGGTTCAGAGCTTTTGCCGACCGGAGGGCGGGAGCTGACGATGGCCGATCGGCCGAAAATCCTCGTAGTCGACGACGTGCCCCAAAACGTGCGCCTGCTCGAGGCTGTCTTGACGTCGAACGGATACACAGTCACGTCGGCCTTCTCAGGTCGGGAGGCCCTGGAGCGAGTGGCAGCTGAGCTTCCGGACCTCCTGTTGCTCGACATCCAGATGCCCGAGATGAACGGATACGAGGTGTGCCGGCGGATTCGCGAGGACCCGACCACGGCCTTTCTCCCTGTCGTCATGATCACCTCGAGCGACACGGAGGTTCGGGTCGACGCCATTGAGGTCGGTGCGGACGACTTCATTACGAAGCCGTTCAATCAGCAGGAACTCTTGGCCCGGGTGCGATCGCTCGTGCGGATCAAGCAGTACCACGACACGATCGAGTCGCAGTCGGCTGAGTTGGCCGACTGGAACCGGAGCCTCGAGGCCCGCGTCGACGAACAGGTCAAAGAGCTCGAGAAGATGAGCCGGCTGAGGCGCTTCCTCTCGCCAACGCTGGCCGAGGTGATCCTCTCCGAAGGCGAGAACATCCTCGAAAGCCACCGGCGGGAGATCGCGGTCATGTTTGCGGATCTGCGCGGATGGACCAGCTTCAGCGCGATGACAGAGCCCGAGGAAGTCATGGCCGTGATCCGCGATTTCCACGAGACGATGGGCAATCTGATCATGCAGTCCGAGGCCACGGTGGGGTGGTTTGCGGGCGACGGCCTGATGGTCTGGTTCAACGATCCCATTCCCTGTCCCGATCCGGCGGCTCGGGCGGTGAGGCTTGCGGTCGCGATGCGCGCCGCTATGGCTGAGCTGAGCGCGAAATGGCTGAGGCGGGGCCACGAGCTCGATTTTTCCGTGGGCATTGCCCTCGGCTACGCCACGCTCGGAAGAATCGGGTTCGATGGTCGGTACGACTATGGGGCGGTGGGCAGCGTGATGAACCTGGCTTCGCGCCTGTCCGACGAGGCCGAGCCGAGCCAGATCCTGGTGAGCAAGCGAGTGCTCGCGGAGGTTGAGGATCTTGTCGAGGCGGAGCCGGCCGGTGAGCTCACGCTCAAGGGATTCGTCAAGCCGGTCTCAGCCTTCAGCATCGTCGCCGTTACGGCCGACTCCGGCTGAAAACGCGCGGTTCGCCCGGAGGGGCAAACAGGATTCGCCGAGGCTTAGGAAATCCTAAAGGCCTGTTAACAGACCTCTAACGAAGCATGGGTACGCGGGGGTGGAGGGCCGCGCGTGGGGAGAGACAAGACACGCGCGGCCCTTACTTGTGGAGTCCTGGGCACGTATCACCGACGGTCGCTTGTTGCCGGGGAGCAATTCGCGACGGCCAAGGTGCCGACCGCAAGGGCGCAAAAAGAAGCTGCATTGCCTTGCTTTGGCGACATCTTCCCTCCGCAGTTCGCCCGGTCGTACGTTCCAGGTTACGCCTGTCTCGAAAGCGCTGCAAGGCAGCACCACACCGGGATGCTTCGGCCCGCGCTCGTTCACCGTGAAGGCGTGACCGAGCGGAGGGACCCGCCGGGGCGGGTCCCTCCGCTTTTTGCCAAGGTTGGTTAGCTCGTCCGGCGCAGAATCCAGAGACCGGAGTTCATGTCGCTCGCATAGACGAGACCGGTGGCCTCGTCGACGACAACGCCCCACACCTGCGTCGTATTAGTCAGCACTCCTCGCTGCGACGGCTTCACCGGGTTCTCGGTCGCGGGCGGGACGAAGTAGGCGACCTCGCGCGGGTTGCGTGGGTCGCTCACGTCGACGACGCGCACGCCGTCCGTGTACCACGACTCGTAGAGCGTCGTGCCGACGAGGAAGTTGTTGTGGATCACGAAGTCGCCCGCGCCCTGGTCGTCGGTTCCGAGCGAGCGCGGCGTGTGGTACGCCCCGATCTGCTGCACGTTGTCCGGATCGCTGAAGTCCCAGACGCGCATGTAACCGAAGCCCTTCTCGATCCCCGAGCCGGATGTCTTGCAGAAGTCCTCGTCTGCCGAGAAGAGCAACTCGCGCTCCTCGTCGTACTGCGACGAATGGGCGTCGCCGTCCGCGTTCGTGGGGAAGGCAGCGCGGCCGGTGTAGACGGGGTGCGCTGGGTCGGTCAGGTCGAGGCGGATGTAGCCGCTGTCCCAGTACGAAAGGAACACCAGCCTGCCGTCCTCCGACGGTTCGGCACCGTGCCCGTAGTTACCGTCGGGGTCGCAGCCCTGCGCGGCGAAAGGTCCGCCCGCCTGTTGTACTTTCCACGTCGAGACCTCGACGGGCGTGCGCGGGTCGGTGATGTCGATCAGCCGGAAATCGCCCTTGCCGGCTGCGTCGCGTAGGCCGTTCGCGTTCTCCGGATCCGGGTAGCTCCCGGCCGGGACTGTCGCATAGGCGAAGGTGCGCCCGAGATCGGCCCGACTCTCGACCTCGAATTCGTGCACGCCACGCGTACAGCAACCGCTGTTATAGAAACCGAGCTCCACCGGCTGCGTCGGAACGGTCACGTCCCAAAGCATCAGGCCGTGAACCGCGTCCGGGTCGTGCCGGCCGCCGCCGCACCACTGGATGCCGGAGGCCGCGATGTCACGGCCCGCCAGCGGCCCGTACTGCGCCGTGTAGACGACCACGTCCTCGGCCGAGGTCCCAGGTGGGTTCTGCAGCGTCGCAACCCGGTTCGGGTGCGCCGGATCCGAGACGTTGATGACGGCGATGCCGTTGTCCCCCGGCGACGGGCAGAAGCGGTTGTTACCGGTCGCCCAGTCGGCGAAGCCCCAGTGCCCTACGTAGGCGTAGTTCTTGTACTTCCAGACGTCGGCGTTGAAGCCGCGCACGCCCAGGTTGTTATGCCCCACGAGCTCCATGTTCCAGGCCGAGCCAGCCTTCGATCCGCCGTTGTACGTCTTCTGCGACTGGTCGTAGAAGTGTTTCTCGTCCTTTAGCAGGTCGGCATGCGACGCTGCCGCCAACCCCACCGCCGCGCAGACAAGTGCACCGGCGGCGGCGAGCACAATCGCCAGCTTGCGCATCGTCTCCCCCTCTCAGTCCGATCGCGTTTCCTGAAGCGGCCCATTCTGACGTACATGGGCCACGCCCACGGCGCTCAGCTGGTATAGAACACCGAAAGCCGATCGACGTCGAGAAGGGGGAGCAATGAAACCTCGTCTGCTTGTCGCCCTGTCCCTGCTCGCATTGGCGCTGGCTTTACCGCTCGTGGCCTCGAGCGATGTCACGGTCGGATCCGGCGGCGGAACGCCGGGGACGTCGCTCAACTTCCAGCTCGTCGGCGCGAACCCGCTCTTCGCCCGCGGGATGAACGCCGCGCTGACGATCTACGACCACTACGTCTACATCGGCAACCGCACCGACGGCTCAGACACCTGCGGGGTCGGCGACCCACGGCGCGGTGTCGAGCCCTGTCCGCACCCGCATCCGGGGATCCTGATCGCCGACATCGCAGATCCCGCGAACCCGACCGTGGTCGGCGAGCTCGGACCGCCGTACGCGGGCCAGATTGGGATCACGACACGCGAGCTGCGCGTCTGGCCGCAGAAGAAGCTGCTGATGGTGATGACCTTCCGCTGCAGCTCGGTCATCCACGCCTGCCCGCCCGGGAACGACACCACGTTCCCGTTCGACATCAAGTTCTTCGACCTCACCGACCCGCTGCATCCGGCCTTCATCTCGAGCTACGTGCCGACCTCGCACGCGGGCGCGCTCGTGAAGCCGCACGAGATGTACCTCTGGGTCGACCCGAAAGACTCCGACAGGGCGCTGCTCTGGCTCTCGACTCCAAGCGTGTCGGTCAGCGCGACGCGTCCGAACCTGATGATTGTCGACATCAGCGCTGTGCCCTCGGGCGGAGCTGTGGGCGAGGTCGCCGAGGGGAACTGGAACCAGTTCTTCCCAGGGGCGGCCGATCCGGCGAACTACGACTTCGACCTCTCGCTGCACTCGATGACGCCGTCGGTCGACGGCACCCGCACGTACCTCGCCTACCTGCGAGGCGGCTTCGGCGTCCTCGACACGAGCAAGGTCGCAAACGACCAAGTGCCGACGGGGACGGTGGAGAACCTGAACGACGATCTGCTGACACCGGTTCCTTTGCCGACCTGGGGCACCGGCCCGCACTGCCCGGGCCACACCGCGGCCGGCTGCGCCGAGAGCCATTCGGCGGTGCCGCTCCCCGGCCGCCCGTTTGCACTCACGATCGACGAGGTCTACGGGACCTTTACGGTGCCCTCGTTCGGCTGGCCCTGGGGCTGGGCCCGCCTCTGGAATGTCGCTCAGCCGCGCCGGCCGCACATCATCGGCGAGTACAAGATCCTCCAGAACACGACCGCATACACGCCGGCTCCCGGGGAGAACGAGTTCAACTCCTACTCGTCGCACAACCCGACCCCGCTGAGGAACCTGATCTTCGATTCCTGGCACTCGGGCGGCGAGCAGGCGATCGACGTCTCCGACCCGGGTAGCCCGGTGCAGGTGGGCTGGTTCTCGCCCTCGCCGCTTCCGGCAGTGGCGAATGAGGACCCGGCACTCTCGCGCGGCCCGAACAAGGTCGTCATCTGGAGCTTCCCGATCATCAGGAACGGTTTGATCTACGTCGTCGACATCCGGAACGGGCTCTACGTACTCCGCTACACCGGCCCGCACGCCGACGAGGCCGCTGGAATCTCCTTTCTCGAGGGGAACTCGAACCTCGGAGACGCCGAACGGATCGGAAACAGCGCGGGGCCGTAGCACGTGCTCATCAGCGAGGGCCGGCTCGCAGCGAGCGCGTCGGCCCTCGCGCATCCCCGCAAGCAACGGTGGAATAGTAAAAAGGCTCACCATGGCGAAGCTGATCTACTCCGCGATCGCGTCGCTCGACGGCTACGTGGCGGACGAGGATGGCAACTTCGACTGGGCTGAGCCGGACGAGGAAGTGCACAGCTTCGTCAACGACCTCGAGCGGCCCGTCGGCACCTACCTCTACGGGCGCCGGATGTACCAGGTGATGGTCTACTGGGAGACCGCGCACACCCTCGCCGACCAGCCGCCCTTCATCCAGGACTTCGCGGAGATATGGCAAGCGGCCGACAAGATCGTGTACTCCAGGACACTGAAGGCAGTATCCAGCGCCAGGACGCGGATCGAGCGAGACTTCGACCCTGAGGCGGTCCGGCAGTTGAAAGGGTCAGCGGGGCGGGACATCACCGTCGGCGGTCCCGAGCTCGCCGCCCAGGCGATCAAGGCCGGGTTAGTCGACGAGTACCACCTGCTCGTCACGCCCATTGTCGTGGGAGGCGGCAAACAGTCCCTCCCCGACGATGTGCGCCTGAAGCTCGAACTGCTGGACGAACGCCGTTTCGGCAACGGCTTTGTTCACCTCCACTACCGCACCAGGACGTGAGGAGCTACAGCGCTTGCGAGTCCCCAGCCGAGGCTTCCTCTCCGCCGACCGACTTTTCGCCAAGCCCAACGCGGAACCGCGTATGAGTCGCGAGCGGCGACTCAATCACTGCGGTGCGCTCGATTTCGCCTGGTCGGAACGTCTCAGCTCAGACCGCCGGCCGCAGCGAAAATCATCACTCGCACGCACGCGGAGCCGATGTCGTGCCGGTGGCCGGCTCTCCTGGCGCCGCCTTCAGCTAACCGGTTCGTAGGTCGCGATCACGACGCCGGTGGTCGTCGTTGTTGCGCCGTCGACCAGCCGGAGAGAGGTGAACGAACTGCCGTCGGGGAAGAGGCGGCGTCCCGACCCAAGGACGAGCGGGTGGATCATCAGCATGTACTCGTCGATGAGGTTCCGGCGCATCAGTGATTGGATCAGCTCGCCGCTGCCCATGATGTGTAGATCTTTGCCGGGCTCCTTCTTGAGCTCGGCGACTGCGCCGAGGGCTTCGCCCTTCACCAAGGTCGAGTTGCTGTACGGCAACGGCTCGTGAAGTGTCCTTGATGCGACGTACTTCGGGGCATTGTTGAGCGCGTCCTTGAACGGGCTGTCCTGGGTGTTCCAGTAGGCCAACAGGTCCTCGTAGGTTCGTCGCCCGAGCAGTAGTCCGCCGCTCTCGACCATCCGCGCGCCCATCGCCGCGCCCATGACGTCGTCACCGTAGGGCGGCGACCAGCCGCCGTGCTCGAATCCGTCCCTCGTGTCCTCGTCGGCACGGCCGGGGGCCTGCATCACGCCGTCGAGCGTGATGTGGTTGATCACGATGACTCTGCTCATTTTCGACTTGCCTCCTCTGTCGAGTTACCGGTCGCGTCCGAGGACCAAGACCAACGAGCGTCGCACGATGGGACATCTCCAGCGGGTGATTCCAGATGCCCGCGCATTCGGTGCGAGCGCGCGCTAGGGCAGTTGGACGCCGAGACGGTTGGGAAGGTTCGCACGGCCAAGCAGTACCTTCGCCCGCGCCGTCTCAGCTAAGAGCGCCTCACGGCCGACAAGTCGGCGTCCCCGATCGGATCACGGCCGCCATGCACGCGAGCGATGTTAGCCCCGCGTCGTCTCTCCAAACCCCGCGTTTCAGCGGCCCGGCTGGACGGGGCGGCTCGATTTTCCATCGTGGGAATCCTCCGCCCCAGCTGGGTCGCGCTGCTCGCTCTCGGCTTCGGGCTCGCGCTCCGGCACTCCCTTCTCCGCCGACTCGGCCGTCTCTCGGGGTGGGAAACGCGCATCCGCCCTGCTGGCTGCCTCCTCGACCCGCGCTGCAATCTCCCGGATGTCCTTGAGTAGCTGATTGCGCTCTTCTCGGATGGCCTCGGTGTCGGCGTGGAGCTCGCTCATCCGCGCCTCAGCTTCTTCTCGCAGGGCCGCGGCCTCTTCCTCTGTGCGCTGAAGATGCTCGGCAGCCTCCTTCCGCGATTGCCCGATGGTCGCTTCGGCCTCGGCCTTGGAGCGGCTGAGGATCTGGTCCGCTTCTGTTTTGGCCTTCCCAACGATGTCTTCCGCCTCGCCCTTCGCCTGGGCAGTGCGCTCCTCTGCTTCCTGCCTTGCGGCGACGGTGATCTCTTGCACCGTCTCCCCCGCGCGCTCGAGGATGCCTCTCGTCTGCTCCCCAACCTGCTCGAGTGCGTGCCTGACTGCCTCCTCGGGCGAGCGAGTCACCTCGAGCTCCGCGATCAAGCGTTGGACGCGGGTCACGTAGGCATCGACCGCCGCCCGCTCGTAGCCGCGAACGGACACGCGGAAGGAGACGTCCCGGATCTCCGCCGGAACATGTCGAAGCTCGCTTGAAACACCGCCCTGGTCGGATGAGTCGGGCGGCAATTCGCTATTGCTCTGGTCGGGCTCGGCGGGTGGGCCACTGACCACAGCCCCGAGTATGACTCGAAATCAATGAGCTTGCCGGGCGTCCCTTGCAGGAACCCGCGGGTGGTTCCGTGCTTACCGAGCCTAATCCGAGTGCGAGGCTGCCTTCTGGAGTCGCACGGCAACCTCGCGGAGATCGTCGAGCAACTCGCGCCGCTCGCCCCAGACGGCTTCGGTGTCGATGCGGAGCTCGTGGAGCCATGTCTGCGCTTCTTCGCGCAGAGCCGCGACCTCTTCTTGTGAGCGTCGGAGCTGCTCCGCTGCTTCCGTGCGCGATTTGGCGACGATCTCCTCCGCCTCGGTTCTTGCCTGGGCGACGTGCTCATCCGCCTGGTCTCTCGTGCGATCCGCTTCGGCGCTGGCGTTGACGACGATGTCCGCCGCTTCGGCTCTCGCCCGGGCGGTCATCTCCTCCGCTTTCTGCTGCGCCCCGGCGGTGATCTCCTCCGCCGCCTGCCGGGCCTGCTCGAGGATCGCGGCCCTCTCTTCCTCGACCTGCTCGAGCGCGTGTCTGACCGCGGCCTGCGGCGAGCGGGTGGCTTCGAGCTCCGCGATCAGCCGATTGACACGAGTGACGTAGGCATCGACGGCCCGGCGGTCGTAGCCGCGAACCGACAGCGGGAAGGAGACAGTGCGGATCTCCGCCGGAACGCGTTGGCGCTCATTCAAGCCTTGGCCTTGCTCCGACGAGCGCGATTCGGCGTCGTAGACCCTGGGCACAGCCCTATCCTAGGGGGCTTCGCCGGGTCAGAATTGATTCGCCCCTGAGAGCGGCGCAAGTCGCGACCGCCGGCATCGAACGGCAGTTCCCTCATCCGAGCACTTGCGGAAGTTCGCGCGCTCGCACAGGGTGAGAGGCGGAGCCTCGACCGGGGCTTCGATCTCGAGAGGACTCACCAGCGGCCATGCGAGTCCGCCTGCGGCTTAGCAACCAAGAACTTGCCGACGACCTGCTTGATTTTCTGCGCCGACGAGAAGGATCGAGGTCATTCGCTGAATGCCCAGCTCGGGGTGCGGTCGGCGTCGATTCGCGTTAAGCCGACGCCTTGTCGGGCGGGCTCGACGCGCTGAGAGCGTGCCTTCCGAGATGCGATTCAAGCCGCCAGAGATTGTCGAGGTGCTGTCTCCCGCAGAGGAGAACGAGGGCCGGGCCGATCTGTCGTTTGTCTCCACCCGCGACGTCGGCCGGCGAGGCCTCTTGCGTGGAAGTAAGACGATTTTCGACGAGCCGCCGACGCGCCTCAGGCCAGCGGCGGCGGGTGGCGGAGCGGGAAGCGTCGCTCGAGCAAGTCGTAGACGTTGGCGTGCCAGCTGGATTCCTGCGGCGCCTCGCCTGCCTGCGTCAGCACGGGCTTCGGGTGGAGGCGCTCCAGCGCCCGGGGCCGATTGATCGGTGTCGAGCCCAGGCGCTTGAGGTCGTACATCGCTTCGTCGGCGCGTTGGAGCATCGATCGTGCTGATCTGGCAGTGCCCGCCTCCGCGACGAAAACTCCTACGCTCGCCGAGACGGTGATTGAGCTATGCGAGTCGATGAGTGGTGTGGAAGCGAGGCCGGAATGGATCCGCCCCGCGACCTCGTTCGCCTCACCCCTGGTCGCCCCGGCGAGGACTATCACGAATTCATCACCACCAAGCCTTCCGATGCAGTCCTCCGCGCGGGTGGCTTTGGTGATCTGGCGGGCTACGTGCCGAAGGACGTTGTCTCCGCAGGCATGCCCGTGCCGGTCGTTGACGCGTTTGAACCCATCGAGGTCAATCAGGAGCACTGCAATCTCTCTGTCGGAGGGGGACGTAGCAATGACGCGCTCAAGTAGATCGTCGAAACCGCGACGGTTAAGTACGCCGGTCAGCTCATCACGGCGGGTTTGGTCAAGAAGCTCTGCTCGGACGCGCGCGTTCTCTATCGCCAGCGTCGCCGCATCAGCGAAGCTCTGTGCTAGCTCGAACTCGAAGTCGGAGAAGTGGCTGCCTTCACCCTCGCGGTACAGGCTCATCGCTCCGATCACGACCCCGTGGGCTACAAGCGGCAGCGAAATGATCGCCTCCGGCTCTGCCTCCGGCGTGCCGATCACGTGTCCTGCCCGCGGATCTCGGTGAGCTTCGTTGGCGAGGATCGGCTTGCCGTGTCTCATCGCCAGACCAATGAGTCCCTCTCCGAAGGGAAGCCGTTTCTGAGCAAAATCAGCCGGCCAGGTGCCATCAGCGCGAAGGGGGATCAACTCCCGTCTCGGCGTGTCCGCCTCCACGATCAGCACACTGTTTACGGGGATGAGTCCACGAACCGTCCCAACCAGACGTTCGAGCAACGCGTCGAGCGAATCCAGGGACAGCAGATCCTGGTAGATCTGCGCGAGCTGTTGATACGAGCGCGCGAGCTCGTCGTTTGAAACGGATTGCCGCAAATTGTCCTCCGTCACGTGCCGCAGGCAGAAGTGCCAGTCAGACTGTGAATCGCTTCCAGCGCAGGAACATCACCCATAGAGGGGTGTGAGGAATGTCCGCGGGCCTTTCTCCGGGGCGAACACCGTCACCTGTCCGAGCGCTCACCCGAAAGGAGTGAGGTGATGAGCGCGTAGACCACTTATCCCTGCACGGCCAGTCTTGGAGCCAGTACTCGGGCGTTGGCAGAACCTGGAGGCCAGCGGTGCTACCCGGTAGGCACTCGCCGGGGAATGGCTGATCCCGAGAGACCGTGCCACGGACCTCACATGTCGTTGGTGCTGCGCTGATCGGCCTGCTCGTTGCCATGGGAGCTGATCGAGCTACTCGTTGCCCTGCGAGCGCTCCGCGGAGAATGGAGCTGGCGTGCAGCGGGTGGGGCTACTGCCGGAACGGCGACGGACCTCTGAAGGCTTGTATCCTCGAGTTGACGGCGATGACGCGGAGCGACGCCCGCCTAGTCGTCTGATTGGCCCTCGTGATCGGGCGTAACGAGGCCGCTTCGGCGGCGAAGTGCGGTAGCACAGCGGGGACGCCTCCCGCCCACACAGGTAGGGCGACTGTGCGGAAGGAGGTGACTCGGTGGAACCCATCTACTCCTCGGAGCTTGCGGAGCACGTGGGCGAGCGCGTGCTGCTCGCCGGCTGGGTGCACGCCAGGCGCGATCTCGGCAGCGTCTCATTCCTCGTCTTGCGCGACCGCGCCGGGCTGGCGCAGGTGGTGCTCGACGACGGGCCGCTCGAGTTCCTGGCGGAGAGCGTGGTCGAGGTCGAAGGACTCGTTGTCGCGGCTGAGCAGGCGCTCGCACAGGGTGAGAGGCGGAGCCTCGACCGGGGCTTCGATCTCGAGAGGACTCACCAGCGGCCATGCGAGTCCGCCTGCGGCTTAGCAACCAAGAACTTGCCGACGACCTGCTTGATTTTCTGCGCCGACGAGAACGCGCTGCAGGAGAAGCAGGCCGAGATGGAGCTCGACCTCCTGCTTCGCGTCTGGCAGGTAATGCATCCCGGTATCAGGATCGAGGTCATTCGCTGAAGCGCCCACCAGTGGGGGCGGGAATCCTCTCCCACGCGAAACACCTGCACATCGGGCTGCCGCATCGGGGGTTGAAGAGATCAGCTGACCATCATCCATGCGTAGGCAGGCCCGCTTGCGAGAATCCGGCGTGATGCCCACAGGCCGGCTCGAGACGTTCAGTGACGGCGTCTTTGCGATCGCGATCACACTGCTGGTCCTCGAGATTCCGGTTCCGAAGGTCGAGCACGGAGGGCTCGCCGACGCGCTGCTCGATGATTGGCCCGCCTATGCCGCGTACGTCGTCAGCTTCGCCATCATCGGGATCATCTGGATCAACCACCACGCAGTGTTTGGCTACGTCGAGCGTGCGGATCGCGGTCTGCTTCTTCTAAACCTGAATCTTCTGCTTTGGGTCGCGCTGATCCCTTGGCCGACGAGCCTGCTTGCCGAGTACATGCAGGCGGGCGGTAGCGACGAACGCGCCGCGGCCCTTGTGTACGCCCTCACGATGACCCTCATGGGTGTGTCGTTTGGCGGGATGTGGTTGTACATCACGCGTGGCGCAGAGGTTGGGCCCGCGGCTCACCTACCGCCATCCGAGGTGCGCTCGCGGACCCGGCGCTTCGTGATCGGCGCGCCGCTCTACGCCCTCTCCATCGGTCTCGCGTTGGTCAGTGCGCCAGCGTGCCTGGCGGTCAACGCGCTTCTCGCCGTCTATTACGCCGTGCCCGGCGGCGGGACCATGGCGCACATCAGCGATAGCCCGGGTTGACCTCACCGCTCGGGCGCTCGGCGGTCGACGCCGCCGGCCCCTGCCGCTCGCAGTTGGTGGACGGTCCGTCGACCGTTAAGAGGTCGTTGGGATCAGGGTGTGGGCCTGGTTCCGGCTCACTGTCGGCCCTCCTCGAGCCCGCCCTTGGTCGAAAACGCTCAATTCGGGCGACCTGACCAGCATCGGCGCGGCGGTCGCGGTAGGACTTCTTATCGGCATCTTCGCCGTCCTTCTGACGCAGGGCACCGTTCCGCCAGCCACGACCTCCTCCGCGGACTCATCCACGAATCTCCAAAGCGCGGCCGGGGGCGGCCGTCGGCACGCCCCCGGCCTCAGCGGCTCCGGCTTGCTACTGCCGCTTGCCGCCCAAGAAATACGGAAGAAGCTCAGCCGGCTGCGGCTGACCGTGGAAAGCCTGGTAGCCGAGCAGCTGCCCAGTCGTGCAGGACAGGATCGAGATGCCCTCGATCGGGGTGAGCTTCTCGTCGCGCACGCCGTCAACGACGGACTCTCGGACGGTCTCGATGCCGGCCCAAATCCGCTCGAGCTCATGCTCGAAGTCTCTTGCGGAGACCTTCGAGAAGCGCTCGACGACGCTCATCGACGGAGCTAGGGTCGTTTGAGGCATCGTCACCTCCTCTCTGAGCTCGGTCCCTAGGTTATCGCCGTTGACGCGGAGAATGCCGTTTTCAAACATAAAAATCGCGCAAATTGGCCAAATTGCGAGTGCGGCTGATTTCATCCAGCTCCGTTGCGACGGACGGCGCCGCTGGGCGCGGCGCTCGCCGGCGAAGACCGCGTCTAATCAGACAACGGATGGCGCACGATTGTCCGCCTGAGCAGGTAAATCCATTGGAACTGAGCGAGCCGTCGGCTACATGCACTGCAAGCCGACCGGCGCGGGGGAGCTATGAAAGTTCCGCGGCAAATGCGCGCGGAACCGGTGAAGACGGCACTCTGGTCGACCGCCTGACCAAGGTCTATGCGGACGGCACCCACGCCCTCGACGCCCTTGAGCTGCGATCCCTAGTGGCTCCTTCTTCGGGCTCCTGGGGCCAAACGGCGCTGGAGAAACGACTCTGATCGGCGCCGCCGCCGGTCTCGTCCGTGCGCCGGCGGGAAAGCTCTACGTCTTCGGTCACGACCCCCGTCACTGACCTGCAGGCCCGGCTGCTCGTTGGGCTGGCGCTGCAGGAGGTCCACCTTGACCGCTTCCTGAGTGCGCGCGAGGTCCTCATCTACCACGAGCGTTACTTCGGCCTGACCCACGCCACGCCGCCGGACGTTCCGACGAGCTGCTCGACGTCTTCGACCTACGAGCAAGTCGCAGGTAAAGCTCAACCGACGTTCGGGTGGCATGCGCCGGCGGCTTGTGATCGCCCGCGCTCTCGTGCATCGGCCGCGATTGCAAGGAGCTCAGTCAGCGCCACGTCGTCCCTTTTGCGGCTCGCGCCGCAAGGGATTGGAGTGTTGGATCGGACATCTCGTCTCGACCCGATACACCGCACATCCCCTGGAGCATGAGCCTCTCCAGCGGGTGGGACTGCGGGGTCGGTCACGACGGAAGCAGTGCCATAATCGACCCACCCCCCTGTCGGACGCTTGGGCGCCTTCAGGGTGTCCACGCAAGCGGATCAACTCCAGCAGGACATTCATGATCGCCACAGACAGCGCACCACTGATCGGGGTCGCTGCCGGCGCGGTCGTGGCCGCGGCGGGATACGTCGGCAAACTAGCCATAGAAAGCTGGGGGGAATGGCGCAGGGCCGAAGCCCAAAGTCTCGCGCAGTTATTCAAGCTGCAGGCCCTACTCCGAGCAAGCGGAGCCGCATACCTTGTGCAGCGTGAGCTGGCCGAGCGGCTGAAGAACCAACTCAAGGCCGCTCATCCGGAGGATGTACCAAAGTCTCCAGGGCTCGAGCGCCTGTTCTCCCACCTCCACTCCCGATTCAGGCCTGAAGAGGCAGAGCTACACGAGATCATTCGCGCCTACACGGAACACGCCCTCCTTCCGATCAATGAAACCTTGGCCGAATGGCTGCGGAACGATGTTCGGTACCGCGTCGCCAGGCCGGAGATGAACGAGCCCGAAATCCGACTGGCGGAGCTCCTCAATCAGTTGGATGCGCACCTCCTCCTGTGGTTTGCCAAGTACCGGAGATGGCTTCCCGACCGGCCGGATCACGCGCTCGTCTACCTCCACGACGAGGAGGAGCACGGGCTGGGCTTCCCCAAAGGAATCGAACAAGCCGCACAGGCGGTGCTCGCGGAGCGTCAGACGAAATCGAAGAAGCTTCGGCGGCAGAGACAGAACGGCCAACCACGCATTGACACTCCTGCGCCGAAGTAAGAGGCTACTCACGGCAACGTCACCCTGAGCCGTTGCTGCGGCCGGCGGTCCCTCAGGGGGCAGAGATCGCAACGGTCGAGGGAACGCCATGAGCGCCATACAGACGTCGCCGTCTAGGCCGTGAATCCGCAGATGGTGAGCGGTGCCTGAGCTCCCGCTCCTGCTTCTCGGTCCGATCTTGCGCCGGGTGGAGCCCCGGCACGCAGCGGTCTTCGTCGCGACTCACCGGCCGGCGAACATCCGCGTCGTGCTCTTCGACGGTGAGGTTGACGCCGAGGCGCCGCCGCCGGAGCTCGCGTCCGGCCAGGAGCACACGACCCGCTTTGCAGCCGGCTTCCACGCGGTCGTCGTCACGGTCGATCTCGAGGATGCCGCGGCGCTGCAGCCCGGCCACCTCTACTCCTACGACGTCCGGCTCACTCCCGACGGCGGGGCCGAGCAGTCGCTCAAGAACCTCGGGCTCCTCGAGGATTCCGAGGAGGAGGGGTACGGAACGGCCGAGCCGGCCAAGCAGAAGGTCGAGGTGGGCGCCCTCGGCTACGCGGACAACCGTCTGCCCTCATTCGTCACCTGCCCGGCCGAGCTCGAGGAGCTCGTCCTGGCGCACGCGTCGTGCCGCAAGCCCCACGGCGACGGTCACCCCGCCCTCAGGCTCCTCGACGACTACATCGACGATCTCGATGGTGCGATCGAGGGACGCCCGCACATGCTCTTCCTGACGGGAGACCAGATCTACGCCGACGACGTCGCCGCGGCGCTCCTCCCGGGGCTCAGCGCGCTCGGGATCGATCTCCTCGACGACGTCGAAGCGGTGCCGTCGCCGCTCGACGTGAATGCCCCACCCCTGCGCGTGACCGGGAACGTGCTCCCGGCTGGATTCCGGCAGCGTGTGACCGGCAGCGCGGGCTTCACGTCCGACTGGGCGTCCAGCCACCTGATCGGCTTCGGCGAGTTCCTCGCCATGTACTGCGTTGCGTGGAACCCGAAGCTCTGGCCCAAGCTGGCGGTGGCAAGCACGAATGACCCGGGACTCACCGGGAAGCTCAAGGCCGACCTCGTTGCGGACGCGAACGCGTCACCCTTCGACGCGCCGGTCGAATTGGGCCGCCCTTCGCCGGACGCACGAGAGGACGTGATCAGCCCCCTCTACGGCCCGACGGAGGCTGCGGCCGAGGTGCTGAAGCGGGCCCGCCGCGAGTTTCTCCCGGCGAAAAGGCTTCTCGATGAGTATCGCCGCGAGGTGCCGAAAGTCCGCCGACTGCTTGCCAACGTGCCGACGTACATGATCCTCGACGACCACGACGTCACCGATGACTTCTTCATGACGGCCGGGATCCGGTCGCGGACGACCGGGAACGTCTTCGGTCGCGCCCTGATCCGCAACGCGCTCGCAGCGCAGACGATCTGCCAGGCGTGGGGGAACGTCCCGGAGCTCTGGATGACCAACCAGATCCGCAACCTTCTCCTCGCAGACATTGCCGCGATGTTCCCCGAGGGGTGGAACGGCGGCCTGCCGCGGGCCGACGCCAGCGAGGGGGTCGAACAGGCCCTGGGGCTCGCGCCCGATGCGGAGCCGCTGATCGACTTCTCCTTTAGCGTCGACGGGCCCAAGCATCACGTGCGAGTGCTGGACACGCGGATGCGGCGGCAGTACGAAACGTCCATCTCTCCACCCGGGCTGCTGAGCCTGGCGTCGCTCGACCAGCAGCTCCCGCTACAGGCACTCGAGGGTCTTACCGAGGGTCACGTCCTCGTGGTCGTCTCGCCCGCGCCGGTGTTTGGGCCACCGCTGCTGACCGAGCTCGGCGGACCGGTCCTCGTCACGAAGTACGACCTGATCAATATCGCGCGGACGGAGACGAAGCGGGCGGAGCAGCGAGACATCAGCGGGCTCGAGCTCGGGAGACCCAGCGGGAAGCAGTACTACGACGTCGAGCACTGGGGTGCGCACCCTGCCGCGTTCGAGCGCCTCCTGGAGCGGCTGTCCCACCATCCGCGTGTGGTCGTGCTCGGGGGAGACGTCCACTACGGAACCGCGTATGCGATGGACTGGACGGGCGGCGGGCGGACGAGCCGCATCGTCCACTTCACGTCGAGCGCTGCGCGCAATGACTGGAAGGACAGCGCGGCCGACATCGGAGCGCCCGGGACCGTGCACAACCTGATCGCCCTGAACGGCCTCGCGACGGGGCTACAGAAGATCGGCTTCCCGATGACCCGTCTCGGGTGGAGCACGACGCTGCCGCCGGTCGTGACCGACCTCGAGAAGGAGCCGCCGTCGACTCGCCTGCGCGTGCAGACGGGGCCCGTAGTGCTGTCGAACGAGCTGTTCCGGGCGGCGCACGCCCTCGAGCGTCCGCCCGACTGGATCTGGCGCGCTGCGCCTCTCGTCGACGGTCGCGCGCCGGGCGATCGCCCCGTGGGCGCACGGGTTGCCGAGCCGCCCGACGATCTGCCTGTGGATCCCGGCGCGGTTCACAAGTACGGCGACCTGACGGCGATGCACGTGCAGGCCCTGCGAACGGCGGCCCTCGCGCGCGGGCTCCAGTTCCTGAACAACGTCGGCATCGTCACCTTCGCGACTGCAGGCGACGGGATCCACGTCAGTCAGGCGCTCTATTCGTTGCGGCCGAAGCCTGAGCCGAACGAGAAGGGCGATGCGTACATCCTCTACGAGACGCAGCTCGAGCCGGACCCCGTGCCCGTGCCGGCCCGCGTCGGGCCGGGAGCCTGAGGTTGCCCAGGGACGCCGTCGCGCTGCTCGTCGACATTCTTGTGGACGTCGGCCACGAGGTGGCGACGACGCTGGGCGACCCCGACGGGCGGAGTGCTCTGCTCGGCCAGGCCGGAGGCACGGAACCGGGCGGCGCGCCGCCGTCGCCTCAGGAGGCGGCGGGCTTGCTCGAGACGCTGCACGCAAAGGCCCACGCAGGGGTGCAGAGCGGCGACGCCGACATGCTCGAGCTCCTCTCGGAGCTCACGGAGGCAATGGCCGTCCTCGTATCGCTCGTCCAGGAAGCCGCTGATGTGCAGGATGTCGACGACGCCTGGAACCTGCTCGCGACGATGCTCGATGCCGTCGCGCTCGCGCGGCTGCGCCTGAACGACCCGACGTGGGTCGCCTTCTTGCAAGCGCTCCACCTCGTCTCCGAGGATCGGCTCCTTCTCGGCGAAGCCCTCCGCGCGCACGACCAGTGGGGGAGCTTCCTGCTCGGCCATCCCGCGGACGATGAAGCCACGGCCGACAACTTGTCGATCATCCTCGGTGCCGCGCTCGCAGTGCTGGGCTTGGTGATCCCGTTCGAGGACGCCGCCGGCGAGACGTGGACGACCGACATGCTGTTCGGCTGGGATCCGGAGCCGGCGCCTCCGCATCCGCACGCGACGGACGTCCTCCAGCGGATGGCGACCGTCGTGCTCACGCATCACGACCTCCAAACAGGCACGGAGGAGCACGCGGGCATCTCGGCAGCCGTCGTTCCGCCTGCCGACGGCGGTTGGGGGGTCTTCCTCGCCCTCGACCTCGGTGCCGGGCTGACATTTCCGATCGGCAAGCACCTCGAGTTGGTGCTGAAGGCGGACGTTCCGAACGCTGTCGACGCGTTCTTCGGCCAACCCTCTTTCGCGGTCGCGGGCGGTGCAGGGACGAACGCGAAGCTCTTGCTGCGGCGCAAGCAGGAGGTCGCCGAGGCATGGACGATCGGGCCCGAAGAAGGAACGCACTTCGAGATCGGGACCTTCGTGGCCGGGCTTGAGCTGGGTGACCCGACAGGCCTTCGGCTGCAGATTGGCGACGGGGCGTTCGTCGTGCCGAAGGAGTCCATGGGATTCCTCGGCTCGGTCGTGCCGCGCGACGGCGTCGAATTCACGTTCGACGTCGACTTGCTCCTCGACACGCGCCCCCACCTGACGTTCGCCGGGGGCGCCGGGATGACCGTCACCGTGCCCGTCAACAAGTCGATCAGCGTTCTGACGGTGCGCAGCATCACCGTGGCGCTCGCCGTCGAGGACGACGAGAAGGGCGCCGGCGCGGCGCTCAAGGCGACGGCCGCGTTCACCGTCGCCTTCGGTTCCGCCTTCCGCGTGATCGTCGATCAAATGGGTGCGAAACTGGTCTGGACTCTCCCTTCCCCGCCGGGGGACGAAGACGGGGCGCCGATTGTTCACGGCAACCTCGGCACTGCGGGAAATCTCGCTCTCGACTTCGTCGCGCCGCGCGGAATCGGCGTCTCGATCGACATCGGCCCGGTCAAGGGCGGCGGATTCCTCTTCTTCGATCCGCCGCGCCGGACCTACGGCGGAGTGCTCGAGGCGTCGCTCGCGCTCTGCCAGAGGGGGATCCAGCTCAAGGCAGCCGGCCTGTTGCGGGAGACCGATGACGGTTGGTCGTTCGTCGTCATCGTCTCTGCCGAGTTCGATCCCGGGATCGAGATCTTCCTCGGCCTGACGCTCACCGGCGTCGGGGGGATGGTCGGAATCAACGTCGCCGTCGAGATCGCAAAGCTCCAGGCCGGGCTGCACGACGGCGCCGTTGGGCGCCTGCTCTTCCCCAAGGATCCGGTCGCGAACGCGCCCGCGATCGTCGAGACGATGGCGGCGGTGTTCCCGCCACGTCCCGGCGGCTGGGTGGCCGGTCCGATGCTGCAGCTCGGGTGGGGCCGCCCGAACTCGTTCGTGCAGCTGTCCGTGGCGGTCGTCCTGGCGTTCCCGTCGCCGGCGCTGCTCGCGATCCTGGGGCGCTTCCGCGTCGCCGTCCCGACCGAGGACGTCGCGATCGTCGACATCAAGGCGGACTTCCTCGGCGTGATCTCGTTCGACCAGCCCGCGGTGTCCTTCGACGCGGCGCTCGTCGACAGCCGGGTTGCCGCCTTCGCGCTGACCGGAGACTCGGCGATGCGGGCCGGCGCGCAGGGCTTCCTCCTCTCGATCGGCGGTTTCAACCCGCACTTCACGCCGCCGGAGTCGGTGCCGAAGCTGCGTCGGGTCGCAATCGACATCTCGGCGAACCCGATCACGAAGATCCGCGCCGAGGCGTATCTGGCCGTCACGTCGAACACGTTCCAGATCGGGCTGCACGCCTCGCTGGACATCGATGCGGGCCCGGCGTCGGTTCACGGCTGGCTCGACTTCGACGCCCTCGTCCAGTGGGAGCCGAAGTTCCGCTTCTCGATTCACATGGACATCGGCCTCGAGCTGCGGGTCGGAGGCAGGTCGATCGCGGGCGTCTCCGTCGACCTCCTGCTTGACGGTCCCAGCCCCTGGCACGCGAAGGGCTCGGCGAGCCTCCACTTCCTCTTCTTCACCGTCCATGCCGGTTTCGAGGTGACCTGGGGGGAGGTCGGGGCCGCCGAGACCCCGCCGGAGATCGACGCCTCCGCTCGCGTCGCGGAGGCGCTACAAGCGCCCGGCGCCTGGACGGCGATCGCGCCCGAGGGTGACGCGCTCGTCACCTTCCGGTCGGTCAGTCGCGAAGAGCTCGGCGTCCACCCGTACGGCCGTTTGAGCGTGCGGCAGCAGGCGGTCCCGCTCGGGGTTCCGATCACGCGGATCGGGCGCAGCCACGTCAGGGGCGGGACCGCGACGGTGAACGTGATCGCGATTGACGGGGCCCCGTCTCCGGCGCCGACTATCGGGCAGTTCGCGGCCGCGCAGTTTCAGGACCTCAGCGACGGCGAGAAGCTGTCGCGGCCTTCGTTCGAATCGTTCCAGGACGGGGTTGCGTTCGGCTCGACGGCGACCACGTCGTCGGCATCGCAGCCGACCACTGCGATCTACGAGACGGTGTTCATCCCCGAACTGCGGCGGCGGCGGACCGACACGTTGCACGATCGCCTTCTCCTGCATGCGGTCGAGATCGGAGCGATCGGGCGCTCCGGGCTCCACGTCGCGACGGTTTTCGACGGCCCGGACCAAAGGGTGCGAGTTACCGGGAGCGCCTTTCGCGTCGCCTCGGCCGAGACGTTGGCCCCGTCGGCGGCCGCACCTGGCGTGTTCAGCTCTGCCTCCGCGGCCTACGCGGCAGCGGCGGCTGGGGCCGGGCTGATCGTCGTCGAGGCGCACGAGGTGAAGGGCTGATGGCCCCGGTGACCTACCAGTTCCTCTCGTTCGTCCGCAGCGGATTTGCCGCGTCGATCTTGCAGCCGGACACGTTCGGCAGCACTCAGCGCGCGCTGGCGACAGCACTCGTCGGCGTGAAGGTCTCCGATGTTCCGGAGCCCCAGCCTCCCCACGAGGCGGTTGTCCGCGGCCCGGGCGACGTGATCGGAATCGTCTCCAACCAGGTCGTTCGCACCGACCCCGTGGCCGGCGCGGTCGGCGTCGAGCCCAACTACTTCGCCCAGGTCGAATTCGACCGGCCGGACCTGCCATGGCTCTTCACGCCGGCTGCCGCCGTCGGCGAGCGGCTGAGGCCGTGGATCGTGCTCGCCGTCGTCGATCTCGAGGGGGAGCACAAGTGCACGTTGAGCAACGGGTCGCCGCTACCCCGGCTGCACGTTCCCAGCGATGCGGCCGACCAGCTCCCCGACCTCACGTCGTCCCAGCTCTGGGCACACGCGCAGGTAATCGCAACGGACCCCCAAGAGGTGGGAGACATTCTCAAAAACGGCGACCCGCGGCTGACCGTGTCGCGGCTCATGTGCCCGCGCCACCTCGCTCCGTTCACGTGGTACCTCGCCGCCGTCGTGCCCGCCTTCGACGTGGGCCGGCTGGCGGGCCTGGGGCAGGACGTGACGCCGGAGAATGAGTTGACGCTCGAGCCGGCGTGGCGGCCGGGCGCGGAGGCGATCCTCCCGGTGTACCACTCGTTTCGGTTCCGCACCGGCGAGGACGCTGACTTCGAGGCGCTCGCGCGCCGGCTCCAGGGCAAACCGCTCCCGGAGGGAGTCGGGACGCGGCCGCTCGACGTCTCGCGGCCTGGGGCCGGGCTCCCGTCCTTCCCGCCGCCGGTGGACGTCCGCGACCGGAGCGCGATTGTCTGGCTGGACGGCGCGCTTCGGCCGATCGACTCCGACAAGCTCCCAAAGCGCGACCCCGCTGCGGAGCAGTCCTTCCGGGCGAGCCTCACGGTGCTCCTCGACCGGCCGGCGGAGCTCATCCGCAGCGGCGATCCGAATCCCGTCGTCGCCCCGCCGATCTACGGCGACAAGCACGCACTGGTAGTCGAGCTCGGACAGGGATCGCCGCCGCCGTGGATCAGCGAGCTCAACCTCGACGCGCGCACCCGCATCGCGGCGGGACTCGGGACGCAGGTCGTCCAAGCGCGCCAGGAGGATCTCGTCGCGCGCGCGTGGCGCCAGCTGGGCGACGTTCTGGCCGCAAACCGCATCTTGCGCGCGGCACAGTTCGCGCGCAGCGCGTCGTCGCGCGTGCACGACCGACTGTCGACGCTCGAGAGCGGAACGCTCGTCGCTGTCTCGGCTCCCGCGCACAAGCGCGTCGCGGGTGTGGCCGGCGCCGCTGTCACGTTGGCGAAGGCCATTCGAGACAGTCGCCTCCCGGACGTGGCGGTGGAGCCGGCATTTCGGCGGATGACGCGACCGGGCGCGGCGGTGGCGCGGACGGCGGGCCTGGCAGCCTTCGCCGACACCGTCGTCACGCGGTTCTCGGCTGAGGTCTTCGCCGCGCCGGTCGGAGGCCCAGACGGCGTGAGCTCGATGCGACCGGCGACGGAGGTGATCGGGCCCGAGCGCGCGTCGGCCGCTCTCGCCGCGGTCGGCGATACGCAACCGGAAGATGCGACGCGCTTCGACCGGGCTCTCACCACCCTCGCAGCGGGCGCCCAGTCGTTGCCGCGGGGAGACGACGTTCGCACCGCCACGCCGCGAAACGACGTCGGCGGCGTGTCCGTCGTCGCGAGCCTCGGCGCAGTGCCGGCAAGCGCCGTCTCGGCACTCCTCTCCGCAGCGGCGCCGCAGCAGCCGCCCCCTCAACCGCCGCCTCCCCACGCGCCGCCTCATGTTCCGCCCCACCTGCCGCCGGGGCCGTTCTCGCCCGGCCCTTTCCATACGCCTCTTGTTCCACACGGACTGACGGGCCGGCTGGCGACGGACGTTCGCATCATCCCGGAATTCGAGCCTCTGAGCAGGCCGATCGTAGTGTTCCAGCCGCCCGGCGGAGTGAACGTCATCGGCGGAGGCGTCATCTTCCGCGGGGGCACCGTCATCATCGAGAGCGACACGGTGAAGGGAATCGCGGAGGGCTCGCGGAACGTGGCGCGGATCGACGACGGCGGCTGGGCGGCCCTGACGGAGCGCGCGACGGTCCCGGTCGCAATCGCTTCCGCCGATCCGGTCACCGACCCCGGAACCCGTCTCGACACGTTCCGCCGCGATCCGAATGCGATCGCCGCGCTCGCGCAGGTGGCCAACGGGATGGTCGATGCGACGATCCAGCTCGACGACGTCGCGAGCGGGCTGACCGCGGCGGCCGCGGCCCAGGCGTCCCTCGAACGCCTCGTGTCAGGGGCCTTCAGCGTCCCGCTCGCGGAGGCCGAGGCCAGAGTGATCGGCGCGACCGATCTCGAGGCGGCGAGAGAGCTCGTCGGCGCGGCCGCCGCGGCGTTCGACCGCCTCGCATCGCAGGCCGATGCGCCTCCGCCCGCCGCCGGCCCCGTCTTCGACCTCGGCTCTGCGCGCAGTGGCTTGCTGGCGAGTTTCAACCCGGAAGTGACGATCCCCGCGCGGGTGCACGCTCGCCTCGACGTGCGCACGATTCGCGACGTGGTGCCCCGCGACGACCTGGACGAGGTCATGGGGTGCCCGCAGTTCCTCGATCCGATGTGGGAAGCAGTGCGCGATCTCGGGCACGGCTGGATGCTGCCGGGACTCGAGCTCGTGCCGCCCGATACGGCTACCCTCGTCCGGACCAATCCATCGTTCGTCGCGGCGCACCTCGTCGGCCTGAACCACGAGTTCATGCGCGAGCTGCTCTGGCGGGAGTACCCGAGCGACCTGCGCGGGACGGCGTTCAAGCGCTTCTGGGGTCGCATCGGCGACGAGCCGAACGACATCGGCCACGTTCACCTCTTCGAGGGCCACCTCGTCGACACGCTGCTCGTCGGCGTGCCGGGCGAGGCCGTACTGCTGCTGCGAAGCGAGCTGCTGCGCCGCTACCCAGGCTCCATCGTCTACCTCTGCCGGGCGAAGCAGACGGGTGACGAGCTCGCGCTGGACGACGACACGATCAAGCTGCCGGCGTTCCGCGGCGATCTGCCGCCCGACGTGAGCTTCGTGGGGTTCGCGATCTCCCCCGAGGAGCTCCGCGGCAGCGGTGATCCGTGGTGGTTCGTGATCGCGCAGCCTCCGTCGGAGCCCCGCTTTGGGCTCGACGATCCCTCGCCCGAGACGCCGGACGTGCCGACGTCGGCGAACGACCTCGCGTGGAGCCACATGTCGCCCGACGGCAATGAGCAGACGCCTGCGCCGTTCGCGATCGCCGATCCACCGGTCCTCCGCGATCAGCTCCTTGAGAATCTCACTTGGGGCGACTCCGCGGGAGTCCAGGCGCACCTGACCTATCAGCATCCGGTGCGCGTTGCGATCCGTGCGGCGGACCTGCTGCCGCCTCCCGAGGAGGAACCGCCGCCACCGTGAGTCCGCTGCCGGACCTGGGAGTTCTTCGTGCCGGCGCGGCTGCGGCCGCCGACGCGAACGTCGCCGCACACACGAGGCTCGCGGAGGCGCGCGAGACGCTCGAGCGGATGCGAGCGACGGGCGTCGGCGACGTCGCGGCGGCTCAGGCAGAGCTCGACGCCGCGGCCTCCGAAGCAAACGAGGCTTTCGGTTCGCTCCAACGGGCGAGGTCGAGGCTGGACGAAACCCTCGTCGATCTCGTCGACCTCGTGGACGCGGGCGACGCGATCGCTCCGGCGACCGTCCCCGTTGCGCTGCTTCCGGTCGGGCTCGAGACGCGCTTCGAAGACGACACGCTGCTGATCCGGGTGCTCCCCGACGAGGTCCACGTCGAGGATCACGAGCCGGAGCTGACCGAGTCGGAGGTAGACGCAGGCCACGCGTTCTGGATCCAGATCTGGCGCGCCGGAACCGCGGAGCCCGGTGCGACCGATGCCGAGCGTGAGGCCTGGATTCGACTCGTGAACGCGATCGGAAGCTCGCACCGCGCTGCCTGGGTTGCGGACCAGACGGCTCCCACCGGTGGCACACGCCCTGCCGCGCCCGTTCCCGCCGGCGCAGAGCTCCCGGACCAGCCGGTCTTCGGCGACCCGCCGCGGCGCGCGGGCGCCTGGTCACGCGCAGCCTTCGCGCGGACGCTTCCGGATCGCTTCATCGCCGTCGCGTATCGGCGGACGGGCAGCGGCGGACAGGCATCCTGGACGGAGATCGCGCGAGCGCTCGGGGGACCGGTCGCCGACAGCGTTCAGCTCGGCCTCGATCCGTCCGCGCCTCCGCCGCCGGTGAACGATGACGGGCCGACCCTGCCCGACGGCATGCACTGGATGATCGACGCCGCGGCGGCCGAGAGGGCAGGGCTCCTGGTCCGTCTCGAGCTCCCGCCCGGGACAGAGCGGATCGACCGGCTGGTCGTCCTCGGCGTACTCGGCTCGCTCGACCCCGCGGGCGCGAGCGTCCGCGTCGGCGAGCTGCTCGCCAATCATCGCTACTCGCGCGGGCTCGAGGTCCTGCGCGTCGGAACGCCCACGAACAACACGGCCCGGGAGCGCAGCGGCTTCACCGGAGCGGATAACGCCGCGGCGTCTTTCATCGTGGAGCGGCGGACTCCCGCGCCGCCGGACGGAAGCGACGGCGCCCTCCTTGCGCGCTCTCTCGGCATCAGCGCGGACGTCCTCCGCGGCGTAGCCAATTCGGGGGAGACCGAGCAGGCAGCCGCCGGACAGATGAACGCGCTCGTCTGGCCAGCCGCGTTCGGCTACTGGTTCGACAGCCTCGTCCAGCCCGGACCGAAGGACGCCGACATTGCAGACATCCGCCGGCACGCGGTGCAGATGGTGCGCGGGCGCGGACCGCTGCCGCCGCTCCGGATCGGTCGCCAGCCGTACGGGGTGCTTCCGGTGACCAGCCTGCGCAACTGGCACCCGGGCGGCGAGCCGCCGGGTATCGTCCGCGCGGCAGGCTTCCTTCAGTTGGCGCTTCCCTGGTGGCTCGACGGCGTCCTCCATGCGCCGGTCGTACGTGGCGGAGCGAATCCGGACGAGGGAATGGTCGACGTCCTCTCGCAATCGGCGGTCTCGACAACAGTCGGGGTGCGGTCGATGGTCGGCGCGAACGTCTGCTACATCCCGCACGCGACCATCGCCGGCATCGAAGGGCCGGCCCAAGAGGCGAACAGGCAGCGGTGGCTGGCGCTACTGGGCTTCCGGTCGCTCGGGATCTCCGGTTTCCCGTACGTCGGACAGCTCGTCGGTCGGCCCGATCCTGTGCCGCTCCTCCAGCTGCCGTACACGGTCGATCCGCGGAGCCGCCCGGACCAGGCCACCGCGGCCTGGCAGGCGATCTCCACCTATCTGCGGGCTCTGCGCGGACGGCCGACGCGGGACCTCCAGGCGGAGGATCCGCGTACCCTCACCTCGCTCTTGACGCTTCTGGCGCGGCGCTCGGTGATGCTCGAGCGGGTCAGGGCCGGGATGATCGACGCCAAGGGCGGTACCGCCGGAAAGTTCATCGAGGCGCACGTACGCGTAGATCACCCCGCTGTGGTGCAAGCGGGAATGCTGTCGACGACGGCGACGCTCCGGATCGGCGAGGCGCGGTCGACTACCGCGTCTTTTCTTGCCGGATCCGTGCGGCAGGCGGACGGGAGCACCACCGGAGTGCTCGATCACATCGACCGCGCGCTCGTCACAGGGCTCATCGACACGGTGAGGCACGGCGACTATGCAGAGACGGTGCAGGCCGCGGAGGCGGTCACGGGTCTCGCGCCGGAGCGCGCTGCGCTTCTCCTCGGCGAGGCCATCGACGTTGCGTCCCACCGTTTCGACGCGTGGGTGACGAGCCTCGCGACGCGCCGTCTGTCGGACCTGCGAGCGTCGACGCCGACGGGCATCACGCTCGGCGCGTACGGAGCCGTCGAGGACCTCGTCCGCCGCGAGGCGCGCCCAGCCGTGGCGCAGCCACCGCCCAACACACCGGCACCGCTCTTCGAGGACACGTCTGGCGGCGGCTATATCCACGCGCCTTCGCTCGCGCAGGCGGCAACGGCCGCGGTGCTGCGCGCCGGTCACCTCTCGCATGCGGCCCGCGACCCGAACGCAAGTGCCCTCGCGATCGACCTCTCCAGCAGCCGCGTCCGAACGGCGCTCGGCCTGCTCGACGGCGTGCGTCAGGGTCAGCCGCTCGGCGCGCTTCTCGGTTACCGGACCGAGCGCTTGCTGCACGAACGCGGAGCGCACGTCGCCGTCGAGGTGGTGCGCCGGCTCGCTCCGCCGCCCGTCGTCACCGCGGAGGGGACGCCGGAAGGGCTCCCACCCCGCGCTGTTTGCGACGGGCTTGCGCTGTCGCGGCTCCCGCGCACCGAGGTTCTCGCCGCGGTGCAGGAAGCCGATTCCTCTTCGCTGGACACGGTCGACGGGGTCCTGGACGCACTCGCCGAGGCGGTCGACGCGGTCGCGGATCTGCTGCTCGCAGAGAGCGTGCACCAGATCGTCCGCGGCAATCCGACGCGCGCTGCGGGCGCGCTCGATGCGCTGAACCGCGGTGAGGGCGCAACGGCGGAGCCTCAGGTGACTTCGACCCCGCGTACCGGCACGTCGATCACGAACCGCGCTGTGGTCCTGATCGGCGCGGATCCACCGCCGGCACCCGGCTGGCCAGTCGACGGCGTTCGCGCGGGCGTCGAACCTCGCGTCGCAGCCTGGGCAGGCCATGTTCTCGGCGATCCCACCGGCATCGCGGTCAGCGTCCGCGCGGGTGAAACGGTCAGGACGATCCCCTTGTCGGACCTCGGCCTCGGCGCGCTCGACTTCGTCTACGAGCCGCTTGCCCCCCGCGTCCTCCGGCAGGCGCGGAATCTCGGTTTCGAAGGCGACTCGATCGACTTGACCGAACCGCGGCTCGCCACTTTGCTCGCGACGGCGGAGGGCGTGCATGAGCTGCTCAGCCGTGCCCGCATCGGCACGGGACTCGACCTTGCCCGGCCGCAGGATCGCGGCGGGACCGTGAGCGGCCCTCCGCCGCTCGAGGGAGAAGACAGCAGCGCATTGACGACCACGCTTCCGGACGTGGATGCGGGCGAGCGGCGGGCGAGGCTCGACGCGGCGCGCGCAGCGCTCGCGCAGGCAGTCTCCGAGCTCGCCGGCATTACGATCGTCGGGCCGGCACCGCCGGAATCGGATGTCACCGGTGCCCTCGACACGCTTGCGTGCTTCGGCATTGTCCCGGGCGGCGATCCGGCCGTGCCGCCGACTGCACCGGCGCTGGTCGCCGTCCACGACGCCGCCGCGGCACGGGTCGAGGCATCCGAGAACGCGCCCGACGACGCCGCCGCGCTCTTCGGGGAGGGATTCCCCGTCCTCGCGCTCGCCGCCCCGCCGTCTCCGGCGGCGCTCGCCGCGGCTCTCGCGGCCGATCCAATCGCCGCAGTGCCGGCGGAGGAGCTCGAGCCGGTCGGAGGTACCAGAGGAGCGCTCACCTCGTGGATCGAGACACACGGCCGTGTGCGCTCCGGTGTCGGCCGGCTTGCCGACGTGCTGCTTGGGTGCCGTCTGCGTGGCACAGGCGGCCTGTCGCGGTTGCGCGCGATCCAGCACCCGGTCAATCCGTTCCCAAAGGCGGAGGGCGCGGCACGAGGGCGGTGGGTCGGGTCGCGCTTCCCGACCTCGCTCGGGCGGGATCCCGTGACCCACCTCGTCGCGCACGTCTTGGGCGACCTCGATGCAAACACCGGGATGGCCGTGCTCGTCGTCGACGAGTTCGTGGAAGTCGTGCCGGCCATCGACACCACCACCGCGTTGTCGTTCGGGTTCGACGCCCCGGGCGCGAGGCCGCCGCAAACGATTCTGCTCGCGGTGCCACCGGTTCCGGGCGTCGCGTGGACGATCGAGAGCCTTGCCGGAGTCGTGGGAGAGACTCTCGACCTCGCGAAGATCCGGATGGTCGATCTCTCCTCGGTGGCGTGGGCCGGCCGCTTTGTGCCGACGATCTACCTGACGGACGGCGACGTCGCCAGTGGGCTGGATCTCCCGATGCGCGAGCTGCTTACGCTGGCGAAGGCCCGAACGGAGGCGCTGATCCACTCATGACGATCACCACGACCACCTGGCACCGCCTCGAGCCCCGAGTTCGCGGACAGGACCCGACGCTCGGTCTTCGCGCGGCCGTGCACGACCCCTTGTGGCTGCTGGGTCGACAGTGGCAGGTCGGCGAGCTACTGGGCGAGGACGCTGCGTTCCCGGTCGCCGTACGCGTGGAGACGGTCGAGCATCCGCTCAGCCGCTGGCGTTCGGCGGGTGGCGAGCCTGACGACTACGACCCGCAGGCGGTGCCGCTCGAGGTGCTCGTCGAGCGAGAGCCGCCGGTCGCACCGACGCTTCGGCAGCGGCTCGACGCCTGGACGAGGTTCGTCGAGCTCCTAGAGGCAAGTGGGCTCGGCAATCGCGCGGCCGGACTCGCGGCAGCGCATCCGCTTCCGGCCCCGAAGGCCCCGACCGACCCGGCCGACGCACGGCTCCGGCTCCTCGCCGATGAAGCCGGAGACGGACTTGCGATCGCCGACGCGCTCGCCGCGGACAACGCCGGGCTGCCGCCGGACGTCGTCGACCCGTTTCTAGCGTGGGTGAACGCCCAGCGGCCCGAGAACGCGGGCGACTGCTGGGTGACCGACAGGCTCGAGTACCGCTTCTCGGTCGGCGCGCATACCGACGGCGGCGAGGTCGTCCTGTCCGCCGCCGAATACCTCGGCGGCCGTCTCGACTGGTACGACCTCGACGTCGACGACGAGCGGTCGAACGCTTTGGCGTCTCCCGCCGACGAGCGCGCCTCGAAGACGGTGCACCTGCTTCCGACTCGCGTCACGTTCCCGGGAATGCCCACCGAGCGCTTCTGGGAGGTCGAGGACGCGGCTGTCGACCTCGGCGCGGTGAGCGCCGCCGCTGAGGATCTCGGGCGGCTGCTGACGGTCGAGTTTGCGACCGCATTCGGCAATGATTGGTGGTCAGTCCCAGTCCCGGCACGCTTCGGCTCCGTCGTCGGCGTGCGCAGCCTCGTCGTCCGGGACACATTCGGCGAGAACGTGCTCATCGAGCCGACGGAGACGGCTTCGAGTGCGACGGCGCCGTGGCGGATCTTCCGGCTGACCGACGCTGAGCTGGCCGCCGGCTCAGGCCCCGCGCCGGTCCTCCTTCTGCTCGCGCCGGTCGTGGCCGGCGCGCTCGACGGTGATCCCGTCGAGGAGCTCCTGCTACTCCGTGACGAGATGGCGAACCTCGCGTGGGGCGTCGAGCGCGTCGTCGAAAGTGCCGACGGACGTCCCCGCGACCGCTCGATCGAGTACTCGTCGCGTCTCACGGCGGCGCCGCTGCCCGAGCTCGACTCGCCCGCTGACCTCGTGTACGTGCTGCAGACGATGGTCCCGGAGCATTGGATCCCGCTGGTCCCAGTCCGCGAGCCGAACGGCTCGGCGGCGGTGGTTCTTCAGCGCGGATCGCTGCTGACGCAGGACGGAGACATGCGCCCGATCACTGCGCAAGGTGTGTTGCTGGCACCCGATGTGAGCCCGTGGTACTTCCACGAGGAGGAGGTGCCGCGTGCGGGCCTGCGCGTGCGGCGGGTGCCGTCGATCGCGCGATGGCTCGACGGCACGCCGTACGCGTGGGTGTCGCGCCGCGTCGGCACCGGCGGAGGCGAGGGCTCGAGCGGGCTCCTGTTCGACATCGCTGTCCCGCCGCGCGAAGCGAGCTGACGAGCAGACCAGAGTCGGCCGAGTTAGCGCGCCGTGTCCACCACATTGCTGGTCGCGCATCGCCCGGCGGTGGCGGCGCTGTTGTCAGCTGTGACGCAGACCTCGTGCGAGCCGAGCATTAGAATGCGGTCACCACGCGCCCGGTGGTACGCCTTGACAGTCCGGTCCATCGACCCCTTCGCCCGTGAGAGCGCGGCTGAGCACAGATGGCCACATACGTGTTGATCCACGGCGCCGGCGACGTCGGTTGGTACTGGCATTTGGTGGATGCCGAGCTGCGTGAACGGGGCCACGACGTGGTGGCGCCAGACCTTCCGTGCGACGACGACTCGGCAGGGCTGTCGGAGTACGCGGACGCGGTGGTCGACGCGATCGGAGACCACGGCGAGCTGGTCGTGGTCGCGCAGTCGTTTGCTGGCTTCACGGCGCCGCTCGTCTGCGACCGAACGCCTGTGGAGCTGCTCGTGTTGGTCGCCGGTTTGATCCCGTCGCCGGGCGAGGCGCCGCGGGAGTGGTGGGCGAATACGGGATACGAGCCGGAACCCGGTGAGTGGCGTGGCGACGTGGCCGCCACCTTCTACCACGATGTTCCGCCAGCGCTGGCGGCGGAGGCGCTGAAGAGGGGGCGCGTGCAGTCGGACACACCGACGCGCGAGCCGTGGCCGCTCGATGCGTGGCCCGATGTGGACACCCGGTTCCTGCTCTGTCGCGACGACCGCCTGTTGCCGGCCGATTTCCTGCGCCGGGTCGTACGAGAGCGCTTAGGCATCGACCCCGACGAGATCAATAGCGGACACTGCGTCGCCCTCAGCCGCCCGACGGAGCTGGCGGACCGTCTCCACGCGTACCGCGCCTCGCAGCTCGGGACATAGTCGGGGGTCGGCGCCGGAGACGGTCGGGGCAGCCAACGGGCGCTCGCGACTGCAGCTCGATCCCCTACGAGCAGGCCGAGGGGCGAGCCGGTCGCTGAGCGGAACCGCAACTCGACGCGGGTGTACGTGAGGTCGAAGTCGGTCGTGTAGTTGGTGCCGTCCTCAGCCTTCTCCCAGCGGCCGACGATCATCCTGCCGTCGTCGGCGAATCTGCCAGTGAAACGCTGCGGGAACGGCTCACCCTCCCGCCAGAGCTTCCACTCGCTCCCTCAGAAGCCGGCTCCTCGGCGATGGGCTCTGGCTCGACTCGGCCTGCGCGTCTGCTTCCAGTAGCTCAGCCGTGGATGCCGTAGCCCACGACCGGCGCCTGCTTTCCCTTGAGCTCGAGCTCATAGCGCTCCGCTCCGGGATATCGGTCGGCGACGGCCTCGAACGTCTCTGCGTCGACCAGCACCTCGCCAGCCTGCGCCTTCGCGGTGAGCCGCGCGGCGAGGTTCGTCACGTCCCCGACTGCAGCAAAGTCCTTGTAGCCTCCGCCGCCGACGTTGCCCACGAACTCCTCGCCGCTCGCGATCCCCACTCCGACCTCGAGCGAGAGCTCGCTTCCCGGCCCGACCGCCTGCAGGAGAGCCCGGCCGCCCTCGACGGCGTTCCTCCTGTAGGCCTTGCCCGCTAAACCCGGGACGAAGAGGGACATGACGTTGTCGCCCTCGATCTGGCCGAGCAGCCCTTGGTGCGTGAGCAGCGCTTTGGAAGCGGTCTCGTAGAACCGATTGACCAGCGCCGGTACCTCGGCCGGCGCGAGCCCCGCCGTCAGTCTGGTGTAGCCGCGCACGTCGGCGAAGAGCACGCTGAGCGGGACGACGGCCCCGCCCTTGGGTGCCCACTCAATTCAGCGCGCGCAGACGTTCGGGTTTTTCGCCGAGGGCGAGTAGCCGATCCACTTGAGGACTCCCGAGGATGGGCCGCTGAACGGGGCGTTGCAGAACTTGCAGCGCCAGGGGCTGGGGATGAGGGCAAACATCCCGCGGTAGAGGCGCTGCAGGCGTGCGAGCGACGACTCCCCGCGCAGGATCCGCTCCCAGCGCGGGTGCATCTGCACGATGCCGGGCGCGACCTCGGGCCGTGGCTTCCGAAAAGGCAAGGGTCACCTCCTCTCGCGAGCATGACGGCGCAGACTAGACGAGCCGCGCGCGTGACTCGAGCGCCTCGTCTGCTAGCCGCTCGGGGTCCGCCGACGATCCGCTGTCGGACGGGGTCGTCTCGGGAGCCGTGGTGGCGGCGATGGCCGGCGGCTGAGGTCGGTCGGCGTCACCGCTTCGCGATGCAGAGCGCGCCGATGTCGACGACGCCGACAACCGGTTGCTCGACCCGACACCCGATCCGCGCCGAGAAGAACTCCGGCAGGACTGGCGTCGCGAACGCGGCGAAGGGTGCGACGTTCCGCTCGAGCTTCAGCTGGAGCCGGGCGTACGCGCCCGCGCGCGCCGGCCCGCGTAGCAGCGCCGCGCGTCGGAGCTCGCGCCGGTAGGGCTCCGGAATCGAAAGTGGCCGCGGCGCCCAGTCCGGACGGAAGCCCTTCGGATCCAGAAAGACGTTCAGCACCTCGGATGGATCCGGCCAGTCGTAGAACCATCCGGCGAGCAGCATGTCGTAGGCAGCCCCCCGCTGCTGGGCGGCCGACCACTGATCGTCGAACTGAACGATCTGGACGGCGATACCCAGCGGCGCGAGGTTGGCGCGCACGATGCGCGCAGCGGTCGTGCAATCGGGGCGGCGGCAGGAGTAGAGGGCGACCTTTCCTCGGAACCCGTGCGCCAGTGCACGTGCCCGCGCGGGATTTGGCTTGAGCGGATACACGGAAGCGCGGCTCGCGCCCGGCAGGCCGGGCGGCAAGTACGCTGCGCTCGGCAGGTCACCGGCCGCGGCGGCAAGCGCGCGGCGGTCGATCGCGTAGTTCACGGCCCGGCGAAGCCGCGCGTCGGCGAACGGACCGCTCGCCGTGTTGAACTGAAGGAAGCGAAAGCCGAGCTGTGGCGTCTGGACGAGTCGTGGGTTTCCCGGCGCGCTGGAGCGACCTTGGCCGAAGCGAACGTCGAGGGGGCCGCCGGCGGCGAAGGTCGATTCGTGGAGGACGTCGGCCGTGTAGTCCGCAGCGCCGCTCTCGATCCGGCTGACCGTCCGGTGCGTGCTGTTGACGATGTCGTAGACGATGCGCTCCAGCCTGTGCGGCCGCGGCCCTTGGTAGTTGGGGTTCCGTTCGAGCACGACGAGCTCGTCCCCCCACCGCACCTTCAGGTAGTACGGCCCGGCCGACGGGATCGGTGTCTGCACTCCGCCGGTGACGACCGGCGTCCCGATCGGGACGGCCGCGAAGAAGGGCATCGACAAGCGCGCCAGGAAGTCGCCTGCCGGTGCGACGAGCCGGATACGCAACGTGTCCCCGTGCGCAACGATTCCGGAGATGTGCTCGGCCTTGCCCGTGTGGAAGGCGTCCGCGCCGACGACGTCGCGGAGGACCCCGAAAGCGGGCGCCTCCGGGCCGAGACCCTTCGAGAGCGCGCGCTCAATCGAGGACTTGAAGGTTTCGGCGGTCACCTTCTGGGAGGAAGGGGGCGAGAAACGGAAGCCCGGCCGGATGCGGAAGGTGTACGTCCGCCCGTCGGCCGAGACGGAGGGCAGCGCGACGGCCACCTCCGGCCGGAGCTGCGTGCCGCGGGGCGCGGGGGCGTCCGGGTAATTGAGCAGTTGAGCGCCGGTCGCATACGCGAGCTGCCAGCGGTAGGGCGGGCTGGGCCATGCGTGGGCCGGGTCGGTGTCGTCCACCCAGTTTTCCGCAAGGCTGAAGGTCGCCACCTCGTCGGTGGAAAGCGGCGCCAGCTTCGGCGGGCTGTCCCCAGTCGACACGTAGAGCACGCCGTCGCCGGGCTCGAGGCTCTCCGCACGGTCCACCACCTCAAAGTCGGTGATCTGATTGCTGTCCGGGTCGACCCGATGCAGCCGTCCGATCGAGCCCACCCAGACGGCTCCGTCGAAGTAGGTCACGTCACCCAGGCCGTGGCCGACGTCCAAAGTCTTGTCGAAGGTGCCGTTCTCGCTGATCTTCCAGAGCGTGTCGTCGGGCGAGACTGTCGCCCAGACGAAGCCGCCGCCGACCGCCAAGCTGCCGACCCAGTTACGCAGCTTGACCGTTTGCACGACCTCGTTCACGGCGGGGTCGATCTTGCTGATCGACGAGAGGTTGCTCTGCCCGACCCAGAGCGCACCGTCGCCGAACGCGAGCAGGTCGGCCTGCGGCACGTCGATCGTTCTCACGACCTTGAGCTCATTCGGGTCGACGCGGAACACCTTGTTCGCTTCCGCGACCCACACGGACCCCGCGCCGATCTCCGCTTCGGTAGGCGCAGTGAAGTCGATGTCGCTCTTCTTCGCCGGCAGCGGGATGCGCTTGACCGTCCGGTAACGCGCGTCGATCCGCAGTAACACGGGCTCGGTCGCGTCCACGACCCACACTGCGTTGAGTCCCACCGCCATCCCGGCGATCCCGCCCTGGACCGGGACGAAGGGATGAATCAGCTTCCGCGTGCGAAGATCGATCGGCTCGAGAGTCTTGTCCTCGCCGTTGCCGAACCACAGTGTGTTTCCGAGCACGCCGAGCTCCCCCGAACTGCTCACCGGCAGCTGGCCTTCGAGCTCGCCGGAAGGCGAGACGAAGCCGATCGACTTCTCCGCGATCCGGCGGGCGCCCGAGCCGGACCCGGCGAAGACGAGAATGCCCGCCGCCGCGACGGCGGCGATGAACGCTCCGGCGACGGCGAGCCTGACGCTTCGGCGCCGAAGCATCCGCAGGGCCGTCCGCCGAAGCCGACGGCGGTTCCACCGGGGCACACGCCGGTCGGCGGGCAGCACCTCGACGGCCGCAACCGGCTTGGCGAGGCCCTTCACGCGCTCAAGTCGCCGCTCGCCGTATCGGATTCCTTCCACGGCGCGTGCGAGCTGCAGAACCGTTTCGCTCGCGAGCACCTCGCCCGCACCGGCAATCGAGCACAACCGCGCGGCGAGGTTGAGCGCACCGCCCCGGTAACCGTCCTGGACGGGAACTGCCTCGCCGGCGTCGAGCCCGACACCGACGCCGCGGGGAAGATCCGCCGCCGCGACCTGCGCTTGCAGCTCGAGCGCCGAGCGAAGCGCCTGGCGCGCCGACTCGAACACGACCAGGGCCTCGTCGCCGCGGAGCTCGATCAGCCTGCCTTCGCGCTCCTCGACGACTCGGCGGATGATGTCGGCGAAGGTAGACGCGAGCTCCGCAGCGGCCTCGTCACCGTGTTCGGCCGTGTACTTCGTGTAGCCGCGGACATCCGCGATCAGGAACGTCCGGACGCCGGGAATCGTGCGACGCGTCGACCGGGAGACCTCGGGTGGGGCGACGGCGAGAGCCTCTCCGGCCTCGGCTATGAGCTCACTGCACGTCGAGAAGCGCTCGTCGGCCGCCTTGGCGAGCGCCTTTTGCAACACGCCGTCGATCGTCTCCGGCAGATCGGGCCGCAGGGTGGTGACGAGCGGCGCCGGCTCCTTCAGGTGCGCGAAGATGACCTGGAGGTCGCCGTCACGCTCGAACGGCGCGGCGCCGGTGAGACACTCATAGAGGACGCAGGCGAGCGAGTAGACGTCCGCGCGCGCGTCGACGGCACCGCCTTCGATCTGCTCGGGCGCGATGTAGGCGATCGTCCCCACGAAGGCGTTGCCGGTCAGGCTCGCCACCGTTGACGCATGCCTCGCGAGACCGAAGTCACAGAGGTACGCGTGCTCCGCGTCGCCGGCGCCGATCAAGATGTTCGCGGGCTTGACGTCGCGGTGCACGAGCCCGAGCCCATGGGCGGTGTCGAGCGCGTCCCCGACCTGGGTGAGGAGGGTCAGCGTGCGTTCGTCGCCGACTTGGTCACTCGCGTCGATGAGCGCGCGCAGGTCATAGCCTTCGACGTACTTCATCGCGAGGAAGATGACGTCGCTGTCCTCGCCGGCTGCATAGATCGGAACGATGTGCGGGTGCTCGAGGCTTGCCGCGAGCTGCGACTCGACGAGGAAGCGGCGCCGGAAGCGGTCGTCGTCGGCAAGCTCGCCCGCGAGCACCTTGACTGCGACCTTGCGACGGAGATGGACGTCCTCCGCGAGGTAGACCGCGCCCATCGCGCCTTGCCCGAGCAACCGTTCGATTCGGAAGCCGGCAAGGGTCGAGCCGATTGCGACACCGACGTTCATCGCTTAGGTATAACGCCGCCTCCGCGGCGCGCATAGAGCCGCCTCATGCTTTCCAGACGGGGCCGCCCAGGCCGACCTTCCCTCGCGCTGCCGCCAAGTGTGCGTCTCCGACGCAGGGTGCCGGTGGCCCGCTGCCAAAACGTGGGTCCGATCTAGCCTACGACCCCTGGATTGGGACACTGTCCCTTGTTGCGCGTTCGAGCTCGTCGCGACGAACGAGCCCGACGAGCCGGCCGTCCGGGTGGTGACGAGGGTGCTGGTCAGCTTTCGGGTACGGAGCCGCTCCAGCAGCGCGTCGGCGCTGATACTCGGCCGGACAGTGCTCGGTCCCGGTGTCATCGCCGCCTTGATCGACGAGTCGGCATCCGAAGCAATCGCTTTGCGGCCGAGGCGACCCAGAACGACCCGCTGCTCGTTGACGACGATGCAGGTTTCCCACGCAGCCGCGCGGACGCGTTCGCGGACATCTCGGAGCCGGTCGTCGAGCGTGCAGGTCGGTACGTCGCGGTGGGCGATGTCTCCGGCAGGCCTAGCTGTGGGACCCACAGACCTGTGAGACGCGGCTGATCGGCGGTTTGCGGCCGAGCGAGCTGTGGGGTCGGTGTCGGTTGTACCAGCGTAGGTATCCGGGGAGTGCTTTGGCGCGATGGACGCTGGTGGGGTAGGCGAAGCGGTAGGCCCATTCGCGCTGAAGCGTCTTGACGAGCGCTTCCGCTTTGCCGTTCGTCTGTGGTCGGCGCGGCCGCGTGTAGCGACGAGCGATGCCGAGCTCGGCGCAGGCTCCCGCCCAGGCGTGTGAGCGGTAGCCGTTGCCGTTGTCGGTGAGGACGCGCTCGACGTTGACGCCCTGCTCGCCGTACCAGGCGACGGCGCGGCGCAGGAAGGCGACGCAGTCCGCGGGACTTTCGCTCGGAAGGAGCTCGGCGTAGGCGAGACGGCTGTGGTCGTTGGAATGCCCCCGGTTTCGTGGACAGCTGAGTGCTGGGCTATCCGGTCCGGCAGAAAGGCTGTCTGGCCATGCCAAGGAAGCCGAAGTACCGAAAGCCGTATCCGCCGGAGTTTCGGCGTGAAGCGGTCGCGCTCTAC
>WNFV01001216.1_pt1 | contig 64574 bp, 64 predicted proteins | sample 5400101 | NCBI WGS metagenome assembly WNFV01 (sample SAMN13153361, study PRJNA577476) | soil metagenome | isolation source: 115 cm soil or saprolite under grassland replicate 1 | place: USA:California | collected 2016-06-15
CGACGCAGGAGGCCTAGAACTTCACCGCATCCGGGGCCCGGTACTCAGGGCCTCGAGGGATGTACTCCCCATCTTCGTTCAGGAGGCGCTTTCGCGCCGACGCAGGAGCAGGACGACGTCGGCAGCGGGGATGCGCCAGGCGTCCTTCGTCCCGCCGCCCGGGTCCTTCCGAGGGATGCTCTTCCTCCCCTTCGCTCCCCTCGTTGCGCCGGCGAAGCGCCCAGCGCGACACAACTTGCGGACCGAGACCTCCGAAACGTCGAGCAGCCGGGCAACTTGAGCGACGGTCATCTGGTCGGTATCTTGCCCGCAGAGGGGGCAGGCTACAGCCACGGGTGGTCACCAAGCTTCCTGGCGGAACTGTGCCTCGGTCGCGTAGGGCATGCGCCTCGACAGGCGCGAGAACTTCGTGCCTAGACGGGATCTGGCAGCACGTGATAGGCGCATGTTTTTTCCTACGGGTCCCATATATAGAGAAGGAGCAAGGAATTCCTTACAAGTTCCATTCGTTCCTGCTGGCCAGAGGCCATGCCCATCTGTCGAACGTGTGTTCGATCGTGCCTCTGTGTGGATCGGAGCACAGCTCCAGGGCGTTGGTAGTAGCTGCCTGCCTAGTTCCAGCTCCACGTGTGTTCTAGGATCCTGTGAGGGAAGAAGGATACAACGCTACTACCAGGGGAAATAGGGTGGGACTAGACAGCAGCTAGACCTGCGTTCGATTTCGTCGACTGATGATGGACACCAGGGCACCTCTCGCGCGTGCCTGACGAAGTGCGACCGTCAGGTCGCCCCTGGGTATGACGCAGTCATACATCGAAGGTTTTCACCTCTAGCCTCAACTAGAGTCGAAGAGTTCCTTGGACCTACTCCGTACTCCGGAACCATTTCCGTTTTTTCCCTAGACACCCTGTTGTACGGCATGCGTCTGTTCGCTGCTCAGGGCCTATGGCCCGTGACAGGCACGTGCTCTGGAAGCGGACCTGCCCAAAGAAGAAGACATTCCGACTTCGCCTTTAGGGCAGTGAGCACAGCGAACCTGCCTAGTCACGGCCAGCTCCGCTGGCCTCTTCATACGGTGGGCTGAAAGCCCACCTAGTAGCTGCGAAGCAGCGTAACGGCCGCTGGAAGCGGCCCTGCCTATGTATACGAGCCGGTGGAACCGGCTCATTAGGTAGGCACCTAGATCGATCGTTCGCTCGGCCCCTCCAGGGCCCGGCTCAGATCCCGTGCTTCGCTCTCTTCGATCGCTCGTAAGGAGCGCTCTTCGAGCGCTTTCCTACTCCTCTAAAGGTCCATTTTCAGTCGGTTCTTCCTAATAGCACCGCTGATTCGACAAAGGTGCAGGTCAGAGGCCTCTTCGCAGGGATTCGAGGTCTGTAGAAGCCCTAGCACTTTGCTATTGACTATGCCTTAGCACTTTGCTAGTGTTCGGGGCATGATCACGAAGGGATCGGAGGGAGCGATGGACGAGCAGCAACGTGGGCTGATGGACGAGCGGTACCAGGACGGGGATTGCACGGTCTGCGGATACCCGCTCGACGACTACTCCATCAGCCACGGCTACGAGCGGTGCGGGGAGTGCAAGGTCGCGCCGAGCACGTGGGTCGCAACGGGGAGGGAGTCACGATGACCAAGGCTGGGAAGGGCCGGCGGGACATCGAGGCTGAAGTCACCGCGCGCATGATCGCGGCACTCGAACGGGGGACCGTCCCCTGGCAACGTCCCTGGACAACGTCGGGGATCATGCCGACGAGCGCCACCACGGGGAAGCCATACCGCGGGGTCAACGTCTGGCTGACGTCCCTGGCGGCCGATGAGCGCGGCTACTCCTCGCCCTACTGGCTGACGTTCCGCCAGGCCGAGGAGCTCGGTGGATCCGTTCGCAAGGGCGAGAAGGGTACGCTCGTCGTGTTCTGGAAGATGCTCCAGGTGACGGACCAGGACGCGCCCGAGGGGACCAAGAACGTCCCGCTCCTCCGCCACTACTTCGTGTTTAACCTAGACCAGTGCGACGGAGTCACCCTACCGCCGCGGTTCCAGGCCGGGCCGAGGGAGCCGATCGAAGTCGGCGAGGCCATGCGCGGGATCCTCGCGGGGTACTGCAACGGGCCCGACGTTCGCCACGTACTCGGGGAGCGCGCCTACTACTCTCCGTCGGACGACCGGATCACCCTCCCGATGCTGGAGCAATTCGCGACGGCCGAGGGGTTTGCGTCGACTGCACTCCACGAGCTGACGCACTCGACGGGTCACGCCTCCCGCCTGGATCGATTCGACCGAAACGGGGAGCCACAACACTTCGGAGACGAGCGGTACGCCCGGGAGGAGCTGGTAGCGGAGATGGGAGCGGCCATGGTCGCGGCCACCTACGGGATCGAGACGAGCTTCGACAACTCGGCCGCCTACATCGCTTCGTGGCTGCGCGCACTCAAGGACGATGACTCGCTCGTTATCCGGGCGTCCCAGCAAGCGCAACGAGCTACGGATCGGATCATTGGCACGAGCTACGAAGTCGATGCGGAGCAGGCTGCATGAGTGCGTCGGGCGGACGGTTCGGATACGGACCGCAGCTCGTAGCTCATGGTCCCCTCGCGTGCGAGGACTTGCGGTATCGCGCTGATGGGTTGGGCCCGGAGGGATCGGGGGAGTACACGCGCCGAAGACCGTATCGACCTCTTGCGGAAGATCGCGAAGGCTCGGAGGGCATGATGGAGACGTGGAGGGGCGTTGGAGACAGGGGCCGCTGTCGCGAGGGGCCACTCGGATTCGGTGGTCTTCAGGGATCCGGATTCGTTCGAGGTGGATCGACTGGAGCTAGGGCGCGATGCCGCGGAGGGATGGGCTGTCGAGACTTTGTGGCCCGAGGCCGCCATCCAGTCGGATCGAGCGAGCTGAGCGCGACCGAGAAAGGGCAGAGGGTGGCGTGATGAAACGTGGGATTGAGTGGGCCAACATGAGGCGACTCGCGATAGCGATGGGGCTCGTCCTGGCGTTGTTGCTCGCGGGATGCTCGCACCCTTATGAAGAGCGCACGTACGGTTGGAAGGATTGCCTCCATGGGGCCGAGCTACTCCACGCATCACTTCTGGACGGGGGCGTTCTCCACGACAAGGTGACCTCATACGCCACCGGAGCAGAGTTCGACGGCTGGGAGCTTGTGAAGATCGCTTACGATGCGTGCGACCATATCCCGCATCAGGAGAATTGAGTAAGGCCATGGTGAGACGAGTGCTGCTCGGACTGGTTGTGGCCCTGGTTCTGTCGGGGTGTAGCAGCGGGTCCCAGGATCCTTGGACGGGCGACGAGCGCCCGGAGTGTGACTACGAGTGCCAGCACCCGAGACAGGTCGCGCTGGACGACTTCGGAGCATGGTGCCACTACGACGAGGGCGGCGAGATAGTCACGTCCTACCCGAGCGGAGACTACGTGTGCCTGAAGGATGGGAAAGTGCTGGGGAGGTTCAAGCGATGATGATCGCGTATTTCGTCTTACATGAAACCATCGCGTACATCGTCGGGGTGGTCGTGATCGTGCTCATTTGTTGCAGCCTTCATCAGTCACGTGTTCTGGGGTGAGTGATCGACCATGACCCCGAAGGGCAGCACGCTAACCGCCGAGCAACGCAACGAGATGCGACGATGGGAACGAGAACTCGAAAAGATCGAGCTCAAGCGCGAGGAGACGCGGAAAGCGTATGCCGCCTGGATCCGCGAGACCGGAGTAGCCTCGGTAGCTCGAGAGCTGTACGTGCCCCCCGGACGACTCGAGCAGCGCGTCAGGCTCTTCGAGGGCAAGCGACGCCGCGGAGCCGGCGAGAGCTCCCCGAGCTGACCCGAGCAGACAGTATGGTGGGGCCAGCGTTCGGGAATGTTGTCAATGTATGCATTTAGTATCGTCGGGCCTGCAGCCATCGGACGCGGGAGGTGCAAACATGGCTGACGCAGCTGCGGACAGCGAGCTCCAAGCCATCCAAACCATTCTCTCCACGTTGAGCGTGCTGGATAGCCAGGCTCGATCTCGGGTCATCGACTACGTCTTCCGACGGCTTGGCTTGACGCCAAGCGACAGTGCTGCGGGGTTGGCAGAGTTGGGAGCGATCGGCTCAACCGAACCGATCGAGTCTGGAGGCCTTCTTCCGTCGCTGGAAGCACGTGATGTCCGATCGTTGAAGCAAGCTAGAGCTCCGAAGTCTGCGGCGGAGATGGCGGCGATTGTCGCCTACTACCTCGCGGAACTTGCGCCACCCTCCGAGAGGAAGGACACCGTCTCAACGTCCGACCTCGCGAAGTACTTCAAGCAGGCTGGGTATCCCCTCCCCAAGGCTCTTCGCGTTACCCTCGCCAACGCCGCCTCTGCTGGGTATTTCGACGCTGTCGCTAGAGGTCAGTACAAGCTGAACCCAGTCGGCTACAATCTCGTCGTTCACGGATTGCCGGAGACGGCGAAGCGACGCACAACGCGGAAGCCTTCAAACGGTCGACGCAAACGGACGAGCGCGACCCAATCGAGTCCCAAGAAGAAGAGAACTAGCCGCAAGCCGAAGTGATGTCCGACGGGGCACGGACGGCTCCGACCGATTCCTGGGAGAGGCTTGTCGACCTCGTCCGGTCCTTCCGGGCGAATATGCAGCGCGCTCAAGGCGCGAGGATCAATAGCGCTCTACTCCGAGGGACTGGCAAAGAGGTGGTTCAGCACTACTTCCGCTCTGCCCGGCCTGAGCTGGAGGCACTTCGTGTAGAGGGCACCGAACAACTCGACGGCCTCATGCAAAGCTTGCTCGACGCGACGAACGGTCGAGCTCTGAAGAAGACGTACTTGAGCGTCCTCGCCAAGATGCAAAGGCCTCTTGGCGACATCGAAGCGAGGCGAGAGTTGGGCCTCGGGCAGCGTCAGACCTTTCGCATGCCCGCTTCAAGCATGCAGGCGAGTGCCGTCACGGCCGCACCCAGCGACACGGAGTCCAGAATCATCGGTGCTCTCGACCGTTTGGTCCCGTCAGCCGCTCTCTCCTACCGGCAGGCTCTCGCCGATCTATCCAATCGTGGACGCCTCTCATTTCGAGGTCCGGCGAACGAGCTGCGCGAAGCGTTGCGCGAGGTTATAGACGAACTTGCGCCCGACGAGGACGTGATGGCCGTCAAAGGGTTCCAGTTGGAACCCGACCAAACGAAACCGATTCGTAAGCAGAAGGTCCGATACATCCTCCGCTCGCAAGGAGTGTCCGGCAGTGCTCGCGGGGCGCCCGAGAAATCAGTCGAGGTGATCGAGGAACTCGTCACATCGCTGGCCACCTCCACATACGACAGAAGCAACGTGGCAGCGCACGTTGCCTCGGCTCGGAAAGACGTGATGCAGCTGAAAATGTATCTGGACGGAGTCTTGGCAGAACTGTTGCGCATTCATGCCTAGTCGTCGGAACATAGCCGACCTCCGGTCACTGCGTCGTAGCTTGAGCGGTCGGGCTGCGACCCAAGTGGCGGCCGAACCCATCCGCAACTGACCGATGGCCTGAAGCAAGCCTGGACATGGAGAGTCCTTCTCTATCCGCGGATAACGTTCCTAGATCGTAGACGGAGCGGCTTAGTCGGCCGCTCGCCCCTACCGATGGTTACCAGGTGAACAGGCGATTCGGCGTTCTGGCTCTCCTGGCGGCCGTCGCGCTTGCCTCATCGCTGTGGCTGGCGTTCACTCTCCTTGATGGCTGCCCCAACGACTTCCACGTCAGGGGCGAGATCTGTCTATCGGACGGAACGCATCTTGCACCGTCGTCCGGCGTGAGGATTCCAGATGCTCAGACGGGACTCGACAACCGATGGACCCTCCGGGCTGAAGTGCTCCTCGTGGGCGCGTTGATCGCTGGCGGGCTCGCGTTTGCTGCCTCTCGATCCGTTGGTCCGCGATCCGCTGATAAGGCTCGGATCCAGGTTGGAGCGCTTCGCCAGACGCTTCAGACGGATCGACAAGCCAGGACGGAGGAGCTGGTAGCGGAGCGACAGACAGAGGTAACTAGGTTGGGACGCTACCCGCACCTATATGCTCGATGGATGAGCGGATCGAGTGGCGACGCCATCGCGGCACCCGCAACGGTCGCTGCCGTGACGACAGTTCCAGGAGCCATCACGTTGCTCGTCTCACACGGTATGTGGAGTACGTGGACGAGGCTGGCGATCGGCCACGAGCGTGATGCACGGATGGCCCGGGCCGAGGGTCTCAAGAGCGGCGCGCCAGATGCCTACGTGCCCGAATTCGAGAGCGCCCTTCAAGCCATCACCCAGGCGGCGTTCGCACTCGACGGTTGGTATGGCGCCACTCACACGGTGCTCTACGACGGGCGGGAACGGAAGCCGACCGGCATGTCGGGCGGGCAACTGCTCGAATCCCTGCGGCGGGCAATCGGAAAGAAGACTCTCGAATCGGGCTCATTGACGGATGACGTGACGTGGCTCTTCCCGTCTCGCGGAGCGGCGGTTCACCATGAGCCGAAGGCGACAACAGGTTCGGAGCACCCTCTCGCGTCGGGCATCGTGCCCGAGGAGTACGCCCGGTTCAAGGCGGAAGAGGCCACTCGGGCCATCAACATGATGAGATCTGTGTCCGAAGGCTGCCTCGCCACGCCGACACCGGCACTTCGAGCCTGGAGCGAACAAGCCAGGGGCCTCCCGTCAGAGCTGTTCGAGATGATGCCCTCGCCCGGCTCCTCCGCTGACTCCGACTAACAACTCCCCTCGCGTTCTTACAGAAGGATCAGGAGCTCGACGCTGACTCTTGCCCTGCTGACCTACCGGTGAGCTCAGAGGCTGCTGCCGCACGCTCAGGCTGTCCGTCCCGAACACGGAACCGGTGCTTCCTGAGCATGCGGATGCCCAGAATGTCGCGTCTCGTCGACCAGATGACGGTGTACGTGCCGTCCATCATCGCGGGCGGCGCCTGAAACGCGCTGGGATACAAGACGCCGTACTCGCCACTGCGCCGCAGCCGAACCGGATCGTCTCGCGAGACGACGGCGCCTTCGCCGGGCCGTGAGACCTCACACCGGACGGTGTCGTCGTCGCTCGCCCCGGGCGGCGGAAGTAGCCACAGGAAGATGTCGGTTTGCGGATGGCCTGTCCAGACGTGTCCAGCTCGCCATCCTCGGAGTCCCTTGCCCGGCGGAGGCCACTGCGCGCGTCGCTCGTTCAACAGGTCGTGGAACGCGAGGAACTGCGCCACGATCAGACCCGCGAGCAGGACGGTCACCCAGACCCACGTCGGTAGTGACCAACCGGTGACGACCGACACGATGCCCGCCAATCCGGCTGCCGCGCCAACGACGAGCGCCCACCAGTGAGCCGCAACGCGCCTGAGGTACTCGGAGAGAGACCGTCGCATCCCGTCTACCGCCATCCGCTAGCGTTGTGGGGTGTGCCGACCGTTCCAGAGTACGAGGATCTATTGTGGGAGCGCCTGGTGTCGTTTCCGGTAGCTACTCGGACGGCTCTCCTTCGAATCCTGGTGTTGCCGGACTCAGATCGCGAGGCAAGTATTTGGGAGCTCCACGGCTACCCGGAGACGCGGGCGCTCGCCAACTTGCTGATCGATCTCGAGAAGGATCGAGCGGCGCGGGCTCTCATCGTTGGCGTCCTACGCGAGCTGATCCACCGCCAAGTTGACTCCCTCTAACTCTGCGACTGTCTGCAATTTGCGAGCCCGAGGGCAAGCACGAAAGCACCCGGAGTCCGATACCTGAGAGCGACAAGGAGATCCGTTCTTGGGAAGGTTCGAGCCCCGATGTTTGGCGTCAGAGAGGCACGCAAAGGCATCACCCATTACGTGCCCAGCGGCGAACATCTCCGTCGGCCCACAGGTCGCCTCGGGCCCACCGGTCAAATGGGCCCGGGAAGTCGGCGCGCTGGCGTAGCTGGTCGGCGCGCTGTTTGGTGAATGTCGAGGTAGTCGGCAATCTCGACGAAGCGGAGCAGCTTGGCGGCGCGTCACGCACGAGACTCTAGCTAAGAGTACGGAGTCGAGAAGAGCGGGGGAGTGACGGCCGATTTCGATCAAGGTGGATCATAGGTAGCCTGAGGCGGTCATGCCGGAAGTCGAGGTCTACTGGTACGAGGACGAAGAGTGGCGAGGCTTCCTGCTGGTTCAGCCCCGATCAGAGCTCCTACGTCTGCACGTCTTCGATACGTGGGTCGCCGGCGTGCACCACTATCCCGACTCGGCCGGTCATGAGAGCTTCGCTCCGGGGAAGCAACTAGCTCTTGTGGCGGAAACGGACAACCCGCATGACGAGGCGGCGATCGGAGTCTGGAACGCCGAGCGAACGCTGCGAGTCGGCCACGTGCCGGCGGTGATCGTCGCGAAACTCCAGCCGAATGATCGAACCGCCTTGTCCTTGAGTGAGCAGCTCGACGCAGGCAAGCGCACGACACTTCGAATCCTGGTTAGCCGGGAGCCGGTATCACTTCGCGTCACACCCGGCTCTGAAGAGCTTGCCGGGTGGATACGGTCGACGGTTGCCCGATTGAAGAAGCAAGCTGCTCGCGCCGTGCCCTCAGAACCGAGGCCTGAAGCTGACCCCGTCGATCAGATGGCGCAGATGCTCAAAGACCTGAGCAAGCGACCCCGAAAGAAGTAGCGGCATCTAGGCCCTAGGGCTGGGGTGCTCGGGCAAGTGCTCTTGCTCTCGGAGCACCGCCTGGCGGAGCTCCTCGAACGCCTCAGCGAAGCGATCAGGGCTCCGATCGGCGTCGGAGGCATCGTAGAAAGCTAGCTTGTAGCAGCGTCGGAGCGTCCGGTCCATGCCGACGAGGGAGACCTGGAGCTTCCTCTTGGCTGTCTCCATCTTGGCCACGGGCTCGTGCCCGCCCTGCGTCTGGACCAGCATCAGGCTGCCATTGAACTCGCCCAACAGGTGGTAGATCCGCTCGAACCGCTGGAGCCGGCGAAGGGCGAGCTCCTCCCGACGGCTGGCCCGGCTTGCCTCGGCAGCTCGCCACGCTGCGATAGCCGCCACTGCTGCGGCGGTGGCCCCGAGGGCCTGAATGGCGAGGATGGCGATATCCACGGCGGGCAGTATCGCCCGAGAATCTCTTCTTGGGGAATCCGATTCCACACTGGGTCACTTTCCCTCGTCGCCGAGGAGCTCTTCGAAGGCCAGGCGAAACTTTGCGGGCAAGGAGCTCAGCGATGACCGCGTACAGTCGATCGGTAAGGGAGCTCAGCCAGGGCGAAACCCCGGACTGAATCTGCGGGGTACCCCAAGGGGATCAGGCCGCGTCCTGTTTCGAGCGTCCTGGGGTGATCTCGTACCGGAAAAGATGCTGGTCGTTGTAGTAGTGCATGTCGGATACATGGGCATGGCCGTCCCAGACTGTGAGGACACCTCGCTCCTTGCACCGATTCTTGGAGTCCAACACCTTGTCCTCGGACCAGCCGAGGGCCTTTGCCACCTTACCTGGTGAGTAGAACCTAGACTCACCATAGTTTTCGACGAGGTGCTGGATGAACCGATCGTCGAGCTTTCGGTTGTGGCGGTCCTTCCGGTTCGACGGGTCGGGTGGAAGGTATATCCTCGGAAGTGCCATCCGGTTCCACAGGTGTACTCCCCGTGGGTTCGTGTCTTTGCGCCACTGCTCGAGGTTTCCGTCGAACGCTAGATGGTCCCCGATCCCGATCTTCATCCGCTCGTCCCGATCAAGGTTGTACCGACGCGCTTGCGGCCGGCTCAAGTACGAGGGCACGAGGAACCATACCTGCACACCCCGATCCCGGAGCCAGATGTAGGCATTGTCACCCTGGTTTCGCACCTGCCTGTTCACGAACTGGGGCTTGCCTTGGTGAGAAGGCAGCTTGAGGTAGTCCGAGTCCGGGATGATGTAGACGCGCGGTGCCCTTCGGAAGATCTCCAACCATGGCGTCAGATCTTCATCGGCCAGCCGCCACATCGTGACCGAGGGGACTGAGAACACCATCAGACCCCGCGCAGCGAGCGCATCGGCATTGATGACACCCTCGAGGCATAGATAGATCTCGGGGATGTCTTCGCTGGCCAGTAGACGCTCCCGGACCAGCGGGTGGACGTCGATCTGCTTGGTGGCATTGCCCACATAGTTGTCTTTGAGCGCATAGACGTACTTGGTCCCGTTCGGCTTGCCCTTCTTGTTGAACACTGGTGGTGTCCGGTACCGACAATCCTGCCCGGGGTGATCCGGGTGCTCGAAGTATGTGCAATGCGGAATCAACTGCGGGGTATCGAACCGGATGTAGCTTGGGAGTCTGCTGCTGTCGATGCTCCACCGATTGATGATCAGCCCGCCGGACTTGTTCACGAACTGCTTGTACCAGCGGCGCGGGTGCGTGTGGGCTGCAGCGAACGTGCCCCAGTCACCCTGGTTGAACTCGGAGTAGCGAGGGACGCCATCGAGCCAGAAGTCGATCAGGTCGTCGGAGACGCCGCGGACACGGAGGATGTTGCGGCGGTAGTTGGTGGTGACTCCCATTGGGTGCTCCTAGGTATTACCTCAGGCCGGACTGGTGCCGGCAGATGGTGATTCACGCTTCTCGACTGGCGTTATTGAAGTAATCGAACCAGCGCTCAGCCATAGCCTCGTCTTCCACCACGAGGGAGCCGTCGAAGTCTTTCAGCGCGATGCGAAGAGCCTCCTCAGTGAAGACCGCTCGCTGGACGTCGGGATCGTCTGGACTGGCTTTCTCGGCTTTCCTGTAAACGGCCTTCAGGTCAGCCCACCAATTTGTGCTCACTCTTCCTCCTTTGCGAGGGGTGTTCTTCGCTAACGCGTCATCATCAGCAATGGGCGCGAGGAACACACGGTGTGGGCAGTCATCCCAGCCCTACTCAAGCTCCGCCTCGTCTTCCCAATACAGCGGATCAATCACGACAGCTCGACACTCGCCGCACTCGCTGAGTTCGCCGTCGCTCCAGTTGAAATAGGTCGACCCACAAAGCGTTTCGTGGAGCTCATAGTCCATCGGGTTGTCGCAGGACCCTAGAAAATCGCTCTTCACCATGTCGCCTCTTCTCTAGTCGATTCGTGATCTGTGCTTCGCTGAAAGATCTACGTAGTTGGCTGGCACCTGTGTGCTGGACGCAGAGTGCTCCCGTCCGACTGGAGAGCTCCTCTAGCTTCGACCGGCTTCCAACGACCGTCCCGTACGGCAAAACCAATCTGGTTCCCGCACATCCTGCAGGGACGATGACCGGACAACCCGAGTCCACGAGCTCGGTCGTGGGCGCTCGTCCGTACCGAGACCACGCTCTTCAGCGTGCGGCCTTGACTGTTCTTCGTTGTTCTGCGACTGACGAAGTTCGAACCATCAGTTCGACTCTTCATCGTGCCGCCTTTGCTGAGCTCAGGGAAGCCTTCTTCATCTCGAGCTGCCAACCACTGACTGTCCTCGCGAGGCCCTCGTCGGTCGTCTTCTCTGCAAAAGCAGATGCCCAGACGTCGTCTTGTGCGGGCAGTAGGCCCGCACCTGTCTTGGACTGGTACCGCCCCTGCCGCTTCAGTAGAAGAATCCGGACGTGCCACGAAGCCAGTCCGTGGATGGCCTTCTCTTTGAGACTCTCAGGATGCGAGACGCCGATCTTCTTTGCCGCCGACATCAGATAGGTCCGAGCATTTTGCCTCGAGACCGGGTGTGTTTTGCCTCCCCAGGTCGAAGGCTCCATCCTGTCTGCGACCTCCGGATAGCTCGGGTACTGACCCTCGGCGAGTAGAAGCGTCAGCATCAGGTGGAAGTCGTCCAACTCCCAGCAGGCCCGGGCGGACTCAAGGCGGCTTCCCCAGAGGAAGAGGCCGACCGCTTCCGCTTCCCTCGGCGAGAGGTCTGGGGTCTCGTGAGGGCTGAGACCAAACGTTGTTCGGATCATGCGGAGGATCTGTGCGTCCTGTCTCTCGACCCCTGTCGCCTCACCTTGTGCGGGTAGCAGAGGATTGGATCCGTCTGGAGGGCTGGATCCGTACGAGGTCGTCGGTCTGAGCCGGACCTTCGGAAGTCCGTCAGGACCCCGGTCGCCAGGCCTCAGGCCTCGTCGAGGTGCTTCACCCCGTTGGGCGACTACCCGCCTCACGACGTCGTACCACAGATTTTCTAGCACCTTTGTCGCGTAGGTAGAGAGGCGAGCTCGACTCTCGTGGTCCTCGTTGTAGCTCAACGCTGCTCGATACAACGTCTCGCGGCTGTCAGCGAGGAAGTATTCGCATACCTCCCGCTTCACCTTGTCCGGAAGGTTGGTCTCGTTGCTCAGCCGATGCATCGTCTCGCCGGCAAGGCCGACGCTCTCACGAGCGAAAGTCCACGCCGCTTCTTCGCTGCTACGCGCTTGGCGCGCTGCTTTTTTGCGCGCGGCCTCTATCGAACGATCGTCTTTTTCTATCGTCGTTGCGACCGTTGTGACTACCATTGTGGTCCTCCTGAGGAGGTCGTCGAGGGACGGAGAAAAGGAAGAGCCCGCCGGCCACCTGGGATAGGGGTGATCGACGGGCTCTATCCCATGTGATGCTGCGCCTGGCCGGGCGCTGGTGTTGGTGACGATTACGTCGTCGGTCGCTCAACCTCGCGGCTGAAGTCTTTGGTGGGAGCGAGCGTTCCGCTCCGCTTGAGTGGAGCGTTTAGCTGCGCCGCTTGTGGTTTACTGCGAACGAGTTCCGGTCGCGGACAATCTCCTCGATCTCGCTATCAGATTGTCCGAGCTTGTGGAGACGAGCGTCTTCAGTCTCCGTGAAGAAGTCAGAGGCATCCTGCCACGGAGTGAAACGCTTCGTCAACTTCGTTGACAGCTCTCGAGCGTTCAACTTTGTTGACAACACCTCAGGCGTATTCGACTCACGAAGTTCGAGCGGTGAGTTCGACATCACAGTAGTCTCTGTTGCGGTCAGCTTCGTCGCTTCCCTCTAGGCGGGCTTTCAGCCCACCGTGCCTAGACGGATTCTCCTTCGAGAGCGTGCTGATGTCGTTTGTGAATGCATTGGTCCTGTTGAAGACTCGAATAGCCCAAGCCTCCATCTCGGCGCCGATGCCTTCGGGGAGCTCGGCAAAGCCTTCGCTTCCCTCAGGGAAGCCTGTGACTTCGTCAGCGTCCGTCGGGACGGGGCTGGAAGCCCCGACCTCCTGGTCAGCGATCCAGTTCTCGAGTGAGGCGACCGACACGAGCGTCCGCCTCCCCAGTTTGATGTAGGGGAGTGACGCGTCTTCGATCAGCCTGTAGACAGTTCTTGTCGAGATGGATAGCAACCTCGCCGCCTCTTCAATGGAGACGAGGAGAGGAGCGGTCTCCTCTTCGGGGACAGCGGTGGACATGGGGGCCTCCTGCGCGCGTGTCGTGTTACGGTGCTTCGCCCTTATTGGGGAACCTTCGCGAGCTCAACTCGCCTTCGCGAGCTCAGCTCCTGTACCAGTGGCCCCTTCGTAACCTTCGCCGAGCTCGGCGAAGGCTTCCCTGAGAGAAGCGAAGGCTCCGAAGAAGCTGTCGGGACTCGTAGGAGGAGTGCCGACTTTCTCTAGATGTTTGCTACAGGACGTCCGTACACAGGATACGTCCTAGAACAGCGGATCTGGAGGGACGGGCCCCGGGGGCCTCAGGCCAGCTGACCTGAGTAAGCGGCAAACAGCTGTTGTTCTTTGACTGGCAAAACAACGATGCTGCGCCAGTCGGATCCCCATCGAGCATGATTCATCTTCTGAAGCATTCGCTTGGCGCTTATCTCATAGCGAAAGTACGAGGCGGAGGACTTGCAGACGTTCTGCTCGAGTGTGCCGGCGTCAGTCCCGATTCGCTGATCAAGCGTCAACCAAGAACCACGGCGGCGAGCCTGTGCCCTCTTCCGCTCGTACGCTGCATAAAGTTCCGGGTTCTTCTCTCTCCAAAGCCTTTTGCTTCGGGTGCCCATCCTGCCCTCCTCGTGGGAATGCCCCCGGTTTGACAGGAAAGGCGGTTGAGACGGGGGGAACTCAATCGGGAGCCAATAAGAAGGATTCCCCGGCAGTCGCGTCCTGACGTGGCGGGACGTAGCTAGACTCCCACTTATACTGCTAGTATATCAAACATACGTTCGACTGACAACTTCGCAGGTCAGAGGGGTTGCTACGGCCCGCAGTCGTTGCGGTGTGGTGTACGAGCAACGTAGTGCACACATGTCACGTGTGCAACGTGTGCCACATGTGCAGACACACGTAACGGCGCCGGCACCTGTGCGAGCCTATGCCCTGTCAAAGCACTCGCTCCATACCTGAGCTTCCTCTACGAGGAGGCTACGCCTTCGACAGGGAGCTCTGGAACGGTGACTGTCGACGTGAGGCCTCGGGCCAGGATGTGGGCCTCTAGCCTGTCGGCTGCGTCCCTGTCCTGTGCTGGGAATAGGTGGCTGTACCGATCCATCGTCACGGCGAGGGTCGAGTGCCCGAGTCGCTCCTTGACGACGCTGGGGCCGATGCCCAAGGCGATCATCGTAGACGCGGCCAGATGTCGGAGGTCGTGGAAACGCATCGGTGGAGATCCCGTCGCTGCGATCGCCTTCTGGAGGACCTTGTTGAGGGTCAGATGGTGGACAAGCCCGCCGCGGGCGGCCGTGAAGATACGACCGTCGTCGGCCGGCGGGTACTCCTTTATGTGTGCTGTGATCTGGTCGACGATTGGGCTCGGGACGCTGAGGACCCGTTCCCCGGCGCTCGTCTTCGTCGGGGCAATCTCGGGACTCCCGTCGACGGTACGGACGGCCTGGCGGACGGTGATCGTGCGAGCATTGAAGTCCACGTCCTGGATACGGAGCCCGCCGATCTCACCAGCCCGGAGTCCGAGGACTCCCGCGAGGTAGAGGGCGAGCTGGTAGCGATGCTCGATGGCGGCTGCAAGCGGACCCATCGCGTCGGCCCAGCCCTGGAGAACCTCACGAGACAGCTTCTGGCGACGTTCCTTGGGCAGACGGAGGGTTCGGGTCGGAACCTTCGACAGAATCCCGTCGTGCCAGGCTTGATTGAAGACCTTTGCAAGGAGCTGACGGACCGCGGTCAGTGTCCCGTTTCCAGCTCCCGCAGCAACAAGCCGGTTGACATAGGCCTGGAGCTCCGGGGTCGAGATCTCCCCGACAGGGCGTCGACCCAGAGGACCCCGGATGTGGAGCTCGAACGTCGACCGATACCCAGACAGGGTCGACGGAGCGATGTCGTGAGAGGATACGAGCATCTGGTCGACGTAGGTGTCGAGCCGCTGAGTCCGGTCAGCCTTCGGGACGTAGGTCCCCTCCTGGAACTGGTGGTCGACGTCGGTCTTGAACGCCCGGGCTGCCTCGAATGTCGAGAACCGCTGGTACCGCTTCTTTCCGTCTCCCTCGCGCCACCCGGCGTAGTAGCCGCTGACTCTGAACCCCTCCGAAGCAAGCGCCTTGGGATCGGTCTTCGACCTCTTCGAGGTTCCAAGCCTCCGGACGGCACCGTCTGCATCCCGTCGGAACTCCTTCTCAATCCAGGCGTGTCCTCTGCTCATGACGCTAGGGTACCGTCAGTCTCGTTCTGGGTCAAGTAGACGCCATGCAGCCCCTACAGCGATTCGTCGTCGAGGACCGTGGCGACGATGGCCCGGGCCTCAGCCAGGCGATTTCGGTCCACGAATAGGCGAACGCCGTACTCCCAGATCCTGCTGATCGAGCCGGGCTCCTTGTACCACCACACGATCCCGGCCTCCTCGAGCCGGCCGGCGATCGCGTTCGCATGGTCTCGGGTGAACTGGCCGAGGTGGACCGTGATCGCGCCCGGGTCGGTTGGGTAGCGCTTGGACTCGCTCACGGGACGGCCGGACGCCACCCACGGACCGAGCTGATCAAGGCCAGGCCGCTCGCATCACCGAGCTCCTCGACGCGGATGGAGCGTTCGCGGAGACGCCCCTCTCGGAGGAGCACCGCCCGGTAGGTTCCCGCGAGCAACCCCGATCCGAGCGGCGGCGTGAACCAAGCGTCCCCCAGCCTGACCGCCACATTCGCGATAGTGGACTCCGTCACCTCGCCTCGAGTGTTCACCAACAGGACGTCGTCGACCTCGGGGCGATCGCCGCGGCGGCGTTCGTAGGGACCCCTGAGCGTGGTCTTGTGGTACAGCCAGACGTCCGAGGGATCGACCGGCCGGGGATGGATGGCCACGAGGACCGAGCCGGGGGCCGACGGCTGTGGTTCGGAGAGGTCGATCCGAAGCGATCCGTCTCGGGCCAGCAGGAGCCGGACCACCCCCTCGGCTCCGCCCAGCTCGGCCACGGCCTTCTCCAGGACGGCTTCGGCGTCGGATCGAACGAAGGCGAATCCGAAGTAGTGGGCCGAGGCCTCGAGGCGGGCCAGGTGCTCGGGGAGATGGCGGAACCCCGACGCCGGCTCGTGGCGGAGGGTCTCGAGCAGCTCGAACCGCGGCCGGCGCGCGGTGAGCACGCGGGCCTTGGCCACCGCCTCGTCGAACTCGCCCGCGGCGGACGAGTCGTATGTGATCCCCCCACCGACCCCGAACTCGGCAAGCCCGGTCCACCGATCCCGGACGACGGTGCGGATGCCCACGTTGAAGTTCGCCCCGGGCTCGCCGCTCCCGGGAGGGGCCAGGTACCCGATCGCGCCGCAGTACGCGCCGCGCGGAGAGTCTTCGAGTTCGGCGATGAGCCCCATGGTCGAGACTTTGGGAGCCCCGGTCACCGAGCCGCTGGGGAACAGCGCGCGGAACGCGTCGGACAGGGAGATGCCGGGGCGGAGCGTGGATCGCACGGTTGAAGTGAGCTGCCAGACGGTCTCGTAGCGTTCCGTGTCGAACAGCCGACTCGCTCGCACCGTGCCCGGCTCGGAGATGCGGCCGAGATCGCTCCGCAACAGGTCGACGACCATGGCGTTCTCCGCCCGTTCCTTGGGTGAGGACGCCAGCCGGCCCGCGTTCTCCTCGTCCTGCTCCGGCCACCGGCCCCGCGGGGCGGTGCCCTTCATCGGACGCGTCGTGATCCGGTCGCCGTCGATGCGGAAGAACAGCTCGGGGGACGCGGACAGCACTCCGAACGGTCCCGCCGACAGGTGGGCCGCGTACCCGCCGCGCTGGGACAGGCAGAGGTCGCGATACAGGTCGAGTTCGTCGCGGTCGACCTCGCCGCGCAGCCGGAACGTGTAGTTCACCTGGTAGGTGTCGCCGGCCGCGATCCGCTCGCGGATCGAGGCCACCGACGCGTCGTAGTGGGCGCGGTCGATCGACGCGGTCCACGCCGCGTCATCTGTGGCCGGGGGGTCGATCGCGACCGGCTCGAACACAGCGACATCCTCGCGTCGTTCGAAGATGGCGAACCACAGGAGGGGGAGCGCGGCGAAGGGGTCGCCGCGCTCCCGCCCCCGCACGGACATGGCCGGGTCCAGGCCCGGCGAGGCCTCGTACGCGACGAACCCCGCCGCCCAACGGCCGCCGCGCGCCGCTTCCTCTACCCGGTCGAGGGCCGGCCCGACCTCGTCGAGGGCTCGGGCCTGGACCACCCCCACCTGCCCGGTGAGCCGGAACGAGCGCTCCCGCCCCGGCCGGAGGTCGTCGAACCTCGCGGCGATCGACGGGCGGACCGTCATGACCTCCGGGCCTTGATCTCCTCGATCAGCTTGGGGACCACTTTCAGCGCGTCGCCCACCACCCCGAGGTCGGCGAGCTTGAAGATGGGGGCGTCAGGGTCCTTGTTGATGGCCACGATCCGCTTCGAGCCCTTCATCCCAACCAGGTGCTGTGTGGCCCCGCTGATGCCCACGGCGATGTACACCTCGGGCTTGACGGTCTTCCCCGTCTGCCCCACCTGATAGCTGTAGGGGACCCATCCCGCGTCCACCACCGCTCGGGTCGCCCCGACCGCCGCGCTCCCGATGGCAGAGGCCAGCTCATCCAGGACGGCGAAGTTGGCCGGGTCCTGAAGGCCGCGGCCTCCGGCGATCACAACGCGAGCTTCCTCCAGCTTGGGCCCGGCGGCAGCCTCATCGTGTCGTTCGACTCGTCTGGCTCGCTTGTGGTCCTCCAGGATCTCGGCGTTCACCGCCACGATGTCAGCGGTCCCCCCGGTGGGCTCGGCTGGGAACGACTTGGGGCGTGCCAACACGAGCCTGGGATGGGGACCGGACAGCTCGACGTCAACGACCGTGGCCCCGCCGAAGATCTGGGTCTGGGCCCGGTCGATCGAGAGGACGTCCGTGGCGTTGCTCAAAAGAGTGGAGCCCGTCCTGGCCTGGAGCCTGCCGGCCACATCCCTCGAGTCGTAGGTCGTGGCGAACAGGACCATGTTCGGGCGGTGCTCCTGGATCAGGCCCACCAGCGCGTGGACCACCGGCTGGGCCGGGTACTCGGCGTAGACCGGGTCGTCGGAGGCGAACACCGTCTGCGCCCCATGACCCCCCAACGCCTCCGCGGCCTGGGTGGCCCCCGGGCCGAGCGCCACCGCCTCGACGGTGTCGCCGACGGACCTGGCTTTCGTCAGGAGCTCGAGCGAAGCCGGATGGGGTCCGTCCGGTCCAACCTCGGCGTAGACCCAGATCGTCGCCACGCCTAGATGACCTTCGCGTCGGCCAGGATGTCCACGATGCGGGCCGCCGCATCGTCGCCGGCCTCGATGACCTCGCCGCGCCCCTTTTCCGGAGCCGCCTTCACCGAGGTGACCCGCTGGGACGACGCGATGTCCTCCGTCGAAAGTCCCAGGTCGACGACCGACAGCTGTTCCACCGGCTTCTGCTTCGACTGCATGATCCCCTTCAGCGTGGGATATCGGGGCTCCGCCGCGCTGCCGGTCACCGTGGCGAGCGCAGGGAGAGGTGACTCCACCACGTCGTAGCCCGCCTCGGTCTGGCGTTCGGCTCTGAGTGATCCGTCGTACAGCTCCACCTTCCGCGCGAACGTGGCGGAGGGTATGTTCAGGAGCTCGGCGACGGTCATCGGCAGCGTCCCAGTGGAGCCGTCAGTTGACTCGACACCGGCAAGCACCAGGTCGAAGTCGCCGCGGCCGACGGCCGCGGACAAGACGCGGGCCGTGACCAGGACGTCGGCCCCGCGGAGCGTGGGGTCCGTGACCAGGACCCCACGGTCGGCCCCCATCGACAGCCCTCGTCTGAGGGCGGCCATCGCGCCCTCCGGGCCCATCGAGATCAGGGCCACCTCGCCCCCGTGCTCCTCCATGAGCTTCAGCGCGGCCTCGATCGCGTACTCGTCGCCTGGGTCCAGGGCTCCCTCGGCGCCCTCCCGTTGGACGAGCAAGTCCTCGCCGAGCTTGGGGACGCCCTGGGGTTCCGGCACGTACTTCACCAAGACGACGACGTTCATGTTTCGGCTCCTCGGGTCGGGCCAGTGCGTCAGGATACCGAGCTGCAGGTAGGGCCGGTCGTAGACTCGCAACCACCATGGGCTCGAAGGGTTCCGTGCTGGTCGCGATGTCGGGCGGGGTCGACTCCTCCGTCTCGGCCTGTTTGCTCGTCGAACAGGGTTACGAGGTGCTCGGCTCCCACATGAACTTGGTGCACCTGGCCGACGGCGTGGACCATGGCTGTTGCGGCCCGAGCGCCCGCGCCGACGCGGAGGCCGTGGCCCGCATCGGCGGGTTCGCCTTCGAGGTCGTCGACATGTCGGCATCGTTCGCCGAGACGGTCCTGGCGGACTTCTTCGAGGAGCACGAGGCCGGCCGGACGCCGAACCCATGTGCGCGCTGCAACGAGCACATCAAGTTCGGTGCGTTCCTGGAGCGGGCAGATCGCCTGGGCGTCGACCTCGTGGCCACCGGGCATTACGTCCGAACCGATCGGGATCCGACGGGGCGATGGCGTCTCCTTCGCGGCGCGGACGAGGGCAAGGACCAGTCGTACATGCTCCACACCCTGGGCCAGCGCGAGCTGGCCAGGGCCCGGTTCCCCGTCGGCGTGATGGCCAAGGCCGACACCCGGGCCCTCGCGCGGCACTTCGGCCTCCCGGTCGCGGCGAAAGCAGACTCACAGGAGGTCTGCTTCGTCCCCGGAGCGGATCACGCGGCGTTCATCGAGGAGCACGCGCCGGATCTGGTTCGCCCGGGTGAGGTCGTCGATCCGGATGGAAACGTGATCGGTCGCCACCGGGGGTTGTTCCGGTTCACCGTCGGACAGCGCCGCGGCATCGGCGTGTCCACCGGCGAACGGTCGTACGTCGTGGAGGTTGACGCTCCGGCGAACCGCGTGGTCGTGGGCCCGGGCGATCTTCTGTCGCGACGAGGGCTGGTGGCCGACCGCGTCTCGTGGGTGGGCGGCGAGCCCCCCGCCGCCGGCCCATTCGAGGCCGAGGTCAGGATCCGCTACAACGGCGAGGGCGTCCCCGCCGTCGTGGACATGATCCATGGGCGGCTGCGGGTGGAGTTCCGCAGGCCGCAGCGCGGCGTGGCGCCGGGCCAGAGCGTCGTGGTGTACCGGGGCGACGAGCTCCTCGGCGGCGCCAGGATCATCGAGTCCTTGCGGTAGGCACCGCGGAGCGCGCCGCCGGATTTCCGGCGGCGGGGCTCGTTATCATCGGCCTTCGGGTCCCGGACGGGCCCACGGAGGGCACCCGCGTGCGGTTGTTCAGGAGGAAGCCACGGACGTTCGACATCCAGGTCCAGGACGTCGTGATCCACATCACGGCCCGGACGGACCTGGACGAGGAGTCCCGAGCAGCGGCGCTCTCGTTCTGGGAGCAACTCGAGGCCTACACGCTCCGCAACCCAGAGATCCGCACGAGCAAGCGACCGATCGAGGTTCCCCCCGACGCACCGGCCATCGTCCAGGAGATGGCGCAGGTGGGCCGGAGCGCTGGTGTCGGTCCCATGTACTCCTTCCTCGGGGCCCTGGCCGACCACGTGGGGCGATTCCTGGCGCGGTCGGGTGGTGAGCTCACGGTGGCCTGCGGCGGCGACTACTTCATCGTCGCCAAGAAGCGCCAGAAGCTCACCGTCCTTCGCCGGCCGAACGACGCATCGATCGCCGTGGTGGTCCCGCCCCTCCGGGAGGGGGTGGGGATCTCGACGAACCAGGGGGGGCGGGTGGACGGCATCGCCGTCCTGGCCAACTCGTGCATGCTGGCCGATGCGGCGGCGGCCGGGGTGCAGGCGATCCTTCCGAAGCCCGACGGGTTCCGAACGGCGCTCGACTACCTGAAGAAGGTCCCCGGGGTCTACGGGGCGGTGGTGATCCTCGGGGAGCGGATCGGGATGATGGGCGGCGTGGAGATCGCCGCGTAGACGCGGCCCCGGAGCGGATATGCGAAATGCCGAACGCGACCGCGCGGCGGCGAAGCTCCGGGTGGAGGAGCTTCGCGAGCTCCTGAACAACCACGCGTACCGGTACTACGTCCTGGACGATCCGGAAGTCTCCGACGCCGAGTACGACGAGCTCATGCGGGAGCTCCGGGTGCTGGAGGAGCGATTCCCCGAGCTCGTGACCCCCGACAGCCCGACGCAACGGGTTGGGGTCGCCCCCGCCGACCTGTTTGCGCCGGTCGAGCATCGCTCCGTGATGCTCTCGCTGGACAACGTGTTCTCCGAGGAGGAGCTGAAGGCGTGGGCCACCCGGGTGGAGCGGGCCGTGGGGTCCGAGGCCAGGTACTTCTGTGAGCTGAAGATCGACGGCGTCGCCGTGGCCCTGACCTACGAACGCGGCCTCCTGGTCAAGGGGGCCACGCGGGGGGACGGCCGGGTCGGTGAGGACATCACCGCGAACGTCCGCACGGTTCGCTCCGTCCCCCAACGGCTCCGAGAAAAGGACCCGCCCCCGATCCTGGAGGTCCGGGGTGAGATCTACCTGCCGGTGCGGGCGTTCGAGAAGCTGAACCAGCAGCTGCTCGAGGCGGGCCAGCGTCCCTTCGCCAACCCCCGCAATGGCGCGGCGGGAAGCCTTCGGCAGAAGGACCCCAGGGTCACGGCGAGCCGCCCCCTGGCGCTGTGGGTCCACAGCTTCGGCTATGCCGAGAGGATCCGCTTCGAGTCGCACTCTGGATTCCTCCAGTGGTGCCGCGACGCCGGGCTGCCGGTCCCTCCGCAAGGGGAGGTGCGGGAGGACCTGGACGGCGTGATCGCCTACATCCAGAAGTGGCAGGAGAACCGGCACACCGTCGACTGGGAGATCGACGGCGTGGTGGTGAAGGTCGATCAGATCGCCTTGCAGGATGAGCTCGGCGCCACCAGCCACGCCCCCCGCTGGGCCGTGGCATACAAGTTTCCCCCCGAGGAGCGCACCACCCTGCTCGAGAAGATCGACGTACATACGGGACGCACCGGCATCGTCACGCCGTTCGCCGTGCTGGAGCCCGTGTTCATCTCCGGCGTGACCGTGACCACGGCCACCCTGCACAACGAGGACGAGGTCAAGCGCAAGGACATCCGCGAGAGCGACACCGTGATCGTTCGTCGGGCGGGCGACGTGATCCCCGAAGTGGTCGGCCCGGTCATCTCGAAGCGACCGCCGAAGGCCAAGCCCTGGCGGTTCCCGAGGAAGTGCCCCTCCTGCGGCACGCCGCTCGTTCGTAAGGAGGGCGAGGCCTACTGGCGATGCCCGAACAAGCGAGGCTGTCCGTCGCAGAACGTCGAGTGGCTGTTCGCGTTCGCCTCACGAGGCGCCATGGATATCGAGGGCCTGGGCTACAAGACGGGTTTGTTGCTTCTGGACATGGGATGGGTGAAGGATCCGAGCGACGTGTACTCGCTGACCCGGGAGCAGCTGGCCCAGCTCCCGGGGTTCGCCGATAAGCGGATCGACAACCTGCTCTCGGCCATCGAGCGCTCGAAGGATCGCCCGATCTGGCGCCTCCTCGTCGGGCTGAACATCCCCCACGTCGGGGCCCACGTAGCGCAGGTCCTGGCCCGAGCGTTCGGCTCGATCGATGCCCTGGCCGAGGCCGGCGTGGAGGCGATCGACGCCGTCTCCGAGATCGGGCCGGAGATCGCCCGAAGCGTCCACGTGTGGTTCCACGATCGCCAGAACCTCAAGCTCATCGAGAAGCTCCGCAGGGCTGGTGTGCGGGTGGCGGACGAGAAGCCCAAGGGACCGGCCGGGGGGCCCCTCGCCGACACGACCATCGTCATCACCGGGAGCCTGTCCTCGATGTCCAGGGACGAGGCCACCCGGGCGGCCCAGGACGCGGGCGCCAGGGTCGCCTCCAGCGTCTCCAAGAAGACCGACTTCGTGGTCGTGGGGGACAATCCGGGCTCGAAGGCCGCCCAGGCCGAGCAGCTGGGGGTCGAGATCATCGACGAGCGGGAGTTCCTCCGACGACTGGGGCGGCGTTGACCTCGACCATCGAGGAGGGATGACGTGGCCCACGTGATCGATGGGAACGCGATCGCGGAGCACCTGCGGCACTCGATCGAGGACGAGCTCAAGGTCCTTCGGCTGTCCGAGGTTCGGCCCGGCCTGGCCACGGTGCTGGTGGGCGAGGACTTCGGCGCCCAGGCGTACGAGCGCCATGTGCGGCGGCTTTGCGAGGCTCTCGAATATCGATACGTGACCGAGAGCCTGCCCGCCGAGGTCGAGCTCGCCGATGTGCAGGCGACGATCGGCAAGCTGAACGCCGATCCCAGGATCACCGGGATCCTGGTCCTGCACCCGCTCCCGTCGCACATCCCCGAGGCCGAGATCAACAGCGCGATCGACCCACTGAAGGACATCGAGGCAGTTCACCCGCAGAACACCGGTCTGCTGGCCCAGGGCCGGCCCCGGTTCCTCCCGTCCACTCCGGCCTCCTGCTACTACCTGCTGGACTCCTACCTCGGGTCAACAGGCCGAAATCCCGCCACGTTCTACTCGGGCAAGACCATCGTGGTGGTCGGCCGCTCGAACAGCGTTGGCAAGCCGGCGCAGTGGCTCGGGCTTCAGCGCGACGCCACCGTCGTCGCCTGCCACAGCCGCACGCACGCGGCCGGCAAGCTCGCCGAGTTCACGTGCTTGGCCGACATCCTGATCGTCGCGGCGGGCGTGCGAGCCCTCGTGACCGGCGACATGGTCCGGGACGGCGTGATCGCAGTGGATGTCGGCATCCATGCGGTGGAGGACCCGGCCACGGGCAAGACCCGGATGGTCGGCGATCTGGACTTCGAGAGCGTCGCGGCCAGGGCCGAGGCCATCACGCCCGTCCCCGGCGGGGTCGGCCCGATCACCGACGTCTGGCTGGTGGGGAACGCGCTCATGGCCGCCGCGATGGCTCAACGGGTCGAGCCGCGCTTCGGCATCTTCCGGTAGCCGGGGCTCGTGACGCCGGCGACTCCACCGTCCTCCCGACGGGGGTGGCCGCCTCGGGCTCCCTCATGGGGTCCGTCGGCTTAGGCCGAGCCGGCCGCCTGTCGATAACCCCGCGGGAGGGGGTTGGCATCCGATCGAGGTGGTCGTGAGCGAGGGGGAGGATCGCGCCCGCGAAGTCGCGGAGCTGCTGCGGCAGCTCTGGCTCGGTCTGGCCGCGTACCGGTTGTTCCCAGGGAGCTTGAATCGCCCCGGCTTCGCGGCGGCGGTGGAGCGTATCGACGAGTCGGTCCGCTCGGCTCTCGCAGCCGGGCCGATCGACGTGGAGGTTCGAAGCGACGGCTTCATGCTCGAGGGCACGTCCCTTCCACCCAACGAATCGACCGAGCGGCTGGCCCGCGCGTGCTTCGAACGTCGCGTGGAGCGGGTGGCCATCGGGACCGTGCCTGACATTCGTGACCTCGAACGGGCCTTCGCCATGCTGTCGATGCCGCCCGAGGATCTCAGGGAACAGGGTGGTGCGGAGGAGATGCTTGCCTCTGCGGGCGTCGGGTCGATCGTGCTCTCCGCTCTGGGACCCTCCCCCGTCGAGGGAGCCGACCACGAGACCGAGGACGTGGTGGCCAACCCCGCTCGCGTCCCGGATGCCCACGTGCTCGCCTCACAGCTTCGGATCGACGACCTCGCCGGCGGGCCGGAGACCCAGGCCGAAGCCCTGTTCGAGCGCCTCAGGGGCCTGGTCTCGGACCTGTCGATCGAGGCGGGACGGGAGATCGACCTGCACGCGACGGTGCACGACGTCGTCACGGAGCTCCCAGCGGAGCTCCGCCGCTCGCTCGTCGAGCTCCTGGTGGATCGGGTCCGCGAAGACCCTCTTGCCGAGCGGTTGATCGGCACGATGAGCAACGCCGAGCTCACCCGGGCGCTCGTCGACCTGGGCCGGGATGGCCGACGCGATCCCGTGGAGCTGGCCACCCATCTCGCGGCCGCCGGTGTCCGACACCTGGACCTTGTCGACCTGACCGAGGCGCTCGAGGCCGGACGAGAAGAGGCCGGCACGATCCTGGCGGGCCTGGAGGCGCTCGGGGTGGACCTCGCGGAGCCCCAGACGGATGGTCCCGAGGGCTCGGTGACGGATGCGCTCGCCGGCTACCTGACCGCGACCGAACGCGACGACGTGCGAACGATGCAAGCCACCCTTCCCCGAACGGACGAGCAGCGGCAGACATCGGCGCTGCTGGCGCTCCACGACTACGTGACCCTCGAGCGTGACGACGAGCGGCTCGGCGAGGTGCTGTCCATGTGGGCCGAAGGGCTCCAGGCAGCCATGGCGATGAGGGATCCCGTTCGCGTCCGCGAGCTCCTGGAACCGGTTCGGGCAGCCCTGGGGGGAGCAGGCGACGAACGGCAATCCCTGTACGCCTCGTACGTCAGGCAGGCCCTGGCGCCTGAGGCGGTGTTGGCGATGATGGACACGGCGCGCGCCGAAGACGGTGGCGCCACGGTCCCCGAAGTGTTGGAACCCTTCGGCGATCTCGGGGTCGAGGTGCTCCTGGACCTGCTCGCCGAGGCGGATCGGGAACGGCGCGCCCATCTGTTGGCCGCGCTTCGCCAGGTCGCGCGGGGGCACCTGAGGCCGGTGGTGGCGCGGCTAGAGGATCCCCGGTGGTACGTGGTGAGGAACGCCGCCAACCTGCTGGGCAACGCCGGAGGTGAGGAGGTGCTGGACCAGCTGGTCTGGGCGGCTCGCCATCCATCGGCCCAGGTTCGAAAGGAGGCGGTGAAGGCTCTCGTGGTGGCGGGTGGCGTCAAGGCCGTACCCCACCTCCAGACGCTGGCGGCGGAAGGCCTTCAGGACGTTCGGCCCACCGCCGTGTCCGTGCTTGGGGCCATCTTCGCCCCAGAGGCCGCGGCAGCCCTTGGAGACATCGCTCGGTCCAGCACCGATCGGGGCCTTCGCCGGCAGGCCCTCGACGAGCTGGCCGAGGGAGGCGAGGGGCGGGACGTACTCCGCCTCCTCTCCGAGAGCGATACCCGACCCAGGCTGCCATGGAAGCTCCGCCGCCATGCCCGCCGGCTCCTCCGCGACGCGAGGGGAGCCGGGGGATGAGCGTGCCCACGTCGGAGATCGAGATCGTCAGGGCCCGCGAGTTCCTTCGGACGCTTTCGGCGGCTCGACAGGTCTACGCCCTGTACCCGGGCGAGCATCCCAAGCGGATGGAGACCACCGCCGATCTCACCGGACAGATCGGTAGGCTGTGCGACGCGCGGGGTCGGCCTGTGGTCCTGTTCATGTCGGACGGCAACTTCTACATGGGCGCGACCCTGCTCGCGTGGGAGTCGCTCACGCTGAACCGCCTGGCCCAGTCGATGGCCGAGGCCGGCGTCCGCTCACTCGAGTTCCGCCCCGGCGTGACCCAGTCCGATGCCGACGCCCTCCTCAGGCTGCTGATGGGGGAGAAGGCCGCCGAGAACGAGCTGGCGTGGATCGGGGTGAACCGGGCCACCCCGGTCGTTCCCGATGCGGACGTGTCCGGCATGTCCGAACTCCTCCAGAGCTACGCAGCCGGGCTCGAGCTCTTGCGCCAGACGGCGGCTCGGCTGCTGGCGGGGCGTCCCGCGGACTTGGACGCGACCGTGCGCCTCACCGAGCACCTGGCGGAGCTGATCTCCGAGGACCCCGCCCAGGCGCTGCTGCTCACCACGGTGAAGTCCTACGACGAGTACACGTACCACCACATGGTGAACGTCTGCATCCTGTCGCTGGCCCTGGCCAGGGCCATCGGCCTGTCCCACGAGCAATCGATCGCGTTGGGGATCGGCGGGCTGCTGCACGACGTGGGGAAGGTGAAGGTCCCCAGGGAGGTCCTTCAGCACGACGGGTTGCTGAACGAGGAGCAGTGGCGGCTGATCCAGCGTCATCCGGTGGACGGGGCCGGGCTCGTCGCCGTCACCACCCGCGATCCCCTCCACCCGGCCATGTCCGTCGTGCTGGAGCACCACGCTGCGTTCGACGGGTCGGGCTATCCCTCGCTCTCCGGTCGTCGCGTGGCCTCCCTCCCGTCGCGGATAGTGTCCGTGGCCGACTGCTTCGACGCGATCACCAGCAAGCGCTCCTATCGAAAGCCAGAGGAGCGGCGCCAGGCCCTGGCCATCCTGCAGACGGGGGCGGGCCGCTCGTTCGACCCTCGCGTGGTCCGAACGTTCGTCCGGCTCGTGGGGCTGTTCCCGGTCGGGTCGCTGGTCCAGCTCTCGACCGGGGAGGTCGGCGTGGTCGTGCGGAACCACGAGCGCGCGCTGGGGCGTCCCACGATCCGGTTGGTCCTCGACGCTGAGGGCAACGCCGCAGACGCGACGGAGATCGACCTGTCGGAGAAGGTGCCCGACGGTGCCTTCCGATGGTCGGTCGTCCGGACGATCGATCCGGTGGAGATGGGGGTCGACATGCTCTCACTGCTGGCATCGGGCCGACTCGATGTGCCGATCCCGCGGGACGAGGGCCCCGGGTTGGTTCACGAGCCGGCTCCCGGCGAGACCCCGCCGCCCGGCTACGTGGACACGCACAGTCCCAACTAGACTGGCGGGCCATGCCCGTCGAGATCGACATCGACCACGTGGCCAAGCTGGCCCGGCTCGACCTCAACGCCGAGGAGAAGGAGCGGCTGAAGGCTCAGCTCGGGTTGATCCTGGAGAGCGCGGCGAAGGTTGGCGAGGTGGCAGCGGCCGACGTGCCACCGACCGCGTACGCGATCCCCCGGGCGAACGTGCTGCGGCCCGACGAGCCGGTGCTCTCGCTCTCTCGCGAGGAGGCGCTGGCCAACGCGCCCGAGCGCGAGGGCGACCGGTTCAAGGTCCCGCCGATCGCGGAGGTCGGCTGAGGGTGGCCGAGCTCTGCGACCTCACTGCGGCCGACCTTGCCGCGAAGTTCCGGGCCGGCGAGACCTCGAGCGCGGAGGTCACGGAGTCGTGCCTCGCCCGGATGGAGGCCGTGGATGGGCGGGTCGGCGCGTTCCTCGCGCGGACGCCGGAACTCGCGCGGGAGCGCGCGACTGGGGCGGACGCGCGGATGGCCTCGGGCGACGCGTCGTCCGCCGCCGGCATCCCGATCGCCTTGAAGGACGTCCTGTCCACGAAGGACATCGCCACGACGTGCGGGTCGAGGATCCTCGAGAGCTACGTGCCTCCGTTCGACTGCACGCCCTGGGCCCGACTCGCTGCGGCGGGTTCGGTGCTCGTAGGGAAGACCAACTGCGACGAGTTCGCCATGGGCTCGTCGAACGAGAACTCCGCGTTCGGCCCGGTGCACAACCCGTGGGACCTTGACACCGTCCCCGGGGGATCGTCGGGCGGGTCGGCGGCCGCGGTGGCCGCGGGAGAGGCGGTGTGGGCTCTGGGGACCGACACCGGAGGCTCCGTCCGCCAACCGGCATCGCTGTGCGGGGTGGTGGGGCTGAAGCCGACGTACGGGCTCATATCCCGGTACGGCCTCATCGCCTTCGCCTCGTCGCTCGACACGGTCGGGACGTTCACCCGGAGCGTGCGGGACGCGGCGATCCTACTGTCGGCCGTCGCCGGCCGTGACCCGCTGGATGCCACCAGCCTGGACCGGACCGTTGACGACTACACCCAGGGCCTGGGCGAGGGTGTGAGCGGGCTCCGGGTCGGCGTGGTCAAGGAGGCGTTCGGCGAAGGCGTGCAGCCGGGCGTCCGGTCGAGCATCGTGTCCGCCCTCGACCGGCTGTCGGATATCGGGGCATCGATCGGGGCGGCGTCGCTGCCGCACGCCGACTACGCGCTGTCCGCGTATTACCTCATCGCCCCGTCCGAGGCTTCGTCGAACCTGGCCCGGTACGACGGGGTCCGGTACGGCCTGCGGGTTCCCGGCGAGGACTCGATCGAGATGATGGCAAGGACCCGCGGCGCCGGGTTCGGCCCCGAGGTCAAGCGCCGCATCATGCTCGGCACGTACGCGCTATCTGCCGGCTACTACGAGGCCTATTACGGGCAGGCTCAGAAGGTCCGCACTTTGATCATCCGGGACTACGAGAAGGCCTTCGAGTCATTCGACGTGCTGGTGTCGCCGACCTCGCCCACCACCGCCTTTGCGATTGGGGAGCGGGCGGACGACCCGCTCGCGATGTACCTCTCCGACGTTTTCACCATCCCGGCCAACCTGGCGGGAGTGCCTGGCATCTCCATCCCATCCGGCCTGGACCAGGAGGGCCTACCCGTCGGGCTCCAGGTCACGGCGCCGGTCCTTGGGGAGTCCCTCCTGCTCCGGGTGGCCCACGCCCTCGAGCGCGAGCTCGCCTTCGACCCCCGCCCGCCCCTCCTCGGTGAGGTCGCCGCCTGAGGCCGCCTCCGGGGCGGGTGTGGCCTCGCCCGACGCGATGATCAACGCGACAGATCCCAGGACGATGACACCGGCCACCACGGTCCGTACGCCGATCGGCTCGGACAGGAACGCCCACCCTAGGAACACGGCGACCACCGGGTTCACATAGGCGTAGGTCGAGACCAGCGACGTGCGGGCGTTGCGCAGCAGCCACAGGTAGGACCCGAGGCCGGCGAACGAACCGAACACGATGAGGTATCCCAGGGCGAGCAGCGACGCCGTCGAGAACCGCTCGGGGTGGATGTCGCCGAGCTCGCCGGCCAGCATCGCCACGATCCCCAACGCGACGCCGCCGCACAGCATCTCCATCCCCACGCCGACGAACGGCCGCCTGGGGAGCGGCGCATGGCGCGAGTACAGCGATCCCGACGCCCAACTGAGCGAGGCCCCCAGGGCGAACAGCATCCCCTCGAGGTCAACCCCTCCGCCGCTCGCCGAGCTTCCCACGAGGAGCGCCGCCCCCGCGAACCCCGTGGTCAGCCCGACGAGCGTCGCTACGCCGAGCCGGTGCTTCAGGAGCACCCGGTCGACGAGCGCCATCCACAGTGGGACGAGGGCGATGATCAGGGCCACGATGCCGGAGGGAACGGTTCGCTCGGCCCACACCACCCCGCCGTTCCCGCCGAGGAGCAGCGCGCACCCGACGATGGCCGCTGCGCGCCACTGGCGAGGACCGGGCCGGTCGCCATCCCGGTCCCCCCGTCGGATGGTCCAGGCGAACATGACCGTTCCCGCCACCAGGAACCTGATGGATGCTGAGAGGAGCGGGGGCATCGTCTGGTTGACGATGCGGATGGCGAAATACGTCGTTCCCCACACGATGTAGACGGCGCCCAGCGCCACCCACACCAACGGAGGGTTGGCCCGGGCGGTCGGTGGCCCTCCCGTCCGGGTCATGGACCCAGGATAGGGCCGGGAGCGGCTAAGCTCACCACTCGCATGGGCGAGGACTTCGAGACCGTCATCGGCCTTGAGTGTCACGTCGAGCTGTCGACGCGCACGAAGATGTTCTGCGGCTCCCCCAACGAGTTCGGCGCCCCCCCGAACACCAACGTCTGCCCCATATGCCTGGGGCTTCCCGGCTCGCTGCCGGTGCCGAACGAGCAGGCCATCGAGTACATCGTGCGGATCGGCCTTGCGCTGGACTGCGAGATCGTCCGGTACTCGCTGTTCCACCGGAAGAACTACTTCTACCCAGACATGCCGAAGAACTTTCAGATCTCCCAGTACGACCTTCCGATCTGTGTCAAGGGGCACCTCGACGTGCAGGTCGATGGCGAAACCCATCGGGTCGGCATCACTCGGGTGCACATGGAGGAGGACACTGGCAAGACGACCCACGCCGGAGCGTCCGGGCGGATCGCGCGGGCCGAGTACGCGCTGATCGACTACAACCGGGCCGGCGTGCCGCTCGTCGAGGTCGTCTCCGAGCCGGACATCCGCTCGCCCGAGGAGGCCCGCGCGTACCTCAACGAGCTCCGGGCCACGCTCGAGGCCCTCGATGTCTCCGACGTGCGGATGGAAGAGGGCTCGCTGCGATGCGACGCGAACATCTCGGTCCGCCCGGCCGGTTCCCCCGAGTACGGCACGAAGGTCGAGATCAAGAACCTGAACTCCGTTCGCTCGCTCGAACGAGCCCTGAAGTACGAGCAGGAACGGCAGGCCACCGCGCTCCGCGCGGGCCACCCGTTGGTTCAGGAGACTCGCCACTTCGACGAGGGGGAGGGCACGACCCACACCCTGCGATCCAAGGAGGAAGCGTTCGACTACCGCTACTTCCCCGAGCCGGACCTTCCCCCGCTCGAGCCCGATACCGAGTGGGTCGACCGGATCCGCGGCTCGCTCCCCGAGTTGCCCGCCGCCCGCCGGACCCGGTTCGAACGCGAGCTCGGGTTGGCTCCCAAGCAGGCCGCACTGGTCGGCGCGTCGAAAGCCACCGCGGATTTCCTCGAGGAAGCCGTCGCCCTCGGGGCACCCGCCGCGGCCGTGGCCAACTGGATGACCCAGGACCTCTCGGGCCTGCTGAACAAGGCCCGGATCGAGCTTCCGCAGAGCAAAGTCACCACCCAGCACATCGCGGACCTGATCCGCTTGGTCGAGGAGGCGACGATATCCATCACCGCGGCCAAGCAGGTGCTGGAGGCGGCGTTCGAGACGGGCGATCCCGTCGAGGAGATCGTGGAGTCCCGAGGGCTGAGGCAGGTCACCGACACGTCCGCCCTGGAGGCGTGGGTGGTGGAGGCCATCGCCGAGAACCCGGGCCCCGTGGAGCAGTTCCGGGCCGGAAAGGACGGGGCGATCAACTTCCTGGTCGGTCAGGTGATGAAGAAGTCGGGCGGCGCGGCGAACGTGGGGACCGTCCGGGAGCTGCTCCGCGCCAAGCTCTCGGGGTCCTGAGGCCCGACCGGGCCGGCCCATGGGGGGGAGCGGCCAGGAGCCGAAGCGCTACCCCTGGTGGCAGCTCATCCTCCTGGGCCTGGCCGCGATGCTGGAGAGCCTCATCGTCCGGCCGATCCGGCGTCTGTGGGTCTCTGACGATCCGCTGGATACCTACGCACTCGTCCAGCTGGCCAGCGCAGCAGGCGACGCCATGGTGGCCATCGCGCTGGCGGGTTCGATCTTCTTCGACGTCCCGGTGGGTGAGGCCCGGTCCAAGGTCGCGTTGTACCTGGGGCTGACGCTGGCGCCGCTCGCGGTGGCCGGCCCGCTGCTCGTGCCCCTGCTCGACCGGGCCGGACCTCGGCGGGCCATCTCGCTCGCCTCTGCCGCCGGCCGCGCGGTCGTGTGTGTCTTCGCTGCCCCCGGGTTCAACACGTTGCTGCTGTACCCGTTCGCGTTCGCCATCCTGGTCCTGTCGAGGGTCCACACGATCACCAGGAACGGCCTGGTGATGGCCTATGCGGGGCAGGACGAAGGACTGGTGCGGGCCAACGCGCGCCTCGGACGGATCGCCGTCGGCGGCGCGGCGCTGGCCGCGGTGCCGGGCGTGCTGCTGTTCAAGGCAGGAGGGGCGGCCGCCGCGCTATACGGCGCGGCGGCCGTCTACACGGTCGCCTCGCTCCTGAACCTTCGGCTGCCGAACCCGCAGGTGCCGGCGCGCCGGGGACAGGTGAGCCGCCTGGGAGCCATCCCGGAGCTCGCCGCCCCCGCCATCGGGGGCGGCGGCCTCCGGGCGGCGAACGGGTTCCTCCTGTTCTCCATCGCCTTCGCTCTTCGGCGAAGCGGGGAGCCGACGTATTGGTTCGCAGTGCTCGCGGGTGGGGCGGCCCTCGGCGGCTTCCTGGGCGATGTGATCGCCCCCCGGCTCCCGATCTCCGTTCGAGAGGAAGCGGTGGTGGTGGCGTGCATCGTGGCGGCCGGGATCGGGGCCTTCCTGGCGTTCGTCGCGTTCTCCCTTCCCATCCTCACGGCGTTCGCGCTTGTGGCCGGGGCTTCGAGCGAGCTCGGGCGCCTCGCGTTCCAGAGCCTCATGCAGCAGCTCGCGCCGGGGGGAGCGCACGGCCGCGTCTTCGTCCGCTACGAGGTCGTGTTCCAGCTGTCGTGGGTGCTGGGGGCACTCATCCCCGCGATGCTGCCGCTCGGGTTTCGGGAAGGCTTCCTCATCCTGTTCGGCATGTACGTGGTGGTCGGCCTGGGATACCTGACCCCGGACCTCCTTGCCCGGCGCAGGACCGGGAGCCCGCCCGACTAGAGCCCGTCGCGGTTTCGGCCCTTCACGGCCCGTGCCCTATGCTGTGGCCCGCGTCCTCGGACCGCATACGGAACGTGAGGGGAAGGAGAACCAGTACATGACGGATTGGGCGAAGGTCGAGGCCGGCGAGATCGGCGAAGGGGAGATGACCGCCGTTCCCGTCGGCGACCGGATGGTGGCCATCGCGAACGTCGGCGGCAACCTGCACGCGTTCGATGACGTCTGTACGCACCGGCAGTGCTCCCTCGCCGAGGGGGACCTCGAGGGCCTGGTGATCGAGTGCCCTTGCCATGGGAGCCAGTTCGACATCACCTCCGGCGAGGTGGTGAACGGTCCGGCCACCGAGCCTATCGACGTGTTCGAAGTGCACGAGGAGGATGGCCAGCTGCTCGTCTCGATGGAGTAGTCCGTGCCGACCTTCCTCGTCATCGGAGCCAATATGGCCGGTGGCACCGCGGCGGCAACGCTTCGCGAGGAAGGGTTCGACGGTCGCGTGGTGTTGATCGGCCAGGAGTCCCATCCGCCGTACGAGCGGCCTCCCCTATCCAAGGAGTATTTGCGCGGCGAGGAACAGGAGCCCCGGTTCATCCGGCCGGCGGATTGGTACGAGAAGAACCAGATCGAGGCCCGGTTCGGGGAGCGCGCCCAGCGCGTCGACGTCGCCGGACGAAGCGTCGAGCTCCTGGACGGCGAGCGGATCGCGTTCGACTCGCTCCTCATCGCCACCGGGTGCCGTAACCGGAGGTTCCCGTTGCCGGGACTCGACCTGCCGGGGGTACACGACCTTCGCGCCCTCCCCGACTCCGACGCGATCAGGGCCGCCGCGGTGCCGGGTGCCAGGGCCGTGCTGGTCGGCATGGGGTTCATCGGCGCCGAGGTGGCCGCCTCACTGCGCGGCCGGGGTGTCGATGTCACGGTCGTGGAGTTCGCCGAGACCCCACTCCAGCGGGTCCTGGGGACCGAGCTCGGCCGGGTGCTCGAGGGACTGCACCGCGATCACGGCGTGGAGATGATCTTCCGGGATTCCGCGGAACGGTTCGAGGGTGACGGACGGTTCGAGGTGCTCTACACGAAGGAGGGCAGGGCCATCGAGGGCGATTTCGCCGTGGTGGGCGTGGGCGTCGAGCCCGTGACCGAAGTGGTGCAGGGGACCGACGTGGCCGTGGACAACGGGATCCTGGTCGATCCGACCCTTCAGACCAACGTCCCCGGCGTCTTCGCCGCGGGCGACGTGGCCCGGCACGACCATCCCGTCTTCGGCCGCATCCGGGTCGAGCACTTCGACAACGCGATGAAGATGGGGCAGGCAGCCGCCCGCAACATGCTGGGCCACGATGAGGTCTTCGACGACCCCCATTGGTTCTGGTCGGATCAGTACGACGTAAACATCCAGATGGCCGGATTCGCCACCGAGTGGGACGATGTGATCGTGCGTGGGAGTCTCGAGGAACGGAGGTTCGCCGCCTTCCTGCTGAAGGACGGCGTGCTCCGCTCGACTTTCACGATGAACTGGCCCCGAGACGTCCGGCGCTCGATGCCGCTCATCAAGGCCCAGGTCCGCCCGGACCCCGAGCTGCTCGCCGACCCGGAGTTCGATCTCCGCACGCTTGCGCCGGCGAAGGAGTAACCGTGGGCCCCGTCGTCAACCACGTGCCCTGCGACCTGAACCAACAGCGGAAGCGCCTCGATGCCCGGATGGACAAGGTCTCCCGAGCCCTGGCGCGCGCGAAGGGCCGCCGCTCGCTGTTCGAGCGGATCCTCGGTCGGACCCCGCACGCCACGGAGCTCTCGGCCGATGAACTCCGTGATGCTGAGCCCGCAGAGGACGTCTTCCACAGCCTGCGTTTCTAGTTCGACTGCCTACGGATGGTAGGCTGGCCGATCCACGCGAACCTCGCGTGCAGGATCCTCCCCAGGAGAGAGCCGCATCGTGGACAGACCCGAGATCATCCTGGCCCCAGGGCCCACGCCGATCCCGCCCGAGGTGTATCTGGCCCAGGGGAGCCCGCTCGTGTACCACCGGGGTCCCGGTTTCGGCCGGATGCTGCAGGAAGTGACCGAGGGCCTCCAGCGGCTGTACCACACGGGGTCCGACGTCTTGATCTTCACCTCCTCGGGCACTGGGGGTCTCGAGTCTGCCGTCGCCAACTGCTTCTCTCCGGGCGACCCGGTGCTCGTGCCGATGGCCGGGTACTTCGCAGAACGGTTCGCCAAGATCGCCCGGGCGTACGGGCTCGACGTCCAGACGATCGATTACCGGTGGGGCGAGGCGGTGAAGGCCGCCGACGTCGCGGCCGCGATGGCGAAGGCTCGGGCCAAGGCAGTGCTGCTTACACAGAGCGAGACCTCGACGGGCGTGGTCCACGACATCGAGACGATCGCCCGGGCGGCCAAGGATGCCGGCGCCCTGGTCTTCGTGGACGCCGTGTCGTCGCTCGGGGCCGTGCCGTTCGATTTCGACGGCTGGGGCATCGACGTCGCGATCGGCGGGTCTCAGAAGGCCTTATCGGCCTCGCCGGGCCTCGCGTTCGCGGCCATCTCCCAGGCGGCGTGGGCCACTCAGGCCGAGGCGAAGAACCCGCGGTTCTACTTCGATTGGACCTCGTACAAACAGTCGTTCGACCTGAAGGACCCAGAGAGCCCCTGGACCCCCGCCATCTCGGTGGTCCAGGGGCTCCAGGCCGCTCTTCGCCTGTACTACCAGGACGGGCCGGAGGCCGCGTTCGCTCGTCACCGCGTGCTATCGCGCGCGATCAAGGAAGGCATCCGAGCCCTCGGGCTGGACCTGTTCGGCGAGGATCCCGAGCGCGCCTGGACGGTGACCGCGGTCCGTGCTCCCGAGGGCATCGACGCCGATCGGATCGTCGCCACGGTCCGGGCCGACGACGGCATCATCCTGGCCCCCGGCCAGGGGCCGCTCAAGGGCAAGGTCTTCCGCATCGGCCACCTCGGGTACTACGAACGGCTCGACATGATCCGAGGGCTGGCCGCCATCGAGCTCGCCCTGGACAAGCTGGGTTACCCGGTCAAGCGGGGCGCGGCCGTGGCCGCCGCCGAGGACGTCTTCGCCTCCGCGGAATAGGCGCATGCGGGTCCTGGTCACCGAGCCACTGTCGGAACGTGGCCTGGGGCTGCTGCGCAAGGACTTTCAGGTCGACGTCCGCCGCGAGCTCTCTCGGGGGGACCTGGTCCTTGAGATCGCGCCGTACGACGCGCTCATCGTCCGGTCGCAGACCAAGGTCACGGCCGACGTGATCGAGGCCGCCGAGAACCTGAAAGTCATCGCCAGGGCCGGGATCGGGCTGGACAACGTCGACGTCGAGGCGGCGACGCGGCGGGGCGTCATGGTGGTGAACGCGCCGCAGTCGAACATCGTCTCGGCCGCCGAGCACACCCTCGCCCTCATGCTGGCCCAGGCGCGCAACATCCCGCAGGCCAATACCGCGCTGAAGGCCGGCCGATGGGAGCGGGAGCGCTACCAAGGGGTCGAGCTCGCCGGCAAGACCCTGGGGGTCGTGGGCCTGGGGAGGGTGGGCTCGATGGTGGCCCAGCGGTGCGCTGCCTTCGGTATGCGGGTCATCGCGTTCGATCCGTACGTCCCGAGGGAGCGGGCCAAGGAGATGGGGGTCGAGCTGATGCCGACCCTGGAGGCTCTGCTGGTTCAGTCGGACTTCGTGTCGCTCCACCTACCGCGCACGGCGGACACCGAGGGGCTGATCGGGGAGCGGGAGGTCGCGTTGATGAAGGAAGGTGCGCGCCTGGTGAATACCTCACGCGGGGGGATCGCGGACGAAGCAGCCCTGGCCAAGGCCATCGAGGACGGCCACCTCGCCGGTGCGGCCCTCGACGTCTTCGCGGAGGAGCCGACCATGGAGTCACCTCTTTTCGCGTTCGACCAGGTCGTCGTGACGCCACATCTCGGTGCGTCGACCGTGGAGGCCCAGGACAAGGCCGGAGCTTCCATCGCCGAGATGGTCCGGCTCGCGCTGAGGGGAGAGTTCGTGCCCCACGCGGTGAACGTCTCGGCCGGTGCGGAGGTCTCGGAGGTGGTGCGGCCGTTCCTGCCGCTCGCCGAGAAGCTCGGGATGCTGCTGACCGGCCTGGCCCGGGGAGCGGTGAGCGCGATCGAGTGTCAGTACCACGGACGCATCGCCGAGGTCGACACGCGCGCGCTGACCCTCGCCCTCATTAAGGGAGTGCTGAGCGGCGTGGTCCACGAGCCGCTGTCGTACGTGAACGCGCCCATCATCGCCCGTGAACGAGGCATGGCGGTCTCCGAGATGCGGTCCGCGGTGTCGAGCGACTACGTGAACCTCATCGCTCTTCGGGCCGAGACCGAGGATGGGGAGGCGTCGGTCGCGGGAACCCTGGTAGGCAAGCGGAACGCCGAACGCGTGATGCAGGTGCTGGGCTACGACGTCGAGATGTCGCCGGCCACCTACATGTTGTTCTTCGCGTACGAGGACCGGCCGGGCGTGATCGGCAAGGTCGGCACGATCCTGGGGCAACACGACGTCAACATCGCCACCATGGACGTGGGCCGGGCCACGCGGGGCGGGACCGCGCTCATGGCCCTCACCTTGGACAGCGCGGTCACCTCGGAGATCATCGGGGAGATCTCGACGGCCGTCGGTGCCGCCGATGCCTGGTTCGTGGTCCTCCCGGACTGACGCCTTGCCCGCCGCCGTGAAGACGGGTGTTCCCACGGGCAGCACGGGCTGCTACACTCGGCGAACCATGAAGCGGCTCACGGTGATCAACTCCAGCGTCATCGGCTGACGCGTTCGCTCGCCTCCCGGCGGGCGGTTCCTCACCGTCCTCGCACGTCCTGAGCCACCGAACCAAGGAGTCGTTTCATGAGCGTCCACCGCACATCACCGAAGGCCGCCGTGCGCCGGCTTGCCACGGCGCGCCTGATCTCGATCACGGGTGGTGCGGCCGCCTACACGGCGCTGATGTTCACGGTGTACGAGCGGACGAGGTCGCCCGCATGGCTCTCGGCGACGCTGGTCCTCACGTTCGGCGTGACCGGCTTGCTGGCGCCGATCGCCGGCGCGATCGGCGACCGGTTCGACCGCCGACGGGTGATGATCGTCTCCGACCTGGCCGGGGTGGCGGCCTTCGCCGGGATGGCCTTCGCCGGCGATCCGGGGTGGCTGCTCGCCCTGGCGTTCATCTCGGCAGTGGTCGAGACGCCGTTCTGGATGGCGTCGGCCGCGGCCATCCCGAACATGGTCGAGCCGTCCGACCTGTCGTGGGCGAACAGTCTCATCTCGCTGGGACGAAACGCCGGCATCATGGTCGGGCCGGCGATCGGCGGGGTGCTGGTCGCGGCCATCGGCCCGGCATGGGTGTTCGGCCTGAACGCGATGACGTTCGCCGTCTCGGCGGTCCTCGTGTGGACCGTTCGCGCGCCCTTCGAAGGGGAACGTTCCGACGCGACCGAGCACCGCGGGCTTCGGGCGGGGTTCGTGTTCATCGCCAGGGATCGGGTGCTGCGAACGTTGGTGCTGGCCTGGACCGGGCTGGTGTTCGGGTTCGGCCTGGTGATGGTGGCCGACGTCCCGCTCGTCGAGCACTTCCACGCAGGGTCCATCGGCTACGGCCTGCTGATCACGTTCTGGGGAGCGGGATCGGTGGTCGGCTCGTTCGCCGGCCGGTTCCTGAACGAGGACCGAGAACCAAGGGCGCTGTTCCTGGGAACCGCGCTGATCGCCGTGACCACGGCCGCCATCGCCGTCTCGCCGTGGTTCGGGCCGATCCTGGTCATCGCATTGCTCTCGGGGGTGGGGGACGCCATCGTCCTGGTGGCCGAACAGGGCATCCAGCAACGGCGGACGCCCGATGCCGTCCGCAGCCGCGTGATCGCGGCCTCGGAGGGCCTCACGTCGATCGCCTTCGTCATGGGGTTCGCCGCGGCCGGGGTGGTGTTGCGGACCGTGGGGCCGCAGAACGTCTACGCGATCGGCGGTCTGACCGGGGCCATCGGAGCCCTCGTCCTGCTCCCCATCCTGCGGCGTGGATCAGTCCGTGAGGCCGTTGAGCTGGACGTCGCGACGGCTGAGGATGCCGAGGCCGTGACCGCGCCGGCCGTGGAGCTCACCTAGAGAGGTGCCGGGGAGGTGAAGGGTCGCGCGACGAGGACCCCGCCCCGAACGCCCGTCCGTCGGTTGCGGGGAGGCCCGGGCAGGAGCCGCGTCGAGCCTCACGTCTTGCCCTCGATCGGGGACCCGACTTGATCGGCTGTGCCGCCGCATTGAACCGCTGTTCAACGGTGCTATCGTTCGGCTGAATCGCCATTCAGGAGGCCTTTACCGGGTGGGGGCGAACCGATACGACGCCATCGTCATCGGCGGCGGTCACAACGGCCTGGTGGCGGCGGCGTACCTCGCGCGGGCGGGCGCGCGTACGGTGGTGTGCGAGGCTCGGCACAAGACAGGGGGCGCGGCCGCCACCGACCAACCGTGGCCCGATCACCCCGAGTTCCGCGTTACCACGCTCAGCTATGTCATGAGCTTGATGCCGGACACGATCATCCGCGATCTCCGACTGCAGCGGCATGGGTATCGAGTCCACGCGGTCGGCCCGTACGTGGTGCCGTTCCCCGACGGGCGGGTGATGATCGAGTACGACGACAACGCGAAGAACCGTGACGAGTTCGCCAAGTTCTCCGCGCGTGACGCCGACGCAGCGGAACGATGGGACGCGTGGATCTCCGGGCTCGCCGACGTCCTCGGACCTCTTCTCATGACCACGCCGCCCACGATCGGCTCCAGGCGCCCCTCCGACCTGTGGGATCAGCTCCGCCTGGCCTGGCGCTTCCGGGGCCTCGACGTCCGGACGGTCGGCGAGGTCACCCGCCTGATGACCATGTCGGTGGCGGACATCGTCGACCGGTTCTTCGAGTCCGACCAGGTCAGGACGGTGCGGGCTATCGACGGCCTCATCGGGACGTGGGCCGGTCCGTACGAGCCCGGGACCGGCTACGTGATGGCCCATCACTCCATCGGGAACGTCGGTGGCGGGACCCTCGGCGGATGGGGGGTGCCCGAGGGCGGTATGGGCGCGGTGGCCGCGGCCATCGAGCGGAGCGCCCGCTCGTTCGGGGCCGACGTCCGGACCGACGCGCGGGTGGAGAGGGTCCTGGTGCGGGCGGGCCGGGCGTACGGTGTGGCGCTCGACGGTGGCGAGGAGCTCCACGCACCGATCACGGTCACCGCGTGCCACCCGAAGATCACGTTCCTACGCCAGATCGACCGGAGCGAGCTCCCGGAGGAGTTCGTGAACGACATCGAGCAGTGGAAGACCCGGAGCGGTGTGGTGAAGATCAACTGCGCGCTGTCGAAGCTCCCTCGGTTCTCCGGCGCGCCGGACTTCACCGACCTATCCGGCGGGATCGAGCTGGCGCACTCGGTCGAATACCTGGAGACCGCGTTCGAGGAGGCCCGGCGGGGGATCCCGGCCACGCGCCCGTTCTCCGACGGGGTCGTGCCAACCGTGCTCGATCCTTCGCTCGCTCCTGAGGGCGCGCACGTCATCTCGTTGTTCACGCAGTGGGTGCCCCATGAGTGGTCGGAGGAGTCGCACCGGGACGAGCTCGAGGCCTACGCCGACCGGGTGGTCGACGGGTACGAGGAGCTCGCCCCCGGTTTCAGGGAGTCCGTCGTCGCCCGCCAGGTCATCGGCCCCTACGACATGGAGCGGGAATGGGGCCTGGTCGGCGGCAACATCTTCCATGGGGAGCTGTCGGCGGACCAACTGTTCCACATGCGGCCGGCTCCGGGATACGCCGACTACCGAACCCCCATCGCCGGCCTGTACCAGTGCTCGAGCGCCACCCACGCGGGTGGCGGCGTGACCGGGATCCCCGCGTTCAACTGCGTTCGCGAGATCCGGAATGATCGAAGGCATCGGGGGAGGCGCTGATGTTCTCATTCCCGCTCTACGTTGCGTCCTGGTACCGCAAGTCGCCGTACTGGGAACGCACGGTCGAGGCGGGCTGCAAGAGCTGGGACCTGTACAACCATATGTTGATCCCCACCTTCTACGACGACGATGAGCAGGAGTACTGGCACCTCCTGAAGCACGTGACCCTGTGGGATGTCGCGGTGGAGCGACAGGTGGAGATCACCGGGCCCGACGCCGCGGCGTTCGCGCAGCTCCTCACGTGCCGGGACCTCTCGAGGTGTGAGGTGGGCCAGTGCAAGTACGCGCCGCTCATCGCGCCGGACGGCGGGATCGTGAACGACCCCATCCTGTTGCGTTTGGGCCAGGATCGCTTCTGGCTCTCGCTCGCCGACTCCGACGCGCTGCTGTACGCGAAGGGCGTGCAGGCCCTGGCAGGCCTGGAGGTCACCGTGCAGGAACCCGATGTCTCTCCCCTCCAGGTCCAGGGCCCGAAGTCCAAGCCGCTCATCCGGGACCTGTTCGGGGACGATGTGATGAACCTCCGGTACTACCGGTGCATCGAGTCGGACATCGAGGGCATCCCGGTCGTGGTCTCCCGGACGGGTTGGACCGGCGAGGTGGGATACGAGATCTACCTCCGTGACTCGTCGCGAGGGCTCGATCTGTGGGACCGGGTGATGGAGGCCGGCCTGCCATACGAGATCCGGGCCATCGCCCCCTCGGAGCCGCGGCGGATCGAGGCCGGCATCTTCAACTACGGCAGCGACATGACGATAGAGAACAACCCGTTTGAGATCACCGGGATGGAACGGCTCGTGGAGTTCTCGGCCGACTTTATCGGCAGAGCCACGCTGGAGAGGATTGCAGTGCAAGGGGTAAGGAGGAAGCTCGTCGGGGTGGAGTTCGGCGGGGAACCCTTCCTGATGTGGCTCGAGGACTTCTGGCCCGTCGTGCGGGACGGGACGGCGGTGGGCAGGCTGACGTCGGCCGGCCGTTCGTTCCGCCTGGAGAAGAACATCGGCTACGCTTGGGTTCCCGCCGAGCTGGCCGAACCGGGTACCGAGCTGGAGCTCGAGTCGCCGGGTGGACCCGTCCCGGCCGTGACGGCCGCCCTGCCCTTCCTCGACCCCGGCAAGGACATCCCGAAGGCCTAGGATGCTCCCGTGACCGATACCGCCCACCCCGCACCGATCGACCCAGAGCGCCTGGCGCCCGCCCTGGAGCCATTCGGGCACAGCCACGCCCTGCCCTCCGAGGCGTACACCTCGCCGGAGGTCTTCGAGTGGGAGCTCGAGCACTTCTTCGACGCCTCGTGGCTGTGCCTGGGCCGGGTGGGAGCGCGCCACCGCCACCCGTCATCGGTGGAGTGGCGAGGGTGGGAGTTCGTGAACCCCTCCGGCGATGGCGTCGGATTCGAGCGGCACGTCGGTCACCTCGACGACTACTTCGCCCCGTACGAGCCCGAACGATTGATGGTCGGGGCCCGCCACTCCTACGAGCTGGCGGCCAACTGGAAGCTCATCGCCGAGAACTACCAGGAGTGCTACCACTGCTCCGAGATCCACCCGGCGCTGTGCCGCGTGAGCCCGCCCGAAAGCAGCGTTGCCTTCCCCCACGACGGGCTGTACGTGGCCGGCCCCATGCTGCTCCGGGACGACGCCGAGACCATGTCGCTCGACGGCAGGAGCCACGGTATCCCGCTCCGAGGCCTCGACGACGAGCTTCGCCGGCAGGTCGGATACGTCGGCATGTGGCCGAGCTTCCTGATCAGCCCTCACCCGGACTACGTCCTCACGCACCGGCTGGAGCCATTGGCCGTCGACCGGACCTTCGTCGAGTGCGAGTGGCTGTTCCCACCGGAGCTCGCGGAGCGTCCCGGCTTCGATCCCTCGTGGGCCGTGGATTTCTGGGACGTGACCAATCGGGAGGATTGGCACGCGGTGGAGTCCCTCCAGCACGGGGTGAGCTCTCGGGGCTATCGCCCCGGCGTCCTGTCCGCGTTCTGGGAGGTCGGCGTGTACATGTTCATCCAGCTCGTGGCTCGGGGATACCTGGAGGGCCGGGTGAGCCGGCCGGTCGACCTGCCGAGCGCCTGGCAACCCGCCCTCAAGGCCTGAGCGGACCCACCGACACGAGATGATGCGAGCGAACCCATGGACAGCCTGAAGGGCCATCTGCTGATCGCCGGCGCGGACCTGTGGGATCCCAATTTCCGCCGGACCGTGGTGCTGATCGGCCACCACGACGACGAGGGCGCGGTCGGCGTGGTGCTGAACCGGGCCACCGAGGTTCCGGTCAGCGAGGCCGCCCCACCCCTGGCCGACCTGGTATCGGCGGGGGACCCGCTGTTCATCGGAGGACCGGTCCAGCCTCAGGCAGCGGTGGTGGTGGCCGACTTCGAGGAGCCCGACCGGGCGAACGTCGTGGCCTTCGGTTCGATCGGGTTCCTGCCGGACGAGGCCGACGGCGATTCGATCGGCGGCATCCGAAAGGCCAGGGTGTTCGCGGGACACGCGGGATGGGGTCCCGGGCAGCTCGAAGCCGAGCTCGAGGAGGGATCGTGGATCGTGGAGCCCGCCCTGGAGGACGACGTCTTCAACCCCGATCCCGAGCGGCTGTGGAGCGAGGTCCTCCGGCGGAAGGGGCGCGAATACGACCTGCTCCGACTGATGCCCCCCGACCCCTCCCTCAACTAGGCCAGCGGCTCGGTGCCACCGGCCGCGGGCACGGGTTCGGGCTCGGGCTCGATCCGGTTCGACCGAGCCGCCGAGTTCTACGATCGGACCCGCGCCCTCCTCCCCGAGGCGGAGGAGGCGACCGTTGATCTGTTGCGAGCCGAGCTCGCAGGACGGGGCGGCAGCCTGGAGGTCGGAGTGGGGACCGGCCTCATCTCGCTTCCCCTGCACCGGGCCGGCGTGCCGATGGTCGGGCTCGATCTGTCCCGCCCGATGCTGGCCAAGCTGGTGGAGAAGGCGGCGGCGCCATCCCCTTCCCGCTGGTCCTGGCGGACGCTACCCGGATGCCGTTCCGCGATGATGCGTTCGGCGCCGCAGTCATCCGGTGGGTGCTCCACCTCGTCCCCGAGTGGCATCGGCTGGTCGAGGAGCTCGTTCGGGTCATCGGCCCCGGCGGAACCGCGCTGGTGAACCTCGGCGGGTTCAAGGACACGTGGGTGATCGTCGACCGGTTCCTCGAGCTCGCCGGAGGCGTCCCCTTCGCGGTGGGGCTCGACCCCAGGGATCCAGCCGCGCTCGACCGCGAGTTCGAGCGCCACGGGGCCGTGGCGCGCCTGCTGCCGCCGATCCCGACCCACGACGACACCACCATCGGGCAGCTGCTGGACGACATAGAAGCCGGCATGCATTCCTGGACGTGGCGGGTCCCACACGAGGTTCGGCGCCGCGTTGGGCCCGAGCTCCGGACCTGGGCGGAGGGGCGATTCGGCCCGCTGGGGCGGCCAGTCGAGCCCGACCTCCGGATCCTGTGGCGAGCCTACGACCTGCCCTGACCCGCCCGCCGTCCCCGCCCCTGAGCCGATATCCTGTCGACGGCCCCGCCGGGCGCCTCGGGGTCGGCCGGGTTCGCATCATGTGAAGGAGGAGTCGATGCCCATCACGCCCGTCGGGAAGGTCTGGATGGACGGGGACCTGGTGGACTGGGGCGACGCCAAGGTGCACGTCCTGTCCCACGCCATGCACTACGGCAGTGGCGTGTTCGAGGGCATCCGGTGCTATGAGACCGCGCGCGGCGCGGCCGTATGGCACCTCGATGAGCATCTCAAGAGGCTGTTCAGGTCGGCGAAGCTCTATCACCTCGACATCCCGTTCTCCGCGGAGGCGCTGTCGGAGGCGGTGAAGGAGACCATCCGGGCGAACGAGCTGTCGGCGTGCTACATCCGGCCCCTGGTGTTCCGGGGTTACGGCGAGATGGGCGTGAACCCGCTGAGTGCCCCGGTGAACGTGGTGATCGCCGTGTGGCCGTGGGGTGCCTACCTCGGTGAGCAGGGGCTCGAGCAGGGCGTGCGGGTCAAGATCTCCTCCTGGAGGCGGAACGACCAGAACTCGCTGCCGGCAGCGGCCAAGGCCACGGGGCAGTACATCAACGGGGTCCTGGCCAAGATTGAAGCCATCAAAGCTGGGTACGACGAGGCCATCATGCTGAACCAGATGGGTTACGTCACCGACGGGACAGGCGAGAACGTCTTCATCGTCCGTCAGGGCGCCTTGCTCACCCCGCCCACCCAGTCCGGCTGCCTCGACGGCATCACCCGGGCCACCGTGATGTCGATCGCCGGTGACCTCGGCTACGAGGTGCGCGAGGAGAACCTGGTCCGCACGGACCTGTACAACGCCGATGAGGCCTTCTTCACCGGGACGGCCGCCGAGGTCACCCCCGTGCGCGAGGTGGACGACCGCGTGGTGGGCGAGGGGACCCGGGGGCCGATCACCAAGGAGATCCAGGGAACGTTCTTCGCGGCGACCAAGGGAGAGATCGAGCAGTACGCCTCATGGCTCGCCCCGGTGCTGTGAGCCGGACGGGCGGAGGCGAGTCGACGTACCGCCTGCCTCGCACGGTCATACCCTCCCGCTACGAGCTCGCGATCGAGCCCGACCTGACCGCGGGGACTTTCCGCGGCGCCGAGGACATCCGGATCACCGTGCGCGAACCCGTCAGGGAGATCGTGCTGAACGCGGTGGACCTCCGGATCGAGGACGGTCGGCTGACGAACGGCAACGGCACGAAGCTCGACGTCTCGGAGATCTCGCTCGACCGGGCGAACGAGCGTGCGCGCGTCCTGCTCGCAGAACCCGCACAGCCGGGTGAGTGGACGCTGCACCTTGAGTACGCCGGGGTCCTGAACGAGCGGCTCGTGGGGTTCTATCCCTCGACCTACACCGACGCGGAGGGCCGGACCCGGACCATCGCCACGACCCACTTCGAGGCGGCCGACGCCCGGAGAGCGTTTCCCTGCTGGGACGAGCCCGACCTGAAGGCCGTGTTCTCGGTGACGCTTGTCGTGGAGGAGGGGCTGGTCGCGCTGTCCAACACGCCGGAGGTGGCCCGGGAGCCGTCGGGGGATCGCAAGGTGGCCGTCAGGTTCGACGACACGATCCCCATGTCGACCTACCTCGTCGCGTGGGTGGTCGGGCCGCTCGAGCTGACCGAGGCGGTGGACGTGGACGGCGTTCCGCTGCGCGTGGCGCATGTTCCCGGCAAGGGGCACCTGGTGGACTTCGCCATGGAGGCCGGGGCATTTTCGCTCCGGTTCTTCACCGAGTACTACGGGATCCCGTATCCGGAGAAGAAGGTCGATTTCGTGGCCCTGCCGGACTTCGCCGCTGGCGCCATGGAGAACCTCGGGCTGATCACCTACCGGGAATCGCTGCTCCTCGTCGAGCCGTCTCAGTCCACCCAGCAGGAGCTCCTCGCGGTGGCCGACGTCGTGGCGCACGAACTCGCCCACATGTGGTTCGGCGACCTGGTCACCATGCGGTGGTGGAACGGCATCTGGCTGAACGAGGCGTTCGCCACGTTCATGGCCAACCTCGCGGTGGATGCGCTCCGCCCGGACTGGGACCGATGGGGATCGTTCCGCAGGGTCTGTTCGACCGCCCTGGAGATCGACGCGCTGGACAGCACGCGGCCGATCGAGTATCCGGTCAGATCCCCCGACGACGCGTCTGACATGTTCGATTCGCTCACCTACACGAAGGGCGCCGCCGTCCTGCGGATGCTCGAGCGCTATCTCGGTCCCGACCGGTTCCGGGACGGGATCCGCCGCTATCTGAAGGATCACAGATTCGGCAACACCGAAACCTCCGACCTATGGGACTCGATCGAGGCCGCCACCGACGAGCCGGTTCGCCGGATCATGGACACCTGGATCTGGCAGGGCGGGTATCCCCTGGTCAGGGTACGGGAGGATGCAGAGGCCCTCTCGTTCGCCCAGGAGCGGTTCCGGTACGACGGTGGCGACGACGGGACTCGCTGGGAGGTCCCGTTGCTCGCCCGCGAGTCCTCCGGCGGGGACGGGGGCGCTCGGGCCATCCTGGTCGAGCCGGCGGGGGCCACCGTTCCTCGTTTGGCGCCCGACGCGGTCGTGGTGGCCAACGCCGGGGGGGCCAGCTTCCTCCGGGTCGGGTACGACGGTGTGCTCCGGGAGCGGGTCTGGGCCAATGCCCTCGAGGCCCTCGCCCCGATCGAACGGTTCGGGCTGGTGGACGACACGTGGGCAGAGGCGGTGGCCGGTGGTGTCCCCGCCGCCGAGTACCTCGGGCTGGTCCGAGGGCTGCCGGGGGAGACCGACCTCCACGTGTGGCAGACGGTCATGACCACCATTGGATGGTTCGACCGGTTCCTGGAGGCTGAGCCTCGCGAGGGGCTCCGCCGGTACGTCCGGGAGCTGGCCCGCCCGGCGTTCGACCGGCTCGGGTGGGAGCCCGGACCGTACGAGGCCGACCTGTCGAGGTCGCTCCGGGGCACCCTGGTCTCGGCTCTCGCCATCCTCGGCGGCGACGCCGACGTCTCGGCGAGGGCTCGGGAGATCGAGGAGGAAGCCCGAGCCGGCGAGACCGTGGATGCCTCTCTGGCGGCCGCGGCGGTCGCTGTGGTCGCGGCCACCGGCGATGGCGATGACTTCGAGCGGTTCCTGGCCCGCTCGAAGGACGCGCCCACGCCCCAGGAGCAACTCCGATACCTGTACGCGCTGGCCGATTTCAGGCAGCCCGGCATCATGGACCGAGCCCTGGAGCTCGCGCTGAGCGACGAGGTCAGGTCCCAGAACGCCCCGTTCCTGCTGACCAGGGCGATGGCCAACCGCGACGTGGGGGATCGGGCCTGGCGGTTCGTCAAGGGGCACTGGGAGGAGGTCAACCGGCGCCTGCCTCCGAACACCATCATCTATCTCGCGGACGGCGTGCGGTTCCTGACCACGCCCGAGCAGGAGGCCGACGCGCGGGCGTTCTTCGACGAGCATGACATTCCGCAGGCGAGGAAGATGCTCAAACAGGTGCTCGAGCGGCAGCGGATCAACGTGGCGTTCCGCCGCCGCGTGGAGCCCCAGCTCGCCTCGTTCTTCGGCTAACGGGGCCCGGCATGGCGAACGTCTCGACGATCGAGGGGATCAGGGTTTCGGCCGACCACTGGATCGGTGGCTCTCGGGTCCCCTCATCGGACATGTTCCTGGACCTCTCCCCGATCGACCTGGAGACGCTGGCCATGGTGGCCCGCGGCGGGAGGAAGGAGGCCGACGCCGCCGTCGCGGCGGCCCGCGACGCCTTCCCCGGGTGGGCGGCGACGGAACCGAAGCAACGCTCGGCGATCCTCCACCGCGTCGGCGAACTCGTCGAGACCCAGGTTCCCCAGCTCGCCGTGGTCGAGACCACCGACAACGGCTCGCTCCTGCGCTCGATGCAGCGGAGCGTGATGCCCCGCGTGGCCCGCAACTTCCACTTCTTCGCCGACCAGCTCCTGGCGCTGCACGAGGACGACCTGCTGATGGGGGAGCATCGCAGCCGCGTCGAGTGGGACCCGGCCGGCGTCACCGTTGTGATCACGCCGTGGAACGCGCCGCTGATGCTGGGGACGTGGCGCCTGGCGCCGGCGCTGGCCGCGGGGAACACGGTGGTCTTCAAGCCTCCGGAGTGGGCGCCGCTCACGGCCTCCATGCTGTGCGACATCGCCCGGGAGGCAGGCGTGCCCGACGGCGTCCTCAACGTGGTGCAGGGGATCGGCGAGGAGGCCGGTGCGGCGCTCGTCGCCCACCCGGACGTCGACCGCATCGCCTTCACCGGCTCCGTGGAGACCGGCAAGCTCGTCTCCTCGGCGGCGGCACCCAATCTCACGCCGGTCTCGCTCGAGCTCGGCGGCAAGGCCCCATTCTTGATCTTCGGCGACGCGGACCTCGATGCCGCCATCGCCCAGGCGGTGAACCAATACGACAACGCGGGCCAGGTGTGCCTGGCCGGCACCCGGCTACTGGTCGAGCGAGGCATCCACGACGAGTTCCTCGACCGGTTCGTCGAGAAGGCCTCGGCCCTGAGGCAGGGCGACCCGCGCCTCCCGGAGACGGACCTCGGCCCCCTGATCACCAGGGAGCACTTCGACCGGGTGAACGGGTTCGTGCAGCGGGCCAAGGAGGACGGGGCGAAGGCCGTGCTCGGAGGCGGCCCGAACGAGGACCTCGGGGGGCTGTACTACCGGCCGACGCTGTTCGTCGACGTCCCGCCCGAGGCGGAGATCCTGAAGAAGGAGGTGTTCGGCCCGGTCCTCACCCTCCAGCGCTTCGACTCGGAGGAGGAGGGCGTCGCATTGGCGAACGGGACCGACTACGGTCTGGACGCCATCCTGTACACGGGCGACCGGGAGCGGGCCGACCGGGTCGCGCCCACGCTCGTGGCCGGCACCGTGTGGGTCAACTGCTTCTTCGTCCGGGACCTCAGGGCCCCCTTCGGCGGCGCGAGGGACTCTGGGATCGGCCGGGAGGGTGGCCGGTGGAGCTTCGACTTCTACGCGGACGTCAAGACGGTCTGCGAGGCACCGTGGGAGGGGGGTTGATCGCGGATGGGTGAGATCGTCGGCGCCGGGCTCGTGTCCCACGTCCCGACCATCATGCTGCCCGAGGAGGTCCGGCTCGAGATCAACGACGGCAAGGAGATCAGCCTGGTGGACGGCCTTCGGCGGCTGAAGTCCGAGGCCTTCGACCGGCTGAAGCCGGACACCGTGGTGGTGTGTGACACGCACTGGGAGTCCACGTTCGAACACATCGTCACGGCCCAGGAACGGCGGAAAGGGTTCTTCACCTCGCACGAGCTCCCGCGCGGCATGAGCGCCATCCCCTACGACATGCCCGGCGATCCGGAGCTCGCTCGCGCGCTGGCGAAGCAAGCGGAGGGCCGGGACGACACCTGGATCCTGGCCTCCGACGACCCGTACCTCCCGATCTTCTACGGAACCGTGAACATCTGGACCTACCTGTCCGACGGGGAGCGGTGGATCTCGATCGCCATCAACGGGACGGGGCAGACCGACGACTTCCTCCTGCTGGGCGAACTGCTGGGGAAGGCCGTCGAGCGGGTCGATCGGCGGGTGATCGTGCTCGCATCCGGTGGGCTGACCCACCGGTTCTTCCCGTTCCGCGAGCTCCGTCACCACGAGTCATCGGACCTGTCGAACATCATCACGCCCGAGGCGCGGGAGGCCGACGAGCGGGTCCTGAAGCTGCTCGCCGCGGGGGACCACGCCGGCATGATCGACTGGATGCCCGAGTACAGGCGGTTCGGCCCGGAGGGCAAGTTCGGGCACTACCTGATCATGGTCGGGGCGCTCGGCGGCTCGAGGTGCCGGGCGCCGGGGACGCAGTATGGGGAGTACGAGGCCTCGGTGGGCACCGGGCAGGCCCACGTGTGGTTCGAACGGCCCGAGGGGGGCTGGGTCGCGTAGCCTCGAGCGCGAGGCGGCGGTCCGCGACGGAAGGGAGGGGGTTCCGCGTGGCTGCATCGCAGGAGGGTGGCTACGAGCGCTTGGGCGAGACCAAGCTCAGGCTGATCGACGTCATCGCGCAGTCGGTGGGGTTCATCGGACCGGTGTTCTCCTCGGCGTTCCTGATCCCGTTGATCGTCGGCATCATCAGCGCCACGGGCGAGGGGGCCGGCGTGGCCGCGCCGCTGTCGGTCCTGCTCGCCTCCATCGGGGTATTCGCCTTGGGCTGGATCGTGGCCCATTACGCGAAGAGGATCCACGCGGCCGGCTCACTCTACGACTACCTGACGAACGGTCTCGGGAACACGATCGGAGCGGCGGCGGGGTGGCTGTACTACGGAGGGACGATCGTGCTCACCTGCGGCCTGGGCGTCCTGATCGTCCGATCTGGGCGTGGAACGTCATCTGGGCCGTCGCGCTCTTCCTCGTGCTCTACCTGGGCGTGAAGATCTCGACACGGCTCCAGCTCACCCTGGCGCTGATCTCGGCCGCGGTGGTCCTCGCGTTCTTCGTCTACGTGATCGTCAAGGTGGGCGGCGACAACGACGTGGCGAGGGCGTTCGACCCGAGCCAGGCGCCGAACGAGTGGTCGGGGGTGTTGTTCGGCGTGCTCTACGGCGTGCTGATCTTCGTCGGGTTCGAGACGGCGGCGAACCTCGCCGAGGAGACGGCGAACCCCAAACGCGAGATCCCACGGGCCGTGCTGCTCTCGGTCTTCCTGGTCTCGATCTTCTACCTGATCGCCGCCTACGCGCAGGTCGCCGGGTTCGGGTTCGACCTGAAGACCTTCGCCGGCGCCGCGGCTGCGCCCCTGTTCGCTCTAGCGTCCCCGGCCTCGGCGGGTGCATACGGCTCGACCACCCTGGTGCGCGTGATGGAGCTGGTGGTCCTGATGGACATCCTGGCCGTGGGGATCGGAGCCGCAACCGCATCGACCCGTGGAGTGTTCGCCATGGCCCGGGACCGGCGGCTCCCCACACCCCTGGCATCGGTGTCACGTCGGTTCGGCACGCCGGTCGGCGCGATCCTGTTCCTGATCTTCATCCAGGGGCTGTTCATCCTGGGGACGGAGTTCTGGAAGAGCGTGTTCGCGCTACCCGAGACGCCGCACTACTTCGCCATCTTCGCCTGGTCGGCCACGTTCGGAGGCTTTGCGCTGGTCGTCGTCTATTTCCTGATGTCGGTCGGCGCGCTGAGCGGGCTCCGCAGCGTTTCGAACTTCGTTGGCGTCGTGATCGCCGCGATCATCGGCATCGCCATCAGCGGCGGCGCGATCTACGGCTCGTTCGCCGACGTCACACAACCGACGCTGCTCGCGCCGATCTACGCGCTCGCGTGGTTCGCCATCGGGTTCATCCTGACCCTCGTGGCGAAGGGCCGGGCGCCGGCCAGCCAGGTCCTTCCCGACCTCCGGGCGAGGGAGGCGCCCTCGTCGATGTGACGCTCGGCGAGGGCGTCTCGCTGGAGGATCTGGAGCGCGATCCGTATCCGGTCTACGCCCGGCTCCGCGACGAAGAGCCGGTGAGCTGGGTTCCCGCCGTCCAGCTGTGGCTGGTGACCCGGTACGACGACGTCCGTCACGTCGACCTCACGCCGAAGGTGTTCACGGCCCAGACGGATCCATCGACGCTGAAACCGGACGATGGGAACGAACATGCTGGGCTCCGAGGGGCCCGACCAACAGCGCATCCGGCGCATCGTGGAACCGCCCTTCCGTCCCCGCGACGTCGAGGAGCGCACGCGAGGCATGATCCCTCGGCTCGCCCACGAGCTGATCGACGGGTTCGCGGACCGGGGCGAGTGCGACCTGTTCCGCGAGTTCTGCGATCCGATGTCGGTCCGATCGCTCCGGTTCATGCTCGGCCTGGACGAGGTGCCGTGGGAGGACCTGCTGCGGTGGAACGAGGGCCTGATGCCGGGACTGGCCAACTTCGAGGGGGATCCGGCCAAGCAGGCCCCGGCCGACGCGGCCAGCGCAGAGCTGGGAGAAGCCCTGGAGCGGGTCATAGATCGGCCGGAGGAGGAGCCCGACCGGTCGGTCCTGTCGTGGATGCTCCAGTTCGACGGCGATGGCGGACGGATGTCCCGCGAGGAGATCGTGGCGAACACCAAGCTGATGCTCTCCGGCGGCCTCCAGGAACCCCGCGACTTGATCGCCCTGTCGACCTGGGCCCTGCTGTCTCACCCGGAGCAGCTCGCCGAGGTCTGGGCCGATCGATCCCTGGTCAGGCCGGCGGTGGAAGAGACCCTTCGGTGGGCCGGACCGGTCGGCACCTCGACCCGCCAGACCACGCGTCAGACCGAGCTGGCCGGGGTCACGCTGGCGGAGGGCGCCCTGATCGGCGCCGTGCTTTCGTCCGCCAATCGGGACCCCCGACGCTTCCGTGACCCCGACCGATTCGACCTGCACCGGAAAGAAGGGGCGCACCTGGCGTTCGCCATCGGCCCCCACTTCTGCCTGGGGGCGTGGTTCGGGCGTCATCTGGCCCGGGTTTCGCTCGAGGTCCTGCTTGACCGGCTCCCGAACCTCCGCCTGAACCCCGAACGGCCCGTCGAGCTTCGCGGCTGGGAGTTCCGGGCGCCGCTCTCGACGTGGGTGCGATGGGATCCGCCGTGAGGGAGCCGCGCACGCCGCCTCGGGCCGACACGGTCGGCAGCCTACTCCGCCCCGCGCCGCTCAAGCTGGCCGTGGAGTCGTTCTACGCCCCCGGCCATTCGGCCGTGCTTGCGGAGGAACGGCGCAAGGACCGCGCCGAGCTGCGGGACCTGGAGGACCGGGCCATCCGTGACGCGGTTCGCCGCCAGATCGACATCGGCCTGGACGTGGTGACCGACGGTGAGTTCCGTCGATGGATGTTCCTCAACTCCTTCTACGACGCCGTCGAGGGATTCCGCACCGACAACGTCGTGCACTTCCGCAACGCGCGGGGAGAGGACGTGCCGCTCGCGGTCCACGAGATCGTCGACCGGCTCCGCCCCGTCGACTCTCCCGCTGCGCGAGAGGCCGCGTTCCTGCGCGAGGCCACCGGTGGGTATCCGTTCAAGGTCACGTTCCCCGCGCCATCGATCTTCGGCCACCCCTTCACGTACAAGGTGGGAGTCACCGACCGGGGCTACGCAAGCCTGGAGGAGTTCGTGTGGCACGCGATCGAGATCGAACGGCAGCTGGTGGCCGACGCCGTCGCCGCAGGGGCCCGGTACGTGCAGTTGGACTTCCCCTTGTATCCGTACCTCGTGGATCCGATGTGGATCGATCGGTTCCGAGCGGCGGGCCACGACATCGGTACGTTGGTTGACCGGGCGCTCGCCGCCGATGCCGCCGTCCTCGAGGGGATGCCGCCCGACGTGACCGTTGGGCTCCACATCTGTCGAGGGAACTATCGCTCGTCGTGGATGTGCGAGGGCTCGCTCGAACCCGTGGCCGAGCGGGTCTTCGGCGAGCTTCCTTACGATCGCTTCCTGGTGGAGTGGGACGACCTGGGGCGCGACGGGGGCTTGGAGCCGATCCGGTTCCTTCGGCCCGGGTCGGCGATGGTCATGGGCCTCGTCAGCACCAAGACATCTCGGCTCGAGGAACAGGACGACCTGCTGCGCCGCATGGAGGAAGCCGCCGGATACGTGGACGGGATGGATCGGCTGGCTATCTCTCCGCAGTGCGGGTTCGCCTCCGTCATGGTCGGGAACGAGATCGACGAGGAGGGGCAATGGCGGAAGCTCGACATAGTTGCCAACGTGGCCGACCGCCTGTGGGGGAGCGGGTAGCATCGAGGCGATGGAGGAGCAGGGACCGGCCGACTCGCCGCTCCGGCTCGACGCGCCGCGCGAGGAGGCCCTGGCTCGCGCGGCCAAGCTGATCGAGCAGGCCTGGCGGAGCTTCGACCGGTTCCGCCCCGAGGAGCCACCACTGGACGAACGGGTGCGGGCGCTCCTCCGCTCGGACCTCCCCGAGGAGCCCTCGCCGGTGTTCGAGGTCCTCGACGACGTAGCCAGGATCCTCGACGAGAGCATCGCCCAGCCCCGGCCGCGGTACTTCGCGTTCGTCGGGTCCTCGGGCCTCGAGATCGGGGCCGTCGGCGACGCTCTGGCCTCGTGCTACGACATCAACCTGGCGGTCCACGCCGGCGCGGCCACCGAGATCGAGAAGCAGGCCGTTCGGTGGGTGGCGGAGTTCATCGGGTACCCGGCGACCGCGGGCGGCGCGTTCACCAGCGGCGGCACCATCAGCAACATGACGGCGCTGTCGGCCGCGCGGGAGCGGGCGCTGCCCGGGAGCCGCACCGACGGGATGGCCGGGCGACGGGGCGCCGTGTACTGCTCGCGCGAGGTGCACTACTCGATCACCCGCGCCGTCGAGCTCTTGGGGATCGGTGCCAGCAACATCCGCGCGCTCCCCATCGACGAGGAGCGAAAGCTCCGACCCGACGCGGCGGCCGAGGCCATCGACCGGGATCGGATGGAGGGCGTGACGCCGGTGGCGGTGGTGGCGACGGGCGGGACCACCCTGACCGGCGCGGTCGATCCCGCCGACGCGCTGGCCGACGTGTGCGCGGAACGGGGCGTGTGGCTGCACATCGACGGCGCGTACGGGCTTCCCGCCGCGGCCACGCGGTCGGGCCGCGATCTGTTCACCGGGCTGGAGCGGGCCGACTCGTGCTCGGTGGATGTGCACAAGTGGCTGTACCTCCCGAAGGCCTGCGGTGTCGTGCTGGTCCGTCGGCCGGACGACCTGGCCGCCGCGTTCGCCCACGAGGAGGGGTACCTCCCGCACCAGCGCCACGAGCTCCACGCGGTGGACATCACGCTCGAGTACTCGCGGCCATTCCGGGCGTTGAAGGCCTGGCTGGCCTTCCGGGCCCACGGCGCGCCGGCCTTCCGGGAGGCCATCGAGCGGAACCTCCACGAGGCGCGGCTACTGTACGAGGCGGTGAAGGCTCAGCCCGACTTCGAAGTACTGGGGCCCCCGCCGCAGCTCTCGATCGTGCCGTTCCGTCACACGCCGAGGGGGGTCACGGATCTGAACGACCACAACGCCCGGCTCGCGCAGGCCATGCTGGCCGACGGGCGGGTGTATCTCGCCTCGGCGCTGATCGACGACGAGGTCTACCTCCGTCCGTGCTTCGTGAACTTCCGCACCACCGAGGAGGACGTGCTCGCGCTTATCGACGTGGCCCGCGAGCTCGGCGACCGTCTCGCGGCAGGCGGCTAGCGCATTCGCTCTACGGCAGCGGGATGCTCGAGATGGTGAACGGCAGGATCGGTGGCAGGCCGGCGAACAGCCGCTCGAACTGCGAGTTCACCACCAGCAGGCGACCGGCCGCCACCGCGAGCGTGGTCGGCGTCAGGAACGACGGATCCGTCGTCCTCGACAGGACCGTCCCGGCGCTCAGATCACCCGACAGGGACACCTTGGCGATCTGGTGGAGGAACGGCTCGCCCGCGTACAGGATCCTGCCGACCAGCGCGAGCCCATCACCGGCCACCGCCTCGCCGCCGAGGTCGACCTTCGTCACCGCCTTGGTGGCGACGTCGATCCGGAACAGCTCGCTGGTGAACGACTGCGAGACGACCAGGCGCTTCCCGTTCTCGGTTGCCACGATCCCGTTCACATTGAACTGACCCGCGACGTAGGGGATCTTGCCGGTGAGGTCGAGCCAGACCTCAGCCGCCGCCGGAGCTCCCGGTTGGATCTCGGCCGAGGGGATCCGCCACAGCACCGGCCGGAACGAATCGGTCACGAACAGGTCGCCGTTCTTGGCCACGGCGATGTCGTTCAGGAAGCCGCCGGCGCCGGTGGTGAACGTTCGGATCGGTGAGCCGGTCGCCGCGTCGTAGACCCGTACCTCCCCGGTGACCCCACCGGCGACGATGAGGCTGCCCCCGTCGTCGACCTTCACGCCGATGGCGGAGAACTGGATACCCCCACCGGCGATGAACGGGGCCGCGGCGGGCTCCATGACGTTGCCGCGCAGGATGGAGCCGTCGGACGTGCTCGAGACGAAGAAGTTGCCGGTGGTGGACTGGTAGGCAACCCCTTCGGGGAAGACGGCGGTTCCGGGAAGGGTGTACGAGGAGGGTTTCGGCGCCGCGCCGACGCTCGCAGCGGGCACCAGACCGATGAGCACGGCCAGCATGGCAAAGCCAATGAGGGCAAGTGATCTCTTCACGGTTCCTCCTTCGGGGGTCCGGACGTCACCGTGCGGAAGTCCCGAAGCCTACTACGGGTCGGCGGGCGTCACGTCCGCTCCCTCGCGACGAACGACCATGCGAAGGACCCGCTTCCCCGTCTCGTCGTCGAGCTCCTCGCTCTCGGATGAGAAGCCGGCTCGCTCGAACGCCCGGATCGCTCGAAGGTTGTCGACCACCGGATCGACCGTCACCTCGGACCACCCTCGATGGTCCAGCAGGAAGCTCGCAGCGGCTCGGCACGCCATCGGCCTCGATGATGAACGGCTCGACCTCGGGTCTCCTGCGGCCCGTGTACACGCCCGCCACTTCGTCCCGGCTGAGGGGACGACCCTCCCACCATCGGTACACCTCCGGATCGCCGAGCCAGCCGACAAGCTGGTCGAGATCGTCGTCCGAGGCAGGCCGCAGGGAGGTCCACTCTCCCCGGATCACGGGCCAGGGTCGCGGGCAAGGCGGCGATCGAGGTCTGCGTAGTCGTCGTATCCGATCAGCTCGTACAGCTCGTCCCGGGTCATCATCCGGTCGATCCACGCGGACTGGATGCCGTCGCGGAGGAGCTCCTCGTAGAAGCCGCCAACGGTCTTCGCCGCCACCCGCGCGGCCGACACCGGGAAGATCACGATCCGATACCCCAGCTCCGCCAGACGCTCGGCCGAAAGGTTCGGGCTCTTGCCGAACTCCGTCATGTTCGCCAGCAGGTGGCCGGGTACGGCCTTCGCGTACTCGGCGAACTCCTCCTCGGACTCCAGGGCCTCCGGGAAGATCACGTCAGCCCCGGCCTCCCGATAGACCAGACCTCGGCTCACGGCCTCGTCGAACCCGTCGGTACCCCGCGAGTCGGTCCTGGCGATGACCACCAGGTTCTCTCGGGCCTGCGCCGCGGCGGCCACCTTCTCGGCGAACGCGTCGCCGGTGGTGACCTGCTTGCCGTCCAGATGGCCGCACCGTTTCGGGTCGACCTGATCCTCGATCTGGATGGCCGCGCATCGGGCCCCCTCCAGCTCGCGGACCGTCCGCATGACGTTCAAGGCGCCCCCGAAGCCGGTGTCCGCGTCGACGATCAGGGGGATGCGGGTGACCCGGACGATCTGCCGAGCGTTGCGCTGCAACTCGTCCAGTGTGAACAGGCCGACGTCCGGCATCCCCATGCTGGCCGAGAACGCGGCCCCCGACAGGTACAGCGCCTCCGCACCCGCCCGTTTGGCCAGGAGCGCCGTGAGGCCGTTGAACACGCCGGGCACGACGATGGTCTGGCCGGCCTCGAGCATCTGCCGGAACCGCCTCGCCGGATGCTCGCCGGGGTCGGGCGTGAGCCAGGTCATCGGCCCTCGGCCAACGCCCGGGCGAGCGCTTGCAGGCTGCCTTGGCGCCGCAGGTCCCACACCAGCTGCTCGATGGCGGCCACACGATCGGCGTCGAGGCGACCTTCCAGGTTCGCCCGATACTTCGCCACGACCTCCTCGTCGGTCATCGGATTGCGCGCGTGCCCTCTCGGATGGCGGACCTCTCGCACCTCCCGATCGCCGGCCGTCGTCGTGACCGTGATCCGGTTGGGGATGCCATCAGGGTATCCCGCGGAGAGTTCCGGGTCCTCGCGGACGGTCACGCGCTCCCTCAGGATGTCGAGGGTCCGGGGATCGCGGAACCGCCCCGGCTCGAACGTCCCGGCCGTGACCTCGCCGTCAAGGAGAGCGGCCACAACGATGTACTGGAGCGAGTGGTCGGCCGTCTCCCGGGTCTTCGGATCCCACTTCTCCGGGTCCTTCGCGATGATCTGGTAGGCCGCGTCGAAGGTGTCGATCTCGATCGACTTGATCCTGTCGGCATCCCGGAGGAAGCCCTCGGGGAACTGGAGGGCTGCGTCGACGGCGCTCTGCGCGTGGTATTCGACCGGCCAGAACTTGATGTGGGTGTCGAGGATCCGTCTCGGCGGCGCCTCGGCCTCAAATCGCGACAGGACCTCCTCGTCGAACTCCTCGCCGTCGAGGAGCTGCCGGACGAAGGCCATCTCGCCCTCGAACGGCCGGGCCGGGCCGGTCATGCCCTTCTCCGACAGCAGTGTGGCGAACACGGCGTTCCGGGCGGCGTTGGCCGCGGCTGCACCCTTCCACATCGACAGCTCCCCGGCCCTGGTCTCGCGCATGGCCGCGTGGGGGACGGTGGCGACGGAGACCGCGTGCTCGATCCGGTCAACCGGGAGCCGCAGCAGCTGCCCGGCGGCACAGGCCACGCCGATCCCGATGTAGTTCACGTGGTCCCACCCGTGCGTCCGCAGGCTGGCCGCGTCGCAGAGCGTGACCGAGACCTCGTAGGCGGTGGCGATGGCCGCGAGGAGGTCGTTCGCTGGCCGGTCGCGCCACTCGGCCAGGGCCATCAGCGGAGCGATCGCGTCGCTCGGGTGCAGCGGTTCCTTCGACAGGTACGTGTCGTTGAAGTCCAGGTACCGGACGGCGACGCCGTTGGCGAAGCCGGCCACCTCGGGACCGGCCCGGCGCCCCGAGCCCCAGATCGTCGCCCCGTCGCGATCCGGGAAGTCCGCCGCGTATGCCCTCGCCGCGGCGGGAGCGTCTCCGTCCAGACCCGCCACCGCCACGCCGATCGAGTCGAGGACCCGCCGCTTCACGTCGTGGGCGGTCTGCTCCGGCAGGTCCTCGGCAACGACGCCGCTCGCGTAGCGGGCCAACAGCCTGGTGATCCGGTCGGACACTCGTCCTCCTCCAACGGGGCGGCGGGCTGCCGAGAATCTACACTTGGTCGCTGCGGGATCAGCGAGGGGAGACAGGGCGTGGCGGAACCTCTGGTGGGCGTGATTATGGGCTCGAGGTCCGACTGGGACACGATGCGGCATACGGCCGAGACCCTCAAGTCCTTCGGCGTGCTGTTCGAGACCCGCGTGCTCTCGGCTCACCGAACCCCCGACGAGCTGGCCGAGTACGCGGCCATCGCCGAGGAGCGCGGCCTGGAGGTCATCATCGCCGCAGCCGGCGGCGCCGCGGCGCTGCCCGGAGCGGTGGCGGCGAAGACCACGCTCCCCGTGCTCGGCGTGCCCATGGAGTCCAAGCTCTCGGGGCTGGACTCGCTGCTGTCGATGGTCCAGATGCCGGCCGGCGTGCCGGTGGGGACGCTCGCGGTGGGCAAGGCGGGGGCGGTGAACGCGGCGATCCTGGCGACGAGCATCGTGGCCGGCGCGCATCCGGAATATCGCGAGCGGCTCCGTGCCTATCGCGACGAGCAGCGGGCCCGAGTGCTCAAGGAACCCGACCCTTCGGCCGAGTAGGGGAAGAGTTGGCCTACCTGACCTGCCCGTGGTGCCTCACGCCCCAGCTCGTGGGTGACGAGTCCATCGACTACATGTGCTTCACGTGTGCAGCGAAGAACGCGTTCTTCGCCTGCACCGAATGCGGGTACCGCCAGACCGTGACCAAGCGGTGGACGGCATTCACCTGTGCGAAGTGTGAGAAGAAGGTCGATCTCCCGCGGCGCTGGGGTTACTCGGTGGGCACCCCGGCCATGACGGTCCAGGGCCACGGCCAACCGTGGCCCAAGTTCTGAGGCGTCAACAAAGAGAACTGCATGACGCTCTCGAAACTCTCGTCGCTGTTCTCCTTGATGCCCTGGGGGATTCGACAACAGCACCCTGCCTTCAGCACGCGAAAACCCCCGAAGGTGATCGCTATTGGATGTCTGGACGCGGCGGGATTGCTAGGCGATGAGGGTGCCATTTGAGAGCCCAAGCAAGAGCGCCTCCAGCCACGGCCGTCATCAGCAAAGATCCGAGAGCACCGTCGCCTGCTCCCGCATACACGATTAAGTCGAGCAGAAGGACAAGTGAGCCTATTCCGAGCGCAGCGGCAACTGCCTTGGCTCCAGACACACCTTGGCGTACTCCTCTCCGTACGAAGATTGCTGGAGCCACGTACGCCCCCACGACGTACGCAGGCGCCATCGCGATCCGCCACGGTCCTTCGACGTCTGTAACAAAGCCGATGCCGAAGAGAAGGAGCATGGGCACGGCGATCAGCGCCAAGGCCCACACGAAGACGGGGCGGAGTGTTCCCATGTCGGAAGGAGGGCCGTTCGCCTGCACGCCGTCTCAATCGAGCCGGTCGGGCCGAGACTTGAGCCCAAAGCCCGGCCAGATTCGCGAAACGGCACCTCTTCGGCTACCTCCAGCCCCTCCTTCGGCCGGAACCTATGGGCTAGACGTCATCCGCGCGAGGATCACTCCGATGCAGAAGGCCATGCTCAGCGACAGCCGGTCCGGCTGCCAGATCTCCATTCCCGGATAACCCGAGGAGCGGGCGCTGGCCCAAGCGTTGGGGCGGTCAAATAACTCGACGATGTCGTGTTCGCCGTTTGTCAACGACCACGTCCTCGAGGCGAGGCACTTGAGGGAAGGATGCCCCGTCGGACGTGCCGGACCGGGTTCGGATCGTTTGGCGTTGCCCTTTCCGCCGAATCCGACACCCAAGACGGTCTCGACAGCGCGGCACCTTCGCTGTACCTTCGGCTCGGGTAAACCCATGGCCGGGTCCTCTCGTTGGCTGTTCCGTGTCGCCCTCGCGGTCATTTTCGCGATTGCCACCGCGTGTCAATCGGGAGCATCCGGTCCGCCATCAGCCACCGCGCGGCAAGCGGAAACGACTTCCGAGCAACTCGGACCGCACACTCCATCCGCGGTGGGACAGTCGTTCGTCACATGCGCTCCGAACGGACAGCCCTGGGCCAGCCGTGCCTGCGATGAGTCAAGGTGGCTGCGGCACGTGATATCTGCCGTTCGCGGACAAATCGCCGGACTCGCCGACGGCATTGAACCGCAGCGCAGAGATGCCTTCCTCGTTTTGCTGGACGGAAAGACGTTCTCGCTCGGTGCCATCTCGCGTCGTGTCTTCAAGGCAAATGGTGCCTACTGGTCGATGGGCGAGTTCAGCGCCGGGATGGCAGACGCTGGTTCTGTCGAGGGCCTGTCGCTCTTCGGGAACCACCGAATGGGCCATTGGTCCTGGGAGGTGCACCACTTCATCGTTCAGGTCTACCCCGACCCAGCGAACGATTCTGCGTTACCGGACCTTCTTGGACGTCCCATGGCATCGCGGCTCCTTCGTGCGACGCTCTCAACCGAGCCGTAGCGTTGCAGGCGGCGGACTGCTTGGCCGATGTCAGTTCGTTACGAGGGTGACACGCGCGAGCGAGCGTGCCGATTCTCTCAGCCATCTGGGAACTGGGCAAGATGGCCTGAGCGATGCGCGGACCTTGGTATGGAGTTACGCTTGGTGTATCTCGAGGGAGGAGCAGGCCATGACCGCTGAGTCAATGGACGTCGCGCGGCTGCGCGAGGAGCTAGAGCGGTTCCCCGCGGAGACCCCCGTGGTGACCGTGACGGACGAGGAGGGCAACGGGTTCTGCAACGCGCTGCGGGTGGAGCAGCGCGATGAGGCTGTCCTGATCTGGCCTACCGCGGTTGCAAGTGCGTCACCCCGTGCCGCAGTTGTTGAGGCCCTAGGGGGCCTGCGCTAAGGACCGAAAGCGTGTGTCCTGAAGGCGAAGGGAAGCGCTTCCGCTGTTCGCTCTGGAGCGAGATTCGATCGGATTGGTGAGGAAGCGGTTCGCGTGGTTGGAACCAGATTGCCCCTTGTTCCGTGGGTGCGCCGGGCAGGACTCGAACCTGCGACCCGCTGCTTAGAAGGTATCTGGAACCAAACGGTGTGCTTGACCTGCGGAAACGCCTGTTGATGTTGAGCGGAGCCCGTCCAATTAGCGGGCCTACTTCTTGAGCCCTTCATCGATTCGCCTGACTCGTTCTGACAGCGACGAGGGTCGCGCCCAGCTCCCGAGCGGCCAAAACGCCTGGCCGCTCGTCAGGCTCTCCGAGACCCCTGGGCTCCAGCCCTCCGGATGAATGGCATCGAGTTCGAACCACGGGAGTGGGCCGTGATCGACTCCGTGCCCTTCCAGCGTCTCAGAAGCGTTCAACAGCTTGCGATGACGCACTTGGTGTATCCGGGAGCGCGACACTCACGCTGGGAACACTGTGTTGGAACGGCCCACCTGGCAGGTAACCTCGCTCGACGGATCGGCCTTGACCCCGCGCAGCAGGAACGCGTCCGCATGGCTGCCCTGACTCATGACATTGGCCACGGCCCCTTCTCTCACGTCAGCGAGGAGGTCTTCGATCAGAGAACAGGGCAAGAGACCGTCCACGAGAAGATCTCGGCGGCGATCGTTCGTCACCACCCCGTGATACGGGAGGCAATCGGTGAAGAAACGTCCGAATGGGTCGCGGAGCTTCTGTCTGGGAAGGGTCACGGTGAACGACGTTCGGTCGAACGCGACATCGTCGCGGGACCCGCTGATGTGGACAAGCTCGACTATCTACTCCGAGATAGTCACTACTGCGGCGTGAAGTACGGAGAGTACGATCTCTCGAAGATCATCGAGACGGCACGCAAAGTCGTTCCTCGATTCGGCAATGAGACTTATCTCGGATTCCACATCTCAGGCATGTACCCCCTCGAAGAGATGCTTTTAGCTCGATATCACATGCACAGGCAGGTATATGGACACCGCACTCGTATCGCTACGGACCGAATGTTGGTCCGCGCAATGGAGCTTGGGATAGATGAAGGCGTTCTCCCCCGCGATGTCTTCACCCCGCCAGACGAGATGGATGAAGACTACGTCAATGAGTACATCCAATGGAGCGATCCCCGTTTGATTCGGGCCTTGATAGAGAAGAAGGAGTCGCGAGCAGGCCAAGTCATGAGAGCGCTGATGGAGCGACGGCTCTACAAGAGGATTCTGCAGTTCACGTTCGAGGATTTCGTCGAACTATTCGGCAGGGCCAATGCCGGAGATGTTGCCAGGCCGCGACCTCAGGTTCTTCGTGAGCATCTCCCACGCGCCGAGGAGTTGGTCGCGCAAGCACTATCGGTCGATCCAATCTGGGTCAGTCTTCATTGGGTCGAACTTCAAAACCCGCTGGGCTCGAAGTTCAGCTTCGAGTTGGCCGGCAAGGACATCCTTCTTGTCGACGACGAGGGGCATGCGACCGGAGAGTTCAATGCGACTTCCGAGGTGTTCTCGGATACCGAACTCGGAGGGAAATTGGTTGTCTCTGTCTATGCTTTGCTTCCTCCAAGTTCTCGCTTTGATGAGTGGGACGACGATGCGCAGCGTAGGGTCAAGGATGCTGTAATCGAAGCCTTGGGAATCATCGGGAGTGCCGAAGCGGTTCTTTAAAGGGGAGTGGATGGATGAACGCTGAGATTGGATCTCAAGACGGGATGAAGGTCAGGGACATTCTCCTCGTCGTGATTGCACGCGGGCAGGGTCGAGTTGAATTGGGACGAACGTCTCTTCAGAAGCTCGCGTACTTCGTCGGAAGGGCAATGAGACGCGACCTCGGCCATCGTCCGCATTACTATGGGCCTTTCTCGGCGGCTATAGAGCAGGAAGTACAGACGCTCGTGTTGTCGGGACTCATCGAAGAGAAGGCGCGTTCACTTGGATTCGCCAATAGGTTTGGTTTTGAGGCCAAACAGTATGAATACTCAATGACGGAGACAGGACTACGACGCGTCGCCGACTTGACTTCTCGGCACAAGGAAGAAGTCCAACTTATCGACGGGGTGATGGACTGGATCCTATCGCACACTGAGAGTTTGGATCTACGAGTTCTTTCGGCTGCCGCAAAGGTTTACTTCATCGCCACTCACCG
>WNFV01000331.1_pt1 | contig 64538 bp, 65 predicted proteins | sample 5400101 | NCBI WGS metagenome assembly WNFV01 (sample SAMN13153361, study PRJNA577476) | soil metagenome | isolation source: 115 cm soil or saprolite under grassland replicate 1 | place: USA:California | collected 2016-06-15
GGAAGCCGTGGCCGAACAGGACCACCTCGGAATGGTGCTCCTTCGCGGTGGATACGATCATCCGAAGGAGCTCTCCCGTCGGCCACATGAACGTGGACGGCCACCGGTGGACGGAAAAGGGGTGAGCGGCATCGTGTTCTCGCCAGCCAGGCCAATTCGGAGCGAGGACGGCGACCCTTTCCGGAGAGAGGTTCTGGACGAGGCTCCTCACGTACTGCTGCACCCCCCCGACCCGCGGCGGAAAGTCGTTGGTGACAACCAGCACTCTGGGAGCATCCGGTGCCGGGTCCGCCAGGACCGTGGCCCGGGCCGGCGAAGCGCTCTCGACCACGGTGTCACACCACTCCCCGGGCCCTGAGATCGGCCAGCTCCTCTTTCCCCACTCCTACGGTGGCCAGGATCTCTGCGCTGTGTTCCCCGAATGACGGCGCCGGACGCAGGGGTTCACGGGACCGGCCAGCCAGTTTGAGCGGGGATCCTGGACCGACGGGCACACCTTCCACCTCCGCCACCATTCCCCGGTGCCGGATCTGAGGGTCGGCCAGGGCCTCGGCCAGGTCGTTCACCGGCCCTACGCAGACCGCCTGATCACCGAGGACGCGGAGCCATTCGTCACGGCCGCGCCGGAGGAAGATCGCCTGGATCCGATCCACCATCTCCGCCTGCCTGTCCGGGGGCCCGTACTGGTCGTCCACCAGGTCCAGACACCCCAGGGTCTCGCAGAGGCCACGCCAGAACTGCGGCTCGAGGGCTCCGACCGTCAGGTGGCGACCGTCTCCCGCTCGGTAGATTCGGTAGCACGCCAGAGCGCCGGTGAGGGGCGCGGAGCCGGGTCCGGGGACCTCGCCGGTGGCCAGAAGTGCACCCAATTGGACGGAGAGCCAGGACACCACGCCGTCCAACATGGAGACGTCCACGAACCGACCTCGGCCGGTGGTAGCCCTGTCCACCAGCGCAGCCAGGATCCCCACCGCGGCGAGCATCGCTCCCCCGCCGAGGTCTCCCACCTGCACGCCCGGAACCACTGGCTCGCCGCCCGGATGCCCGGTCAGCGAGAGCACTCCGCCATAGCCGATGTAATTGATGTCGTGGCCGGCCCGGTCCCGGTACGGGCCATCCTGGCCGTATCCGCTGATCGCGCAGTACACCAGGCGGGGGTTCTGGGGGGAGAGCGCCGCGAAACCCACCCCGAGCCGGTCAAGCACACCGGGCCGGAAGCTCTCCACGAGGACGTCGGCGGTTCGGACCAGACGCCGGAGGAGCTCCGTGCCCTCGGGGACCTTCAGGTTCAGCGTGATCGAACGCTTCCCCCGATTCAGGGCCCTGTGAGCCGCGCTCTCCCCCTCCACCATGGGGGGGAACCACCTGATGTAGTCACCTCTCCCCGGCTCCTCGATCTTGACCACGTCGGCACCCAGGTCGGACAGGAGGAGCGTGCAGTACCCACCCGGCAGCAGGCGGGTCAGATCGAGGATCGTGGTCCCCGCGAGGGGTCCCGCATCGGTTTCGGGCGCCTCAGTCTCCTCGCTCAGAGCTTCAGGACGCGGTCAGTCTGCCAGATTCCAGGTATGGCCCCCGCCCGACAGGGGTATCTACGATCGTCCGGAAATGCGTCGGGGGACGCGCCGAGGGCGCCCTCGAGGGGTTAGGAAGGGGGGCCGGATGGGCACGTTCGGCTGGAAACTGGGCCTGGCCTTTGCCGGCCCGAACACGTAGCATGGACGCGATGCCGGACTTGGAGATCGACGTGCGGGATCTGCCCAAGCAAGTCAGCCCGCCGGATCATTGGCAGGAACGAGCCGCCTGTTACGGCCTCGATCCCGAGGTTTTCTTCCCCACGACCGAGGAGGAGGCCGGCCTGGCGTTGTCGTATTGCGCCATCTGTCCCGTGCAGGAGATGTGCCTGGCCTGGGCGGTGCAGAACGGAGAGCGCTACGGCGTTTGGGGCGGTACCACCGAGCAGCAGCGGCGTCGCCTGATCCGACACGTGGCCTAGGCCCGGGCCCGGCCGGTCCGAGGCCCAACCTATAATCGAAGCCGTGCAGCGCGCGGTCATCGTGGAGGGCGCCCGGACCCCGGTCGGGAAGTTCCTCGGTGCGTTCTCTGAAGTTGCCGCCGTGGACCTGGGCGTCCACGCCGTGACGGCAGCCCTCGATCGCGCGAAGGTCCAGGCCGCCGATGTCGACGAGCTTGTCTTCGGCCACGCTCGCCAGGCGGGGAACGGTCCCAATCCGGCTCGCCAGGTCGCTTATCGGTCTGGGCTCGGCGAGGACAAGCCAGCCTTCACGGTGAACATGGCGTGCGGCTCGGGGGTGAAGGCCATCCAGGTCGCCTCCGAGCAGATCATCCTGGGAAACGCAGAGATCGTCGTGGCCGGCGGGCAAGAGAACATGACCCGCACACCCTTCCTCCTCGACCGAATGCGGGTCGGGTACAGGATGGGCGACGGCACCGTTTACGACGGCATGAGCAAGGACGGATTCCTGGATCCGCTGTGCGGGCTGATCATGGGCGAGACCGCCGAGAACCTGGCCCGGAAGTACGAGGTCCCCCGCCGGGAGCAGGACGAGTTCGCCCTGCGGTCCCAACAGAAGGCCGCAGCCGCGTGGGACCGCCGGGGCAGGGAGATCGCCCCGATCGAGGTGCCCGGCCCGAGGGGTCGAACGCAGCTCGTCGACCGCGACGAGCACCCCCGGCCGGACACAACGGTCGAAGATCTCGCCGGATTGAGGCCTGTGTTCGTCGAGGAGACGGGGACGATCACGGCCGGCAATTCCTCGGGGATCACCGACGGCGCCGCGGCCCTGGTGCTGATGTCCGAGGCCCGGGCTCGAGCCGAGGGGAGGGACCCACTGGCCCGGATCGTTGCCTATGCGTCGGCCGGCGTCGATCCGGCCTACATGGGCATCGGGGTCGTCCCTGCGACCCGCTTGGTCCTGGACAAGACCGGGCTCTCTCTCCAGGACTTCGAGGTCATCGAGCTCAACGAGGCTTTCGCCGCCCAGGTACTGGCGTGCGACCGTGAGCTCAAGCTGGACCACGACAAACTCAACCCGAACGGGGGGGCCATCGCGCTGGGTCACCCCATCGGGATGACCGGTGCTCGGATCGTGCTCAGCTGCGCGTACGAGATGCGGGAGATGGGCTACTCACTGGGACTCGCCACCCTGTGCATCTCGGGGGGGATGGGCATGGCGATGGTCCTGGACCGGGTCTGACCCGCTCCTCCTAGACCCGGTTCGAGACCTCCACCCACCGGTCGAGCACCGCGGCTGCCTTACCCGAGTCGATCGACTCGGCCGCTCGCTGAAGCCCGTCCTGGATGTCGTCGGCGAGGCCCGCGGCCGAGAGGGCGGCCGCCGCGTTGAGGCATACGATGTCTCTGCCCGGACCCTTCTCTCCCGAGAGCACCGCTCTGGCGAGCCCCGCGTTCGTCGCCGCATCACCTCCGGCCAGATCCTCCGGCCTGGCCACGACGACGCCGATCTCGATCGGCAGGACGTAGTACCGCAGGTAGCTGCCGGCGTTCACCTCGAAGATCTCGGTGGGACCGGTCGTGGTGATCTCGTCGATCCCGTCAGTCCCCCTGGCCACGTAGCCCTTGATCCCGCGCTCCGCCAGTACCCCTGCAACAACGGGGAGCATCTCCTGGTCCGACACTCCGACCAGCTGAGCGGCGGGACGGGCGGGATTCGTCAGCGGAGCGAGGTAATCGAACACCGTGGGCACGCCCATCTCCTTGCGGGGAATGGCCGTGTGCGACAGGGAAGGATGGAACCTGGGGGCGAACATGAAGGCGATCCCGCATTGCTCGAGGCACCGGGTGATCGAGTCCGGCTCGAGGATGACCTTCACCCCGAGCGCCTCCAACAGATCGGCAGACCCGCATCGCGAGGACCTGGCCCTGTTTCCCTGTTTGGCCACCATGGCACCGCCTCCGGCGGCCACGATAGCGGCGATCGTCGACACGTTGATCGTCTTCGAATGATCCCCTCCGCTCCCGCTGGTGTCCGTCACGGGCCCCGGCGTCTCCACCGTGGGGGCCATCTCCAGCATCGTGCGAGCCAGCCCCGAAAGCTCTCCTGCGGTCTCCCCCTTGGCCCGGAGGGCCACGGCGAACGCGGCAACCTGGGCGGGGGTGGCTCCTCCGCTCAGGATCGTCCGCATCGCCTCCCCGGCCTCGTCGGCCGAGAGGTCCTCGCGGGCAAGGAGCCTTCTCAGGAGCTTCGGCCAGACAGCAGTCATGAGCGGGACGCAGTCAGCGGAGCACCCAGACCAGGGCGGCCGCGATGAGGGCCAGGCCGAACAGGAACATCAGGATGTCGCCTCGTTTCAGCTTGCCGGGCTGCATGGGGTTGAAGCCCACGGTTTCCCTCCCGATTCAGGCCGGCTCGGCCAGCTTGTAGTACTCCGCGAACTTGTCGGGAGACAGCCAGTAGATGTGCTGCTGGACCGTCGACGCGAACGTCCTGGCCTCCGCCTCATCGGCACAGTGCCGGGTCCAGGCGATCTGCGCGGAGGGCCCGATGATGTGGACCTCCCATCCCTGCGCCCCGCTCTGCACGCGAACTGAGTACGGATTCGGCTCGGTCGGCTCGGACGGCTCGGTCGGCTCGGTCGGCTCGCTCATCGCGTGGGCCGTCGCCTGGCGCCGTCCAGCTGGTTGATCTGCTGCTCGATCCCCCGAAGGACCGAATCCCTGTCGATCGTCATGGCAGGCTCCATGTCGGCGATCTTCTCCAAGGCGTTCTCCAGCACCCCGCCCGCGTTCTCGGCCGTCTCCAGAGCTTCGGCAAGGATCGCCGTGTAGTCCTTGTTGAAAGGCTTGCCGTCCCAGGGGCAGTGCCCGCCCGTGTCGAGGATCTGGCGCACGAGGATCTCCCGCCCGCATTCGGTGTGGACAACCTTCAGCTTCACACGGCCTCCTTGCGTTTCGCGGTGAACTCGGCCACCGTCTCCGCCAGATCGAAGGGGTTGACGGGCTTCACGAACCACGCGTCGGCGCCGGACCATCTCGCGAGCCACGTGTCCTGGGGCCGCTCCAGCAGGATCACGACGGCTCCCGGGAAGGGAGGGCCGGCGCCCTTGAGATCCTTCGCCACCGCGAACGCGCCTGCCCGGGAGGCGATCTCGTCGACGATGACCACGTCGGGAAGATGCCGCCAGGCCATGGCGATCCCTTGGACACCATCGCTCGCCTCCACGGACTCGAACGGCTCGTCCAGCCGGCGGCGGACGCTTCGCGTGACCAGCGCCATGATCTCCCTGACCTTGGGATCGGCGGAGACGAGCAAGACCTTCATGCAGCAGGAATTGTACCGGGGGTACGCTTCGGGCCGGTTCAGCCGGGGCCGATCCGCTCGAGGGTGGCCTTTTTCCACCTGCTTGTGAGGGAAGGAGATTTTCATGAAGACCATCGGTGAACAGGCGGTGGCCGAGTTCGTGGGGACGCTCGCGCTGGTCTTCATCGGCGCCGGCTCCGTGGTCATCGCGATCGCAAACGGCGGCGGGTACGTGGGCCTCATCGGGGTGGCACTGGCGCACGGGCTGGTGCTGGCAACGTTCATCTCCAACCTCGGACACGTCTCGGGGGGCCACTACAACCCGGCCGTGACGATCGCCGTGTGGGTCGGCGGCAAGATCGAGACTCTGAGGGCAGGCGTGTACGTGCTGGCGCAACTTGCCGGCGCCGCGGCCGGGGCTGGGCTTCTCCGGTGGGTCGTGCCGGAGCGGGCCTGGCGCAATGCGTTCCTTGGCGCGACCCTGGTGAGCCATCGGTTCGGGATCACCAATGGCAAGGCAGTCCTGCTCGAGGCGATCCTCACGTTCTTGTTGGTGACGACGGTCTATGCAGTCGCCGTGGATGACCGGGGAACGTTCAAGTCCATCGCAGGGTTGCCCATCGGTTTGGTGCTGGTCTTCGACATCCTGGTCGGAGGCCAGCTCACCGGTGCCAGCATGAACCCAGCCCGATCCTTCGGGCCGGCCCTCGTGGGGGGGAAGTGGACGGACTTCTGGGTCTACATCATCGGGCCGGTCAGCGGGGGCATCATCGCCGCCGCCCTGTACGTGGTGGTGTTCCTCCGCGCGCGCGAGGTTGCAGCCCCGAGGACCGAGACTCCGATCGGCGGCGGCCCGGAGGAGGAGACCTAGCTCAGAACCGCGGCCTGGCCGAAGGCCCGCGCCAGGGCCAGCCCATCGTGTGCTGCCAGCAGTTCGGGCCGGGGTTGTACTGGGAGAGCTTCGCGCCGCACTCGGCGCAGCGCCGCTCCTCCGCCGCCTTCGGCCAGGGACCGTGCCCGGCCGCGTCGCCGGTCGATTTTCCCCTCACGTCCTGAGCCACGCCGAACTCCCCTCGTGGGAGGCAATGAACTCGAACGACCTTCGGGCGGGCCCGGCAGGGAGCCAATGTTCGCGGTAATGATAGCGTTGCTGTCCAGCGCAAATGGGGGTAGCCATGGACATGAGGAAGCTCGGAAGCCAGGGCCCGGAGATCTCGGTCGTCGGCTATGGCGCCTGGGAGGCGGGAGGCGACTTCTGGGGACCCAACGAGTCCGACGACGTGGTGATCGCGGCGATCCAGGCCGGCCTCGAGTCGGGGATGAACTGGATCGACACGGCCGAGGTGTACGGGAAGGGGCGATCCGAGGAGCTAGTGGGCAGGTCGGTGGCCGGGGGAAGAGGCGACGTGCTGATCTTCACCAAGGTCGCCCCCAGGCCCGAAGGGACCGGTTTTCGTCCCGACCAGGTCAAGCAGGCCATCCGGGCCTCCCTCGAACGCCTGGGGACGGACCACGTGGACCTGTACCAGCTTCACTGGCCCGACCGTTCCGTGCCTCTGGAGGACACCTGGGGTGCCATGGCCGAGACCCAGGACGAGGGCCTGACCCACCACATCGGGCTGTCGAACGTGAGCCGGGCGATGGTCGAGCGATGCCTCGACATCCGCCACGTTGACTCGGTCCAGAACCAGTTCTCCCTCATCCATCAGGATGACCGAGACGACCTCCTCCCCTCCCTTGCCGAGTGGGGAGTGGGATACCTCGCCTACAGCCCGCTGGGCCTGGGGATCCTCAGCGGCGGGATCACGAAGGATACCCAGTTCCATCCCCAGGACTTTCGAGGTGGGGCCAGGGGGAGCGTTCCCGAGAACTTCAAGCCCCGCAAGCTGGCCTCGAACCTGGCCAAGGTGGACAAGCTCAGGCCGATCGCACAACGGATCGGCACCACGCTCGCCCCTCTTGCGCTGCGGTGGGTGATCGAGCAGACCGGCGTGACCGCCGCCATCGCCGGCAGCCGGAAGGCCGACCACGTCAGGAACAACGCCACGGCTGGCGATCTCCGCCTCGATCAGCAGACCCTCGACGAGATCGACCGCATCTTTCAGTAGAGCCGCGTGAGCGACCGGCCGGACCTGATCGTCGTGGGCGACGTGATGGTCGACGTGAGCGTGGACGCGGGAGCGCTGGCGACCGGAGGTGACGTCCACGGTGAGGTTCGTCTGCGACCGGGTGGCGCTGGTGCGAATGCCGCCGTGTGGGCGGCGCGCGAGGGCGTCGACGTGCGCCTGTATGGTCGGGTGGGCGACGATCTACCCGGCAGGCTGCTGGCGGATGAGCTGGCCTCTCGAGGCGTTGACGCACGACTCACCGTCGATACCGAGGCGAGGACGGGGGCCATGCTGATCGTTCGGAACGAAGGCGAACGTCCTGCTCGCCAACGAGCGAGAGGTGGAGGTCCTTGAAGCCGGCGGTCGAGTGGCCCCGCAGGAGCGCTTTCGGCACATCTGTCGCAAGCGCGGCTCCCTGGGAGCCGAGCTCTTCTCGTCCGGGAGAACCGATGCCCTGCGGGGAACACCCCTCGATCGGCCGGTGGACCCGACCGGAGCTGGAGATGCGTTCGACGGGGTCTTTCTGGCCGCCCTGGCCCGAGGTTCGACGCACGAGGAAGCTCTTCGCCGGGCGTGCGAAGCGGGGCGAGCGGTGGCCATGACCGCGGGCACCTGGCCTGGTGTGTGCGAGCGCCCACCATGAACGGATCGTTCGTGCTGGCGGACCCTGTCAGCGAGGCGCTCCACGAGGGGCGGGCGGTGGTGGCGCTGGAGACCAGTGTCCTGGCCCAGGGTCTTCCGTACCCTCGAAACATGGAGGCCATGGACGCCATGACGAGGGCGATCCGGGCTCGAGGCGCCGAGCCTGCCTGAGTATTCGTCAAGCCCGGATCTCTTCAGGTGGGAGCTTCGGAGGCCGACCTCACCCGCCTGGCCACGAACGGGGTGGCCTTGAAGGTCGCCCGCAGAGACCTTCCCATGGTGATAGCCGGCGGTCACCTGGGCGCGACGACCGTGTCGGCTGCCGTGTGGGCGGCGGCCCGAGCCGGCGTCGAGGTCACCGCGACCGGCGGCATCGGAGGCGTCCACGCGGGCTCGGGCGATGTCTCCGCGGACCTCCTCGAGCTCTCCAGGACCCCCGGAATCCTCGTGTGCTCGGGCCCGAAGTCGATCGTGGATCCCGTGGCCACCCTCGAGTGGATCGAGGAGCTCGGGATCGGAGTGGTGGGCTATCGGTGCGAGCGGCTACCCTTCTTCCTGGTGCGGGAGACCGACATCCGGCTGGAGCACCTCGCCGCCAGCCCGGAGGAGGTTGGCGCCATCTCGCGGACCCGCCGGGATCTCGGCGTCGCCTCGGCCCTGCTTGTCTGCAACCCTGTCCCTGGTGAGCACGCGATGGACGCTGCCGTCGTGAAGGACGCGGTTCAGGGCTGCATCCGCCAGGCCGATGCGCAGGAAGTCAAGGGCAAGGAGGTGACCCCGTTCCTCCTGTCGTGCCTTGCCCAGAAGACGGGTGGAGCGAGCCTCGAGGCGAACCTGGCCTTGCTGGAGTCGAATGCGGGCCTGGCGGCAGACATCGCGGTCGCGCTGACCGCGTGATGGCCGCGGCTTACGAGACTTCCCAGGTGTCTCCCGAGTGCAGCAGCTTGGCCAGATCTCCCTTGCCAAGTTTCTCCGAAGCAGCCTCGATCTGACGCTCCATCAGCTCTCCGTACACGGGCCGGGATACGTCCCGGAAGACCCCGATGCAGGTGGGCTCCGTCGGTCGTGTGGACAGGTGCGCCAGGGCGAAGGCCGCTCCCGGCTTGTCGGCATGGGCGTCGTGCACGTAGACGAGCTCTGCCGGGATGTCCGCGGTCATGCCGGTGCGGAGCGAGCCGTCGAACTCGACGTAGACGCACTTTTCCCCGTCGGGGCCGAACACCACCGGCTTGCCGTGCTGGAGCCGGATCTGGTTCTGGACCTTGGTGTCCTTGCCCGTCAGAGCGATGAAGGCCTCGTCGTTGAACACGTTGCAGTTCTGATAGATCTCGATGAACGCGGTCCCCTGGTGCGCTGCAGCAGCCCGGAGCACATCGACCAGGTGCTGCCGATCGACGTCCACCGACCGGGCCACGAACGTCGCTTCGGCGCCAAGCGCAAGGCCCACCGGATTGAAGGGATGGTCGAGCGAACCGAAGGGCGTCGACTTGGTGACCTTGCCCTCCTCGCTGGTTGGCGAGTACTGGCCCTTGGTCAGCCCGTAGATCTGGTTGTTGAACATGAGGATCTTGACGTTGATGTTGCGGCGCAGGGCATGGATCAGATGGTTCCCTCCAATGGACAGCGCGTCGCCGTCACCGGTGACGATCCACACCGCGAGGTCCGGCCGCGCCGTCGCCAGCCCGCTGGCGATCGCCGGTGCCCGCCCGTGGATGCCGTGGACACCGTACGTGTCCATGTAGTACACGAACCGGCCCGAGCATCCGATCCCCGTGACGAACACGATCTTCTCCGGTGGGATCCCGAGCTCCGGGAAGAACCCCTGGACGGCAGAAAGGATCGCGTAGTCGCCGCATCCAGGGCACCACCGAACTTCCTGGTCGCTGGCGAAGTCCTTCTTGGTTAGAGTCCCGACGACTCCTCCTCGGGGGGCTACGCTCGGCTTCGCCTCGCTGCTTGAGCCCCCCGAACCCCCCCGGGGGGCTACGCTCGGCTCCGCCTCGCTGCTTGAGCCCCCCGAACCCCCCCGGGGCTCGGCGGCCTGTCCGTTTCCCTCCGTGGCCATCTCAGACTCTCCTCATGAGCTCGCGCTCTATCTCGGAGGCGAAGATCGGCTGCCCCTGGACCTTGGAGAAGCTCTCCGCGTCCACCAGGTACTCGGCGCGAACGATCCGCCACAGCTGTCCCATGTTCGCTTCAGGGATGAGCACGTCTGCGTAGCCGCGGAGGACCTCACCGGTGTTGCGCGGAAGCGGGTTGAGGTGACGGATGTGGGCCATCGCGACCTTCTTCCCCTTATCACGGACCCGGCGGACCCCCGCAAGGATGGCCCCGAACGTGGAGCCCCATCCGAGGACGAGCAGCTCGGCTTCACCGTCCGGATCGTCCACCTCCAGGAGAGGGATGTCCTCCGCGATCTTGGCCACCTTGGCTGCCCGCAGATGCGTCATCCGCTCGTGGTTGGCCGAGTCGTAGGAAATGTTGCCGGTGACGTCTTCTTTCTCCAAGCCCCCCACGCGATGGATCAGGCCGGGCGTCCCGGGGACGGCCCAGGGCCGAGCCTGGTTGTCGTCCCGCAGGTACGGCATGAACCCGTCGTCGTGGTTCGGCTGGGTGGCGAACTTCGGGTCGATGTCCGGCAGCCCGTTCAGGTCGGGTAGGCGCCATGGCTCGGAGGAGTTCGTCAGGAACGTGTCGGAAAGAAGGATCACCGGCGTCCGGTACTTGACCGCGATGCGCACGGCCTCGATGGCCGCATCGAAGCACTCGGATGGGGTCCTCGAGGCCACGATGGGGATCGGCGACTCGCCGTGGCGCCCGTACATCGCCGCCAGCAGGTCCGCGGCCTCGGTCTTCGTGGGCATCCCTGTGGACGGGCCGGCCCGCTGGACGTCCACGATGATCATTGGCAGCTCCAGCGTCACAGCCAGGCCGATGGTCTCCTGCTTCAGATCCAGGCCTGGCCCGCTGGTCCCGGTGACGCCCAGGTGGCCGCCGAAGGACGCCCCGAGGGCGGCCCCGGCCGCGGCGATCTCGTCCTCGGACTGCAGGGTTCGGACCCCGAAGTTCTTGTGGCGAGAGAGCTCATGGAGGAGCTCGGAGGCCGGAGTGATCGGGTAGCTCGCGTAGAAGATCGGCAACCCGCTCTTCACGCTCGCCGCGATGAGCCCCCACGCGAGCGCCGAGTTCCCGTTGACGTTCTTGTAGGTCCCCGGCGCGGCAGGCGCCGGCTTGACCTCGTAGGTATGGGCGAACAGCTCCGTGGTCTCACCGAAGTTGTACCCGGCCCTGAACGCGGCCAGGTTCGCATTCAGGATCTCCTGCTTGTTCTTGAACTTCTTCTCCAGCCAGTCGATGGTGACCTCGGTCGGCCTGCCGTACATCCACGAGATGAGGCCGAGCGCGAACATGTTCTTGGCCCGCTCGGCCTCCTTCTTGGAGATGCCGATCCCGTCGGTTGCCCGCAGGGTGATCGACGTCATGGGGACCTTGTAGATCTGGTATCCATCCAGGGACCCGTCGGACAGGGGATCGGACGAGTAGCCTGCCTTCTCCAGGTTTCGATCGACGAAGGCGTCCTCGTTGGCGATGATCACGCCACCCTTGTCCAAGTCCCGGATGTTCGCCTTGAGGGCCGCAGGGTTCATGGCCACGAGCACGTTGGGCGCGTCCCCGGGCGTCACGATCTCGCGGCTGGCGAAGTGGATCTGGAAGGCGGAGACGCCGGCCAGCGTACCGGCGGGGGCCCGGATCTCCGCGGGGAAGTCGGGCAACGTGGCCAGGTCGTTGCCCAGGACAGCGGTGGCATTGGTGAAACGGTCTCCGGTCAGCTGCATTCCATCGCCGGAGTCACCGGCAAACCGCACGACGACACGTTCTAGTCCGACGACGCTCTTCGGGGCCATGGAACTCCTTGGGCTGCTTACTCGAACCTCGCCTTCGCTGTCCATTAACTGTATCGCTTCACCCCTGGAGTCCCCCAGGGCAAGCAGTCGAGGCGGGGCGGCTAGTGGAACGAGTGGCCGCAGGCGCAGCCCCCCTGAGCCAGCGGGTTGTCGATGGTGAACCCCGACTGGTCAAGGGAGTCGACGAAGTCGATCTTGGCTTCCTTGAGGTACGGCATGCTCATCCGGTCCACGACGAGCTTGACGCCGAACTGCTCCTCGGAGACGTCACCGTCGCCCACCTCGTCGTCCAGGTACATCGCGTACCGCAGGCCGGAGCAGCCTCCCGGCTGGACGGCGACCCGCAGGGCGATGTCAGCCCGGCTCTCCTGATCCAGGAGCTGCCTGACCTTGTTTGCTGCCATCTCACTAAGGGTGATCATGGGGCCCTTTCCTCACGCCAAATCGCTCTGTTGATTATACCCGCCAGGCGTCGCTCCCCCAGGTGGTCACGAGGCTGGCCAGTGGCGCCATCGGGGCCGTCAACCCTCTTCCTTGAAGTCTGCGATCTGGCCGCTGGTGGTGCGCAGCAACTCGTCCGGGGTGATCGGGAATACCGAATCGGGGGTCCCGGCGGCGGCCCAGACCAAGTCGTACTGCAGGAGATCGCGGTCGACCAGGACGGCCAGAGGGCGGGAGTGCCCGAAGGGAGGCGTCCCACCGATGGCGTACCCGGTGGCGTCTCGGGCTTCCTCCGGGTTGGCCCGGCGGACTGCCTCGGAGCCCAGCAGGCCGGCCAGGCGCTGCTGATCGGCCCGGTTGGAACCGGAGGTGAGCGCCAGAAACGGCCGACCGTCGGCCACGAACACGAGCGACTTCACGATCTGTCCGATCTCGCAGCCGACGGCTCGGGCAGCATCGGCCGCCGTCTTGGTCCCTTCGGAGAACCTCCGGATCTCCAGCGACACGCCCAGGTCGGCGGCCGCTCTGTCGAATCGCTCGATCGCGCTAGCCACGAGGCCTTCCCCCTTCGCCAAGCCGGGCAGCCACTTCGGCCGCGAGATCCTCCAGGAGCATCCGGGTCCGCTCCATGGCCGACTCTAGGCCGAACCGATCGGCCAGCGCGAAGACCTGCGCGCCAGAGGGGTCGACGTGCTTTTGCCCGCAAAGCACCACCGCAGGAAGCCGAAACTCTTCGGCCACCCTGAGGACTCCGGCAGGCGCCTTCCCGTGGAGGGACTGCTCGTCGAACGTCCCCTCCCCAGTCACCACCAGATCCGCCTTCTCCACCCGCTCCCGGAGCCTCACCGCCTGCATCACCACGTCCACGCCGGGACGGAGATGCGCACCCAGGAAGGCCATCAGCCCTCCGCCCACCCCACCTGCTGCACCGCCCCCAGGAACGGTCCGGATGTCCAGCCCGAGGTCACGGTGGATCACCGCGGCGAGATGGCCCAGCGCCCTGTCGAGGAGGGCCACGTCCTCCGCCGTGGCACCTTTCTGCGGCCCGTAGACGGCAGACGCCCCATGGGGTCCCACCAGGGGGTTGTCGACGTCCGTGGCCACGACGAAGCTCGCCGCTCGCACCGACGGGTCCAGCGTGGTCATGTCGATGGTGGCGAGCTCGAGCAGGGCGGCCCCGCCGGGCCCGAGGTCCACTCCCCGCGAATCCAGGAGCCGTACCCCGACGGCTTGAGCCATTCCAGCTCCCCCGTCGTTCGTGGCGCTCCCGCCGATACACACCAGGACTCGCTCCACTCCAGCCCTGCACGCGGCCAGGATGAGCTCGCCGGTGCCCCGGGTGGTCGTTCTCCTGGGATCGCGGCGGGCCGGCGAGATGAGTGCGAGCCCCGAGGCTCGGGCCATCTCCACCACCCCGAGAGGCCCCGTCTCGGTCGGGACCACGGCGAACTCGGCCCCGACCGGATCCCCCAGCGGCCCCGAGACCTCTTGGGTGAGCCTCTCCCCACCGAGGGCAGCGATGAGGGCATCCAGCGTCCCCTCCCCGCCGTCGGCCATGGGCACGGTTTCGATTTCGGCCGTTGGATCGCCGCGCTCCCACCCTCGCGCTATGGCCTCCGCTGCTTCCTCGGCCGTCAGGGTGCCTTTGAACTTGTCCGGTGCGACCAGGACGCGCACGGGCTAGAGGGTACAATCCGCGCCTGATGACGCTCGACAGGCAATGGCTTCTGGCCACAGCGAGAGCCGAGCGGGAAGCACTCGGACGCACGATCCAATACACGCCGCCCGCCGCTTGGGATCAGGAGAGCCCCAGCCCGGGTTGGCGGAACCGGGACATCGTGGCCCACCTGGCCTCCGACGATGTCGCCTCGGCCGCCGTCATCGCCGGCGAGGTCCCTACGGAGTTCGAAGAGTACGTGAAGGGGTTGGAGGGCGAGCCGGCCACGCTGGACGGGTTCAACGAGTTCTCTGTCCGCCGCCGCGCCGATCTCCCTTTCCGCCAGGTGGTGACCGACTGGGGTCGGGCCGCCGACCTGTTCCTGGCCAGGGCCTCCAAGATCTCGCCCGAGGACTGGACCACTCTCAAGGTCCAGTGGATGGCCGGGCCCATCGGGGTCAGCTATCTGATCCAGTCCAGGGTCATGGAGTGGTGGTTCCACGGCGAAGACATCCTGGCCGGCGGCGGCAACCCGCCGCGCCTGGAGCATCCTCCGATCTACTGCGTCAACGACCTGGCAGTCCGAACGATCCCGTACGCGCTGTCGCTGGCGGGGCTGTCTTTCCCGGGGAGGAGCATCAAGGTCGAGCTGGAAGCCGTGGGGGGAGGCACCTGGCACCGAGGCCTGGCTGCCAGGGAGACTCCACCTCCGGGAAAGGCTTCGGATGCAGTGATCACCGGTCGGGCCTACGCGTTCGCCCTCGTCGCGGGGCGTCGGGTTCCCGCCGAGTACTACCTGGCCGAAGGGATCCTCCAGACGGCCGGTGACGACGCCCTGGCCGAGACCGTCCTGCAGCACCTCCGGGCATTCGCCTAGGGGGTCCAGGGGGGGAGCAGCCCCGCGGAGCGAAGCGAAGCGGATCAGGCTGCTTCGTTCCCCCTGGCGATGAAGACGATCCGAAGGATCGGGTTCATCGGGAAGAGGGGTCCAACCGTTCCACGGCCTCGCTCGTACTACCTCTCGTGGGGGGTAGGCTGCGATCGATGCGGAGTCGGCGCGACCCGAAAGCGGCACCGGGAGCCGACCTCATGCGGGGGTTTGCCCGACGTGATCCTCGTGCGGCCGACGAGCTCTACGCCCGGTTCGCCCCCCGCATCTACGGGCTCGGAATGGTGATGCTGGGCAACGCCGGTCATGCGGAGGATCTGGTGCAGGACACGTTCGTGAAGGTATGGCGAAACGCGCAAGCGTACGACCCGTCCCGGGGGTCAGTGGACACGTGGGTCCTTCTTATCGCCCGCAGCCTCGCGGTCGACCTGATCCGACGGAAAGTGCTCGAGACCAGGATCCTGGCATCCCAAGAGACCCCCGAAGTTGCGGTCGAGCCGGGCCCCGAGGACCAGGCCGAAAGCCGGGATCTGGCCGACCGCGCCCGCCAGGCCATGCAGTCCCTGTCCCCCGGGCAGCGGGCGGCCCTCGAGCTTGCCTACTTCGGAGGCAAGAGCAGCGCCGAGGTTGCCGAGCTCGAAGGGATCCCGGTGGGGACGGCGAAGACCAGGATCAGGACCGCCCTCATGAAGCTGAGGGAAGCCCTGGAGGTCCACCATGAACTGTGAGGAAGTTCGGGCCCAGCTCCCCGATTATGCCCTGGGGACGCTCCCCGAGATCGAGGCCGCCGCCGCCAGGCGGCATCTTCGGGGCTGCTCCGGCTGTCGATCGGAGGCGGCCGCCCTCGACGAGGGTGTGGCGCTGTTCGCCAGCTCCGCTCACGAGACGGAGCCGCCCCCCGAATTGCGAGACCGGGTCATGACCGTCCTCACGGAGGAGTGGTCGGAAACACCCTCGCCCCGGCATGCCCTCCCGGGCGTGCTGTCGCGTTGGCCCGCGATGGCCGCGGCGGTCATCGTGATCGCGGCTGTGGCCTTCGCCGCCGTGTCCCAGGTGAATGCCCGGGGATTCCGCGACGACGCCATCAGCTATCGGCAATTCCTTCATACCCTCGGCGGCAAGAACGTTCGTGTGGCGAGGCTTCAGCCAGCGCCATCGGTCACGCTCGAGGCCAAGGCCGTCCTGTACGATGCCGAGCGCGGCGGACAGAGCTGGGTCCTGGTGCTGGCCCGGGACCCGGGGGTCTCCTACCCGGTGAGAGTGACGCTGCGTGCGTCAGATGGTCGCTCGATCGCCCTCCGTTTCCCGTTGAAGTTCGACGAGGACGGCGACGCATGGACGAGCTTCTTCACGTCCTCGGACCTGTCGAAGTTCCAATGGATCGTTCTTACGGGGCAGGATGGGCGCGTCCTGGCCACGGGCAGGCTCCTGGAGGCATAGCTGGGGGGATGCAGGCTCTGGTGGAGAACGTCTCGGCGGACTCGTACGCGTCACTCTCGGGTCAGGAGAAGTCTCCCGATCTCCCGCGGCGCCGCCCCGAAGCGGTACTTGTACTCCAGGTCTCCCTTCAGCATGTCGAACCGCTCCCTGCCCGCCACGATGGCCCTGCGGATGAGGTCCGCCATCAGCACCATGCCGGGGCTCAGGCGGCTGAATTCACGGTCGAACGCGGAGTTGTAGAGGGAAAGGGTCTTCTTGAAGGCGAATCCGATGGCCCCCGCGGCTTTCCTTCCCTCGACCTCGATGAACGCCAGGTGCAACACATGTGGGGCCAGGAACGCCTCTCCCAGTCGGCGGAAGAAGATCTCCATGCCCGCGTGCATGAACCTGCCTTTGGGCCCTGGGCTCGACTTGTGCAGCTCGACGAACCTGTCCATGTCGGCGTCCAGGGTGTCCGGAGTCGACAGAGTGATCTTGTACGGACCCGCCTCCTCGATCAGGCGACGCTCCTTGCGCCTGATCTCGTGGCGGAGCTTGGCGGGGAGCCCGTCCAGATAGATGTCGAAAGCGCGAGGGAGCTCGATCGACGGGGCCACTCCGTCGTAGCCCCTCTCCACGCTCAGCCCGAGGGGTGCGGTAGCTGCGTCCAGCACGGCGAGCCACCGCCCGTCGATCGGGAGTCCCCGCAGGTCGGCCCGGTCCCATCGGACCTCGAAGGCGAGGGCCCGCATCAGCTCATTGGCCGCGACCTCCTCTAGGCCGGGCAGGCACACCGGCCCCATGTAGTCCGTGACGTCGAACCCGCCCATGAACCGCAAGCTCCCTTCCACCACCTCGAAGGGACAGGCCGCGACCAGTCTTCCCTCATTACTGATGACGAACGCAAGAACCAGCGTGCCTCTGCCGAACTCCTCCCACCACAGCTTCAAGTAGGCGGGGGTATGGAAGAAGGTTCCTTCGGGATCGGCCACAACCAGGTCGCCCCACCCTCGTGCGCGGAAGGCGGAGGCATCGCCGGTCAGCTCAACCCGCATGGGTCTCGCGTTCGAGCACGAACAGCGTGTGATGGTAGGTCATCAGGGTCGGCCACTTCGGTCGGTACGACTCGACGTGCACGGTCTCCAGATCGTGCTCCGTGAACATGGCCAACCATTCCTCCACGCCGCGGAATGCCATCGGCGTGGGAACCCCGTGGCGGAGGTTCAACGCCTTGTCCCAAAAAACGTTGAACGCGTGATCCACCCGATTGAACGGCGTGTCCTCGATCACGATCACTCGCCGGCCGGAGAGCCTGGCTGCTTCGGCCAGAACCTTCCCCTGGGCCTCGTATGGGTTGTGGTGCAGCGCAAACAGAAGGAGCACGGCGTCGTAGGCTCCGTCCGGGGCCGGGACGTGGTAGGGGTCCTCGAGCTTCAGGAAGGGAAGATCCTGTCGCCTGTTGCGGTACTCGACGAGGTCGGCCAACAGTGGTTGGATCCCGCGCCGGTGACCCAGCCACCTGCTGACCAGGCCCGTCCCCGACCCGTAGTCGAGCACACGCCAACCCGGGGTGAGATGCCTGGCGACCCGACTCCCCACTTCGTTCTCACGTAGAAACATGCCAGAGGCAAGTATGCCAGCGGCGCCGCCGGTGGAGACGTGGACGGCTACAGAGCCAGTTCCATCCGGAACGAGGCGACATCGGGGGACCCGCGCCGTGGCGGCGCACGGCCCTCGGCGATCGTGACGAATCCCTCGCGCTGGTAGAAGCGGATGGCCCTGTCGTTTCGCAGGGCCACGTCCAGGCTCACCGACCGAAGGCGGGCCTCGAGCGCTTCCTCGACCACCCGGCGGAGCAATGCGGAGCCGATCCCCTGGCTCCGGTGCTCGGGGGCGACGGCCAACGAGATCACGTACAGACTGTCCGAGGGTACGGACGGTGTGACCTGCGCGTGCCTGATGCCTTCTCGGATCACGTGCCTCCCGAACAGCCACCCCGCCGCCCGCACGACGACGAGTCCCGTGTAGGTCTGGGTCTTCCTGGTCCAGTCGGCCCCCGAGAACCGGATGATCTGGCCGACCACCGACCCGTCGATCTCGGCCACGAGCGTCCGGTCGAACCCGAACCCGCTGCCCGAAGCCCTGAATGCTGCCTCGGCCATTCGTCGCGCCACCCGGGGGTTCCCCACCAGGTCGGGCAAGCCACCGGGCGTCATGATGATCAGCGAAGCGGCAACGTTGACGTCGGCGGGAGTAGCGGGTCGGAGACGGATGTCGGAGTCGGCGCCGCTCACGCCTTGGCGCCGGAAAGAGCCTCCTGGAGCACGTCCCAGGCCAGGACCGCGCACTTGATCCTCACGGGGTACTTGACCACGCCCTTCAGCGCGACCAGGTCCCCGAACTCTTCTTCGTCGGGCTCGAGCTTGCCCTCCATCATGCTTCGGAACGCGGCGGCAAGCTTCTCGGCCTGCTCCACGGGCTCGCCCATGACCGCCTCGGTGAGCATCGAGGCGCTGGCCTGGCTGATCGAGCATCCTCGGCCCTCGAAGGCCACGTCGGCCACGCGGCCATCCGCGAGATGCGCGTGGATCGTGATCTCGTCGCCGCACAGCGGGTTGTTCTTCGAGCACGACAGCTCCGCCCCCGGGACGTCCCGCTTGTTTCTGGGGCTCTTGTAGTGGTCCAGGATGACTTCCTTGTAGAGCTCTTCAAGCGCCAAAGATGATCCTCGCCTTGTCCAGGGCCGCCACGAGGGCGTCCACCTCATCGGGCCTGTTGTACACGTAGAAGGATGCCCGGGTCGTCGCCGGAACGCCAAGGCGTCGCATCAAGATCTGGGCGCAATGGTGGCCCGGACGTACACAGATGCCTTCCTGATCGAGTACCTGGGCCAGGTCGTGGGGATGGATGTCCTTGTACCAGAACGACACCGCCCCACCCCGCACGTCCATGTCGGTCGGACCGAACACCTTTGCCCCCGCTTCGGTGAGCCGCTCGATGGCATAGCGGGCAAGCTCCTTCTCGTGCTCCCTCACCCCGTCCATCCCCAGGGCCTCGAGATAGTCGATGGCGGCGATCAGCCCGATCTCCTGGGCGATGTTCATGGTGCCGGCTTCGAACTTGTGCGGCGGGTCCTTCAGCGTCGAGTGGTCCGGGTAGACCTCCATGATCATCTCGCCGCCCCCGAGGAAGGGATCCATCCGCTCCAGCAGCTCTCCTTTCCCGTAGAGGCCGCCCGAGGCCGTGGGGCCAAGCATCTTGTGCCCGGAGATCGTGAGGAAGTCCACGCCCAGCCGGCTCACGTCGACCGGGTTGTGCGGGACGAGCTGCGCCCCGTCGACCAGGATCACAGCGCCCACCGCGTGGGCCGCCTCCGCCAGGCGCTCCAGGGGAGGCAGCGTCCCGATGACGTTCGACTGCCCGGTCACGGCCACCACCCTTGTCCGCTCGGTGATGAGCGTGTCCAGGCCCGTGAGGTCCAGCATCCCGTCGTCCCCCAGGGGGATGTACCGGAGGCGTGCCCCGGTGACCTGGGCGCAGAACTGCCAGGGGACGATGTTCGAGTGGTGCTCGACCTCGGACACAAGGATCTCGTCGCCTTCCCGGACGAACTTGCGACCGAATCCGTGGGCCACCAGGTTCACCGACTCCGTGGTCCCGCGGTTGAACACGATGCACGACGGATCGGGAGCGCCGATGAACCGGGCCAGCCGGGCCCGAGCCTCCTCGAAGGCCGCCGTGGCCTCCTCGGCCAGCTCGTACACGGCCCGGTACAGGTTGGCGTTGTGGCGCTCGTAGTAATCCGTGAGGGCGTCGATCACCTGCCGGGGCTTCTGGCTGGTGTTGGCGCTGTCCAGGTACACCAGAGGCTTGCCGTGGGCGGTCCGCTCGAGGATGGGGAAGTCCTTGCGGATCCGCTCGACGTCCAGAGCCTCCGCCTTCGGCGCGATGATCCTTGCCATCTCCGTCACTTCCTCACTGCGGCGTGCCGCTCCGCTCGGCCTGCGATTCCTCCAGGCCCAGGTCCTTTCGAAGCCCCTCGTATCCCTTCTGCTCCAGCTCGTGGGCCAGCTCCGGGCCGCCGGACAGCACGATCTTTCCGTCCATCATGACGTGGATCCTGTCCGGCGTGATGTAGTTCAGGATGCGCTGGTAGTGCGTGATCAGCAACACACCCAGATCCGGACCGATCAGCTGCTGGATCCCGGTGGCCACCGCCTTCAGGGAGTCGATGTCCAGGCCGGAGTCGGTCTCGTCCAGGATGGCGATGTCAGGCTCCAGCACGGCGAGCTGCAGCACCTCGTTCTTCTTCTTCTCTCCGCCGGAGAATCCCTGGTTGACGTACCGCGCGACCATCTGATCCTCCACGCCGAGCAAGGTCATCTTCTCCTTGAGTCGCTTGCGGAAAGCAAGCGCGGAGATCTGCTCGCCCCTAGCGGCCTTGTACGCAGAACGCAGGAAATTGACCACCGAGACCCCCGGGATCTCGGTCGGGTACTGGAAAGCGAGGAACAGGCCGTGCTGAGCCCGCTTGTCCGCCGTCCACTTGCTGATGTCCTCGCCACGGAAGCGAACCTTCCCCTGCGTGATGATGTAGCTGGTCCGGCCCATCAAGACCTGGGCGAGCGTGGACTTCCCCGAGCCGTTCGGCCCCATGAGCGCGTGGACCTCGCCCTGGCGGACCGTCAAGTCGATCCCTTTCAGGATCTCATTGCCTTCCACCTGGACATGGAGATCCTCGATCTCCAGCGTCGCCGTCTGTGTCTGTGTAGCCGTCTGCGCCATTCGGTCAACCCTCCAAATCGATCAGGACGCGGTCCCCGTCTACCTTGACGGGGAACGTGGGAATGGGCACGGTCGCCGGAAGCGACTTCGGCTGACCAGTCCGGAGGTCGAAAGTCGAACCGTGCCTCGGACACTCGATCGTCTCCATGTCGACGTCGACCTCGCCCTCGGACAGCGAGGACTCTGCATGCGAGCAGATGTCGTCCACGGCCAGGAAGATGCCATCCCCCAAGTTGGCCACGGCGATCTCGATCCTGTTCACGACGAAGCGACGCGCCTCGCCTTCGGGGATGTCCGTCGTCTTGGCCACCTCGATCAACATCAGCTTTCTTCCCGCTCGATCTCTTGAGCGATGGCCGCCTCCAGTCCTTTCCGGACCTCGGGGAGCGTCACCCTGTCCAGGACTTCCTGGAGGAATCCGAACACGATCAGCTTCTGCGCCTCGTCGAAGGGGATACCCCGGGTCTGGATGTAGAACAGGGTGTCCTCGTCCACCGGGCCCACGCTCGCTGCGTGGCCGCATCGCACGGGGTCGTTGGAGAGGATCTCGAGGTTGGGAATGGAGTCGGCCTTCGCCCTATCCGAGAGAAGGATGTTCCGATTCGTCTGGTAAGCGTCGCACTTGTGCGCGCCCTTTTGGATGATCACGGTGCCGGAATAGATCGTCCGGGACTCTTCTTTGAGGACACCCTTGTACAGGAGGTCGCTGGAGGTCTGTGATCCTCGGTGATCCTGGATGGATCGGTGGTCGAAGTGCTGGCTGCCCGTGGCGAAGTAGACGCCGAGCATCTCGCTCGATCCGCCGTCGCCTTCCAGGACGCTCTCGACCTCCGCCCTGGACAGGCTCGCCCCGAAGGCAACTCCGAGCGAACGGAGGTCCGCATCGCGGTCGATGAATGCCCGCTGGACGGAGAGATGGGTGACGCCCTCTCCCCATTCCTGGAGGGCCACGTAGCGGATCTTCGAGTTGGGCCCGGCGTAGATCTCGACCACCGCATCGGACAAGACGTTGGTGAGGTCGGGCGAGACGTAGCGGTCGATGTAGGTGACCTCCGCGCCCTCCTCCAGGACGAGCACGGTGTGGGGGAAGACCGCTAGTCCGTCCCGATCGACGTACACCAGGGTCTGCAGCGGTAGCTCCACGCGGGCGCCGGCCGGGACGTGGACGAATGTGCCACCCGCACGAAACGCGCCGTGTAGGGCGGTGAACTTCGTGCGGCCAGTGGGAACCGCCTCGTGCAGCCGGGCCTTCAGAAGCTCTCCATGGGTCCGGATGGCCCCATCGATCGAGGTGAACACCACGCCCTTGGCGGCCTCCGCCGGATCGAGATGGGTCGTGATCACCGTGGAGTTGTGCTGGATGGAAAGGCCGCTCCGCTCCCCAACCTCGCCCGCGGCCTCCAGGAGGTCGGGCTTCACGTCGTCGAGGGTTTCCGCTCTCGGCTCCTCCGCGAACGCGGTGAACCGGGAGAGGTCGAACTCCCGGAGGTCCGTGTAGCGCCATTCCTCGGTCTCGGGGGACGGCATCGGCGTGGCCTCGAACTGCTCGAAAGCGCGCGTTCGAAGACTTGTGAGAAATCCCTTGCCATCGCGCTGGGGGATCTCATCCAGCACGTCTCTGTTGAACCCGGTAGTGGTTGCCAGCTCAGCCAAGAATTCCGTCCTTGCCTCAGGTCCCCGCTGACAGCGGGGCACAACGGAAATTCTATCAATCTGATCGGATTCAGCCTCCCACGCCAGCTGCTCGACCCTCGCAGTATGGTCGAGGTGGTGTCAGGGGCGGGTGCTAGCCTTCCCCAAAGACAAGAGAGGAATACGGCTTTTCCTCCCTCGGAGGGACCGATCGATGGAGGTTGTCAGCACCGCCATCAACGCGGCCGTCGTTGCTACCGTCGGCCTCATTCTGGCGTGGCTGGGGAAGGGCCGTTTCGAGGCCATCGAGCGGCGGTTCGCAGCTCAGGAACAGCGGATCGATCGGCTGGAGGAGAGGCTGGAGCAGAGAATGGACGCCTTCCAGGCCTCGCTGGATGCACTGCGGTCGGATCTGACCCAGGTAGCGCTCGCCGTAGGGGTCCGCCGAAGAGCCACCAACACCTGACCCCCTTCGGATCGACTCAGCGAGCTAGCACGGCCAGGACCTCCTGCCCGTACCGTTCCAGCTTCGCGGGGCCAACGCCGGAGACCTTTCGGAGATCGGACAGCGTTCGGGGGTGACGCGAGGCGATCTCGGCAAGCGTCGAATCGTGGAACACCACGAAGGCCGGGACGCTGTCCCGCTCTGCCCGGTCCCGGCGCCACCGCTTCAGGGCATCGAAGAGTGGGTCGCCGACGGGCGTCGTTCCCTTTGGTCGAACGGCGGGCTTCGGTCCCGCCGCCGGTCGCGAGGGGAGGTGCGGCTCGGATGAAGGTCGCCACGTCAGCTCGTCGACGAAGGGACTGCGGCCGCCTCGGCCGTCGGCGGGCCAAGTCAGGATCACGAACCGCTTCGCGCGTGTGATGCCCACATACAGGAGCCGCCGCTCCTCGTCCACGGGCGCCCGGTTCCGGCCCGAGCGGAACGGCAGCTCCCCGTCCAGCAGCCTGGGGAGGAACACCGCTTCGAACTCCAGACCCTTCGCCCGGTGATACGTCATCAGGTTGACGCCGCGTCCGGACTCCTCGGCGGAAAAGCGGCGGGCCAGCTCAGCGAGGAACTCCCCGATTCCCTGGTCCGGGCGGGCCGCTGCGAATTCCCTGGCCAGGCCCCGCAGCCGGGCCAGGTCGGATTGTCGTGTGGCTTCCTCCTCCGAGTCGGGTTCCGCTTCCGGGTCGAACCCGAGGCCCGCGGTGACTCGCTCGGCGGCCTCGACAACCGACCCGGTGGTTGCGCCCCCTCGTCGCAGTTGCGCCACCGCCGCGCGGGGGCCCGGGCGCCGAAGGAACGCCCCGTCGCGGACCTGGAAGGGGATGCCCGCGTCCGCCAGCGCCTCCTCGAACAGTTCGGACCGGGCGTTGATCCGGTACAGGACGGCCATCCCCTCGAAGGGGACGCCCTCCGAATCATGGAGCCCACGAACCTCGTCCGCGACGAAGCCCGCCTCCACCGCTTCGCCCGGAACCGACCGGATCACCGGTGGCAGGCCAGGCGGGCGGGTGGCCCGGAGGGTTTTCCGGTATCCGCCCAGCCGGCCGCTCATGCGGTTCGCCAAGGCGAGCACCTCCGGCGTCGACCGATAGTTCTCCTCCAGCCGAAGGACTCGAGCCGTGGGGAAGCGATCCCGGAAGTCGAGCAGATAGGAGGGGGTCGCCCCGGTGAACCCGTAGATCGTCTGGTAGTCGTCCCCGACCACGCACAGCTCGTCCCGCCCGCCCAACCAGCGATCGAGGAGCGCGTGCTGCAGCGGGTTGACGTCCTGGTATTCGTCGACCGTGAACGCGTGGTAGCGAGCACGGACCTCGTGGGCCGCGGCGTCGCGTTCGTCGAACAGGCGCACCGCGAGACCGAGCATGTCCTCGAAGTCGAGCCTGCCCATCGCCCGCTTCCGTCGCTCGTATCCCGCGTACACCCGCTGCATCAGCTCGGCGGGGATCGGCGGCACGTGGCTCGCGGCGACGAGCTCGTCCAGGTACCGGTCCGGCGGGACCATCCGGTTCTTGGCCCACTCGATCTCAGTGGCGAGGTCTCGACGAGGGACGAACCTGTGGGGCGGCGGGAGAGCGTTTGCCAGCGAGGCGATCAGCGGCGCCTTCGATTCCAGGATGTCCCCGACCGGGGTGCCCGTGTGCTGCGGCCACAGCCGAGAGAGCTGGCCCAGAGCTGCCGCGTGGAAGGTCCTGGCTTCGACGCCCTCCACTCCCAGTTGGGCGAGCCGGGCCTTCAGCTCGCCGGCCGCCTTCTCCGTGAAGGTCACGGCAAGGATCTGGCTCAGCCCGACCGCCCCACTCGCCACCTGGTAGGCGATGCGGTGAGTGATCGTGGTGGTCTTGCCCGTGCCCGCACCGGCCAGGATGACCACCGGCCCGCGGGTCGCCGTGACGGCGTCGCGCTGGGCGTCGTTCAGCCCAGCCAGGATGGCTTCGAGCCGCCCGGTCCTCACCGGCCCGATGGTACCGGGCGGCACCGACGTGTCCGAGACAGGGTCCGACTCGATCCCCATGGTGCAACCACCGCGGTGTCGGCGCGGGCTGCCACCAGTCCCGGCGGAGGGGGTCGGCGACCAATCAGATGGGCGCCACCTTCTGCCTGGACGGCATGGTCGCCTCGGAGGACATCTCGGAGCGAGTCACGCTCACCGATGTCGTCGAATCGCTTTGACGTACCCCCCGTATATAGGATCCGGACATATGTTCGAGAGGTATGGGGCATGAGCGGGCTTCGATCAGCGATCGAGGAGTTGCGATCCGATGTACTGACGGAATTGCCAGATGCTCGCATCGAGGAGGACTTCGCCGAGCTGCAGCGTGCGGCAGAGCTCCTGGAGATCGAACGCCTCCGCCGCCTCGCGGAGATCGAGAGGCGGGCGACGTACCGGCAAGATGGGCACATGTCCGCCGCGTCATAGCTGGCCAGCACGTTCAAGGTCGCGTGGGGCACGGCCAAGGAGCACGTCCGTATCGCTCGGGCCCTGGAAGAGATGCCGGCCACGCGGCAGGCCCTGGACGCCGGCGAGATGTCGATGTCGGCCGTCCGTGTGCTGGTGGCGGCGCGGGACGCCGACCGTGACGCTTTCAGGAAGAGCGAGTCAGCGCTCGTCGAGGCGGCGAGGATCCACTCGATGCATGACCTTCATCGCGTCGCCGGGTACTGGCGCCAGGCCGTCGAGCGAAACCACGCGCTGGACAGCGACGAGAAGGTCCGGGACCAGCGCCGTCTCCATGCGTCGGTGACGTTCCTGGGGATGGTCCGGGTGGACGGCACGCTCGATCCGGAGACGGGCGAGACCCTGTTGACGGCTTTGAGCGCCGTGCTGGACGCCGAATCGCGAGCGGACCCCAAGTGGCAGGGTAGGACGCCGGCCCAGCGCCGAGCCGACGCTCTGGGCGAGATAGGCTTGACCTGGCCGACCGACCGCATGTCGGCGGTGAGAAGCCGCATGTGACGGTGACGGTCGATCCAGACACGCTGCGGGACAGCGCGGGATGGGCCGCTGAACTGGACCACGTGGGACCGATCTCCCCCGACATCGCCAGGAGACTCGCCTGCGACGCCTCGATCATGCGTGTGGTCATGGCGGGTCCGTCAGAGCCGCTAGATGTGGGCCGGCGAACTCCGCTCATCCCGCAGGCGATACGGCGCGCCATGATCATCCGGGATCGCCACTGCCGGTTTCCCGGGTGCGACCGCCCCCACACCTGGTGCGTCGCCCACCACGTCGTCCATTGGGCGGATGGCGGCCCCACAGCCCTCCCGAACCTCCTCTTGCTGTGCCGGGGGCACCACACGATGATCCACGAACGAGGGTTTCGGCTGGAACTGCTCGAAGGACGGCCGGTGTTCCGGCGGCCGGATGGATCTGTTCGCGAGGAGCGGGCGCCGCCGTAGCGGCTAGCCGATCGCCCCTTCCATCTGGAGCTCGATCAGGCGGTTCAGCTCGACGGCGTACTCCATGGGGAGTTCGCGGGTGATCGGCTCGATGAAGCCGTTAACCACCATGGCGGTGGCTTCGGCTTCCGACAGGCCGCGGCTCATCAGGTAGAACAGCTGGTCCTCGCCGACCCTCGAGACGGTCGCCTCGTGACCGAGCTGCGCAGTCTGCTCTTCCACCTCGACGTACGGGTAGGTGTCGGAGCGCGACTCGTCGTCCAGGATCAGCGCGTCACATCGGACGATCGACTTGGCGTGATGGGCATCGGGCTCGACGCGTACGAGTCCGCGATATCCGGTCCTGCCTCCGCCCTTCGACACCGACTTCGACGTGATGACAGAAGACGTATGCGGAGCCACGTGGATGGCCTTGCCGCCGGCGTCCGTGTGCATCCCCGGTCCCGCGTAGGCCACCGAGAGAACCTCCCCACGAGCGCCCTTGCCCAAGAGGTAGATGGAGGGGTACTTCATGGTCACCTTCGACCCGATGTTCCCGTCGATCCACTCCATGACGGCGTCCTCGTACGCCGCGGCCCGCTTCGTCACCAGGTTGTACACGTTGGTCGACCAGTTCTGGATCGTGGTGTACCGGACTCGAGCTCCCGGCTTCGCGATGATCTCGACGACGGCCGAGTGTAGGCTGTCGGTCGTGTAGATCGGGGCCGAGCAGCCCTCCACGTAGTGCACGTACGAGCCGGGCTCGGCGATGATCAGCGTCCGCTCGAACTGGCCCATGTTCTCCGCGTTGATCCGGAAATAGGCCTGCAGCGGGATGTCCACGTGCACGCCCTCGGGGACATACACGAACGATCCTCCCGACCACACGGCCGAGTTCAGCGCGGCGAACTTGTTGTCGTTCGGCGGGATGATCGTCCCGAAGTACTGCTTCACGATGTCCGGATGCTCGCGAAGACCCGAGTCCATGTCCGTGAAGATCACGCCGATCGAATCCAGCTCTTCCTTGATCTTGTGGTACACCACCTCGGACTCGTACTGGGCGCTGACGCCACCCAAATACTTCTTCTCCGCCTCCGGGATCCCCAGCTTGTCCCAGGTCCCCCGGATGTCCTCCGGCAGGTCCTCCCAGGACTTGGCCTGCTTCTCCGTCGACCGGATGAAGTAGTAGATGTCGTCGAAGTCGATGTCGGAGAGATCCGCACCCCACCATGGCATGGGCCTGGCCCGGAAATGCTTGAGGGCCTTCAGCCTGAACTTCCGCATCCAGTCCGGCTCGGACTTGAGATAGGAGATCTCTTCGACGACCTCTTCGGAGAGACCCTTCTTCGGTGTGAACACTGAATGACTGGGGTCTTTCCAGCCGAAGCGATATCCCTTGGTCAGCTCCCTGAGGTGTTCTTCCTGAGTGATAGCCATCGTGAAACCTAGTTTACACTGCAGGCGTCCTCAAAGTCGATCTGCCGGCTAGGATTCAAAACCCCAGGTCACAGGCCATTTCTATCGGACCCCGGCACCCGGCTCCCCAGCTACATCCGGGCCTCGCAGCCGTCGATAACCCGAGCAGGAAGACCTGTGGAGGAGCGACGGCATGTTCGGCCTCAGCGAGCGCGAGCACGCGGAGAGGTCTCTTCGCGAAACGGAACAGCACTACCACGCGCTCATCGAGGCTGCCGCCGACGTCATCCTCACGATCTCACCCCAGGCCAGACTGACCTCCCTCAATCCTGCCTTCGAGCGTATGACCGGATGGTCACGAAAGAAATGGCTCCACAAGCCGCTTCACAAGCTCGTCCACCCGGAGGACCTCTCCATCGCCCTCGACATGCTGGGCCGGGCCCTCCGCGCCGAACTACCCCCCCATATTCGAGCTGCGCCTACGGGCGAGCTCCGGCCAATACCTGAACGCCGAGTTCACCATGACCGCTCTGATGGACGACGGGGAAGTGATAAGCGTCGTGGGCATCGGGCGAGACGTTACTCCCCGTAAGAGAACCGAGGAGGAGTTCCACGCCCGGGCACGCATCCTCGAGGCCGTCGCCTTTGCCGCCGAGCGTTTCCTGGTCGGAGGGGCCGGGGCCGAGGACACTCAGGACGTGCTGAAGCGACTGGCGACAGCAGCCAAGGTGGACCGGGTGGCCGTCTTCCAGAACACCTACGCCGAAGACGGCGACGTCATCGTGAGCGAGCTGTATTCGTGGACCGATCCGGCGGTGCCGGGCCCGGAGACCGTCTCGCCCGAGGTCCACTCCTACAGGGCGATGGGGTATGACCGATGGATCGAAGTGCTCGGGAGCGGCGGGGTCATCAGCGGCGTCGTCCGCGACTTTCCTCACCAGGAAAGGCACACCCTCGAGCAGGAGGGCTTCCGGTCGATCGCGATCGTTCCCATCTTCATGGGCGACGAGTGGTGGGGGACGATCTGCTACGGGCGGAAGCGGGTCGAGCTCGACTGGTCTCCTGCCGAGATCAGGGTGCTGAAGACCGCGGCCGGTCTATTCGGAGCGACCATCCATCAAGCCCGATCGGACGAGGCCCTCCGTGAAAGCGAGGATCGCTACAGACGACTGGTCGAGCTTTCTCCGGACGCGATCGTGATTCACAAGAAAGGTGTGATCGAATTCGCCAACCCAGCCGCGCTGCGCCTGGTCGGCGCTCGACAACCTGAGGACCTGCTCGGCCAATCCGTACTGAAGTTCGTCCATCCCGACTCCCGGCCCCTGGTGCTGGAGCGTCTCCAGCGGCTCCGGGAAGGCCGACACGCGCCCTTGATCGGCGAGAGGTTCGTCCGCCTCGATGGCCGCGCCGTGGAAGTCGAAGTGGCCGCCATTCCCTTTCAGCATGAAGGTGAGACGGCCGTGCAGGTGGTGGCCCGGGACGTGACCGATCGCCTGAAAGCGGAGGAGGCCCTCCGGGCGAGCGAGGACCGGTACCGCAGACTTGTCGAGCTCTCCCCCGACGCCATCGCCGTGCACAGCGAGGGCTCCTTCGTCTTCGCCAACCGGGCCATGGCCAACCTCCTCGGCCTGAGCTCGCCGGAGGACATCACCGGCACGCCCATCCTGGACGTGATCCACCCCGACTCTCACGCTCTGGTGAAAGGGTTGCGCTCCCGCACGCCTCCTGAGGACGCGGAGGCGCCTCTCGTCGAGGAGAAGTTCATGAGGCGGGACGGGACGGTCATCGATGTCGAGGTCGCCGGGATCCCCATCACCTACCAGGACCAGCTGGCATGGCAGATCGTGACCCGGGACATCACCGACCGGAAGCGAGCCGAAGTCTCGCTTCGCCAGCGCAACGCGTACCTGGCGGCGCTGCACGAGACGTCCCTGGCCATCATGGACAGGTTGGATCTTCGGGAGTCCCTCGAGGCGATCGCCGCCCGATCGGGAGCTCTGGTGGGGACCGAACACGGATACATCTATCTGGTCGATCCCGAACGCGACGAGATCGTGGTCGAGGTGGCCCTGGGCGCCTTCAAGGACTGGGCGGGCTTTCGGATGAAACGAGGCGAGGGCATCGCCGGGAAGGTGTGGGACACGGGACAGCCATTGGCAGTGGAGGATTACGACAGTTGGGAGGGCCGCTCGCCGAGCTTCCAGAAGGGTGTGTTTCGGGCGGTCCTGGGCGTCCCGCTCAAGTCGGCCCAAGGTGTGGTGGGCGTCCTCGGTGTCGCGCACATCGAGGAGGGCCGAACGTTCAGCGACGCTGAGGCGGAGCTGCTCACGCAGTTCGCCGCCCTCGCCTCCGTCGCCCTGGACAACGCGCGGCTCTACACGGACCTGCAGCGGGAGCTCTCCGAACGCCGTCGGTTCGAGCACGAGCTCGGCCAGACCGAGGCGAAGTACCGAACCCTCGTCGAGCAGATCCCGGCCATCAGCTACGTCGACGTGTACGACCCGCAATACACGCCCGACATGTTCAGGACGGCATACGTGAGCCCTCAGATCGAGACGATGCTCGGGTACTCACCCGAGGAATTCGTCGACAATCCGGAGCTCTGGTACACGCTGGTCCACCCCGACGACCGGGAGCGGGCGCTGGCAGCTGACGAAAAGCACTACCGGACCGGCGAACCTCTGACGCAGGAGTACCGGGTTGTCGGGAGGGACGGCCGAACCGTCTGGGTGCTGGTCGAGGCCGTCGTGGTCCGAGACGAGGGCGGAGAGCCCCGCTTCTCCCAGGGGATCCTGTACGACATCACCTCGCGCAAGAAGGCAGAGGAGGATCTGGAACGAGCCCTCTCCATCGAGCGGGAGGCGGCCGAGCGCCTCCGGGCCCTGGACGAGATGAAGAACACGTTCCTCCACGCGGTGTCCCACGAGCTCAGGACGCCGCTTTCGGCGGTCCTGGGCCTCGCGCTCACCCTGGAGCGGGAGGAGGTCAAGCTTTCCGCAGAGGAACGTCAGGACCTGGTGCGTCGTCTCGCCGCGAACGCCCGCAAGCTCGATCAGTTGCTCTCGGACCTGCTCGACCTGGATCGGCTGGACCGAGGGATCATGGAGCCCAGGCGCCGACCCACCGACGTGGCGGCCCTGGTTCGCCGGACTGTGGAGAACTCGGACATCCTCGGCACCAGGCCGGTGCGGGTGTGGGCCCAGCTGGTGGTGGTGTCGGTCGACGCCCCGAAGGTGGAGCGCATCGTGGAGAACCTCCTGGCGAACGCGGCCCGCCACACTCCACCGGACACGACCATCTGGGTTCGGGTCCTTCCGGAACGCGGCGGCGTGGTCATCTCTGTCGAGGACGATGGACCGGGAGTCTCCGAGGAGCTCCGGGAGTCCATCTTCGAGCCCTTCCGCCAGGGCCCGGACGCGCCACGCCACTCCCCCGGCGTGGGCATCGGCCTGTCACTCGTGGCCAAGTTCGCCGAGCTGCACGGCGGCCGGGCGTGGGTCGACCAGCGCCCCGGCGGCGGGGCGTCGTTCAAGGTGTTCCTGCCGGGCGCAGCTGCCTGAGCTAGCCCTTCTCCACCGGGACCCCGACCAGGGATCCGTACTCCGTCCAGCTCCCGTCGTAGTTCTTCACGTTGTCGTAGCCCAGCAGCTCGTGCAGGGCGAACCACGTGTGCGACGAGCGCTCCCCGATGCGGCAGTAGGCGATGACTTCCTTGTCGGAGGTGATGCCCTCGCCCTCGTAGAGCGACTTCAAGTCGTCCGCGGACTTGAACGACCCATCGTCCTGGGCCGCCTTGCCCCAGGGAACGTTGGCTGCTCCGGGGATGTGACCCGGTACCTGGGCCTGCTCCTGCGGCAGGTGATCAGGGGCGAGCTTCTCTCCCCGGTACTCCTCGGGGGAGCGAACGTCGACGAGAGCCGAGGTTCCAGAGGACACCTTCTGGAGGACCTCGTCCCGGAAGGCACGGAAATCGCCGTTGACCGGCGCGTCGATGTTCAGGGTGGTCGCCGTGAACGAGGGAACGTCGTTGGTCATGGCCCGGCTCTCCAGCTCCCACTTCTTGCGTCCGCCGTTCAGGAGCTTGACGTTGCCGTAGCCCAGATAGCGCAGCAGCCAATAGGCATAGGCGGCGAACCAGTTGTTGTTGCCCCCGTACAGGATCAGGGTGGTGTCGGGACCCACTCCGGCTCTTTGAAGGAGCTTCGCCAAGCCATCCTGGTCCACGTAGTCCCGTCCCACCGGGGCATGCAGATCGGTGTTCCAGTTCCACCCGAGCGCGTTGGGGATGTGTCCCTTCTCGTAGGCTTGGGTGTCCTCGTCGACCTCGACGATCCTTATGTTCGGATCATCAAGGCGCTCCTCCAGCCAGCCCGTCTCGACCAGCACGTCAGGATTGGTGAATTCGGACATCGATGCCCCCCTTTCGATAAAATCCCATCCGCGAAGTAGAAATTATGCAAAGGAGCGGAGCCGGGACGCAAGGGGCCTTTCCCTGTGTGCTCAGAAGAAGCCCAGAGCGGCTTTTGCCTCATCGGACATCATCTCGGGCGTCCAGGGCGGGCGCAGCACCATCTCCGCCTCGACCTGGTCGATGCCCTGGACCCCAGACAGGAACTGCTTCATCTCGGCCTCGATCAGCGGCCCGATCGGGCATCCCATCGTGGTGAGGGTGTAGGTGATGTGCACGGAGTTGCCCTGGATGTCGAGCCCGTAGACCAGCCCCAGGTCGACGATGTTGATGCCGAGCTCAGGATCGACCACGTTCTTCAGCGCCTCGATGATCTGCTCCTTCAGGGTGTCCGGGTCAGCCGCGGCGCCGTCGCCTGATGGCTCCCCGGCCCGCTCGGGCGATTCGTTCATCTCTGGCTGTTCGACCATCGAGTGCTACTTACCCTCCTTGAGACCCCTCTAGGGCTATTCTAGGCGCGGCGCACGGTAGAGGGGCTACGGCGTGAACCGTAGGGAGGCCGAGATGCGGGTGCTTATCGTCGATGACCATCCCGTCACCCGAGACGGGCTGCGATCGGCGCTTTCCACGTCCGCGGACGTGGAGGTAGTGGGAGAGGCCACCAACGGAGAAGAGGCCGTCGCGGCGGTGAAGGAGCTTTCCCCGGAGGTCGTGTTCATGGACGTGCGGATGCCCGGGATGGACGGGCTGGAGGCCACACGGGTCATCCGGGACATCGCTCCGGACACCAAGGTCATCCTGTTCACCATCGAGGAGTCCCGCGCGGCCATCGCCGACGCCATCAGAGCCGGAGTCTCCGGCTACCTCCTGAAAGACGTGAGCGCGAGCGAGCTGATCCAGGCCGCGCGGCTTGCCCTCGAAGGAAAGGCCGTCATCCATCCCACGCTCACCCGGGCGTTCATCGAGGAGATCCAGTACGTCGAGACGCCTCGGGAGACCCCGCTCTCCAGGCGGGAGTCCCAGATCCTGCAGAAGGTCGCGTACGGAGCGACCACGAAGGAGGTCGCCCACGACCTCAGCATCTCTCCGCATACCGTGAAGACCCACCTCGAGCGGATCTTCGAGAAACTGGGCGCGAATGACCGAGCCCAGGCCGTGGCGATCGCCCTGCGGAAAGGCTTGGTCGACTAGACCTCCACGGCCTGGCGGACTTCCTCCGCCGACCGAACCACGGTCGCGAGCTCCCTGAGCGCATGCCAGAGCTCAGTGGCCTCGCCGCCGGTGAAATCCCGTTCCTCCATCGGGATCTGCTCGACCAGGATCGTCCTGATGCCACGCCGGGCCGACTCCCAGGCCAGCCTGAGGTTCTCCACGTTCCCTGGTCCGAACGGCGCGTCGCACACGACGAGGAGAGACGCCCGTGCGATCAGTTCCCCGCAATCGACGGCGCTCCTGGAGTCGATCACGGAGAATGGCGGGACCGATACCCGGAGGAGGTTCAGGCGCTGGGCCACCACCTCGTCGGTGTCGCCGGCGTGCAGGACCCCTGTGGTGACGTCGAAGCCCCGCTCAGCCAGCAGGCGAAGGACCGCCGCTCCTCGTCCGGCGCCCCCGATCACGTGCGCCCGCTCGCTCGAGGGCATGCCTCCGATCAAAGAGAAGGGGGGAGCCACGACCACCGCGGGCCGTCCGGTGGCACCGCCCGTCGTCACCTCCACGTCCACCGCGAATACCCTACCGATCAAGTCGTGGGTGATGACCTCGGCCGGCGGTCCTGCCGCAACCACTCGCCCTTCCGACAGCACGTGGATCCGGTCGCAGTAGGCCGACGCGATGTTCAGGTCGTGGAAGATGGCCAGCACGGCCTTGCCGTCTCTGCGAGCAAGACCCCGGACCAGCGTGAGGATCTCCACCACGTGGCGCATGTCCAGATGCGTGGTCGGCTCATCGAGCAACAGGACGGGAGCGTCCTGGGCCAGAGCCTGAGCCAGGATCGCCCGCTGGCGCTCTCCCCCGGACAACTCCCCCATCCCTCGCTCGGCCAGGTGCTGGACGTTTGCCGAGGCCATCGCCCGGCGGACCTGCGCCCAGTCGTCTCCACGACCCCATGAGGAGCGATACGGGGACCGGCCCATCAGCGCCATCTCCAGGACCGAATAGTCGAAGGCGGGAGTGACCTCCTGCGGAACCACCGCGACCAGCCGCGCTGCCTGTCGTGCCGAGAGCGCGTACGGGTCGAGCCCCTGAACCCGAACTTCGCCGTGATCGGGTCGCAGGCCTCTGGACGCCACCCTGACGAGCGTGGTCTTCCCCGAACCGTTCGGCCCGATGAGGCCGACGATCTCTCCCGGCGCCGCCTCCAGCGATACCTCGTGGAGGACCCGCCGGGCCGCATAGCTCGCCGTGACACTTTGGAGCGCCAGGCCCATCTCACGCCCGGCCACGGGCAACCCTCCGCTCCCGTCTGAGCAGGTACAGGAAGAACGGGCCGCCCAGCACCGCCGTCACCGCTCCCACGGGGATCTCCTCGGGGCTTATGGCGGTCCGGGCGGCCAGGTCCGCCAGTACCATGAAGACCGCGCCTCCCACGATCGAGGCGGGAATGAGCCGGCGATGGTCCGACCCAAGGACCAGCCGGAGCATGTGCGGAGTCATCAGGCCGACGAATCCGATCAGGCCCGCCACGGACACCGCAGCCGCGGTGAGCATCGCGCCCGTTGCCAGCATCAGGCGCTTGAACCGTTCCACGTCAAGGCCGAGCTGGGCCGCCCGCTCCTCGCCGAGCGCTGAGAGGTTGAGGTCGCCCGCACTGGCCATGGCCACCACTGCTCCAACCAGGACGAACGGACTGGCCACGGCGAGCGACGGCCACCCCCTCGCCCCCAGTCCTCCCAGAAGCCAGAAGTAGATGGCCCGGATCTCCTGGCCGGAGAACGTCATCGCCAAAGAGATGAGCGCGGAGATCACCGCCGCGACGGCGATCCCTGCGAGCAGCAAGGTCGCCACCTGGACGGCCGGTCCCAGACGAGCCAGCCTGTACACGAGGAACGCGGTAGCGACCGCTCCCACGAAGGCAGCCGCCGGTACGCCCAAGCCCCCCAGGGCAGCCCCCCCGCCGGCCAGGATGACGGCGATCGCCCCCAGCGCGGCCCCCGAGGAAACCCCGATGATCGCGGGGTCGGCCATGGGGTTTCGAAACAGCGCCTGGAACACGGCGCCGGCGGCCGCCAGCGCAGCCCCGACGAGAGCAGCGAGCAGTACCCTCGGGAGCCTGAGCTGGAACAGGATCACGGACGTCGAATGCGGGATGGCACGGGGCCGGGCGACCACTCCCAGCTTCCACGCCAGGAGCTGAATCGAATCCCACGGGGAGATCCACACCGCTCCCACGGCGACTGCAGCAAGGACGACGAGTCCCAGCAGGATCACCAGCCCCGGGAGAACCGCCTGGCGTCGCCGGATCCACATCTCGCCTACGCCGTGACTCCGGGATGGAGCACCCTGGCCAGCGCAGCCAGGCCTTCGACGACCCTCGGGCCCGGCCGGCTCACCAGGTCCGAATCGATCAGAAAGATCCGGCCGGCCGCCACGGCGGCGACGGCCTTGAACCCCGGTCGCTTGGCCACGGCCGCGGGCGACGACCCCGATTCCGACGCGACCAGGTAGACCCGTGGGCTCTCCTTCACCAAACGGTCCACCGACCACTCGGGATAGTCGGACCTGGCACGGGCGGATGCCGACGAACACCCGGCACGGTTCAGGAGATCGGCGATGAATGTGTTCGGGCCGACCGATGTCAGTGGCGGGTAGTAGGCCTCGAAGAAGCATGACACCGGGGGTTCCTCGGAGACCGCGGCCTGGATCTCTTTCGCTCGGGCCGCCATGCGTTGGGTCAGCGCCGCAGCCCGGCCGGGCACGCCGGTCAGGCGGCCCACGGTGCGGATGTCGTGAAGCAGATCCTCGAAGCCGGTCGCGTTGATGGTAAAGACGGGGATGCCGAGGTCTCGAACTCGCTTCTTCCACTCGTCCCCGCCGGAGATGGTGAGCATGAGGCTGGGGTGGAGGGAGACGAGCTTCTCCACGTTGGGATCGACCCCGAACTCCCCGGAACCTCCGACCTGGTCGATCTTCCTTGCCTCCGCGGGGTAGTCGTCGAACTTCCCGGAAACGCCGACGAGCCGTCGGCCCAGCCCCAGGGCGAACACGATCTCGGTATTGGATGGAGCGAACGTCACGATCCGCCGGGGCGGGACGGTCAGCGTCACCCGCTGTCCGTCGTCGTCCGTGAGCGTGACCGGGAACGACGCCTTGGAGCCCGACGACGGCGCAGTCCGCGGACCCTCGCGGCCCGCGCAGGCACCCAGCACGATGCCCAGTGCAGCCAGGACCACCCACCGGGTTCGAAGCATTGCCATGGGTCCTCCTCTCGGTCGCGGCCGCCCCATCAAAAAAGCCCCCGGCTCTCGCCGGAGGCCAATTGAAGCGGCCCCCTCTTTTGCGCGAAGAGCGCGGCCGAACCGCCCCGAGGCAGGTCTCCTGACTTCCGGGTACCAGCGCTTCCCCGATCCTTCCCAGGGCCTGGACCCCAGTGGCATCTTTCGGGTTCGCTCCCCGGTCACAGTGGCGCGACCGTGCCGGACTTCCACCGGCTTCCCTCTTCGGGCCCGGACGGGGGTGCCACCCGTTCGGGCCACCACGAGGCGCGATATTCGATTGGGCCCATTCTCCTTCCAGTGGCGCACCACCCGCAAGTTCCCTACAATTCGGCCAAGACACCATGCGCGCAGGAGTCGCGGTCTCTGTTATGGTCGTCACCCTGACGGCCTGTACGAATAGGCCGGCTGCCCATGAGGCCTCGGTCCCACCAGCGGTCTTCACGGTCCACCACCTGCCGCCCAGCCCCTCTCCGCTGCAGATCGAGGTACAGGCAGGGAGCGTGCAGGCCCTCATTCCCGACGGGTGGGAAGCACGGCCTCTGCCCACCGCGCGGTACCCGCAAGAGGGCTTCGTAGCCTCGGCCCGGATCGAGCAGTGGGAGAACGCCGTGGGGACGGTAAGCGGGATGGAGGCGTTCTGGATCGACGTGGCCAAGCTCCAGATCCCCTCCGACTACTACTACATGGTGGCACAGGGACCGGCCATGGCCGCGCTGGCCGCGAACAGGAACTGCCGCTCCGCGAGCGAAGACGTCTACATCGATCATCCGCCGGACTTCACGGGTCGCCGGTTCTCTCCGGGGGACTACGTGATGTCGGCCACCGGCTCCTGCCGTACCGAGGGGACGCCGACCCGGTGGGCGTATGTCGTGGCGGCCCCTGGGTTCGGGCCGATGCGACAGATGGGCATCCCCACGTCAGGCTTGTACGTGGTCATCGCTGTGGTCCCGGAGAGGAGATCCGGGCACCTGCTCAAGCAGATCCTGGCGGCGGCCCGGTTCGGTGACACCTCGATCTCCGAGTTCCTCCGGGCCGCCCGAGACACTCGCTGATCTCCTAACCACGCGGCCCCGCGCCGGGCCTGAGACGGCCGTCGCGGTCTCGGCCAGATCGACCTCGTCGGCAGGTCCGGCCTTCTCGCTGCCCCAACACCTCAATCCTTCGGCCTAGCGACAACACAGCCCAATTGCCGATCCGATTTGGCTGATTGCATCCCATTGGCGGATGACTGTTCCTCGAGGGGGGAGCCATCATTCAGGCGGACGGAGTAGGCCGGAGAAGTGTTCGGCGAAGCTGCTCCATCCGTCCGGCCCGGAAAGGGCAGGGAACGAGCGAACAAGGGGGAGCTACATGGGGAGAAAGTTCAAGGTGGCGGCGCTGCTGGGGATGATCATGGCCGTCTGCCTCGCGGGTATCGCGATCGCCCGGGTTCCATGGACCGGCAATGGATCGGACTCCATCAACGACTGCAACGAGGGTCAGGACCCGTACCTGCACTGGGTGCTCACGCCGAACGGAGACGAGCAGCCAGACAGTGCGACCCTGTATGTCAACGGTGACGCTTACGCGATGGAACAACGGGGGAACAGCGCGGCGCTCCACGCCGTCACCCCGTACTACGATCCCGACACACTGACGGCGTACGCCGACGAGAGCCCGGAAGGCTCGGCGAACAAACTGGTCATCTCGGACGGATGCCGGGGTCCCGCCCCGGAGCCCAGCCCGAGCCCCAGCGAGAGCCCAAGCCCGGAGCCCAGCCCGAGCCCCAGCGAGAGCCCGAGCCCCGAGCCATCGGGACAGCCCGCTGAGCCGAGTACCCCGCCCACCCCGGGTGCGGCTCCCGCCGAGCCGGTCCCCGGTCAGGCCCCGTTCACGGGATAGGGGAACGCCCCAGCGGGTCAGGGAGGAAACATCAGGCCAGGGGGTGCCGGGACACCGGCACCCCCTCTTCCTTGCTTCACGTGACGCAGCCTCGGTAGGAAGGACAGGTGGACGAAACGAGCGACTCCAACGACACACGGTCGGCACACCCCCAGCGCCGTCGACGACGCTCGCGGTTGCTCGATTATGGGCTGTCAGTCGTGCTGCTCCTGATGGCGGGGCTGGTCCTGGTTCCAGTCGCCGAGACGTTGATGGGGCGAGACGTCCTCCCTTCCGGGGCCCGGCGGTCGAGCAAGGCGTCAGCGAGGACAGAAACGCCCCACTCCGAACCCTCACCGGCTCTCCCAGCATGCGCCCAGGAATCCGTGATCGGCACGCTGGTGCGTGATCGGACCATGGCCAGGACTGCCCCGGACCCCTCGGCCCGAGCGATCCACGCTTTCGCCCGGATGACTCCCCTTGGATCGCCCCAGGTGTTCCTCCTCCTGGAGCAGGTCGCGGGCGAAGACGGAGCGACCTGGTTCCGGGCGCTCCTGCCCACCAAGCCGAATGGGACGGCCGGCTTCATGCCCGGCAAGGATCTCCAGGTCCGGGTCACGCCGTACCGACTGGATCTGGACATCCGGAGGTTCAGGCTGAAGCTGTACGAGGGCTGCGGGCTGGTGAAGACGTATCGAGTTGGCATCGGTACCGGGAAGACGCCCACCCCCAGGGGGCAGTTCTACCTGACGTCTTTGATCAAGCTCCCCCACCCCGGCACCCTGTACGGGCCTTATGCCTACGGGCTCTCGGGCTATTCCGAGGTGCTGGACACGTGGAAACTCGGTGGGATCATCGGCTTGCATGGAACGAACGACTCCTCGTCGATCGGCAGGCGGAGCAGCCACGGGTGTATCCGCATGAGGAACCGCGACATCATCGGATTGGTCAAGATCCTGCCCCTGGGCACTCCGATCGCCATCAACTGACAGGGAAAGCAACGACGCTGGGCGGAACGTGTAGGCTTCCGCCAGCATGACCGATCAGACGCTCGAAGCCATCCCCGAGAAGATCTCCGCCCTGATGCCGGACATCCGGGCGGAGCTGGAGCGGCTCGTCCGCATCCCCTCGGTCAGCTTTCCGGACTTCGACCCCGACCACGTGCGACGGTCGGCCGCAGCGACCGAAGGGATCCTTCGTGCGTGCGGGATGCAGACCTGGCTGTTGCAGGTCGAGGGAGCCCATCCCGCCGTTCTCGGACAGGTCCCGGCGCCGGACGGAGCGCCGACCGTCCTGCTGTATGCCCACCACGACGTCCAGCCGCAAGGCCCGGAAAACCTGTGGGCCTCGCCGCCATTCGAGCCCGTGGAACGGGGCGGCCGCCTGTATGGACGGGGGTCTTCGGACGACAAGTCCGGAATCGTGATGCATGCCGCGGCCCTGCGGGCGTGGGGAGGTCGGCCCCCGGTGGGGGTCACCGTGTTCGTGGAGGGGGAGGAGGAGTCCAGCTCGGAGCACCTCGGTGCCTTCCTCGCCAAATACGGTGACCTGTTGAAGGCCGACGCCGTGGTCCTGGCCGACTCGGGCAACTGGAGGACCGGAGAGCCGGCGCTGACGATCTCGCTTCGCGGGATCGTGGCCTGCTTCATCGAGGTCCGAACGCTCGACCACGCGGTGCACAGTGGCGAGTACGGAGGTGCCATCCCGGATGCCCTGACCACGTTGTGCCGGACGCTGGGCACGCTGCACGACGACAAAGGAAGCGTGGCGGTACCCGGTCTGGCCTCCGGGCCGGCCGACCCGCTGGATCTCACGGAGGAGGAGCTCAGGGAGTGGGCGGGCGTACGCCCGGGAGTCACCCTCATCGGTGAGGGCAGCCTGACCGAGCGGATGTGGACGAAGCCCGCTCTCTCCGTCCTGGGGATCGACGCCCCCCGCACGCCCGAAGCGTCCAACCAGCTCGTCCCGTTCGCTCGGGCCAAGGTGAGCATGCGGATCCCGCCCGGCCAGGATGCCGACGAGGCCATGGGCGCCCTGGTCAAGCACCTGGAGTCGAACGTCCCGTGGGGGGCCGAGGTCAAGATCATCAGGGAAGGTGTCGGCTCCCCTTTCGCTTTGCAGGCGGAGGGGGCCGCCTACGACGCCATGCGCCGGGCAATGACCGAGGCCTTCGGCAAGGAGCCCGTGCTCATGGGTGCCGGAGGCTCGATCCCCTTCGTGGCGGAGTTCGCCCGGCAGTTCCCGGAGGCTACCCTGATGCTCACCGGAGCCGGGGACCCCAAGTGCAACGCACACTCCGAGAACGAGAGCGTCGACTTGGCCGACCTGGAGAAATCCTGCCTGGCCGAGGCGCTCTTCCTCGGCTATCTCGCCCAGTCGTAAGTTCACCTCCAGCCCATCCGAGGTCGTCTAAGGTTGCCTCATGGCTCCGGACCGGTCGACCGTGTGGATGGTCCACAAGTCGACCGGCCAGCAGGGCGTCAAGGGCGAACTGATCCTCGAAGCCGATCGGCTGATCTTCCGGCCCGAGCTCGCCGGGATGAAGCTCGACCTGCTGGGCGAGACCGTGTTCGCCAACATCGACATCGAGAAGGTCAGCCGGTCCCGGCACAGCCCCGTTCTCGAGCTTCGGGTGTCCACGCCCGACGTTCCCGAGGTCGTCTTGTTCTACTTCGTGAAGCCGCCCGACATGTACTCGGTCGGCCTGCCCAACCCGCGAACGGCGGTCGCCGCGTACCTGGCCAATTCCAACGCGCTGTACACGGAGGAGGTGGACGACTGGGTTCGGGCGATCCGAGATGAGCTGACGGCGTCGGGGGGTCCAGGGGGGTAGCAGCCCCGCGAGCGAAGCGAGCGGATCAGGCTGCTGCACTCCCCCTGGCGATGAGGACGATCCGAAAGATCGGGCTCATCGGGAGGAGCCGGCAGCTGAGTGCTCACTTCGGCGACGAGCCCACGAAGGGAGGCTTCACCACCTCCGCTGCACCGGTCCGGCCTCGAACATCGATGGCGACCTCGTCGCGGACCTTGAACCGCTCCCGCGGCGACAGATAGGCCATGGCGATCCCCGCCTTGAGGGTCGGAGAGAACGTCCCGCTGGTCGTCTCCCCGACCTGCTCGCCGCCGGCCAGCACCGGATAGTGGGGTCGGGGAATCAGCTTGTCCCTCATCCGAAGGCCCCACAGCCTGGACGGGATCCCTTCCTCCTTCTGCTCGCGCAGGGCCTCCCGCCCGATGAACTCGCCCTTGTCCAGGACCACGGCCCATGAGAGCCCTGCCTCCAGCGGGGTGCGCTCCTCGGAGATGTCGTTGCCGTGCAACGGATACCCCATCTCCAGGCGCAAGGTGTCGCGGGCTCCGAGCCCGCACGGCTGGATCCCCAGGGGCGCGCCCGCGCGTAACAGCTCCCTCCACAGCTCCACCCCGAACTTCTCGGGCACGAACAGCTCGAACCCACGCTCCCCCGTGTATCCAGACCGCGACACGACCACCGGCTGATCGCGGTAGCCCATCTCCTGCCCGTGCATGTACTCGAGCGATGTGGCCAGTGGAAACACTTCCTCAACCAGATCGAAGGACCTGGGGCCCTGGGGAGCCAGTAGGCAGAGGTCAGCCCGGAGCACCACGTCGATCCCCGGCGAGGCCTGCTCGAGCAAGGCCATGTGAACCTTCGCCGTGTTGGCCGCATTCGGAACGACCAGGTAGCGCTCGGCCCGGATCCGGTAGACGATGAGGTCGTCGACGATCCCCCCGCGTTCGTTCAGCAGCATGTTGTACTGCGCCCCACCGACTCCCACCCGTGAGAGGTCGTTGGTGAAGACTCGCTGTAAGACCTCCAGTGACTCCGGTCCCTCCACCATCACCTTGCCCAGGTGGGTCAAGTCGAACAGCCCCACTGCTTCCCGGACAGCCCGGTGCTCGGCGAGCGTTCCCTTGTACTCGATGGGCATCAGCCAGCCGGCGAAGGGAGCCATGTGGGCGCCAAGGGCTCGATGCTCCGCCTCGAGCGGCGTACTCGTCGTCTGGCTATCGGCGTTCGTCATTCGGTCGTTTCCACTGGCGGTAGTATGCCTGTACGGCCGCGCACTGCTCATTCGATGCACAGAAGCAGCTCGTGACTCGAGAGAAAGGGATCAGCTGTGCCTGAGGATACCTACGATCTGGTCGTCGTGGGATCGGGGACGGGAGGCTACGCGACCGCTCTGCGAGCCGCGGTCCTCGGTAAGCGTGTTGCCATCGTGGAGAAGGACGACCGACTCGGGGGCACGTGTCTGCTTCGCGGGTGCATCCCGTCGAAGGCCTTGCTCGAGTCGGCCTCGGTCATGGAGCACATCAACCGTGCCGAGGAGTGGGGCATCAAGGCTTCGGGTGAGGCCGACTGGGGGAAGGTCCTCGAATTCGAGCAGCACATCGTGGAGAAGAAGGTTTCCGGCCTGACCGGGTTGATCAAGGCGCGGAAGATCGACGTCATCAAGGGCGCTGGAAGACTCATCGGCGGTCCGGCCGTAGAGGTGGATGGGCGAACCGTCTCCGCTCCGGACGTGGTGCTGGCCACGGGGTCGTATCCGAGGTTGCTCCCTGGGATGGAGGTGACCCAACGGATCATCACCAGCGACCAGGCCCTGGTCATGGACCACCTGCCCGACTCCGTGGTGATCATCGGGGCCGGTGCCATCGGTCTGGAGTTCGCCACCGTCTACAACTCGTTCGGGGCCAAGGTGACCGTCCTGGAAGCCCTTCCTCGGATCGCGCCGCTCGAGGACGAGGACATCTCCAAGCAAGCGACCAGGGCGTTCAAGAAGCGCGGGATCGACGCGATGGCCGGGGTCAAGGTCCAGGACGTCAAGGACGGCGATCGCGTGGAGGTGACGTACCAGGCCGAGGGCAAGGACGCCAAGACGGTGGACGCCGACATCTGCCTGGTTGCGGTGGGCCGCGGTCCGATCAGCGACGGCCTGGGCTACGAAGAGGCGGGCGTCCAGCTCGACCGAGCCTACGTGAAGGTGGACTCCGCTCTGCAGACGGCGGTTCCCCATGTGTGGGCCGTCGGTGACGTGGCCGCCACGCCGCTCCAGCTCGCCCACTCCTCGTTCCTGGAGGGCATCGCGGTGGCCGAGCGCATCGCCGGCCAGGAGGTTCCCGAGATCGACTACGCAGGGATCCCCAGGGTCACATTCTCTGCTCCCGAGATCTCGTCGGTGGGGCTGACGGAGGCGCAGGCCAGGGAGCGCGGCCACGAGGTGGTCACCAACAAGTTCAACTTCCAGGTGCTGGCGAAGGCCAACATCGTCGGTGAGGCCGGGATGGTGAAGGTCGTGGCAGAGAAGGACGGGCCTGTCCTCGGCGTGCACATGGTGGGACCGCACGTCACCGAGCTCGTGGCCGAAGCCTCCCTCATCTACAACTGGGAGGCCTGGCCCGACGACGTGGCCAGGCTGATCCACCCGCATCCAACCCTGTCCGAAGGGATCGGCGAGGCCTTCCTGTCCCTGGCGGGCAAACCGCTGCACACGATGTGAGGTTGCGTGGCCACCAAGCAGAAGACCGAGCAGACGAAAGAGGAACGGCCGAAGGCTTTCCCCGAACCCAGCCTCGCCACCCAGCAGATCGAACGGCTCGGGCTGAAGGTGGAGAGCCTCGAGGATCTCCTGTACTTCCTGAAGCTCTGCCGCTACTTCGACGAGCGCATGGAGACGCTGTACCGGCAGGGCAAGCTTCCGGGGGCGATCTACTCCGGGCGAGGCCAGGAGGGGGCGCACGTTGGCGTGGCGTACGCGCTCCGCCCGGAGGACTCACTCTTCCCCACGCACCGGGATCTCTCCGCCCAGCTGGTGAAAGGCCTCGATCTGAAGCGGGTGATGGCCCAGTACTGGGGCCGCATCGACGGCTACACGCGCGGCCGGGATGGCAACAGCCACATCGGTGATTGGGACGGAGCGCACACATTCACGGTGATCTCCCACCTGCCCATCTCGTATCCGGTGGCGTGCGGCGCAGCGCTGGCGTACAAGCGCCGGGGCGAGCACAAGGTGGCCATGGCCATCTGCGGTGACGGCGCCACCTCGAACGGGCGGTGGCACGAGGCCCTGAACGTCTCGGCGGTGTACAAGCTCCCGGTGGTGTGGGTGGTGAACAACAATCTGTGGGCGTATTCGACGCCGAACACCATCGAGTTCCCCGTCGGGTCGATCGCCGACCGTGGAGGCGCGTACAGCATCCCCGGCGTCCGGGTGGACGCCGAGGACGTCCTCGACGTGTACGAAGCCGCTCACGAAGCCGTGGAGCGAGCCAGGTCCGGGAACGGTCCCACGCTGTTGGAGACGGTGTCGCTACGGTGGCGTGGGCACGCCGGCCACGACCCGGCCAAGTACGTGCCGCAGGCTCTCTTCGACGAGTACATGACCTACCGGGACCCGGTGAAGAGATTCCAGGAGCTCCTCCTCGCCATCGGCGGGATCGACGACGACGGGGTCAAGGCCATCGAGGACCGCATCAAGAAGGAGTTCGACGAGGGCTTCGAGTTCGCCCAGAACTCCCCGCTTCCCAAGCCGGAGGACGTGACCAGGGGCCTGTGGGCCGAGGACGGCTACTGGCGGGGCGAGCCCCCGAGAGGTGAGGGCTGAATGGCCGAGGGCAAGCCGGAGAGGGCGAAGGAGGAGCGCCGCACCAAGCAGGCGGAGAAGGTCGACGCGGGGGCGGCCGGGCACGGCGCCGAACCTCGCGGGAAGCGATCCGAGGAAGGCGAGGCCACATACCTCGTGGCGATCGCCGAGGCCCTGTGGGAGGAGATGGAACGCGACGAGAGCGTGTTCCTGCTCGGTGAGGACATCGGCATCTACGGCGGGGCGTTCAAGGTCACCGAGGGGTTCATCGACCGGTTCGGGCCGGACCGGGTCATGGACACTCCGATCTGCGAGGAGACCATCGTGGGAATGGCCGTGGGAGCTGCTATGGAGGGCTTCCGGCCTGTGGCCGAGTTCCAGTATGCCGACTTCATGACGTGCGGCTTCGACGAGATCGTGACCAACGCGGCCAGGTATCACTATCGGTCGGGCGTGCCGCTTCCGATCGTCCTCCGAGCCCCGTCCGGCGGCGGGGTCCGGGCAGGTCCGTTCCACTCGACCAATCCGGAGCCCTACTTCGCCCACGCCCCCGGCCTGAAGGTGATCTGCCCGGCCTTCCCAGCCGACGCCAAGGGCCTGCTCAAATCGGCCGTCCGGGACGAGAACCCCTGCGTCTTCCTCGAGCACAAGTGGATCTACCGGCGGGTCAAGGAGAAAGTGTCCGACGATCCCGACTTCACAGTGCCCATCGGAAAGGCCGAGGTGAAGCGAGCGGGCGACGACGTGTCGGTGATCACCTACGGGGCAATGGTGCACAAGGCTCTCGAGGCGGCTGACGCCCTGGAGGACGACGGTGTGTCAGCGGAGGTGGTGGACCTCCGCACGGTTCAACCCTTGGACAAGGAGGTCATCCTGAAGTCGGTGGAGAAGACCAGCCGGGTCCTCGTGCTGTACGAAAGCCATCGAGCGCTGGGGATCGGAGCCGAGGTCTCCGCGACGATCGCGGAGGACGGGTTCGACCTCCTCGACGCGCCGGTGAAGCGCCTGGCGCCGCCCAACGTGCCCGTGCCGTTCAGCCCGCCGCTCGAGGACGCCTATCTCCCCCAGGTGGACCAGATCGTGGAGGCCGTGCAGGAGCTCTCGAAGTGGTAGCCCCCGCCGAATTGGGGACCGGGGGCTCGAGCAGCAAAGCGGTAGCCCCCGCTGAAAGGAGGTCGTGAGGTGGCCACCCCGGTAACGATGCCGCAGCTCGGCGAGACCGTCGTCGAGGGAACGATCACCAAGTGGCTGAAGAAGGAAGGCGAAGAGATCGAACGGGACGAGCCCCTGTTCGAGATCTCAACGGACAAGGTGGACACGGAGGTGCCGTCGCCGGTGGCGGGCAAGCTCGTCGAGATCAAGGTTCAGGAGGGTGAGACCGTTCAGGTGGGAACGGAGCTCGCCATGATCGAGACGGACGGCCAGGCGGCCTCGAGGCCAGCGAAGACGGAGGAGGCCGAAGAGCCGGCGGAAGCTGAAGCCGAAGAGGCCGAGGCACCTCGGGCCGAGACCCAAGCCGAAGCCCAGGCCCCGGCTCCGAAGGCCGAAGACGAGCCCGAAGAGGCGGAGCAGGCCGAGGAGGCCGCGGAAAAAGAGGAACGCGAGAAGGAGCGCCCGGCCGAGGAGCAGCCTCGACGGGCCCCGGTCGAGGAAGAACGCGGTCGCGGCCCGGCCGAGGAGACCGAGGCGGCAGCTCCGGCCCGTGCGACCGTCGCGGCCCCTGCCAGCGCCGGCCCCCGTAGCCAGATCCTCTCGCCGCTGGTCCGGCGGCTAGCCGAGGAGAACCAGATCGACCTGTCGCAGGTCCCGGGGAGTGGCACCGGCGGCCGCATCACGAAGAAGGACGTGATGACGTACGTGGAGTCCCGTGGCGCCGAGGAGGGCCGCCCAGCGGCCGCCGCTCCACGCCTGGAGCCCGTTCCCCAGCCGACTCCCGCGGCCGAAGCGGCTCCCGCGCCCCGTCCCGCAGCCCAGGCCAGAGAGGAGGCCATCCCACTCACCCGGATGCGCCAGGCCATCGCCCGCAACATGGTGGCCTCGATCCAGACCACCGCGCGGGCGTGGAACCTGGTCGAGGTCAACATGGAGAACGTGGTCCGGACGCGGGAGGCGGGGAAGGAGACCTTCCGCGAGCGGGAAGGGATCAACCTCACGTACATGCCGTTCGTGGCCAGGGCCGTGTGCGAGGCCCTCCTGGCCTTCCCCGACGTGAACGCGGAGCTCCGGGAGGACCAGCTGATCCGGAAGCACTACGTGAATCTGGGCATCGCGGTGGCCCTGGAGGAAGGGCTGATCGTGCCGGTGGTGAAGGGCGCGGACACGATGAATCTGGTCGGCCTGGCCCGAGCCATCAACGACATCGCCACCCGGGCCCGGAGCAAGAAGCTGGTCCCCGACGACGTGCAGGGCGGCACCTTCACCATCACCAACCCGGGTCCGTTCGGCTCGATCATCAGCGTACCGATCATCAACCCGCCCCAGTGCGCCATCCTGGCCTTCGACTCCGTCGAGAAGCGACCCGTGGTCGTCGACGACGCCATCGCCATCCGGCACATGGTGTACATCTCGATGTCCTGGGACCACCGCATCATCGACGGCGCCACGGCCGCTCAGTTCCTGGGCCGCGTCATGCAGGACCTGGAGACCTGGGACTTCGGTCCCGAAGTGGGCCTGCCGGCTCGGACGGGATGACCGGCTACGGCTGGCTGATCCGGCCCCTCGGCCTCGTCCCGTACGGGGAGGCGTACGAAGCCATGCACACGCTGGCCGAGCGGAGGCTTTCGGGCGACATCCCCGACACGCTGATCCTGCTGGAACACCCGCCCGTCTACACGGCCGGGAGGCGATGGGATCCGGCCCACCTCGTCTGGGCCGAGGACGCCATGCGAGCCGCCGGGGCCGACTTCCACCTGGTGGATCGGGGAGGCAGCGTGACATTCCACGGGCCCGGGCAGCTGGTGGGATACCCGATCGTCGATCTGGGCCCCGGCGGGGACGTGGTGGGCTACGTCCGGAGGCTGGAGGAAGTGATCATCCGAGCGGGAGCAGATGCGGGCGTGCCCGGGCTGGACAGGAATCCCGTGAACTCCGGCGTGTGGGCCGGCGACGGAAAGGTATGCGCGATCGGAGTCAGGGTGAGCCGCGCCCGAGTGACCCTCCATGGGTTCGCGCTCAACTGCACCACGGACCTGTCGTGGTACGAGGCCATCGTCCCATGCGGACTCGCGGACCACGGTGTGACCTCACTCTCCGATCTGGCTGGCCGCAAGGTGACCGTCGAGGAGATGGCCCCGTTGGTGGCGGCGGCGTTCGAAGATGGCTTCGGCGTGGATCTGATCCCCGCGGATTCCGGCCCGCTCTTCCCGGATCGATCCAGGGCACAAAGCTCCGCCCGAGCGGCGCCGATACCTATTCCGTGAACGGGACGGCCAGAGGGCCTAATCTTGTGGAGACGCCGATGGTTCGGAGGTAGCCGTGCGGGCGTTCGACGCGTTCAAGGACCAACTTCCCGATATCGATCCAGACGAGACCGCCGAGTGGATCCAGGCGCTCGACGACCTGATCGACACGTCACCGGCTCGGGCGGCCTTCCTCATCCGTCGTCTGCTGAATCACGCCCGGTCCCGTCGCATCGGCGTGCCCTCGATGGTCTCGACGCACTACATCAACACGATCCCGCCGGAGGAGGAGCCCTATTTCCCCGGCAACGAGGAGCTGGAGCGACATATCCGCCGGCTGGTCCGGTGGAACGCGGCCGTCATGGTGTCCAGGGCCAACAAGCACCTGGAGGGAATCGGCGGCCACATCTCGACCTACGCGTCCTCGGCCTCGCTGTACGAGGTGGGCTTCAACCACTTCTTCCGTGGCAAGAACTCCCCCGGCGGCGGGGATCACCTGTTCGTCCAGGGCCACGCGGCGCCCGGCATCTACGCCCGGACGTTCCTGGAAGGCCGATGGGACGCCGGGAAGCTCGACCGGTTCCGCCAGGAGGCTCTGTACCCCGGCCTCTCGTCGTACCCGCACCCCCGGCTCATGCCCGAGTTCTGGGAATACCCGACGGTCTCCATGGGCCTCTCACCGCTGGTGGCCATCTATCAGGCGCGGTTCAACCGCTACCTGCACAACCGCGAGATCAAGGACACCTCGAAGCAGCGGATATGGGCGTTCGTCGGCGACGGCGAGATGGACGAGCCCGAGTCGATGGCTGCGCTGTCCCTCGCTTCCCGGGAAGGCCTGGACAACCTCATCTTCGTGGTGAACTGCAACCTCCAGCGTCTGGATGGCCCCGTCCGGGGCAACGGCAAGATCATCCAGGAGCTCGAGTCGATCTTCCGCGGCGCGGGCTGGCACGTGATCAAGGTTGTGTGGGGCCGGGAATGGGACGAGCTCCTGGCCCGTGACTCGGACGGGATCCTGGTACACAAGATGGACACCACGCTCGACGGGGAGTTCCAAAAGTACGCCGTCGAGTCCGGCGCCTACATCCGCGAGCATTTCTTCGGTCCGGACCCACGGCTGAAGGAGATGGTTGACCACCTCTCAGACGAGGACCTGCAGAGGCTGCGCCGTGGTGGGCACGACTACCGGAAGCTGTACGCCGCCTACGCCACTGCCGTGGAGCTCACCGGCGCGCCGACAGTGATCCTGGCCAAGACCATCAAGGGATGGACGCTGCCGGGCGCCTTCGAGGCCCGAAACGTCACCCACCAGATGAAGAAGCTCTCGGTGGAAGAGCTGAAGGTCTTCCGGGACCGGCTGGAGCTTCCAATCCCTGACAAAGAGCTGGAGAGCGGCGAGCCGCCCTATCACAACCCTGGAACGGACTCCGAGGAGATTCGGTACATGCTGGCCCGGCGTCATGCTCTGGGCGGCGTGATCCCCGAGCGGCGGTTCGCCCGCAAGGGCATCGGCACGCCGAAGAAGGACGTCTGGGAGACGTTCGCCGAGGGCTCGAAGCTCCCCGTGTCCACGACCATGGCCTTCGTCCGATTGCTCCGGGACCTCATGAGGGACCAGACGGTGGGCAAGCGGATCGTGCCGATCATCCCTGACGAAGCTCGGACTTTCGGGATGGAGTCACTGTTTCCCCAGTTCAAGATCTACGCGGCCCACGGGCAGCTCTACGAGCCGGTCGATGCCGCCCACCTCCTGGCCTACGTCGAGGCCCAGGACGGCCAGATCCTGGAGGAGGGCATCACCGAGGCCGGATCCATGGCATCGTTCACCGCCGCCGGCACCTCGTACGCCTCCCACGAGGAGCCGATGGTCCCGTTCTTCACGTTCTACTCGATGTTCGGCTTCCAGCGGATCGGCGACCTGATCTGGGCGGCCGGGGACCAGCGCGCCAGAGGGTTCCTGCTCGGAGCCACCCACGGCCGGACAACTCTGAACGGCGAGGGACTTCAGCACCAGGATGGGCACTCGCTGCTCCTGGCCTCGACCAACCCGGCGTGCATGGCGTACGACCCTGCCTTCGCCTATGAGGTCGCGGCCATCGTCAAGGACGGGCTGAAGCGGATGTACCAGGACCACCGCGACGTCATCTACTACATGGCCCTGTACAACGAGAACTACCCGCAACCGGCGATGCCCCCTGGAGTGGAAGAGGGCATCGTCCATGGCCTGTACCGTTTCAGCGAAGGGTCGGGTGAGCGCCGTCACCAGGCCCAGATCTTCGCCTCCGGGCCCATGGTCGTACAGGCGCTGCGGGCCCAGGATCTTCTCGCCGAGCAGTGGGACGTCTCGGCCGCGGTGTGGAGCGCCACCTCCTACCAGCAGCTCCGGGCCGACGCCCTGGGGTGCGAGCGATGGAATCGACTCCACCCCGGGAAGCCGAAACGCGAGCCCTACGTGACCGAACTCCTGAACAGCCACGAGGGGCCGGTCGTGGCGGTCACCGACTCGATGAAGTCCGTGCCGGATCAGATCGCACGGTGGGTGCACCAGCCGTTCGTGTCCCTTGGGACCGACGGGTTCGGGCGCTCCGACACTCGCGAAGAGCTTCGCAGGTTCTTCGAGGTGGACGCGGACCACATCGTCCTGGCCACCCTGTCCGCCCTGGCGGACATGGGCGAGGTCAAGCCGGAGAAGGTGGCCGACGCCATCAAGCGGTACGGTGTCGAACCCGACCGCCCCTCCCCAGTTTCCCTGCCCTGAAGCTCCCGCCTAAACTGCTGCCCGGTCAGAACAGGGCGGTTGCGAGCCTACGTCGGTACTCGTTGGTGAGCGGGTCTTCTTCGCCGAGGACGGCGAACACCTTCAGCATGGCGTCTCGAGCGCGCTGCTTCTCCTCGGCGGTCCCGTTCTGGACCGCGGCAAGGAAGACCTCGAGCGCTTCCCGGAACCGGCCCTCTGCCGCGGCTTCCTCCGCTCGGGCCAGGGGCGAATCTCCGTTCGGGGACGCCCATTCGGAGACCTCGATGGCGGCCAAAAGCCGTTCCGCCTCTGGGTCGGGCCGAAGCGCCGATAGCACCTCCCGGGCCTGATCCACGTCGCCCTTCAACGCAAGGAGTCCCCCCAGCCCGAGCGATGCGCGCCGGTGATCGGGTCGAGACGCCAGAGCCTCCCGGTATAGGCGCTCCGCCTCATCGATCCTTCTCTCCCGTTCGGCTTCCGCCGCCCGGTCTGCCAGCCGGTCTGCCTCCAACGGAAGGATGCCCTGGAGCCACTGGCGGATGGCTTGCTCGGGGACAGCCCCGATGAACTCGTCGACCACGCGCCCGTCCCGGAATGCCTTGACCGCAGGGATGCTCTGGATCCCGAAGGCCGTAGATGCCTGAGGGTTCGCGTCGACGTCCAGTTTCGCCAGGAGGAACTGTCCGCCGTGTTCATCCGCCAGACGCTCGAGGACCGGCCCGATCATCCGGCACGGCTGGCACCATTCGGCCCAGAAATCGACCACCACCGGCCGCTGGTGAGACTCGTCGAGGACGGCCGTCTGGAAGGACTGGTCGGAGACCTCGATGGCGTTGTGCGCTGGTTCGTTCACAACTCAAGAGTACCCGAGCAGCGGCGAATGCCTCGGAACGGAAGTGACCCCTCGGGAGGTCAGGCCTCCCTCAGGCCAACAGCCTTCGGATGGCCTCCAGGAGTCGCTCCGTCAGAGCGTCCGCCTTCTCCCGGCGGGATCGCGGTTCGGGCTCTGCCTCAACCACGATCGGAGGCCCGAACGCGACGAAGACGCGGCGGCGGAACCGCAAGTGCTCACCCTGCTTCCTCCGCTCGGTCCCTTTCAGACCGCACGGGACGATGGGGGCGCCGGTCCGCAGGGCCAACCACGCCGCTCCCTTCAGGAACGGCAGCATCTCGCCGGTCCGGCTCCGAGTGCCCTCGGGATAGACGCCCACAACTTCCCCCCGCTCCAGGAGAGCCAGCGCGATGTCGATAGCCCGGATGTCCGCGGTGTCCCGGCGGACCGGGAACCCGCCGAATGAGCGCCACATCCACGTCGTGACCGGGCCCTTATACAGCTCCTGTTTGGCCATGAACACGATGGGCCGGGGGCTGGCGATCACATGGACGGGGATGTCCCAGAAACTTCGATGGTTGGCCGCCATGATGACCGGGCCCGTCGGGGGGACGTGCTCGGCGCCTGTAACTCGCATGCGAAGGAACCAACGGATCGGCGGGCCCCCGAGGGCCTTGCCCGACTCCTGGTGTCGCCCGATTCCCCGGGGGATCCTCGCTCCAGAGGGCATCTCGTGACGCACGGTAGCAGCGACCTCGCGGATGGTTGAGTGGCCGGTTACATCGTTGTCGGCCAGCCTCAGGCTGAAGCGCTGTTCGAGCGCCACGGCTAGATCGGCGCACGCCAGCGAGTCGAGCCCGAGGTCGACGAGCCTTGCGTCTGGGGTGGGAGCGACCCCGGCCGGGGGCTGAAGGTCGGCCACGAGCCCCGCCACCACATCCTCCATCGAGGTGCCACGACGTCGCTCCACCCTCATCGCGGGCACAACTGTAGGCGATGGCGTCTACCCGTTCGAAAAAGGGGGCCCGTGAGAGGGCTGGGTTAGAATCGAGTAACCGGTACCCACCAGGAGGATCAGCGTTTGGCCACACGGACCACGCAGCAGGCGGGGAGTCGTCACAAGGCCCTCGGTCTCTCCGACCAGAGTCTCCTCCACATGTATCGCACCATGCTGACGGCCCGGCTGTGCGACGAGGCGCAGTTCCGCCTCAACCGGCAAGGTAAGGCCCCCTTCGTCGTCCCAGTGTCCGGCCACGAGGGCTGCCAGATCGGCTCGGCGTGGCCGTTCGAGAAGGGAAAGGACGTGTTCCTCCCCTACTACCGCGACATGGGCATCTGCCTGGTCGCGGGCATGACCGCCCGGGACGTCTTCCTGGGAGTCTTCGGGAAACGGGACGACCCCTCGTCGGGAGGACGCCAGATGCCGGCGCACTGGAGCTCCAGACGGCTCGGGATCGTCACCGGTTCATCCCCCATCGCCACCCAGATCCCGCACGCGGCAGGGGTCGCCTATGCCATGAAACTGAAGGGTGAGGGCGCCGTTGCAGGATGCTGGTTCGGGGACGGAGCGACCAGTGAGGGCGACTGGCACGAGGGACTGAACTTCTCGGGCATTCACAGGCTGCCCATCGTCTGGTTCTGCGAGAACAACAAGTATGCGATCAGCGTGCCGTTGTCCAAGCAGATGGCGGTGAAGGACGTGGCGATGCGCGCCGAGGCCTATGGCTTCGAAGGCGTCGTCGTGGACGGCAATGACGTCCTGGGCTGTTACGAGGCCTCCAAGCGAGCGGTCGACCAGGCCAGGAGCGGCGGGGGCCCGACGCTCATCGAGATGAAGACCTATCGCTTCCATCCGCATACGTCCGACGACGACGATCGCACCTACCGGACCCGGGAAGAGGTCGATGAGGCCAAGCGGAACGATCCGATCATCCTGTTCGGCAACTATCTGAAGGAACAGGGGCTGACCGACGACGAGGGGATCGAGAAACTGCGCGGGGAGGTCAAGGGGCAGGTCGACGCCGAGGTCGACGCGGCCTGGAGCGCTCCGGATCCCGAGCCGGAGACGGCCCTCGAGCACGTGTTTGGCCGCTCGGGGCAGCGTACGGACTTCAAGCTGCTGGACGGCGGCTCCGGGTCGACGAAGGGTGACCCGAAGCCCGAGGAGGGCCTGGAGACGACGGGCGGCGAAGCCACTCCGGCGGAGCCTCCAGCCGAGGGTGGTCGGCCGTGACCCAGAAGAACGTCATCCTGACCATTCACGACACCCTGTGGGACGCGATGAAGGCGGACGACCGCGTCCTGATCATGGGCGAGGACGTGGGTGCCCGGGGTGGGGTGTTCCGGGCCACGGCCGGCTTCCTGGAGGAGTTCGGAGAGCAGCGCATCATCGACACTCCCCTGGCCGAGTCCTCCATCGTAGGCTGCGCCATCGGCATGGCCATGCATGGCCTCCTGCCCGTGGCCGAGATCCAGTTCGCCGACTTCATCCATCCTGCCTTCGATCAACTGGTCAGCGAGGCCGCACGGATCCGGTACCGCTCGGCTGGGGACTGGGACTGCCCGATCGTGGTCCGCGCCCCCTACGGCGGTGGCGTTCACGGGGCCCTGTACCACTCGCAGAGCATCGAAGCCTTCTACGGCCACGTGCCCGGGCTGAAGGTGGTCGTGCCCTCGACGCCGTACGACGTGAAGGGGATGCTCATCGCATCGATCAACGACCCGGATCCGGTGCTGTTCCTCGAGCACAAGAAGACCTACCGGCTGATCAAGGGTGAGGTCCCAGACGAGCCCTACGAGGTCCCCATCGGGAAGGCCGACGTGAAGCGCGAGGGTGAGGACCTGGCGGTCATCGCCTACGGCCTGATGCTCCACCAGGCGCTCGAGGCTGCGAACCGATTGGAGGAGGAAGAAGGCTTCGGCGCGGAGGTTGTGGATGTGCGAACGATCGCCCCTCTGGACAAGGAGACGATCTTCGACTCCGTCCGCAAGACGGGCAAGGCCATGGTCATCTACGAGGACAACCGGACGTTCGGAGCGGGCGCGGAGATCTCGGCGAGCATCGCCGAGGAGCTCATGTTCGACCTCGACGGCCCCGTCGTGCGGGTTGGCGGACCGGATGTTCCGGCCATGCCCTACTCCACACCGCTCGAGCACTTCTACCTGCCGGACACGGAGGCGATCTATCTGCGGATGAAGGAACTCGCCAAGTTTTAGGAACCACACGGGCACGAGGAGGTCCAGCGAGGGACGCAGATCTTTGCGCAGGCTGGGAACGAACTCGGGTACATGTAGCTTCGAACGAGCACGGTCCACTGGAGGGGCGGGCTGCCACCCGCCCCTCATCGTTTCAGGGTCACCGGCTAGACTGGCCGTGATGCCCACGCGAGAACACAACCCGCACAAGCGGCGTCTGTACCTGCCGATCGTCGGAACCAACGGGAACGGGAACGGCCATCTGGATCCGGTCGGAACAGCCGCCATCGGCTACGGCGAAGCGCTAGCCGATACTCACGAAGCTCACTCCGTGGGGTGCGCCCAGACAGCCAGGCCGGCCGGCCGCCGGCCGGAGTGGCTGAAGGTCAAGGCACAGACCGGCCCCAACTACACGGAGCTCAAGCGCATCATGCGCGGCCAGGCATTGAACACGGTATGCGAGGAGGCGGGCTGTCCCAACATCTACGAATGCTGGGAGGACCGCGAGGCCACCTTCCTCGTGCTGGGCCACAAATGCACCCGCCGGTGTGGCTTCTGCGACGTCATGACCGCGAAGCCCGATCCGGCAGACGAGGACGAGCCTGAACGCATCGCCGAGGCCGTAGCAGCGATGGGTCTGCGCTACGTCGTGATCACTGGAGTGGCTCGGGACGACCTCCCGGACGGTGGGGCGCGCCTCTGGGCCGAGTGCGTCCGCACCGTCCGATCCGCCGTCCCGGGGTGCAAGGTGGAACTCCTCCCGCCCGACTTCAAAGGCGACCCTCGGGCCATCGCCACGGTGATGGATGCAGAGCCAGATGTCTTCGCCCACAACCTGGAGACCGTTCGGCGGCTCCACCTGCGGATCCGACCGGCCTTCGACTACGACCGCTCGCTCGAGGTCCTGCGCCTGGCCAAAGCGCTGCGACCGAATGGGATCACCAAATCGAACCTGATCCTCGGGATGGGCGAGCAGCCCGAAGAGGTCGGCGAGGCCATGGCCGACCTGCGAGCGGTGGGGTGCGACCTCCTGACCGTCGGCCAGTACCTCCAGCCCACCCGCTATCACCTGCCGGTCGACCGATGGGTCACTCCGGAGGAGTTCGCCGAGCACGCCAGAGTGGGTAAGGACATGGGTTTCGCCCACGTCGAAGCGGGGCCGCTGGTGCGGTCGTCGTACCACGCGGGCAAGCAGCTCGCCCGAGCGGTCGCCTCGCTCTAGCTCTGGCTCTATTTCCCGCTCAACATCGCAAGCAGCGCGTCGAGCTGGCCCGAGTGGAGCCGTCCGAGGACCTGGAACCGCATCTGTCCGGAGCGGTCGACCACGGTGGTGGAGGGAATACCGGCGATGCCGAATCTCCTGGCGAGGTCCGAGGAGGGGTCGAGGACGTTCGGGTAGGTGACCCCAAGCCGCGCGAGGAACCTCCGAGCGGCATCCGGGTCGTCGGGCCAATTGCCCCCGACATAGAGGATGCCGATCACGATCACTCCTCCGCCCGCACGCCGCTGAGCCTCCCGCTGCAGGAGCGGCATCTCGACCCGGCATGGCGGGCAGTCCTGGTTCCAGAAGTTCACCACCACGACCTTGCCGGTGTAATCGGACGGCTCGATCCGCTCCCCGGTCAAGGTTTGCCCGGATATCGACGGCATCGGTCCCGAGACGCGCACATAGGAGACTTCCGGCCTCGAGGAACACGCCCATGCAAACACGAGCGTGGCCATGAAGAATGCGCGTCGAACCCTCACGCCGCCGAGACTACCGAGGTCAGGGGAGACCGACCGATAGACGTGCGAGAGTGGAGGAGCCGGCCTGTAAGCCGGATTCTGTGCCCCGCTCGCCGGCGAACCGGCGCGCCGGGTGGCGGCCATCTCTCTGGGAGCCGCGTCGCCGCGACCCTCGTGCAGCCTACCCGGGAGCATCGGGCGGGCCACCCGCTCCCTGCTCGGCCTTGCTCCGGGTGGGGTTTGCCCAGCCGACCAGTCACCCGGCCGCTGGTGAGCTCTTACCTCACCGTTTCACCCTTGCCCCTGTTCGAGACCGTCGGTACCGAGCACGGTCCGACCGGTGGGCGGTCTGTCTCTGTGGCACTTTCCGCGGGTCACCCCGCCTGGGCGTTGCCCAGCACCCTGCCCTGTGGAGTCCGGACTTTCCTCGGCAAATCCATCGCCGCGGCCGCCCGGCCGACTCCTCCGCCGTCAAGTATAGGAGGCGAACCAGCCCCAGCCCTAGTCGAACAGTTCGGGGCTGGGCTCGGCCCGGACATAGTCCCTGCCGTCCCCGGCCAACCACTCATCGACTCCGTGATTGGCCAGCCGATCTGCCTCGCGGTTCTGCTCCCGAGGGACGTGCTCGAAGTGGACCTCAGCGAACCGCGACAGGGACTGGCGGACCTCCCCGTGCAGTCGGATCAGCGTGGGATTCTTCACCCGGAACCTGCCGGAGAGCTGTTCGACAAGGAGCCGGCTGTCGGATCGGACGAGGACGTGCGAAGCGCCGAGCTCGGCACTCGCCTCCAGGCCTGCCAGGACGGCCCTGTACTCGGCGACGTTGTTCGTGGCCACCCCAATGCCCCCGCTCACGGTTGCCAGCACGCGACCACTCTCATCCGTGACCAGGACGCCGATTCCGGCGGGACCCGGGTTCCCCCGGGCGGCCCCGTCGCAGTAGGCGATCAGGTGAAGATCAGGATCCTTCGGCAGTACTCGCACCTCCGGATGCCCCGCTCTCGCTTCATCCGGTCCACGTACATCGGCGAGAGCTTCTGATGGCAGGCCTGGCAGACGCCGTCGACCAGCGCCGCTGCCCCGATCCCCTTCTTTTGCAGGCGAAGGTCGTCGTAGAGGTCGAGGACGTCCTGGCCGAACGCGGGAAGCATGGCCTGCCGCTCCGCGTTCCGTTCGGCCAGGGCCTTCTCCACTTCCACGAACTCGCGGGCCGAGCCCTCTTCGAGCTCGGCCAGCCGTTCCTTGGCCTCGGCGGCCTCCGCCTCCAGTGGCTTCAGGCGGGTCTCCATGTCCTCCCGCCGCTCCATCTGGTCGATGAGCTCGTCCTCCAGCCGGGACTTTCGTCCGCGCAAGCTCTCCACCTCAGCCTGGATCGACTGGAGCTCCTTGGCATTGGCCACGCTGCCGTCGTAGAGACGGGCCCGCTCGGCGTCGATCTTTCGCTGGATGGAGTCGATGTCGTTCTCCAGCCGGCGCTGCTCGTTGGCCACAGAATCCAGGGCCAGCTGGAGCTCTCCCACCCGGGCCTCCGCCTCTATGACCTTGTCTCTGGCCGCTCGGAGCTGTTCGCCGCCCTGGAGCTCGGATCGCCGAGCCTCCAGCCGGGAGATCGACAGATCGATCTCCTGGAGCTCCAGGAGCCGGTCGAGGCCGCGAAAGTCCGCCTCTCGATCGGCCTCGCTTCGTTCCTCGCTCACGGTTGTCTAGCTTCCCACACCGCGGGGCAGGCCCGCGGCGGTCTGACAGCTCCGCTGGGAATGCTCAGCCTTCATGTGGAAGGATGTTCCAGGAGGTGAGATCGATGGCGAACGGCTCGTATCCGGCTCGGCTCGGGATCGAAGCACCTCTGGAGGTCAAGAACTGGCGGCCACTGGTCCACTGGTTGCTGGCCATTCCCCACTACCTGGTCCTGTACGCGCTCAGTATCCTGCGTCGGGTCCTGCTCCTCATCGCGTTCTTCACCGTGTTGTTCACCAAGAGGATCCCCCAACAGATGTTCGACCTGATCGTGATGACCCGGCGGTACGGCTGGCGGGTGGGAACCTACGCGGTCTGGATGAGGGAGTCCTACCCGCCGTTCAGCTTCGCCTCCACGGCTCTGGACGACGGGATCGACCCGGCGTGGCTGTCCACGGATTACCCCCCAGAGTTGAATCGATGGGGACCTCTGTTCAAGTGGTTGCTGGCGATCCCCCACTACATCGTTCTGCTCTTCTTACGAATCGGGGTCTTCTTCGTGGTCCTGGTGAGCTTCTTCGCGGTGCTGTTCACGGGAAAGTGGCCCGAGGGGATGCGCTCGTTCGTTGTCGGGGTGTCGCGTTGGTCTCTGCGGGTTGTCACGTACGCCGCCTTCATGACGGACGAGTACCCGCCGTTCTCCCTGGAGGACGGTTCACCCGGCAGGGCACCGGCGGTGATCACTGGCGGCCCCCCGTCCCAGGCGCCGGCGGGCGAGCCGATCGTCCCACCTCCTCCGCCTCCGGCCGGATAATCGGCTGCCGACGCGGGAACCGTTCCTGGCGATGGAGGCGAGGCGGTTCCCAACGGCGTGCGTGGCGTCGCCCCATTACCTGGCCTCTTCCACGGGGCTGGCCGTCCTGGCTTCGGGAGGCAACGCGCTCGACGCGGCCATCGCCACGAACCTGACGCTCGGCGTGGTCACCCCATACCTGTGCGGGTATGGGGGAGACCTCTTCGCCCTCGTCTGGAAGGACGGCGCCGTCTTCGCCTACAACGGCTCGGGCCGCGCACCGGCCGCGGCCAGCCTCGACGCCGTTCGCCGGGCAGTGGGAAACGACCGCATCCCGGAGGTCGGGCCGCATTCGGTCACGGTGCCCGGCGCCGTCGAGGCTTGGTTCGCCCTACTCGAGCGATTCGGCACGATGTGGTTCGGAGACCTGGTCCGGCAGGCCAGGCGCTACGCTCACCAGGGGTTCCCGGTCACCGCCAAGGCAGAACGGAGCATCGCTCGGGCACGCCAGCGCTTCGCCGATTCGCCCGATTGGACGGCCCTGTACGGCCGGGCAACACGAGGCGAGCTGCTGCGCCAGCCCGGCCTGGCCCGAACCATCGACATGCTGAGCACCGATGGTCCCGATGCGTATTACCGTGGCCAGATCGGCCAGGCCGTCGTCGATCACGTGAGATCGCTGGGCGGTCTGCTGGAGGAGGAGGACCTCGCCGATCATCGCGGCGAATGGGTGGACCCGATCACGGCCGGCTACAGAGGCGTGGAGATCCTGGAGCTCCCGCCCAACACGCAGGGCATCACCGTCCTCGAGGCACTGCGAATCGTGGAAGCGAACGGCGCTCTGCCTCCCGATGGGCCCGACCGCCACCACCTCCTGATCGAGGCGATGAAGCTGGCCCTGGCCGACCGCGATGCGTACGTCACCGACGCGGCTGAGATGGGGCGTCCAGCCGAGGACCTCATGGCAGACCACTGGATCTCCGAGCGCGCCCGACGCACCGACCCTCGGCGGGCCGCGAAACCCATGCCCGGACGGGCGGCAGTGGGTGGCACCGCGTACATGTGCGCGGCCGATGCCGACGGGATGCTCGTGAGCCTGATCCAGTCGAACTGGATGGGATTCGGGTCGGGCATCACCGTCCCGGATTGGGGCATCAATCTCCAGAACCGCGGGTCATACTTCTCGTTGGATCCCGGTCACGTCAACGTGATCGCTCCTCGGAAGCGCACACTTCACACACTGATCCCTGCCATGGCCGTCCGAGATGGGCACCCGTGGCTGGTCTTCGGCTCGATGGGCGGCGACGGACAGGCCCAAACCCATCTGCAGCTCCTCACCAGGATCATCGACGACGGCGAGGACGTCCAGCGGGCCATCGCCGCGCCTCGATGGCTGGTCTCACCCGGGGACTGGACGGTCCTGGCCGAATCGCGGTTCGACCCGGCGTGGCTCGCCGACCTTCGAGAACGAGGCCACCACATCTCGCTGGCCGGGGAGGTGGACGCCGTGATGGGTCACGCTCACGCCATCCTGGTCGAAGACAGCGGCTTCGCGGGGGCCACCGACCCTCGGGCTGAGGGCGCCGTCCTCGGCCTATAGCTACTCAGGCATCGCCAGACCGGAGCAGAGTCCATGGACATGGAAGGCAGGGCGAAGTGCGAGGCGGGATTCCCCGGCGATTCCTTCAGATTCGAAGTCTCTCCCCCCAAAGGCTCCGACTGTGAGGTCGAGTGGTCGGGAGGCGGGGAGCCCGCGGCCGGCCGGGGTCCCCGATTCACCACCGTTTTCGTGGGCCGTCTTCGGTCCTGCGGGCACGGGATGGACGTGCAACACGGTCATCCGCTTCAAACGAGCTCGCCGCGCTGAGGAACTGCCAGATGAACCCACCCTCATCCACGAGCTCGGCCACGTGTGGGAACACCAGACCGGGCAGGCCCAGGTGTTGAAAGGGCTGGTCGAACAGACGGGAAAGCTTCTTGGCCACGACCCGTACGACTTCGGCGGCGCCGAAGGCGTCAAGCGAGCCATGCGTCTCACGGACTTCAGCAAGGAGAGTCAGGCCCAGATCCTGATGGAGTACTGGATGTCCCAGCACGGGTTCGCCTCGGACAGCAATGGCGTCTCCTTCTCCACGCCCGGGTACGTCGAGGATCTCCGTCGGCTGGTGCAGGCGGCCGGGATCGGCAGCCTCTCGCGGCGCCGACGCACCTTCGCAGGCGTGATCGACTCCGGCGTGGCCCGCGTTGTCAACGCGTTGCTTCGCATGATGGAGCGAAGCGAATGAAAGATCGCCTCAGAGATGAACGAGGTCGCCGACGCCGTGCTGACCTGGCTCAAAGACCGCTCCCTATAGGGCGGCGCTCGCCGTCGACCTGTTATCAAGGCCGGCTCCGCGTTCGCGTTCGGACGGTGACAAGATTACGACCCACCACCGGCCTTCTCGGCTGGCTACATCGGGCTGACGAGCTGGAAGTAGTTGTCGTCCGGATCGGAAAGCGTGGCGATCCACATCTCGGCCGCCCCGCCTGGCTGATAAGGCTCTCGGACCACCATTGCTCCGGCAGCCTTGAGCCGTTCGAGGTCGCCTTTCACGTCGGGGGTCTCGATGTTCCAAATCAACCTGCCCGGCTCGCTGTTTCTGCCCTTGACCTGATCGTGAGGCCCGACCGTGATCCATCCGCTGCCGATCTGCCAGCTCCTGAAGCCGTCTCCTTCAAAGGCCGGCTTGTCGAAGAGCCTCGTGTAGTAGTCGGTCAGGCGCTGGGGATCCTCGGACCCGATCAATACGCTGTTCAGGTTCATGTCGCCTCCTTCGTGATGCCTCTTGGGCCTCCTGGTCGAAAGACCGCGTGCCGTGCTGAGCGGAAGAGACAGGAGAATCTCTCGCTCTAGTCAACATCTGATCCCTCCGTTCCTCGGTCTTCTCTGATTAGACGGCCCGACGCAGCAAACCTCATCGGTGGCCATCGGGAGTAGGTGCTCTTTTACCGGCCGCGCTCGGAGAGGATCCGGATCACCTTGTCTTCCATGCCCTTCGCCCAGGAGATGGACATTCCCGAGGACAGGATGGAGAACTCTCCCCACGCCTGCCGATGCTGGAGCCAAACCCATCCCGACAGAGCGGAGATTCTGGTGAGTGTTCCGGTCTTGGCCCGGACCATGACCCCTTTCAAGCGGTGCCTCAAGGTTCCTTGACCGGGCGCTGGGAGGGACAGCCGAAGGTCCAGCCCCCACGGCTGTCCCTCGGCCAGCCCGAGGAGCCGGGCAAGGCCGCTCGCCGTCACTCGATTCCGGTAGGAGAGGCCCGAGCCATCGAAGGCGGTCACGGCAACCCCATGCGCCCTTGCCCAGCGGGCGGTGGTAACCGCCCCCTTGGAGATGGTGCCGGGAACTCCCTGACCGGCAACACCCAACCGTTTGCCCAGGACCTCGGCGTAGAAGTTCGACGAGTACACGTTCATCGCCCTGAGGAGGCCTGCCATTCGCGGCGACTCGACTCGGGCCACCTCGACCAGGCCGGAGGGCGATCGTCCGGAGCCCGGCTTGCCATCCACGCGCACGCCCAGTCGCCTCAGCGCTCCGGTGAGGGTCACCGCGGCGCGGCGCTCGGGATCGAGGACGTGGGTGCCACGAACCTCGTTGCCCCGAAAGGTCAAAGCCGTCGGGAGCGCGACCTCCTCACGGGGAAAATCACGTTTCCATCCTGGGGCCCACCAGTCCCGGGCGAAGTACGTCCTGCTCCCGAGGACCGCGCCTCGGATCCGACGGACACCGGCGTCCCAGATGCTGCGGGCCAATCCTCGGACCCGGACCCGGTTCACGCTGGGGTCCCCACCTCCGACGATCCAAAGGTTCCCCGGGATCTTCCCATCCCGGACAGCCCGGGCCATGGCGCGAGTGGAGATCTGGAACTCCGGCCCGAACCGGTCCAGCAGAGCCATGGACAGCAGAAGCTTCTCGTTCGACGCCGGCACTCGAATCGCCTGGTCCCGGCGCTCATACAGGTACGCCCCGGCCTCCCGGACCGAGACGCTCATGCGGATGCCCGCGGTGAGACGGTCGATCCGACGCATCCATCTCGCCTTGACGATCCGGAGGGCGATCGGCGAGCTCGTGCCGGCCTCGTTGAGCTGATCCTGGCGGGGCCAGCGGGCCCGGAGCGACAGAGTTCCCATGTCCCCCCACCGGAAGCAGGGTCTGGCCACGACCACGGAACCCTCGCCCAGCGCAGCGGTCTGTATGCGCTGCCACCCCCGCGAGCGGTGTCGCTGGATCCACACCGCCTGGCCCGTCTTGTCCGGTGAGACCGACACGGTCAGGGTGGCGCATTCTCCGGCAGAGGCCGAAAGGGAGCCCGGCGTAAGCGTCACTGCGGCAGCCACCGCCACCGAGACGATGGGTGAGGTGATTCGGGCGCAGGCAACGTCTCCCTCCGTCCCGGGGATCAGAGCCTCGTAGCCGGCTGTGTGCTGAGGCACCAATGCGAAGGCGAAGTTCCCAGCCAGGCCAGAGGTGGTGGAGTCGATGGGCTCCCACGGGTCGGTCCCCGCGGTCCTGCGCAGAAGCTGAACGGTTCGGCCAGAGGAACACTCCGATCCGGCCTCCACCCGGCCGGCGAGCTCGACTGACTCTCCGAAGCTCACGTGGGAAGCAGACGCGGCCAGACTGGCCGATCCGGGAATGTCGGCGGGGGCGGCATGACGGACCGGGATCAGGCCAACAAGTCCGATCCCCAATACCACGATGAGGGCGCGTACCGGCCCGGCTGAGACAACCCCTCGCTGCATTTGCAGGATTGTCGGACGAGGTCGGCTCGGAGTGAAGAGGAAT